>ENA-OUQF01000024-OUQF01000024.1-human-gut-metagenome-genome-assembly--contig:-NODE-24-length-180441-cov-20.679975_pt1 | contig 180441 bp, 176 predicted proteins | sample MGYA00237947_ERZ548826 | MGnify/ENA primary metagenome ERZ548826 (study PRJEB26490, sample SAMN05194701) | human gut metagenome | biome: terrestrial biome; feature: human-associated habitat... | reverse complement strand
ATTAAAACAAAAGGTTTTTACTTGATGAATAGTAGGAAAAATGATAAAATAATAGTATATTTTGTAATATAATTCAGTTTAAGGTATGTGATAATATGAATATAAAAAAAGTAATGTCCATTGGTACTATCTGTATAAGTGTTTTTATGCTTACTGCCTGTGGAGATATAAATTTATCGTCCGAGGAGAAAAAACTCGTAGTTGATTATGCAGCTAATACTGTATTAAAACACGATAGAAATTATCAGAACAATTTGGCAAATGTTGAAATTGAGCCGGAAACAGAAACTGTTTGGCATTCTGAAAAGGAAAACACAACAACTGCCAATGATAATAACAACAATTCAAATAATCAGGGCGAGGATGAAACTACAGCTATAAATGTAGAAACAGATTTGAATGCAATTCTTAATTTAAAAGGCTTAGAGGTTACTTACAGTGACTATGTTATGACAGGTGCATATCCAACACAGTCGGATTTGGCGTTTGTCATTAATGCAGCACCAGGAGATAGTTTAATAGTTGTTAAGCTTAATGTAAAGAATACAACTTCAGGTGATATTAAGCTGGATATGCTAAGCAAAAATATGAAATTTAAAGGTATATTTAATAGCAAGGTCAAAACAAACTGTCAGACGACTATGCTTAGCAGTGCATTTAATACCTATAAGGGTACTATAAAAGCTGGTGAGTCTAAGGAAATGGAGCTTGTGTTTGAGGTAAGCAAAAACAGCCTGCAAACTATATCAACCATTAAACTCGAGGTTACCAACGATAAGAATAGTGAAACAATTATATTAAAGAAATAATACATTTTAAATGTGCTTATAGAAGGAGGACACTATGGATACAAATATTTTATTAGAAAATGGAACAAATGAGCTAGAGGTTTTGGAATTTGTAGTCAATGGAAATCATTATGGCATAAATGTAGCTAAGGTTCGTGAAATTATAAGCTATGTGCCAGTTACACCGGTTCCAAATGCGCACCCTGCAATCGAAGGTATTTTTATGCCAAGAGATACAATGATTACAGCAATTAATCTGGAAAAGGTTTTAGGTTTTCTTGAGCAGCCAACAAAGTCTACAGATATGATGATTATTACAAATTTCAACAAGCTGAATATAGCCTTCCATGTTCATAGTGTGCTTGGAATACATAGAGTATCTTGGACAGATATAATAAAGCCTGATGCAACCTTATCAAACAAGGGTGTAAGTGTTGCAACTGGTATTATAAGAGTAGATGAAAAGCTGATTATTATATTAGATTTTGAAAAGATTGTTACAGATATTAGTCCGGAAACTGGATTAAAGGTTTCAGAAATAGATAGATTAGGCATTAGAAGCAGAAATGAGTCGCCTATCCTTATTGCAGAGGATTCGCCATTACTTAGCAAGCTTATAACAGACTCTCTTGTAAAGGCCGGCTATACAAATGTAATTGTTACAAATAATGGACAGGAAGCCTGGGACAAGCTTAACAGCCTCAGAACAGAGGGCAATGTATTAGAGAAGGTTAAATGTATTGTTACTGATATAGAGATGCCTTTAATGGACGGACATAGACTTACAAAGCTTGTAAAGACAGACGAAACCTTAAAGGAAATTCCACTTGTTATCTTCTCATCATTAGTAAATGATGAAATGAGAGTTAAGGGACAATCGTTAGGTGCAGATGCACAGTTATCTAAGCCGGAAATAGGAAATTTAGTTAAGATTATAGATGATTTAATTAAATAATCAGGCTATAGTCCAGCGTATTAGATAAGTTATAGCAAAAAGTGTTAATAACATTTTTTGCTATAATTATGTATGAAAAGGAAATATACTAAAATGAAATTAACAGTTAATGAATGTAAAGAAAAAATTGCAGATGCAGATATGGCGCTTATTGGGCTAGGCAAGGAGCTGGAGCCTGATTTTGAGGCTGTATTAAAATCAAACGACATTTATAATCGTTTTAAGGATGATATAGATTCTATGGAGCAGACAGAGGGTGTATGGCTTGAGTACGCTATTTATTACCATGAATTAGTATCTATGAATAATCCTATTATCAATAAAAAGCGGGAGCTTATTAATAAATTAGCACAGGCTGTTGCTACAAAGAATATATTTGTTGTTTCCACCTGCGATTTAGATGTTGTCAGATATTCAGATTTTGATAAAGAAAGAATTGTTACTCCATGTGGAACTATTCTAAAAAAAGAATGTCATGTAGGCTGTAAGAAGGATGTATATTCGGCAGTAGAGGATTATGAAAAAATATACAAAAAGCTTACATCTATGTATAAGGCAGATGAATTTGATGTAATGAGTATTATGAATGTTATTCCTATTTGCGAAAAGTGTGAGGCAACTATGGAGCCAAACCTTTTGAAAATGGTAAGCTATTCAGAAGAAGGCTACCTGAAAAAATGGGAGCTATATAATAAATGGTTGTCTGGAACTGTTAATAGAAAATTGGTTATGCTGGAATTGGGCGAGAATTTTAATACACCAACAGTTATTAGATGGCCTTTTGAAAAAATTGCATTAATTAACAAAAAATCATTACTTATTAGAGTGAATAAAAAGTTTCCTATGCTTGTTCCAGAAATATCAGAAACAGCAGTTGCACTGGATATGACTTCAGAGGAATTTATAGAGGAAATTTCAAAATAAAATAGAAAGGAGGCTCTATTATGGCAGATAAAAAAACAATGTCTGATGAAGATTATCTTGATAGCTTATTAAAATCTATTACTGGGTCTGAAAACAGTAAAGATGAGGAATATAAGGATAAAGATGAAAGTGATTTTGCAAAGGCATTAGAGAAAGAAATTGGATTAAAGGATGACGAGGATACCTTTTTAAATGATATAGAAAATGATTTATTTGCAAATGGAGAAGTCCTTTCAGAGGCAGGGCAGGAGGATGATGACGAGGACAATAGTATTGATGAGGTGAATGGTTATGAGGCTTTAACAGATACTGCTAAGTCAAATGATGATTTAAATGTTGCTGAAGTAGACAACAAGAAAAAAAAGAAGAACACAAAAAAAGGCTTATTTGGAAGAAACAAAAAGATTGTTATTTCGGATAATTCAGATAATACAGACGAAAATCAGGCAGAAAAACAGGCAGAAAAACAGGCAGAAAACCAGACAGAAAACCAGACAGAAAGCCAGACAGAAAAACAGGCAGAAAAACAGAGGGCAAGTATAGATACAACAGACAATTCAAATACACCAGAGGATACTGTTACGGAAAATACAGAGGCAGAGGATTTTGATGACTTTTCCTTAGACTTTGGAAATGATTACAATGACAATTTTGATATGGAATTTGATGAGGATAATGCTTCAAAATCAGAGGGTTCCTTAAATGAGGGTGCTGAAAATCCAGCAGAAGAAACTCCAGAAAATCAGGTAAGTGATTTGATGAATATAATGGGTATAACCGAAGAAGATGAAGAGGCTGGTGAGGAGAATAAAGGTAAGCCTAAAAAGAAAAAGAAGGAAAAGACTAAGAATAAAAAAGGCTTTTTCTCAAAGCACAAAAAGGAAAAAGATAGCGAGTCTGAGCTGGGCGGTGATTTAGAAAAAGGCGTTGATTTTTCAGATAATGAAGCACAAATGGGTAATAGCTCTGACAATGTGGATATTAATGCAAATGAGTCAGGTAATGCAGATATGTTCAACCTTGATGCTATTGCCAATAATGCTGAGTCTGATGATTATTCCTTTGGCTTAGATATGGATTTTGGGGAAGAAGAAAATCAGGATTTAGATGAAAATGAAAATCTTATCCGTCAAATGGACAGAGGAGAAATAGACGAGGAGGAAATATTAAGTGAGGAGGGCAAAGAGGAAAAAGGAAAGAAGAAGGAAAAGAAGAAAAAAGAGAAAAAGCCTAAAAAAGCAAAGGTTAAAAAGGTTAAAGCACCAAGGGTTAAAAAACCAAAGGAGCCAGATGAGATAATCCCAATTCCAAAGGTATTACTTATATTTTCTTTTTCATTTATTGTACTTTTAGTTATATGCTTGATTTTTGGCGGAAATCTAAAATATTATAATGAAAAAATGCAAAGAGCAACAACCTTTTATGTTAATAAAGATTATGAAGCTGCATACGGTGAAATTTCAGGTCTGTCTATAAGGGAAAAGGATCAGGATTTTTATAATCAGGTATTTACTGTAATGCTGGTTTCTCATCAGTATACTGCAGGTAAAAATTTATTAACAGTTGGCGACTATGAGCAGGCATTACATTCATATTTAAAGGGAATTGCGATGTATGATAAATATCAAAATCAAGCCAGAGATTTGAATTGCTTGGACGAAATGAATGGTGTGTTAGAACAGCTTAATAAAGAGCTCAATGATACTTTTGGATTAACTGAAAGTAAGGCCAGAGAGCTTAATCTTTTAGATAGTAAAGAAGAATATGCGTATAATGTGAGGACTTTAGCAAAAAAAATTATGGAGAAAAATCAGGAGGAAAACAGTAAATAAAAGAATAAGTTATAAAAAAGATTTTGATGCTTTAATAAATCTTTTAAAAAGTGTACCTGTAGAAACAAAGATGCAAACTATAAAAACTATTAAAGATATGTGTAAAGGTGTTAGTTTGCCACAAGCAAGAAGCTTTGTAGAAAATGTTCCAAGTGTTATTATGACTGGATTGGTTTATTCAGAAGCTACAAGAGTAAAAAAAGTATTTACAGATATAGGTGTTGTAGCAGATATTGACAAAGATGAAAATGAAAATGCTATCTGGCAAAACGATACTCCTCTGTCAGTGCAGTCAAATGGGCAAAAAGAAGAAAATACACAAACAATAGGCTCACAATATTACAACACTAAATGTCCAACTTGTGGTTCAACTAATGTTCAGAAAATATCAGGCGTTAAGCGGTTATTCTCAGGATTGTTTGGTTCATCAGGTGATAATGCAGGTAAGACAATGAAATGTAAAAGCTGTGGCTATGAATGGTAATGATATGTACATAAAATAATCAAAGGCGAAACAGATTTATCTATATGGAGTGATGGCAAAAGACACACCTATATATAGTAAATTTGAAATAGCATCTACTTTTGGAAGAGTGAGATGCTATTTTTTGTATTTGCTTAAAAATAACTCACCTGTTATACGGGCGAGTTTAAGGTAAGCTTTAGCTTCAAGTAAAAAAGCTCCATATTAATCTGAAAAATTTATTAACAAATTAGAACAACAAATATAGTAAGCAAATCGACAATGTGCTTATTATATGATACAATAATAAATGTTCACATTTCTAAACACCTTAGAAAAAGAAAGTATTTACTAATTACAATGTAAAAAAGACTGTAACAACATATAATAATTTGTAACAAAATGACATATAATAATATTTGAAACAGAAGATGTTTTGTTTAAAATGTCTATGTTTAGGAGAAAAAAGACTATGATTGCAATAATTGATTATGATGCTGGAAATCTTAAAAGTGTTGAAAAAGCACTGACCTTTTTAGGACAGGACAATATAGTGACCAGAGATAAGGATACAATATTATCAGCAGATAAGGTTATTTTACCCGGTGTTGGCAGTTTTGGCGACGCGATGGAAAAATTAAAAAAATACGGTTTAATTGACACAATAAATCAGGTCTGCGAAAAACAAATTCCATTTTTAGGTATTTGCTTAGGATTACAGCTATTATTTAAAAATAGTGATGAGTCAAAGGGAGTGGCAGGGCTTGGAATATTAGACGGCAGCATTAAAAAAATCCCGGACAAGGCAGGACTTAAAATACCTCATATTGGTTGGAATTCTATAGATATAAAGCCGGATGGAAGATTGTTTAAGGATATTCCTAATGAAGCTTATGTTTACTTTGTTCATTCATATTATTTAGAGGCACAGGACGAAAGTATTGTAAAAGCTGTAACAAATTACAGCACAAATATTCACGCATCGGTTGAAAAAGATAATATTTTTGCGTGTCAGTTTCACCCTGAAAAAAGTGGTGATATTGGACTTAAAATATTAGATAATTTTGCAAAGCTATAAAGAGGTGCCAATATGTTTACAAAGAGAATTATTCCATGTTTAGATGTAGATAATAACAGAGTAGTTAAGGGAATAAATTTTGTTAATTTGAAAGATGCAGGTGACCCTGTAGAGGTTGCAAAGGCATATGATAAGGCTGGGGCAGACGAACTGGTATTTTTGGATATTACAGCCTCAAGCGACCATAGAAAAACAGTAGTAGATATGGTTAGAAAGGTTGCTGAAAATGTTTTTATACCATTTACTGTAGGTGGTGGTATTAGAACTGTAGACGATTTTAAGGAAATACTTAGAGAGGGTGCTGATAAAGTAGCAGTAAATTCTGCTGCTATTGATAATCCAAGATTAGTTGCAGATGCAGCCTATAAATTTGGCAGTCAATGTGTTGTTGTCGCCATTGATGCTAAAAGAAGAAGTGATAATTCCGGCTGGAATATATTTAAACACGGTGGCCGCCTGGATACAGGAATTGATGCTGTAGAATGGGCAAAAAAGGTATGTGAACTAGGTGCAGGAGAAATACTTCTTACAAGTATGGACTGCGATGGCACAAAAAATGGATATGATATTGAACTTACAAATGCAGTATCAAGCGTAGTTAATATTCCTGTAATTGCTTCAGGTGGAGCAGGAACTAAGGAGCATTTTTACGAGGCGCTTACAAAGGGGAATGCAGATGCTGCCTTAGCAGCCTCTTTATTCCATTACAAGGAGCTGGAAATTAAGGATTTAAAGGAATACTTAAGCAGCCAAGGTGTTTCGGTCAGATTATAGGCTTAGCTTATAATTATTTGAAGTAAGAAAGGTAATATAGGTATTGTTATGGCAGCAATTAGTAATGATTGGTTAGAACCTTTAAAACCAGAATTTAAAAAGCCTTATTACATTAATTTGTATAAGAATATAAAAAAAGAATATAGTGAGCATGTTGTCTATCCACCAGCAGATGAAATATTTACAGCCTTTGAGCTGACACCATTATCTAGGGTAAAGGTGGTAATTATAGGACAGGATCCATATCATAATGTAAATCAGGCACATGGATTATCCTTTTCGGTTAAGCCACAGGTTGAAGTTCCACCTTCATTACTTAATATATATAAGGAACTGCAGAGTGATTTAGGATGTTACATACCAGATAACGGATACCTTGTAAAGTGGGCAAAACAGGGCGTGTTAATGTTGAATTCAGTGCTTACTGTCAGAGCACATCAGGCGTTTTCACATCAAGGACTAGGCTGGGAGGAGTTTACTGATGCAGTAATCAGAATACTTGCTAATGAGGACAGGCCAATCGTATATTTATTGTGGGGAAAGCCAGCAGAAAAAAAAGCAATGGTGGTACAAAATAAAAAACAGCTTTTACTAAAAGCTCCACATCCAAGCCCTCTTTCAGCATATCGAGGATTTTTCGGATGTAAACATTTTAGCAAAGCCAATGAATTTTTAATTGCCAATGGACTGGAGCCTATTGACTGGCAAATAGAAAATATAAAAACAAATGGTGTAAAGAGATAGTCGTTAAAGCTATTTCTTTACACCATTTGTTTAATTGGTTTACGGCTTAATTATTTTTTAGGCAATATGTTTTTGTTTGCAGTTGCAAGCATTAATTTAATTCTGTTAAGCTGATTAACCTCAGAAGCACCTGGGTCATAATCGACAGCTACAATATTTGCATCAGGATGCTCAAGTCTGATTTCTTTAATTACACCCTTTCCTACAACATGGTTTGGCAGACAACCGAAAGGCTGGGCACAAACAATATTTGGAACATTGTTGTGTATTAATTCAAGCATTTCACCTGTTAAGAACCAACCTTCACCAGTTTGATTACCTACAGAAACTATATCACTTGCCATAGCTGCCAGTTGTCTAATATCAGCAGGTCTGTCAAAATGCCTACTGCGTAAACATTCCTTAGTAACTGGCTTTCTAAGGTGTTCAAGAAGTTTAATACCAATATTTGACAGTTTAGCAGTCTTTTTAGACATACCTAAATTTTCTGCCTTGAAATTTGAGTTGTAGAAGGAGTATAAGAAGAAGTCAAGCATATCTGGCATAACAGCTTCTGCACCTTCAGCTTCAAGCAATTCAACTAAATAGTTATTTGCAGAAGGGAGGAATTTTACAAGGATTTCTCCAACAATACCAACTCTAGGCTTTTTAAGGTTTTCATCGATTGGAAGAGCATCAAAATCTCTTACAATACCTTTAAGGTTTTTCTTAAAGGCTTTCATACCATATCCTTTTTTGGTAAGGTCACTAATACATTTCTTAACCCATTTTTCGTGGAGAGCATCAGCAGAGCCTTTTTCTAATTCGTAAGGTCGCATTCTGTAAAGCACTCTCATAAATACATCACCATAAATAAGTGCCTGCATACCTTTTACAGCTAGTTTAGGTGTTATTTTGAAACCACTGTTTTTCTCAAGTCCCTGTACACTAAGAGATATAACAGGAATTTGTGACATACCAGCTTTTTCTAAAGCTCTACGAATAAATCCAACATAATTTGATGCTCTGCAGCCACCACCAGTTTGTGTCATTACAACGGCTGTTTTATTAAGGTCGTATTCGCCTGAAAGTAATGCCTCCATTATCATACCAACTACAATAAGAGAAGGGTAGCACGCATCATTGTTTACATATTTAAGACCAATATCAACTGCGTTTTTACATTTTGTTTTATAATCAGGGTCCTTAGTATTTTGTTGTAATATTTTAACATTAAGTCCCTGTGTCTTTAAGGCTGGCTCTAACAGCTCAAAATGTATAGGCGACATCTGAGGAGTAAGGAGAGTATAGCCTGCCTGCTGCATTTCAGTTGTATACTCTACACGGTTAATATTAGAAGGAAGTATAGTTCTTTGGGTTTTCTTCTTTTCTCTAACATTTAAGGCAGAAATAAGAGATCTTATTCTTATTCTGGCTGCACCTAAATTGTTTACCTCATCGATTTTTAAAACAGTATATATTTTACCTGATTTAGAAAGTATATCATTAACACAGTCAGTTGTAACAGCGTCAAGACCACAGCCAAAGGAGTTAAGCTGGATAATATCCAAATTCTCTTTGGTTTTTACATAATTAGCAGCTCTGTAAAGTCTTGAATGATACATCCACTGATCCATAACAATAAGTGGACGCTCAACTGTTGCAAGGTGTGAAACACTATCCTCAGTAAGCACTGCAATACCATAAGAGGTAATAAGCTCAGGAATACCGTGGTTTATTTCAGGATCAATATGGTATGGTCTGCCTGCCAGAACAATACCACGCTTTCCTGTTTCATCAAGATATTTAATGGTTTCTTCACCCTTCTTTTGAATATCCCTCTTAACAGCCTCTAATTCTTCAAAGCCCTTTGAGGCTGCATTAAGTATTTCTGACTTTGGTATATCAAATTCTTTTGTAAAGATGTCAACTAATCTGCTTGAAAGCACATCATAATTAGTAAACGCCATAAATGGGTTCATAAATTTAATATCATCAGCTTTAAGCTCCTCAACATTATTCTTAATGTTTTCAGCATAAGAGGTAACAATAGGACAGTTGAAGTGATTGTTTGCATCTGGTGTTTCATTTCTTTCATAAGGTACGCAAGGGTAGAAAATAAACTTAATACCGTTTTTAATAAGCCATGAAACATGACCATGGGCAAGCTTAGCAGGGTAACATTCTGATTCACTAGGAATTGATTCTATACCTAATTCGTATATCTTTCTTGTAGATACAGGTGATAAAACAACTCTAAAGCCTAATTCCTTAAAGAAGGTTGCCCAGAAAGGATAGTTTTCATACATATTAAGCACTCTAGGAATACCTACTGTGCCTCTGACAGCCTGATCCTCTGTAAGAGATTCATAGCCAAATATTAATTTATTTTTATATTCAAAAAGGTTAGGAATGTTGTTAGCATTTTTAGCCTTTCCAATACCTCTTTCACATCTATTGCCAGTAATATATTGTCTGCCGCCAGTAAATCTGTTTATTGTAAGCAGACAGCTATTTGTACAGCCCTTACATCTAGCCATAGTTGTTTCAAATTTAAGGTTGTTTATGTCTTCAATAGAAAGCATTGTAGACTGTTTTCCTTCTTCAAAACGATCTCTGGCAATAAGAGCAGCACCAAACGCACCCATAATACCAGCAATATCAGGACGAACAGCATTACAGCCTGCAATCTTTTCAAAGCTTCTAAGTACAGCGTCATTGTAGAAGGTACCACCCTGTACAACGATTTTTTTACCTAAGTCCTTTGCATCTGTAAGCTTAATAACCTTAAATAAGGCATTTTTAATAACAGAGTAAGCAAGACCAGCAGAAATATCTTCAACAGTAGCGCCTTCCTTTTGTGCCTGTTTTACATTTGAATTCATAAATACAGTACATCTTGTTCCTAAATCAATAGGATTTTTTGCAAAGAGAGCTGCCTTTGCAAAATCCTGAACAGAGTAGTTAAGAGATTTTGCAAAGGTTTCAATAAATGAACCACAGCCTGAGGAACAAGCCTCATTTAACTGAACGCTGTCAACTGTATTATTTTTGATACGGATACATTTCATATCCTGACCACCAATGTCCAGGATACAATCAACCTCCGGCTCAAAGAAGGAAGCAGCAGTATAATGGGAAACTGTTTCTACTTCGCCTTCATCAAGCATAAGGGCAGCTTTAATAAGATGTTCGCCGTATCCTGTTGAACATGAATATACAATGCGGGCATCCTTAGGAAGAAGTGAATATATCTCTTTTATAGATTTTATGGTTGTAGCAAGTGGACTTCCATTATTGCTTGAGTAGAAGGAATAAAGTAGTGAGCCATCCTCGCCTACTAATGCAACCTTAGTTGTTGTTGAACCGGCATCAACACCTAAGAAAAGATTTCCTTTATATGTACTTAAATCACCTGTTTTAACACAGTGTTCATTATGTCTATTAATAAAGTCAGTATATTCTTTATGGTCAGCAAAAAGAGGAGCCATTCTTTTTACTTCAAATTCCATTTTTATACCATTTGAAAGCTTTTTGATTAAATCATCAATAGCTACTGTAACATCCTCCTTGGCATTCATAGCTGAACCTGTTGCAGCAAAAAGATGTGAATGGGCAGGTGCAATTATCTGCTCATCAGTAAGCTTTAAGGTACGGATAAAAGCATTTTTTAACTCTGGCAGGAAGTGCAGTGGACCACCTAAAAATGCAACATTTCCTCTGATAGGTTTACCACAGGCAAGACCACTAATAGTCTGATTAACAACTGCCTGAAAAATTGAAGCAGATAAATCTTCTTTAGTTGCACCTTCATTTATAAGTGGCTGAATATCTGTTTTTGCAAAAACACCACAACGGGCAGCAATAGGGTATATAGCCTGATAGTTTTTGGCATATTCATTAAGTCCGGTGGCATCTGTCTGTAATAAAGAAGCCATCTGGTCAATAAAGGAACCAGTACCACCTGCACAGATACCATTCATACGCTGCTCAACACCATTTGTAAAGTAAATGATTTTGGCATCTTCGCCACCTAACTCTATAGCAACATCGGTCTGTGGTGCATAATCATTAAGTGCAGTAGCTACAGCTACAACCTCCTGAGTAAAAGGAATATCTAAATGCTTTGATAAGGTAAGTCCACCAGAGCCTGTAATACTAGGCATAAGTGTAATATTTTCGTTAATTTCCTTACGAGCCTTTATAAGAAGAGCAGCAAGTGTTTCCTGTATATTGGCATAATGTCTTTCGTAATCTGAAAAAATTATATTATTATTTTCATCTAAAATTGCAATTTTAACGGTAGTAGAACCAATATCTATACCCAGTCTGTAATTGTTTTTCATATAAAAAGACTCCTTCTTTTGTCTGTTTATGGCAATCCTATGTATTATATTATAATAGGAAAAAATTTTCAAGATTGTAGTAATTTTTAATGAATATTGCATATTATAAATAGAAATAAATTTATAGGTGATATTATGGATAATAATATATGCAGATGCAGAAGCTGTAATGGAATAGTGCATGAAGTTGTAGAGGGAGATACTTTGTACTTATTAGGCAAGAAATATAATGTTTCAGTAGGTATGATAATTAGGGAAAACAGGGGGATAAATCCATATAATTTAATGATTGGGGAGAAAATATGTATTCCTGTAAGCAGATATAATGAATATGCAAATGATAATAACCCTAATAGATTTGAAAATAATATGAACAGAGAAATGAGTAACAGGGATAATCGTAATGTAGGTAACAGTTTAGAGAAAAATGTAGATGAAGGAATAGAGGAAAAATATGATATGGAGTTTGAAGAAATTCGTGAGGCAGGTAAAATTAGCAGAGATACAGATTTGGGAGATATTATAAATATTGAAAATATGACAGTTGGAAAGTTTGCTGATATTATTAAAAATATATAAAAAAAAGTAAAAATTATATAATCTGCTATTGCTATTATAATAAATAATACATTATTTTTTGATAATATAAATTTTTTGTATTGTATTTATCCAGTGTATCAGCAATTACAGGCGATACACTGTGTAAATATATATTAGAGTGTATAAAGGTATACATTACAATATGTATTTGACAAAGATATTTTTAATACATATAATTGTGCTTAGTAAAGAAATAGTATTATGTGAAGTAAAAATTCAGATTTGAAATTTATTTTAAATATTTGGGTAATATTTACGCATAAGGCTTAAATTCAGGAGGATATATGACATTTATAGATAAATTAGAGAAAAAGTTCGGAAGATTTACAATTAAAAACCTAACATTATATATTTTGATTGCTTATGGTATAGGTTACCTGACTTCACTTGTAAATCCTACATTTTACAGCTATTTAGTAATGGATCCCAAATTAGTGTTTGAAGGTCAGGTCTGGAGGATATTTACCTGGGTATGTACAAAACCACAAGAGCTAGACATATTTATAATCTTTATGTTTATGTTTTTTTATTGGATAGGAACAAATTTAGAAAAGGTCTGGGGCAAATTTAGATATAATTTATTTATATTGTCTGGTTGTCTATTTATGGTTATAGGAGCATTGGCTATATATGGAGTAACTTATTTTGTTGGTCCACTTAAAGGAAGAGGTGTATGTATTCCTATTAGCACATATTATATAAATCTTACATCATTTCTTGCTTTTGCCACCATTTTTGGTGAAATGCAGGTGTATTTTATGATGATTTTGCCAGTAAAGGTTAAGTGGTTAGCAATCATAGATTTAGTATTAATAGGCTATGATATGATTGCTATTGGTGTAACCGCAAGAGGATATAGTGGTACAGTCTATGGCAGTGCAATGATGGAGTATGTATGGTGCTATAGAATATATATCGCATTGGCACTACTTAATTTCTTTTTATACTATATAGGATTAAAAAAAGGAAGAAGATTATCCTATGCAGCTAGACAAACCAGAAAAGAGTTTAAAGCAAAGGTTAATAAAATTCGTCCTGCTAATAATATACACCAATGTGAAATCTGTAAAAGGACAAGCGAAACAGACCCAGATTTAACTTTCAGATATTGTTCAAAATGTAATGGAAATCACGAGTATTGTCAGGAGCATTTATTTACGCATAATCATATAAGATAATTGATTTTGGGGAGTTGTATAAGATTTTGTGTTGGGTAAAGAGTTTTATGTAAATATACAAGACTTTGATACAATTATGGTTTGGTTGAATATGAATTGATTTTTGTATTAATAAAAAAGAGGAAAAAGATGAACAGATTAAAAAAATGGATTAGAGAAAATGTGGTGGAGTGCATAGGGATAATAGGAGGAACTATTGCTATAGCAATAATTATAGTTTTTGGGTTTATTCTTATTAGCGATAGAGATAAGCCTAAAAGCCAGACCAGTGAGAAGTCTGTTGCGGCTAGTATAACAGCAGACTTACAACAGCAAATAGAAAAAGATACTACAACTAAAGATTCAAATACTAATACATCATTAGAAGCTTCAGAAGAAAAAACAAAAGAGGAAGAGGGGACTTCATTAGAAGATGAAAGTGCAACTTTAGATGATAGCGTAAAAAATAGTGAAAGTATTGTGCAGCCAGCTACAAGGCAGCCACAGACAAAGGTAGTAAATAATCAGACTACTAAAGCTAGTAGCCAGCAACAAACCACCAAGCAACAACAAACCACTAAACAGCCACAGACCACGCAGGCATCAACAACTAAGCCTACGGTGACAGCTCCTGTAAGGGGAAAGAATGGGGTAATTTTAGAAAAGTTGTGTATGGTAAGGTATAAGAACTATGATTTGGATTTGGAAACAGTAGAAATACCAGAAAATAATAAACAATTAATAGAAAAAACAGGAGATGACGGTGAAGGTAATGGAATGGGATATAGCGTAGCCTGTACTGATTTGATTGTAAAAAAATACAAAGCAAATGTATTTAATAATGATATTTATATAGGAAAAACGAAAAAGGAAGATTTAAAACGAATATATGGGAAACCGTACGAAATAAGAACTTTTGATGAAAACGGAGTAACACATACTTATCGATATACATATAGATATGGAAAGGGAATCAATTCTATAAAGGATGATATATATATAAGTTTTGACTTTTCTGTATATGGTTCGCCATCAGGCGAAGAAGTTCTAAATTATATATTAATACTTAATGGAGCAGATATGTTTAAATATCATACTACTCAAAACTGAATTAGATTTAAGCAAGGTTAGAAAAGGATAAAGGAATGAAAAATATACATAAAAAAAATAAATATATCTCATTAATAATGACAATAATTATATTATTTACAACTGTGTTAAATAATGCAGATAATATATTTGGTGCAGATGGAGTAAAATTAACTATAACTGTAGTAGATGCTAAAGGCGAAGCAGTTAATGATGCTATGTTTTCAAGTAACCAAGAAATAGTATCAGTTGATGATACAGATAAGGAAAATGGAGTGTACAAGCTTTCTGTAACTGATTTAGTGGGTAAAATTGAAATAACAGATGAGTCAGCAAAGGTAAAGGTAAGCGTTGAGTATGATGCAAATGAAGCATTAGATTATAATGCAGTGTTAAAAGCTGAATGGGGTTTTAATATTGAAAATGATAATAATGCGACAATAGATGCTGGTAAATATAATATTTCTACATATTATAGTGAGAATGGCGAATATAGGCTATATCCGAATATAGATAGTCCGGATAATTGGGTGAATACAGAATTTGAAGTGTTACAAGAAAAAAATCCTTGTTATGATAAATTATGTAACGATAGTGAATGTAGTGAAGGAAGTAATGTCATAACTGATGTTGATTTTGTAACTGATGATTTTGGAAAGTATTGCAATATAAAGTATACTTCCTTAGGAAAATCTAAAATTATAATTAAATCAGCAAGTAAATATTATGAAAATATAGAAATTGATTTTAATGTAAAAAATAATGTGAAATTTGATAATGATTATATTAGTTAATGCAGTAGGGGCATATACAATAATGATAAAACTATAAATCGTATATATTTTTTAAATGGAATTAATATGGAAATTCAATAAAAAGTAATATACTTGTAGAAAAATAGGTAAGTTAAAAAATAAATTCAATAAATAAGAAAGTGGTAGAAAAAAGTAATTTAATGTGATAGAGTAATAGTAGATTTGGTTAAAATTGGAAATCGATTATGGTTTGGTTGAAGATAAATTGATTTTTGTATTAATAAAAAAAGAGGAAAAAGATGAACAGATTAAAAAAATGGATTAAAGAAAATGTGCTGGAGTGCATAGGGATAATAGGAGGAACTATTGCTATAGCAATAATTATAGTTTTTGGGTTTATTCTTATTAGCGATAGAGATAAGCCTAAAAGCCAGACCAGTGAGAAGTCTGTTGCGGCTAGTATAACAGCAGACTTACAACAGCAAATAGAAAAAGATACTACAACTAAAGATTCAAATACTAATACATCATTAGAAACTTCAGAAGAAAAAAGAAAAGAGGAAGAGGGTACTTCATTAGAAGATGAAAGTGCAACTTTAGATGATAGCATAAAAAATAGTGAAAGTACTGTGCAGCCAGCTATAAGGCAGCCACAGACAAATGTAGTAAATAATCAGACTACAAAGGCGAATAGTCAGCAGCAAACAACAAAGCAGCCACAGACCACTAAACAGCCACAGACCACGCAGGCATCAACAACGAAGCCCACGACGGCAGCTCCTGTAAGGGGAAAGGATGGGGTGATTTTGGAAAAGTTGTGTTTGGTAAGATATAAGAACTATGATTTGGATTTGGAAACAGTAGAAATACCAGAAAATAATAAACAATTAATAGAAAAAACAGGAGATGACGGTGAAGGTAATGGAATGGGATATCAAATCTACTATAATAGTTTGATTGTAAAAAAATATAAAGCTAATATATTTAATAACGATATATATATAGGAAAAACAAAACAAAAAGATATAAAACAGATATATGGTGAACCATACAAAAAAACAATTCTTACTGAAAGCAATGGAAATTATGTATATCGATATACCTATAGATATGGAAAAGGAATTAATTCGCTTAAAGATGATATATATATAAGCTTTGATTTTTCTGTTTATAGTTCAAAACCAGGTGAAGAAGTTCTAAATTTTATATTAATAGGCAATGGTACATTAATGTTTGAATAACATATGTTGGCGTTAGTTAAAGACCATAATAGGTTAATTTTGAAAAGGATAAAGGAATGAAAAATATACATAAAAAAAATAAATATATCTCATTAATAATGACAATAATTATATTATTTACAACTGTGTTAAATAATGCAGATAATATATTTGGTGCAGATGGAGTAAAATTAACTATAACTGTAGTAGATGCTAAAGGCGAAGCAGTTAATGATGCTATGTTTTCAAGTAACCAAGAAATAGTATCAGTTGATGATACAGATAAGGAAAATGGAGTGTACAAGCTTTCTGTAACTGATTTAGTGGGTAAAATTGAAATAACAGATGAGTCAGCAAAGGTAAAGGTAAGCGTTGAGTATGACGCAAATGAAGCATTAGATTATAATGCAGTGTTAAAAGCTGAATGGGGCTTTAATATTGAAAATGATAATAATGCGACCGTAGATGCTGGTAAATATAATATTTTTACATATTATTATAGTGGGATTGGTGAATATAGGCTATATCCGAATATAGATAGTCCGGATAATTGGGAAAAAACAGAATTTGAAGTGTTACAAGAAAAATTTCCTTGTTATGATAAATTGTGTAACGATAGTGAATGTAATGGAGGAAGTAATGTCATAACTGATGTTGATTTTGTAACTAATGATTCTGAAAAGTATTGCAATATAAAGTATACTTCCTTAGGAAAATCTAAAATTATAATTAAACCAGCAAGTAAATATTATGAAAATATAGAAATTGATTTTAATGTAAAAAATAAAGTGAAATTTGATAATGATTCTTTTGCTGGGAACCAGAATGTTGAAAAGGTTATAGAAGATAATGATAGTCATATAGTTAGCAGAATTACAAAAAAACTTACAAAAGAAGAAAGCTTAAAAAATATAAATAATAACAAAATATGTATTTATATTAAAGCAGCAGCGTTATATAATGATATTATCTATGAGGTGGATAATGATTGTATTAGAAAATCAGAAACAGAAGATAACAGTTTTTATGTTAATAAAATAGGTAGTACAAAAATAAAAGCTATTTCAAAGAAAACAGGAGATAGTGCAGAATGTATTATTGATATTAAGGGTTATAGTGGAGAAATTGAGTTTGAAAGGGACAATCAAATAATTAAAGATTTAACTATTAATTTAGCAGATTATAATGAAAATGTAGCAGCTCATATTGTTGAAGCTTCAATTAAGGATGATTTATCGGACAAATATGAAGGTGTTGAATATGAAAGTAGTGATAGCAGCATTGTTGATGTAGAGAAAGGTACAGGAGATGTAACTGTAAAAAAGGCAGGAACAGTTACTATTACTGCCAAAGCTTCACCAAAGGACCAATATACTTATCTGGATAAGGCAATAGGGTCATATACATTGATTGTAAAGCCTATAGAACTTAGCTTAGAAGTAGAAAATATAATTACAGGTGAAAGACATAGGAAGAATGAATTGATAGGGACAGTTTCGGATGAATCAGAATATTTTTCGTATGATATTAATGGTAATGGCAGTAATTTTGAATTGCCATTTAGAATATTTGCGAATGGTATTGAAACAACAGATGTGTCAATTAAGGCAAAGGGCTTGAATATTGAGTATATGGATGAAGGATTTATTGTTACTAATCCTGATTCGATAGAAAGAAATGTGCCAATAGATATAGAGATAACAACTAAATTCAGCGAAACTAAATATATAAATGTTACAGAAATATACAAGATTATTATTAGTGGTGAAAGGAATAATAATGAAGAAGGCAAATACTATACGATAGAGGGTAATTTTTCAACTGGTGCCGATGGAAATAAATGGTGTAGAAAAAGTCCTAGTGATATAAAATTTGTCGGACAGGACTATAATGATGATATTAAATATTTATTGTCAAAAAACTGGAATGGATTGTTTGAGAAAGAGTACAATCCGAGGTTAACGGAAAATACGAAAATAGCAAACAAAGAAGTAAAATTTTATGTTAAGGATGTATTAGATGAGACTATTATCCAACGCGAATACTTCGGTATCGATTGTAATGCACCAGAAGTATCAGAATTAGCCATTACCCACGGAAATGTTACACCACACGGTATTTACTCAAAGGATAATGTAAAGTTTTCGGTTAAGGTAATTGATAATGAAACAAATCTATATGATGTAAGTTTATTTTATGGTGAGGACATATCTTTCTACAATGGAACAGACGAAGGGTATATTAATGGAAATGTTGTTCCTGAAACTGTAGATATGAATAAAGCTATAGAAACCAAGCAAATATATGTGGCTGATTCAGAAGGAAATAAAAATTGCAGAGAATATACAACTGAATTTGTTATTGAAAAAGAATTATTTAATGACAAAAAAGAAAAGGATTTTGTTGTACTTGTTAGAGATAAGGCTGGAAATTGCAATGCTGTACATATAGGTCAGGTGTCAGCAGAAAACGGAAAATATCCGGTAGAAAGTAATACTGGAAATAGCCAAGCTAATGCAAGCACTGTGAAAAGTGAAACAACTGATATTTTAAATGTTTTAATTGAAGATAATCGTCCTCAGGGTGAATTTATATTTGATGAAGCTACAAAAGTATATGTTAAAGACGGAATTAATTATATAAAGGATGATACAAAGCTAACTATTAGCTTAACAGATATTTGTGGCGATAATGATATTTCTGGTTTAGCATCATATAGGCTTATTGTTAATGGAAAAGAATATATTAATATAAAAAACAATATTGTTAATGAAATTTTTAGAAATGAAAATGTTTTAATAGCAAAGGATGAAAAAATATCTGAGAAGACATTTGAATTAGATACAAGTAAATTTTATGTAAATGAAAATAAAGAGCTGTTTATCCAGTTAGTAGATATTTATGATAATGCAGGTAACAAAGGAGAGGACAAGTCAGTAAGGATTTGTGTTGATAATATTAGGGCAGATGTAAAGCTTGAGGAAATTAATGCTAAGGATAAAGCAAATGTAACAGAGTTTGGAAATTTCTTTAATGAGCAGGTTGTATTAACATTTAAGGTTGCTGATAAGTACTCCGGTGTTAAATCAGTAAAATTAAAGGTTGATAATATATGGATTGAAGGAGTGTTAAACAACAAAGGAATAGTTTCATTTGCATTACCTGTTGGAAGTGCAGGCAAGGTAAGCTTAGCTGTGTTAAATAATGTAGGAAATGAGTTTGTATATACATTGGTTGAAATTTGTCAGGAAAGCAATAATACAAGTGACAATGATATGGTGAAAAATGTAAAAAACAATTACATATTAATAGAGAGAACAAAATCAAATGTACATATAAAGGAAGAAAGAACACCAGATTCATTAAATAAGTGGTATAACCATGCTGTTAAATTTAATGTTTCAGTAAATGATAAGCTTCAAAGCATATCGTCAAATATTAAGACTGTTGAAATATATATTAATGATAGATTATACAAAAAGGAAGAATACAATGACAATGGTCATAGTAAGTATAGCTGCAATGTAGTATTAGGCAATGATGAAATTACAGAATATATGACTGCTGACGGCTTATATACAATTAGTGTTGTCGCTGTGGATAATGCAGGTAATTCAAATAGGAAAAGTGAAACTGTATATATAGACAATGTAGCACCAGTTATAGAGTCGGTTTATGGTGTTGAGGAAAATAGTCATAACGCAGGTGTAGTTACATTATTTGTTAAGGTTAATGAAAAGCATTGGAATGAGGCGGGCAATAAAGCATATATAGATATAGAAAAGGTATTAGATGGAGTAGTCACTAAAGAAACTATATATGGACAGGCTGCTAATAGTGAACAAAATACATATGTATATACCTTTAATGCAGATGGTACATATAAGGTTACAGCTAATTCTATAGACGCAGCCAATAATAAAGCTGTTACAAAGACTATTAATTTTACAGTTGATAATACTGCTCCTATTGTAGATATTACAGGGGTGGTAGAAAATTCATACTATAAGGATGTAGTAAATGCAGTTATAAATGTGGTAGAATCAAACTATGAATTTAATAATGTAAGCATAGAGGTTACAAAGGAGCTTTTAGGCAAAAAGACTGTTTTGACAACAAAGGAATTTTTGTCTACAGCAAAAAATTCAAAATTAGAGCTTAGATTTGATGAGGAAGGGACATATACAATAAAAGCAAAGGCTGTGGATAAGGCAAAGAATACATCAATCACAAGAACTGTTATATTTACAGTAGATAGTGAAGCTCCAGCAATTAAAATAAGTGGAGTTAAGGACAAAGGAGCATATAAAGATGAGATTATCCCAAAGGTTGAAATTAGTGATAATTATTACAAAAGCTATAGCATAAAGCTTACCAAAACAGGTGTGTACTTTGGAGATAGTAATATTGACATTAATAGTATAAAGGATATTGATGTTACAAAGGATTTTATTACCAATATTGTTTCAGTAGAAAGAGGCATTGAAGGCAGCTTTGATAGCTTTGAAAAAAAGCAGGTAAATGATGGTGTGTATACACTTACAGTTAATGCTTATGATCATGCAGGCAGAGTAAGTACACAGGTAGTTACCTTTTCGGTTAATAGATTTGGCTCAGTATACACCTTTAATGAATCACTTAAAAATATGATGAATGCTTATGCCAAGGAAGTAACAGAGGATTTTGTTATAACAGAATATAATGCAGATGAAATATTAGATGACTCTATAAAGGTTGAAATTGCCAGAGATGGAACACCGGTTACTCTTAATAGTGATACATCAAATATAAGTATTACAAAAAAAGGCAGGGACGAAACGGGATGGTATCAGAATATATATACAATACCAAAAGAGAATTTTGCATTGGATGGTATTTATTCTGTAACAGTAGCTTCAACAGATATAGCAGGAAATCGTTCACAAAGTATAGTTTATGACCAGTTTGATGTAAGATTTAGTATTGATAATACAAAGCCGGAGCTGGTAAAAGTTACCGGACTTAATAAAAATGCTTACAATGCCAATCAAATAGAGGTAACCTATGAAGTCTTTGATTCTATAGGAATTAAAGAAGTAAGGATATATGTAAATGATGAAAATATACAAACAGTTAATAAATTTAATGATTTAACAGTATATGAAGGTAAGTTTACGGTTGGCGAAGGTGTTGAACAGCAAATAAGATTTGAAGTAGAGGATATGGCAGGAAATGTTGTAGACTCCTCAAATAAAGCTGATATTGAAGCAGGAAAGGTAGCAGACTTTACTTCAAAAATAACAGTAACAACAAATGTACTTATCAGATGGTACAGCAATAAGCTGTTGTTTATTTCCTCTATTGCTGGAGTGATAGGCTTAATTATTATAGGAACAGTATTTACAGTTTATAGAAGAAAAAAGGTCAGATAGAAACTAGAAAGGATAGAAGGTTATGATACTAAAGACATATTTTGATTATGATTATAATGGGGGTCAGAAGGACAGTTCTGCTGCTAAAAGCAGTGGTAGTGGTATAAACAATGCTACATTTATGGTTGTTATCATAGCTATTTTATGCTTAGTTGTTATTACTTTAATTCTTACAATTATAAATATGGTCAATATAAATAAAATGAAAAAAAGAGTTGGCAATATTGGTGTCAAGGTTGGCAATATGGAAAATACTTCAAAGGAAGGATCCATAGGTGTTGTGTTTTGTAAAAAGTGTGGCAGTCAGTTTAAGGCAACAGAAAATAACTGTCCATATTGCGGCACTAAGAAGTAACATTAAGGAGAAACAGGTTGATTGTAACATTAATGAAGCCTGACAGAATATTCAGTCAGACGCTTCCAGAGAAAGTAAAAGGGAGATACTTTATTACTGATATAGGGCCAGATGAGAAAAGACGACAGGTGTTAAGTGTTGAAGGCATAAACAATAAATGGCAGCTAAAAGGAGATAAAAGAGTAAAATCTCAGGTTTTAGATGTAAAGGATAAGGATGATGTTTTACTAGAGGCACAGGTTTTCTATAAAGTTAAAATAGGTGAAGAGGAAGATGTTTTTCTATATGCAGAAAACATTACAAACGGCAGACAAACCTTTAAAAAGCTTATTGTTAAGGATAATACAGAAATTACTGTAGGAAGAGCCGGTAATAATACAATTAAAATAGAAAACATATATGTATCAGCAAACCATGCCAGACTTAATTATTTTGACGGAAAGTGGACCATATCTGATTTAGACAGCACCAATGGTACCTTTGTAAATGATTACAGAATATCTACATATTCATTAAAGCCTGGTGATATTGTGTTCATAATGGGCTTTAAGATAATTATTGGAAGTAATTTTATTGGAATAAATAACCCTGACAATTTAGTGGAATATGATACAAATGTATTATTGGGCTTTGCAAAGCAAAGCATTTCTGCGGAAGAAGCTAATGAGGATATTATTATCGAGGACCAGTATTTTTATAGATCACCAAGATTTAAGAGAAGCATTACACCACAAGAAATCAAGGTTGATGCACCACCACAGGCTGAAAAGTTAGACACAATACCTACAGCTCTTATGATAGGTCCGTCCGTTACAATGGGAATGGCATCTATGTCTACAGGTGTATTTACTGTTATTAATACAATTTCAACAGGTGGGAAAATGGTAAGCGCAATGCCTACACTTATAATGTCTATGAGTATGCTGTTAGGTATGATTTTATGGCCTGTTCTTACAAAAAAGTATGAGAAAAAGCAAAAAAGCAAGCTGGAGAGAATTCGTCAGGCAAGATATAAAAATTATTTGTTTTCCATTAAGGATACGATTTTAAAAGAAGAAAAAATACAAAGTGATATTTTATTTGAAAATAATGTATCGATTGATGAATGTGCCAGCAGAATTGTAGAAAAAAAGCGTAATTTATGGGAAAGAATGTTAGGTCAGGATGACTTTTTACAAATTCGTGTTGGTTTAGGCAATTTACCCTTTGTTGGAAAAATACAATATCCAGATAAAAAGTTTTCATTAGAGGATGATAATTTATTAGACGATTTATATGTATTAAAAAATGAGCCAAAGCAGCTTAATATGGTGCCAGTTACATATTCATTTATTGAAAGCTGTATTAGTGGCATAATTGGAGAAAACAAAAAAATAGTAGCTGACTTTGTGAAGGGGCTTATTATTAGAATAGTAGCACTTCATAGCTATGATGAGCTTAAAATAGTAATTATTGCTGATGAAAATAACAAGGAGCAATGGGAGGTATTAAAGTGGTTACCTCATATGTGGGACAATGACAAAAATGTAAGATATTTTTGTACCAATATAGGCGAAGCGAAGGAAATATCCTCATATTTAGAAAAAGAGTTTTATGAACGCTCGTCTAATAAGACCGAAGCTATAGCAGCGCCATATTACCTTATTGTTAATACCAGTCGAAATATTGCTGAAAAAATAGATATAGTCGAAATGATGCTAAAAAGTAAAACAAATTTTGGTTTTAGTATCATAAATGTTGATAACAGCATTAATAATTTACCAAAGGAAAGCTCAATGGTTATAGAAATAGATGAAAGAATATCTAAAATCTATGACAAAAACGACATATCCGGCAGGCAGACAGAGTTTGTTGCTGATATAGGTATAGGAAATGAGCTTTCAGAGGTTGTTAAAGCAGCCGCTAATATTAAAATGGATATTGCAGACCAGACATATTCCCTACCAAATGTAATAACCTTTTTAGAGATGTTCGGTGTTAATAAAATTGAACACATAAATCCTTTGATGAGATGGAAGGAAAATAATCCAACAATTTCCCTTGCTGCTCCAATCGGTGTAGATACAATGGGTGAATTGTTTTATCTGGATTTGCATGAAAAATTTCAAGGACCTCATGGACTTGTAGCTGGTATGACAGGCTCAGGTAAAAGTGAGTTTATTATAACCTACATATTGTCAATGGCTGCGAATTATCACCCGGATGAAGTGGCATTTATACTTATTGACTATAAGGGTGGTGGACTTACAGGTGCCTTCGAGGACGAGGAAAAAGGCATTAAGCTTCCTCATTTGGCAGGTACAATAACCAATCTTGATGGTGCGGCAGTTAAAAGGTCACTTATTTCAATTCAAAGCGAATTAAGAAGACGACAGGCTATATTTAATAATGCCAGACGAGTTTCTAATGAAGGAACAATGGATATTTACAAATATCAGAAATTATATCGTGATAAGGTTGTTACAGAACCAGTTCCACATTTATTTATAATTTCAGATGAGTTTGCAGAGTTAAAATCACAGCAGCCAGAATTTATGGAACAGCTTATTTCAACAGCCAGAATTGGGCGAAGCTTAGGAGTTCATTTGATTTTGGCAACACAGAAGCCATCGGGTGTTGTTGATGACCAGATTTGGAGTAATTCCAGGTTTAGAGTCTGCTTAAAGGTTCAGGATAAAGCAGATAGTAATGATATGATTAAACGACCAGATGCAGCAGAATTGTCAAATACTGGCAGGTTTTATTTACAGGTAGGTTTTAATGAATTTTTTGCCTTAGGTCAGTCAGCCTGGTGTGGAGCACCATACAATGAGGATGGTATTAGTGATAAAAATGTTGATAATTCCATAAAGGTTATAGACAGCATTGGCAGAGTTGTTAAAGAGGTTAAGCCTCCTAAAAAGGAAGGTACTGGTAAACAAAGACAAAAGCAGATTGTTGCAATGGTTAAGTATCTTTCTGGTTTGGCAAAGGAGGAAAATATTAGTGTAAGACCACTTTGGCTTAATCCAATACCAGCTATGATATATCCAGAAAAGCTTATTGAAAAATATAATATAAAAAATGGTGCAGCACATGAATTAAATCCAGTTATTGGTGAATTAGATGATCCGTTTAACCAAAATCAGGAAATACTTACATTATCATTTTCAAGCTGCGGAAATATTTTAGTATATGGTGTGGCTGGTGCTGGAAAGCTTACAATGCTTACAACAATGGTATATGAGCTTATTAGATTACATAGTGCAGAATATCTTAATATTTACATATTAGATTTTGGTGCAGAAACATTGAGAATGTTTGAAAAAGCACCACAGGTAGGAGATGTTATTTTTTCATCAGAAGGTGAAAAGATTATTAATTTAATGAAAATGATAAAGGCAGAGATTTCAGTTAGAAAGAAGCTTTTTGTTGATTATGGTGGAGATTATGAATCATATATTAAAAATTCAAGAAAAGCTTGTCCAAATATTATTGTCATTATTAATAATTATTCGGCGTTTGCTGAGGCCTATGAGGATTGTGAGGAGGTCATTTCCTATGTATCAAGGGAAGGAACAAAATATGGTATTTATTTTGTTGTAACAGCAACTAATACAGGCTCAGTAAGATATAGAATTGTGCAGAATTTTAAGTCAATATTTGTATTACAAATGAATGATAAAACGGACTATAGTGCAATTTTAGGACCAACTGAAGGCACTTTCCCATCACCTATAAAGGGCAGAGGTATTGTAAAAAGAGAGCATACCTATGAGATACAGATAGCCTCTGTAGCTGATGAAGAAAATGTTTTACCTAAGGTAAAAGAGCTTATTGACAGTATTTTAGCTGGATATACCGGTCCATTAGCAAGAAGAGTACCTATTTTACCTGAAAAGGTAGACTCAACATATCTTGAGGATAAGGAAGTGTCGATTGACAAGTTCCCAATGGGTGTTGATAAAAGAAAGCTTTCGGTTATTTATCATAATATTCAGGCTGCATATATTACATTTGTGTTATCGCAGGATTACGATGGAATATCTACATACTTACAGGGCTTTGCAGAAAATGCACACCTTAGAAGCATTGCTGATTTAGTTGTTATTGATGCAATAAACAAATTTATTCCGGACGATAACAGACAATACAATTACATTAATGATAAGCTGGAGGAAGCAGTTGTAAGCTTGTTTAATGAAATGGTACGAAGACATAAGCTGTTTAAGGAGCAAGGAAGTCTTGAAAACGAAAAACAGATAGTTTATGTAATTAATTCCATAGATACACTTTTTTCAAGCTTATCAGAGGATGGTGCGGACAAGCTAAGGGTCCTTATTGAAAAGGGCAAGGCTGAATATAAAATCTGTTTTGTAATAGGCGATATAGCCGCTGCAATTACAAAGCATAGCTTTGAGGAATGGTACAAGGTACATTGTGCAGTTAATTCAGGTGTATGGATTGGCGATGGTGTATCAGACCAATATATACTCAAAATTAATAAGATATCAAGTGAATTATATAAAGAGGTTGGCAGTCAATCAGGTATGTATATAAGTAAAGGCAAGTATACAATTATAAAACTGCTTACCAGCTATTTATATAATGTAGAGGAGGAATAAAATGAACTATATTATTGTTGAAGTTTACCTTCCTGCTGCAGAAAAAACTTATGATATAAAAATTCCACGAGCAAGTAAAATGTGGGAGGTAACAAACCTGATAACAACAGCACTTTCAGAACTATCACAGGGCTTGTATAGTGCAACAGAGGATTCCGTTTTATTAGACAGGGAATCAGGCTCAATTTTTAATATTAACTTATCAGTTGAAGAACTAGGTTTAGAAAATGGTTCAAAACTGATGTTAATATAAATGTTACAATGAAAGGAGAAAAACAATGGCTAGAGGACAGATTATTGTTGAAACATCACAGCTTGATGCTATTTCTACAAATGTTTCAGACTTAGCAGATAAGTATTCAGCAGAGTATACAACACTCTATAAGCTTGTTTCAGAAATGCAGTCAGCATGGTCAGGAGTTGATAACACAGCCTATACAACACAGATTGAAGGCTTCAAGGATGATTTCCAGAAGATGGAAGCTCTTATGAGAGAATACGCTTCGTTCTTAAAGGATACAGCTTCTAAGTACCGCGAAACACAGGCTTCAATCAAATCAAAAGCTCAACAGCTTCAGACAAATGCTTAATTAGAAAGGAGAGAAGTTAGAATGGCAGACATTAAAATTACTTTTGCCGAGGTAAAGGCAAAAGCCACACAGATTCGTAAATGTAACGAAAATTTATCTGATTACTTACAGCAGATTAAGACAAAGATTTCTAGTCTTGATGCTCAGTGGACATCAGATGCTTCAGATACTATTAGAGGCAAAATTAATGGTATGCAGGCAAAATTTGATGATTACAAGCAGATTATTGAATCATATGCAGCATTCTTAGACACAACTGTTGCAAATTATGAGCAGACAGAACAGGTAATCAATTCAAACGCAAGTCAGTTTGAATAATATTTACTTGGTTTTACATACTGTAAAATTAAAATCAGGCAGGGGTAGGTTGACTCCCCTGCCAATTATAAAAGGAGAAAGGAATTGTTGATTTATGGCACAAGGAAAAATAATAATCTCGACAGAAGAGGTTAAAAGAGTTGCAAAATCAATAGAAACTCTTGCAGATAGTTATCACACAGAATTTGTTGATTTATATAAAATCGTAGATTCATTAGCATCCACAGGTGCTTGGAATGGTGTGGATAATGTTGCTTATGTTGAGCAAATTAATGGTTTTAAAGATGATTTTGCAAATATGGAATCATTAATGAGACAGTATGCAGCATTTTTAACAAATGCAGCTGAAGGCTATAAGACTACTCAAACACATATAGCTAATCAGGTTGATAAGAAATTAGTTACATCAATATAAAATATAAAATTTGGTTGATAATAAATAGCTGATTACATAATATATGGAGGAAAAATTGTGAAGAATAGACCACGAAGAATAGTTGCTTTACTTCTTACATTGTCACTTTTAGTCCTAAATGTTTTGGGATGTGGCAAAGAGGATACAGGTAAGGCTGATAATGTAAATTCTCAAGTATCTATTACTAGAGGAGAATGGATAGAAACATTGTCTAAGGGCTTTGGTATGGATGAATTTACTAATACAACTCCGTACTACAAAGATGTGGACGAAAACAATGAAATATACAAATATGTTCAATCCTGTTATGAATGGGATGTACTTTCTACTGGTACGGATGTATTTAAACCTAATGATACTGCAACCTTAGGCTTTGTTATTTCAACTGCGGTGCTTGCAGCAGACCTTGATTATAGCAAGTATGAAACAGGGGATTTAAATACAGCACTTATAAAATGTGCTAAGGACAACAATATATATGATATTGAACCAGATTCAGAGGAACTGTTATCTGGTGTTACAGCCGTAGAGGCAACTGTAATTTTACAGTCAGCAATTAATTCATATTTTGTTATGGACGAAGCACAGGAAAAATGTGATATGGGTTATAAAAAGGAAGTAGAAGTGCTTCCAGCAGATAAGAAAGTAGAACTTCCAGTAACCGGTAATAGCATAGTAGAGGAAAAAACTGCAGATGAATATTCAGAGGGTGATATATTTGTTGTACCAGCTTCAGCAGAATATCCTAATGGAGCAGCCTTTAAGGTTGTTTCAAAAAAATTAAATGCAGACGGAACTTACACAATCGAAACAGCTATTCCAGAAATTTGGGAAGTGTTTGATGAGATAGATGTAAACAAAATGGAGATGGCTGACCCATCAAATTTTGAGCCAGCAGAAGGCGTAACAATAATTGATAATTCATCAGCTTATAACGATATTACAAGAAATATTATGGCAGTTGACAGATATAGTGTCAGCTCGTTGGATAATGTAAATGATGTAATTAATGAAACAAAAACATTTAAAGCAGATGGCTCCAATGAAATAGCATTAAATATTGATTTTAGTGACGATGGGTTAAAGGTAAGTGATGATTTTTCCACTAAATTTAACGGAATAGAAGATAAACTTTCTATATTCCAGAAGGATGCTAATTATGAGAATTTTAAAAAGTTATTGGGTAAGACAAATATTTTACCAACAGAAGATTATTTCAAAAATAGCATAAGTGGTATTGATGATTATTTATCTGGAAAAATTGATTTAGATCAATTAGAAAAAGAACTTAAAAAAACTAAAGAGGAATATGATAAATTAACCAAAGAGGATCCAGAAAGTCCGTGGGAAAAGGGGTATAAGGTTTCAGGAACAGTAAAATTTGAAGCTGGTGTAAATGTTAGAACAGACATTAAATTTGGTTTCTTTAAAGTAAAGGTTAATTCATTTTCTGTTGATGTATATGATAAGTTTACATCAGAGTTAAAGGTTGAAGGAACAATAGGAAGGGAATTTGACTTAGGTTCAGTTCCAGTTCCAATAGGAGCAGGATTTTCTCTTGAATTTGGTTTGAAATTATTTATAGAATTTGATGGTTCATTGTCATATAAATATGAATTATCATGTACTGATGGACTAGCATATGAAGATGGAAAATGGAAAAAGACCCATACGGATTCTTCAAGCCACACTTTTGAAGCCGCTGTATCAGCAGAAGTGGGAATAAAGGGATATGTGGATTTGAAAATTTTGTGCTTTGATTTAGCAGAAGCAGAATTATCTATTTCAGCAAAGGCAGTTGCAAAGTCTTCTTTATCAAAAACAATGGATTATACTATTGATAAGACAAACAAAATATTCATAGTGAGTGATAAATGGACAATTGCAAGTGAGGTAAATATATATGTGCCTCTTGTTAGTTTTTCTATAGGTGGGGATGGTACATTATTAGATTACATAGGAATTAATAGAGAATTTAATCTTGTGACTGAGGATAATGCACCCAAAATTCCAATATACAGTGATGAATATGAAATAAAAGGAGAGGAGAAAAAATATCCAATACACGGCGAGAAAACTACAACAGAACAAGGGAAAACTACAACAAAGAAAGAAACTACCACAACTGTAAATCAGAATCCAAGTATAAGCTTATCAGCATATGTTGTATCCCTAAGTCAAGGTGAAGCAAAAAAGGTAATACCTACTTTACCTGATGGATATTCCGAAAGTGATTTGAAATGGTCAACATCTGATTCATCAGTTGCTACTGTATCAAATGGTGTAATTACAGGTGTTTCAGAAGGAAGTGCTATTATAACAGTAACTACTAAGGATGGTTCGTACAAGGGTCAATGTAATGTATTGGTCGATTAAAATCTTTATATAATAATGATTGTATAAATAGATTAAATTTTAAATAGTATGTGTGGGATTAATATAATCTTGCACATACTATTAATAAAAGAACTGACAATGACAAATAAGAGGCATATGTTATAAATTTAAAATTGAATGGGGATAATAAAATAAACAAATTTTTGTTAGATTTTTAAATGAAGTAAAAATGAATACAATATAGCGATAAGTTATCTAGATATGTAGAAATGGAGTAGAAAAGTGCATATGAATAATAATCAGACAGAGTATAATGTAGTAGTAGAAGTAGTAGAGAAAAAATTCAAAATTTTTTATCGTAAAAAGTATACAGGTAGCAAATATACAAGTAAAAAAATAGTATCTTTCTATGCAAAGATAAAAGGAGAAAACAATAAAGTAATAGAATGCTCTGTAAATGAGGAATTATATAACCGACTTGTAGAAGGTATGAAAGTAAAAGCAAAGATACAAAAGTCGCTTATAAATAATGATGAGTTCTATTCAATTAAAGAAATTAAATTAATATATGATGATACAACGAATACAGTTGTGAAAAATTATGTAAATACAGAAATGAATAAGCTTGCAACTTTTTCGAAAAATAATGGATTAAGAGAAGAAAAAGGAAAATCCCGAAATGGAATCTTGGTAATAATGTCATTATTTTTCTTGGCACTAGGAATTATTACATACATAGTAAAATACGAAGGTAATATTAATTCAGAAACGCAGGAATTATTAGGACCACTTGTTCTTATAAATTTAGGCACATTGGCATTACTTATATCAGTGATGTACAATATATATAGTCTAAAGTATAGTATAGTCCCAAAGAAATTTTACATTATCTTTTCTATTATAGTATGTGATGTTATTACAGCAATAAGCAATATTTGTGTAGCTGAAAAGCACTATATTTTAAATGTAATTATAACAGTCATACTTGTAATAACAATTTTTGTTCTATTTAGAAAAGGACTTAGATATTCCAGAACAAGAACAAAGTTTAGATTTGCTGTTGTAAATGTATCTGATATAAACGGTGGATATAGAGTTGTACTTTCAAAATTGTCAGATGACGCATATCCAACCGGATATCCTTATTTAGTTTATGATACAAATAATGGAGAAAAGTTTAAGCAGTTTAAATATATGGATTTAGATGTAAAAAATATTACATCACTTAATCTGAATATAAATAATCCGGATTATTGGTATTACGATATTTCCTATGTAGACGATAAAGCATTTGTAGGAAAAAATATAGGCGGTGTTACAAATTTTGTGTATGTTAATAGATAGAAGGTAAATAGGTCGATTATGACCTCTACAAGATTATTTATTAATAGTCTTATAAGAGCAATATTTTGTTGAACAGTAGAGAAAAATAGTATATATTATAAAGTAGATTGGAGGCAAAAATGGGAATTGATTTGAGTTTGGTACACAGCCAATCTGCCAACGCAAATGCACAGGCAATGAAGTTACAGGATATAAATAATTCTATAAAGACATTTAGAGAAGATATAAACACTCATTGGGTATGTGCTGAAATGCTTTTAGTAAATAATGAAATTAACGATATAGAGAAAAATATTAATAAATTAAAGGATGAACTATTGTCTTTAACTTCTGATATTTCAGAGGTTGGAGATGAGATAGTAAAAGAGGAGAAAATTGCCGAAGAGAAAAGAAAGGCAGAAGAAGAGCGAAAAGCGAAGAAAAGTCAAAAATAAAGTTAAAGCTACATAGAGTTAGGTTTGGAGATATTATGGCAGTTATAAAAGTTGATTTAAATAATGTCAGAAATGAAAATATTGATTTGCTGATGTTTAGAAATGACTTAAATAGAATTATAAACGAATTGGATTGTCTTAGGGCTTATGTTCCCTATGATGTTCAATCAAGACGAAATATTGATATGAGATTAAAAAAAGTAAAAAATGAATTATTTGAAGTAGAACAAAGAATAATAGATTTATATAAAATGGTAAACTATTCTATGGATGAGTATTCAAGAACAGAATATGAGTTGTGTAGAAAAGGCTCAGCTATTTGTTCAATGTGGTAAATAGAGAGCGAAAGGAAGATATATACAAATGAGCAGGATTGCGATTGTAAAAAAGAAAAAAGAAAAGTATGTACATATAAGGCTTAGTGGAAATGAAATGATTAATACCAGGGAGATAGAGTTATTAAATAGTCATCAGATTAACTCTCTTATTGATCCGGAAGCAGGAAAGAAAAATAAGTCAGAGCTTTTTTACAAGGTGTCTAATTATATATCCTTAAAGGAATATTTAAAATCAGTTACATCAAAGGATAGATTTTTGAATATTATTATTTCAATTCTTGAAACCTTAAAAGACACACAAAAGGTGATGCTTTATAATAAAAATTTTATATTGGATACAGAATACATTTTTGTTGAGCCTCAATCAAAGATGCTGTTATATATATATTTGCCAGTTGTAAATTATGATTTTGAACAGGACATAAAACGCTTCTTTATGAATATAGTATATGATACTGTATTTAACCAGTTTGAGGACTGTACCTATGTAAGCCAGTACATAGCATACTTTAATCAGCATACAAATTTTTCTGTTTTTGATTTTGAAATGTTTGTAAGAGAATTAAATGGTGAGGATATGCGTTCTGGTGATAAAAAGGTTGAGCTTAAGCTGCCACACCCATCTAAATTTTTAGACAGTAATGTAAAGCTATGTCCAAGATGTGGCAAAGAGTATACTAATGTTGATAACTTTTGCGATGTATGTGGTATCAGATTAGTATATAAGGATAGTGATACCAGCTTTTCAAGCTTTTCAAGTGGTAGCCCTAATTTTATGTATGCTACTCCTATAGAGGAGGAAATTGAGCAGGTTCAAAACGGTACACAGCAAATGACCTTATCTGATCGTATAGGAAGTATAAATCAAAATAGTAATAGTGGAAGTAAGCCGTATGTTCCACAATATTCTAAGGGAACTACTGTTTTAGGAGCAATAGACTATGGAACTACTGTGCTTTCCTTTGAACAATTAAATAGAATTGCATACCCTAGTCTGCTTAGAACAAAGGATGGAAAAAAGATTACAGTAAATAAGTGTACCTTTGTTATTGGAAAAAGCGAGGCTAATTGTGACTATGTAATTAGTGATAATAATGCCATAAGCCGAAAACACGCCACAATAAGTATTGCTAATGGAAAATATTATGTGGTGGATAATTCCTCTACAAATGGAACATATATTGATGATATTAGAATAGATGCTGATAAGTCTTATGAAATATTACCGGGTCAAAAAATAAGATTTGCAGATGATGAATTTACATTACTTGATGTTGAACATTAGTTGAATTTACTTAAGAAAGGTATTTTAATGGATTATTTAGTTGGTTCTGGCACAAATGTTGGTATCAAAAAGTCTATAAATGAAGACAGTTATATGATTAAGCTTGCAAAAACACCTCATTGCAAGCTGGCGGTGTGCCTGATATGTGATGGAATGGGAGGATTGTCTAAGGGTGAGGTTGCCAGTGCATATGTAATAGATGAATTTTCAAAATGGTTTCACAATCAATTACCTTTAATAATAAACGAAAAAGACATATTTAGTATAATAAAAAAACAATGGGAGAATATGCTTATTGACCTTAATGACAGGTTAAATAAATATGGAAGTGAGCATTGCTGTAATTTAGGCTCTACCATTACAGGAACAATAATTATTAACAATAAATATCTAGTGGTTAATGTTGGTGATTCAAGAACCTACAAATTATCTGATAATATATATCAAATTACCGAGGATCAGTCCTTTGTAGCATATGAAATTAAAATGGGACGAATGACTAAGGAGCAGGGAGATATAGACCCTAGAAGAAATGTATTGTTGCAGTGTATAGGTGCTGTGCCAAATATTGAGGTTTTAATGTATGAGGGTGAGCTTTTAAATGGAGAAGCACTGCTTTTATGCTCTGATGGATTTAGGCATGTAGTTACTGAAAAGGAAATATACGAAAAGCTGTGTCCTTCAAAAAATAATTCTAATGAAGCTATTAATAATAGAATAAATGAACTCATACAATTAAATATGGATAGAATGGAAAATGATAATATTACAGCTATAATGATAAAATCAATAAAGGAGGACTAGCAAATGGCACAAACAGGCTCTGTTATTGATAATAAATATGAAATTCTTAAACAAATTGGAAAAGGTGGAATGTCAACAGTTTATCTTGCAATGGATAAACGATTAAATAAGCAGTGGGCAGTAAAAGAAATTAACAAGGCAGCTAATGATAAAAACAATGAGGTTGTTGTACAAAGCCTTCTTGCAGAGGCTAATCTTATGAAAAGACTTGATCATCCATCATTGCCTAGAATAGTTGATATTATTGATAATGGCAGAACAATTTATGTAATTATGGATTATATAGAAGGAGAATCCTTAGATAAAATTCTAAATACTAACGGACCTCAGCCACAAGCCTTAGTTGTTGAATGGGCAAAACAGCTTTGTGATGTGCTTAGTTATCTTCATAATCAAAAACCACCTATTATATACCGAGATATGAAACCTGCTAATATTATGCTAAAGCCGGAAGGCAATTTAAAGCTTATTGATTTTGGAATTGCAAGGGAATATAAGCAGAATAATATGACAGATACAGTTAGTCTTGGAACTAGGGGTTATGCTGCACCAGAGCAGTTTGGTGGAATGGGACAAACAGATGCCAGAACAGATATTTATTGTCTGGGTGTTACCTTATATCATCTGCTTACAGGACAAAATCCAGCAGAGCCACCATATGAATTATATCCTATAAGACAGTGGAATCCGTCACTTTCATCGGGACTGGAGTATATTGTGCAAAAATGTACACAATTAAATCCAGATGACAGGTATCAAAATTGTGATGAACTAATGTATGCCTTAGAGCATTATGATGAGATGGATGAAAATTATAGAAAAAAGGAAAAGAAGAAATTAACAGGCTTTATTACTGTTACGGCCTTTAGTTTAGTTATGTTTATAGCAGGAATTGTGTTTATGTTTCTTTCTATTTCAGAAAATAATAGAGATTACGATTCTAAAATCAATATAAGTACAGCAACAGACTATAATTCAAAGATAGAGATATATAAAGAGGCAATAAATCTTTATCCATATAGAACAGAAGCGTACATAAAAATGCTGGAAGCATATTCTGATAACAATAAGTTTTCTGATAAAGAGAGCAATGAGTTTATGAAATATTACAACAAGTCTTTTGCAGAAAAAAGCAGCAAATTTGATATTACAAGTGAAGGATATGCAACACTTAATTTTAAACTTGGAGTATTATATTTGTATTTATATGAAATAGATAATGATAATATTTCCTTTAAGGTTAGAACTATGAAGGCTTCTACATTTTTTGAAAATGTAGTTAATAATTCATCTGAGGACTATGAGGATTATAAGCTGGCAGTTTCCTACTATACTATTTGTAACTTTTATAAAAATTATGTGTCTAATAGTATGAATACTACTGAGCCAAATTATAATGTATATACTGCTTTATTAAACTCATTAAGTCAGGCTCTTTTAACCTTAGATGAATATGAGTATAATAATTCGCCATATATAAAGCTTACTGTTTATGAGGCAATGGTTGACCTATTGTATTCCCAGAGAAAGGGCCTTGCTTCTACAGGTATTGAATATAGTGATGTTGAATATTTACTAAAAGAAATAGAGAATAGAACTGGATATATTGTGGTTACACAGGAAAAATCCATTGCTAAGCAGGAAAAAATTCTTTCCTGTGTAGCAGAGTATATTAATGAATTAAAGGATGTTTATAATAGTATTGGAAGAAAGGACGAATAACAATCAAAGATTTTATCAGGTGAAAATATGGCAGATACATTTAGATTAATTGCAATTATATGTATGATAATAGCTTTGATTGCGTTAATAATTGCAGCTATTTTGTTTTTTACTTTAAATATCAGGAAGGTTATAGGTGATTTAAGCGGCTCTACAGCAAAGAAATATGTAAAGGATATGCAAAAGAAATCTAAAAATACTGTTGAGGCGCTTAATTATGCCAATATTGCTAACATTAATGGTCAAATAATTAATCAAAAAAATAGTTACAAGAATACTAATAATATAGATATTAATTATGGTACAAATAATTATATAAACAGAACAGAGGCTATAGCTAATAGCAAAAATGAAGGGTTAGGTAATTCGGGTGAAAGCATAACAGCTAAATTACCAAACTTACATAATAAAGAGGCTTATGAGGCAACAGTATTGCTTGAGGATAATGCAACAACAGTATTAGATAATGCTGCATTAAAGACCAATGGCTTTGAGGTATATTTAGATATTGTAGTAAAGCATACAAATGAGAAAATATAAATTTGTTTAGAAGGTGGAAAGGTCAGTTTTATATAATGTGTGATTGAAAGGACGGAAGGAATATTATGAAAACACAAAATGTAACATTAGCAGTTACGATTGATGAAAAGGAAACTGTACAAACGGAGTATGGTACTAGATATAATGTGATTATTAAAAGAGCTGATAACAGAAAAATGGAGCTTTATGTAGATTATTCTGTATATGAAGAACTTGTGGTTGGAAAGCCAGCTATAGTAGATATTGAAGTGGTAATGGAAAAAGAGGGAGATATTAATCATTTTAATAAGGAACAGACAAGGATAGTGGGTATCCGATATTTGGATAATAGACAAATCACAGGAGAGTATGCAGATTTATTAGATAAAAATTTAACCTGGCTTAGCAGATATGCACCACCTATAAAGGAGGAGGGCAAAAAATCTCCAGCAGTTATACTTATTGGATTCCTTTTTTTACTTGTAGGTCTTGCAGTTGGCTCAATAGCTCCTATTTGGATTTCAGGCAGCCTTAAAGATGCTGAAAAATATAAGGATTATGTTCATGTAGAAGGGGTTGTTACACATCAGGAAAATGAAAGACTATATAATGTAAAGGTTGACGGCAAACAGGGGTATAGGATTAATGCAACAATACAGTATAGTGTTGACGGAAAGGCTTATGAAATGGGCTATACTATTAATCGAACAAGAAAAAGGCTTATAGACATAAATCAGGATATTATATATAGAAAGGATAATCCAGAGGATGCAATGGTGGCATTTTATGATGCAGTTTCCAGAACCTATTTACCAAGTGGTACATCCTGGTTTCAGCTTATAGGAACTATTTTAGTAAGTGTCTTTATTGGCATACCTTGTATTTTAGCTGGAATTTATGCTATGGTATGTAAGGGTGGCAGAAATTATAAAAAGAAAAAAGGATAGTGCTAACTTGATTAATTAATTGTATTATGATAAAATTCCTCTCATAATTATTATGCAAAACAAAGTAGGAGGCATATATGGAAAAGATTGAATTTGAAGGCTTTGAATATTTAGACGGTGGTGTATGTGCTGCTAAAGGCTTTAAAGCAAATGGTTTAAATTGTGGTTACAATCCAGATAAAAATAAAAATGATTTATGCTTAGTTGTTAGTGATGTTATATGTAATGCGGCTGGAGTATTTACACAAAATAAAGTAAAGGGTGCTCCTGTAATAGTATGTAAGGAGCATTTAGAAGCTACTAACGGACAGGCAAGAGCTATTATTGCAAATTCAAAAAATGCTAATACCTGCAATGCAGATGGACATGAAAAAGCAGAAAAAATGTGTCAGTTAGCAGCAGATGTGCTTAATATAGATGAAAAAGAGGTTTTAGTTGCAAGTACAGGTGTAATTGGACAGATTATTAAAATGGAGCCGGTAGAGGAGCATATAGAGGAGTTGGCTAATGGACTTTCTTACAATGGAAATGGTTTAGCAGCAAATGCAATTATGACAACCGATACAGTTCCAAAGGAGGTTGCAGTTTCCTTTAAAATCGGTGATAAAGTATGTCATCTGGGAGGAATGGGAAAGGGAAGTGGAATGATTCATCCAAATATGGCTACAACTCTTAACTTTATTACAACTGATGTTGCTATTAGCAGCCAGCTATTAAAAAAGGCACTTACAGAAATTGTTAAGATTACATATAATTGTTTAAGTGTTGACGGTGACCAGTCTACTAATGATACATTAATAGTTATGGCAAATGGTCTTTGTGGAAATGAAGAAATTACCAGCGAAGGTACAGATTTTGAAATATTTAAAAAGGCATTATATATAGTAATGATGAATATTACTAAAATGCTTGCAAGAGATGGGGAAGGTGCTACTAAGGTGCTTGAATGTACCTGTAAGGGAGCAAAGGATATTGATACAGCTATTACTGTAGCTAAAAGCGTTGTTTGTTCACCACTTTTTAAATGTGCAATGTTTGGCGAGGACGCTAACTGGGGAAGAATTCTTTGTGCTGTTGGCTATGCAGATGCAGAGTTTGATATAGACAAGGTAGATGTAGATATTGTATCTAAGGCAGGAACACTTCAGGTTTGCAGAAATGGTTCAGGAATAGAGTTTTCCGAAGATTTTGCAAAGGTGGTATTAAAGGAAGAAGAAATTGATATTATAGTTAATCTTAATGACGGAAGCTATGAAGCAAAGGCTTGGGGCTGTGACTTAACCTATGATTATGTAAAAATAAATGGAGATTATAGGTCATAAGTTCTAAAAGCTGTTATCCCTCATATAATTGTAGTAAAGGACTACTATTATATGGGGGATTTTGTTTTGAAGTATGATATTTATAGCGATATTAACAAAAGAACTGGCGGAGATATATACATAGGTGTAGTAGGACCTGTAAGAACAGGAAAATCTACCTTTATTAAAAGATTTATGGAGTTAATGGTATTGCCAAATCTGGAGGACAAAAATCAGTTAGACAGAACAAAGGATGAGCTGCCACAGTCAGCAGCAGGTAGAACTATTATGACCACAGAGCCTAAGTTTGTGCCAAATAAAGCTCAGACTATTAGGCTGGGTGATGATATTGAGGTTAATGTTAGAATAATTGACTCTGTAGGCTATATGGTAGAGGGGGCAACAGGACATATAGAGGACGGAGAAGAACGAATGGTAAAGACCCCCTGGTTTGATTATGATATTCCTTTTTCTAAAGCAGCTGAAATTGGTACACAAAAGGTTATTAAAGACCATTCTACAATAGGTATTGTTGTTACCAGTGACGGCTCCTTTGGAGAGCTTGAAAGACAAAATTACTATGAACCAGAAAAAAGAACTATAGATGAATTGAAAAGTCTTTCCAAGCCCTTTGCTGTGATTTTAAATTCTAATAAACCTCACGCAAAGGAAACAAAGGAGCTGGCAGAGGAAATTTCAAGGGAAAATAATGTTTCTGTTTTACCAGTTAATATTGCACAGCTAAAACTTGAGGATATAAATAGTATATTGCTGGAAGTTTTAGAAAATTTCCAGATTTCACAGGTTGGATTTTTTGTACCAAAATGGGTTGAAATGCTAGAGCCTGCTCACTTTTTAAAAAGTGAAATTATAAACTATGCAAAGGAAACCTTATCAAAATTAAATTATATGAAGGATGTTGACGGGATTAATAGCTGTGAAGCTTGTCAGTACATAAATCAGGTTAAGGTTACAAAAAAGGATATGGCAACAGGTAATGTTAATGTTTTAATTGAGGTTGATGACAGCTATTATTATGAAATATTAAGTGGACTGACAAAAACTAATATTGCCAATGAATATGAGCTAATCAGTACATTAAAGGAGTTAGTTGAGCTAAAGGAAGAATTGTCAAAGGTAAAGGATGCAATGAATTCAGTTAGTCTAAAGGGCTATGGTGTTGTTGTGCCAAAAAGAGATGAAATTACCCTAGAGGAGCCTGAAATAATTAAGAATGGTAGCAAATTTGGTATAAAAATTAAAGCCAAAGCACCTAGTATACACATGATTAAGGCAGATGTTTTAACTGAAATAGCACCTATAGTAGGCAGTGAGGAGCAGGCAAAGGATTTAATGAATTTTATTAAGGAAACTGAGGATGATGAGGCGGGAATATGGGATACAAATATTTTTGGAAAGACTATAGAACAAATTGTAAATGACGGAATATCAATGAAGATTAACAGGCTATCAGATGAAACCCAGAATAAAATGCAGGATACTATTAGTAAAATTACTAATGATTCAAAGGGTGGGGTTATTTGCATAATACTATAGTAAAAATAGTAAAATTAATGCTATAAAATGTTAAAGCTTAATAAAAGAGATTTATTTCAAAAATCAAATTCAATTATGTGCGTAAATTGGGGTAATAATGTGAAATTGCACTAATTTACGCAATTTTTGTTATATTGATTATTATTGGTAAAGCTTTAGCTATAATTAGACTGTAATTCTAATTAAATACAGGATAAAAATGGATAAAAATGCGGAAACTCAAGTAAAATAATATTGCTTTTTTTATTTATATAGCTTATAATTCTATGGATATGGTCTTTACTTATATAAGATCATTAGAGAGAAGGATATACATGATAAAGAGCATGACAGGCTTCGGAAGAAGCGAGCTTATTGATGAAAATAGAAAAATAACAGTTGAGTTAAAGTCAGTAAACCACAGATATTTAGATGTAAATATTAGAATGCCTAAAAAACTCAATTTCTTTGATGCTTCCCTTCGTGGAGTTCTAAAGAAGTATGCAACAAGAGGAAAGGTTGATATTTTTATTTCATATGAGGATTTTTCCGAAAATACAGCAGTATTAAAATATAATGAGCAGCTTGCCAGAGAATATATGAATTATTACGAAAAAATCGGGCATGATTTTGCTATTAAAAATGATATTACTGTAATGTCCTTAGCTAAATCACCAGAGGTTCTCGTTATGGAAGAAAAAACTGTTGATGAAGAAGAACTATGGATGTTTTTGGACAAGGTTTTTGAAGCCGCCTGCTCAAAATTTGTTGAGTCCAGAGTGGTTGAAGGTGAGCATTTAAAAAATGATATTATCGATAAGCTTAATGGAATGTTAAAGTATGTAGATTTCATTGAGGAAAGAGCACCACTTATTATTGAGGAATACAAGAAAAAGCTTGAAGAAAAGACCAGAGAGTTTTTAGAAAATGCACAAATTGATGACGGAAGAATTGCTGCGGAAGTGATTTTATATGCTGATAAGGTGTGCGTTGATGAGGAAACTGTAAGACTTAGAAGCCATATTGAAAAGATGATTTCAGAGTTAAAGGCTGGAGGAGATGTAGGAAGAAAATTAGATTTTGTTGCTCAGGAAATGAATAGAGAAGCAAATACAATACTTTCTAAATCAAGTGATATTGAAATAACAAATGTGGGCATTGATTTAAAAACAGAGATAGAAAAAATCAGAGAACAAATTCAAAATATTGAATAATATACATTAAAGGTGAAAATATGGAAAAAGGAATTATCACTATCCTTTCTGGTTTTTCCGGTGCTGGAAAAGGTACAGTAGTTAAAAGCCTGTTAAGCAGGCACAACAATTATGCACTTAGTATTTCGGCTACTACAAGAAAACCTAGAATTGGTGAGGAAGATGGTAGAGAGTATTTTTTTAAAACAACTGAAGAATTTGAGAAGATGATTTCAAATAATCAGCTGATTGAATATGCAAGCTATGTTGGAAATTACTATGGAACACCTAAGGAATATGTAGAAAGCCAGCTTAGCCAAGGCAAGGACATTATATTAGAAATAGAACTACAGGGTGCAATGAAGGTTAAAGAGCAAAATCCCGATGTAGTTTTAGTATTTGTTACTCCACCAAGCGCAAAGGAATTAAAAAACAGACTTGTTGGCAGAGGAACAGAGGATATGGATACTATTAATGCACGACTTAGACGAGCAGTTGATGAGTCGGAATTTATGGATAAATATGATTATTTATTGATTAATGATGATTTAGATGAGTGTGTTGAAAAATTACACCAAATCATACAATCAGAGCATAATAGTACAAAAAGAAATATAGAAAGAATAAAAAACATTAGAAAAGATATAGAAATCTTTTCGGAAGGAGAATAAATTTATGTTACATCCATCATACACAGACTTAATGGCAGTAGTTAATAGCGAGGTCGAACCAGGTGAACAGCCGGTAGTTCAAAGCAGATATTCAATCGTTTTAGCTACAGCAAAAAGAGCAAGACAGATTATTGACGGTGAGGAAGCACTTGTTCCTTCAAGGGGAAGAAAGCCTTTATCACTTGCAGTTGATGAATTATACAATTCAAAAGTTAAAATTGTCGGAGACGATGTAGAAGAATAGGATTAGGAGCTTTTATGAAAGTCTTATTTATATCTTTAGGATGCGATAAAAATCTTGTAGATACTGAGGAAATGATGGGTATATTAGGAGATAGTGGTTTTTCATATACAAATGACGAAACAGAGGCCGATGTAATAATTGTTAATTCATGCTGTTTTATTGGTGATGCGAAGGAAGAAAGCATTAACACAATAATTGAAATGGCAGCGTGTAAAACAGATTATGTTTGTAAGGCCCTGATTGTTACAGGATGTTTGGCTCAAAGATATAAGGATGAGATTTTGAAAGAAATTCCTGAGGTAGACGGTATTCTTGGAACTGCCAATTATGACAGTATTTATGAGCTTGTATGCCAATGTATAGACAAGAATACAAAAAAGCAGGAGAAGGATTTATTTGACCTTCAAAGATTGCCAAAGCTTACCAGAAGAGTTGTTACAACTGGTGGCTATTATGCTCATTTAAAAATTGCAGACGGCTGCAATAAGAATTGTACCTATTGCATTATTCCTAAGGTTAGGGGAAGATACAGAAGCTTTCCTATAGAGGAATTGGTAGAGCAGGCAACACAGCTTGCAAACAATGGTACAAAGGAGCTTATATTAGTTGCACAGGAAACTACTTTGTATGGAATTGACTTATATGGAGAAAAGTCCCTGCACAAATTATTGCGTGAGCTTTGCAAGATTAATGGTATTAAATTTATTAGAATTATGTACTGTTATCCTGAAGAAATTTACGATGAATTAATACAGACTATTAAAGAAGAGCCAAAGATATGTCATTATCTGGATATTCCAATCCAGCACGCAAATGACGAAATTCTAAAAAAAATGGGACGAAAAACTAACAAAAAAGATTTGATTGAAATTATTTCAAAGCTTAGGAAAGACATTCCAGACATAGCTCTTAGAACTACCTTAATTGCCGGCTTTCCAGGAGAAACTGACGAGCAGCATGAAGAGCTTTTGGATTTCGTTGACCAAATGGAATTTGACAGATTAGGTGTGTTTGGATATTCTGCTGAAGAAGGTACAGCTGCAGCTTTAATGGATAATCAAATTGATGAAGAGGTTAAGCTTGACAGAAGAGATGCCATTATGGAGCTTCAGCAGGAAATAGCCTTTGAAAAATCGGAAAAAATGATAGGACAGGAGGTAATTGCTATTATTGACGGCAAATTACCAAATGAGAATGCGTATGCTGCGCGTACCTATATGGATGCACCTGAAATTGACGGAAGCATTTTTATAAATTCTGATTATGATTTTATGTCGGGAGATATAGTGAAGGTTAAGGTAACTGGCTCATTCCAGTATGATTTAATAGGTGAACTTATTGAAAATTAAAGCTTATTAGCTATAAAAATATAGGAGGATAATATGAATTTACCAAACAGGCTGACTCTATTTAGAGTATGCACAATTCCTTTTTTTGTAATATTTATGGAATTTGATATTTTTTCAGGGTTCGATAAATACATAGCGGTAGCATTATTTATTATTGCAAGTATTACAGATGCACTTGATGGACATATTGCAAGGAAGTACAATCTTGTTACAAACTTTGGAAAGTTTATGGACCCATTAGCAGACAAGCTGCTTGTTGCAGCAGCATTAATTTGCTTGAACGGAAGAATACCAGCGTGGATTATTGTTGTTATTATTAGTAGAGAATTAATTATTAGTGGTTTTAGAACTATAGCAGCAGATAATGGAGTAGTTATAGCTGCCAGTTATTGGGGAAAGGTTAAAACCGTTTTCCAGATGATTATGATTATATGGCTTGTGCTGGATCTTAATACATTGGTTGAAAAAATAATACCTGTACATAATTTATATAATATAATTGGCAATGTTTTAATTGGAATTTCATTAGTGCTTACTGTAATTTCAATGGTTGATTATTTGTACAAAAACCGACAGGTTTTAAAGGAAAATAATAAATAAGACAGATAATTACATTGTAAATATTTTATTAAAAAGAATGGAATTTCTAGGCTGAAACTTAGAAATTCCTTTTTAAGTGAAAGAATAGTGAGAAGCAAATGCAGCAAGCTGGAAAGTCAAAAAAGAGAAAGAAAGGTAAGTATGAAAAGCATAGATAGAAATGAATACGACAAAATAAGAATACAAATTGAAGAAAAGTCCCGCTGTTTAGTAAGCAAATTAATTGAAAAGGAGCTGTTTATATCCACTGCCGAGTCCTGCACAGGAGGTATGATTGCGTCAGCTATTGTTGATGTGCCGGACGCATCAAAATGTTTTAAAGAATCTATAGTTACATATTCTAATGCTGCAAAGATGAAATACTTAGAAGTTTCAAATGTTACAATAGCTAAATATGGTGTGGTAAGTGGAGAAACTGTTGAGGAAATGGCACTTGGAATGATTAAACAAAGTGGAAGTGATATTGCAGTTGTTACCAGTGGTATAGCAGGACCTGCAGGTGGGACAAAGGAAAAACCAGTTGGCTTAGTTTATATAGCCTGTGCCTATAAAGAAAAAATTTTAGTATCCAACAGAGTATATTCAAATATGGATAGAAGACAGGTAAGGTTAAGTGCAACTCTAAGTGCAATTAATTTGTGCTTGAATATACTTGACATTTAAATAGAAAATGTGATAAAAAATAATTACACTTTCTAAAATCTAATTATTTCCCAAAAATAAAAATTTACAAAAAACAGAATATATGTTCGATTTCTGCACGAAAAGTAATTGACAAAACTATATAAATGAGGTAATATGTTCATATGAAATCGAACAAATGTTTGAGAAGGAGAACGATATGGCAAGCAGTGAAAAATTAAAGGCATTAGATGCAGCATTAGCTCAGATAGAAAAGGCACACGGTAAAGGTTCAGTTATGAAACTGGGAGATTCAGCAGCAAAGCTGAATATTGAAACTGTTCCTACAGGTTCTATTAGTCTTGATATAGCATTAGGCTTAGGTGGAATACCTAAAGGGCGTATTATTGAAATCTACGGACCAGAATCAAGTGGTAAGACAACAGTTGCCCTGCATATGATAGCTGAGGTACAAAAAAGAGGAGGCATAGCTGGATTTATAGATGCAGAACACGCATTAGACCCGGTTTATGCTAAAAATATAGGTGTAGATGTAGATAATCTATACATTTCCCAGCCGGATTATGGAGAGCAGGCACTTGAAATTACAGAAACCATGGTTCGTTCGGGTGCTATCGATATTATTATTGTAGACTCAGTTGCAGCTTTAGTTCCAAAGGCGGAAATTGATGGTGAGATGGGAGATACCCATGTTGGCTTACAGGCAAGACTTATGTCACAGGCATTAAGAAAGCTTACAGCAGTTATTAGCAAATCAAATGCTATTGTTATATTTATCAACCAGCTTCGTGAGAAGGTTGGTGTTATGTTTGGAAATCCAGAAACTACCACAGGTGGACGCGCATTAAAATTCTATTCATCTATTAGATTAGATGTAAGAAAAACAGAAACCTTAAAGAGCGGCGGAGAGGTTATAGGAAACCATACAAGGATAAAGGTTGTTAAAAACAAAATTGCACCTCCATTTAAGGAAGCAGAGTTTGATATTATGTTTGGTGAGGGTATATCAAAGTATGCAGATATTTTAGATATAGCAGCAAATATAGATATAGTAAGTAAAAGTGGTGCTTGGTACGCATACAAGGGAGAAAAGATTGGTCAGGGTAGAGAAAATGCAAAGACATTTTTGAAAAATAATCCTGATATTTGCAACGAAATTGAAGCACAAATCAGAGAAAGATACTGTTTGTTCGGTGATGAGCCAGAAGCTTCTAAGGATACAAAAAAGGCTGACAAAAAGGCTAGTGATTCAGTAGAGGAATAAAATGTATATAAAGGATATTGTACGATTAGATAAAAGAAAAGTAAAAGTTATTTGTGATGAAGCTACATTTCCTCTTTATGCTAGTGAAATCAAAAATCTGGGTTTATGTACCCAGATGGATATTTCTGATGATTTATGTACTACTATTTTTGATGAAATCTTATATAAAAGAGCAAAAGAAAGAAGCCTTCATTTAATTGAAAAAATGGATCGTACTGAATATCAAATTAGAACAAAATTAAAAGACGGCTATTATCCTTATGAAATTATAGAAAGGGTAATAGCCTTTCTAAATAAATATAATTTTCTAAATGATAAAGATTATGCAATAAGATATGCAGAGTATTCAAAAAAAACAAAGAGCAGTAGGCTTATTCTTATAGAACTTTCCCAAAAGGGTATAAGCAAAGAAATTATATCAGATATAAAAATGAATTTAGATACTGACCAAGAAGAGATACAACAAATAGTTAAATTACTTGATAAAAGAAGATATAGTGAGGTTTGCGAGGATATAAAGGAAAAACGAAAAATCATTAATTTCTTATTAAGAAAAGGGTATGATTTTGAAAATATAAATGTGGCAATAAGAGTATATGAGGAGCAATTATAAGAGTATATAAATTAGAATAGTTTGCTAAAACATAAATAAAGATATACAAAATATTGTGGTTTTTTAACAGTGTAAGGACTATATATACTTGACATTATTATAAAAAAAGTATAAAATTAAAATGTTGTATTTTGTACAATGAAAACTAAATAAGGAGGTGCTCCTGTGGAATCAACAGCTATAATTGCAATGGAAACATTGACAGCTATAATTGCTATTGTGATTGCTATAGTTGTTTCAGCATTTTTATCGTGGATAGTTGCTATTGCCTATAGAAAAAAGGTAGTAGAAGCTAAGATTGGAAGTGCAGAAGCAAAATCTAGAGAAATTATAGATGAAGCGTTAAAGGTTGCTGAGACCAAAAAGCGAGAAGCTTTCTTGGAAGCAAAGGAAGAGTCATTAAAGACTAAGAATGAGCTTGAAAAAGAAACTAAGGAACGAAGAAGCGAATTACAAAGATATGAAAAGCGTGTATTAGCAAAGGAAGAAGCAATCGATAAGAAATCCGATCAGCTTGAAAGAAAAGAAAATTCTTTAGTTCAAAGGGAAGAGCAGTTAGCAAAGGTCAAGGCAGAGGTTGAAAGATTAAACGAACAGAGAACACAGGAATTGGAAAGAATCTCAGGTTTAACCTCCGAACAAGCAAAAGAATTATTGTTACAAACTGTTGAAGACGATGTAAAACTTGATACTGCAAAGTTAATCAAGGAAATGGAAACAAGAGCTAAAGAGGAAGCAAACAAAAAGGCAAAGGAATATATTGTTACAGCTATTCAAAAATGTGCCGCTGATCATGTGTCAGAAACAACTATTTCTGTTGTACAGCTTCCAAATGACGAGATGAAGGGTAGAATTATCGGACGAGAAGGAAGAAATATTCGTACCCTCGAAACAATGACAGGTGTAGATTTGATTATTGATGATACTCCGGAAGCAGTAATCTTATCAAGCTTTGACCCTATAAGAAGAGAAATTGCAAGAATTGCACTTGAAAAGCTTATAGTAGATGGTAGAATTCATCCGGCAAGAATTGAAGAAATGGTTGAGAAAGCGCAAAAAGAGGTTGAAACTATGATGCGTGAGGAAGGTGAAGCTGCTGCATTAGAGGTAGGTGTTCACGGTATTCATCCAGAGCTTATTAGATTACTTGGTAAGATGAAATTTAGATCAAGCTATGGTCAAAATGCTTTAAAACATTCTATTGAGGTTGCACATATCGCTGGTCTTTTAGCTGGCGAAATAGGTGTTGATGTTAGGATGGCAAAAAGAGCAGGCCTTTTACATGACATTGGTAAGTCAGTTGACCATGAAATCGAAGGCTCACATATTCAGATAGGTGTTGATTTATGTAGAAGATATAAGGAGTCACCACTTGTTATTAACGCAGTTGAGGCACATCATGGAGATGTAGAGCCTCAATCTCTTATAGCTTGTATTGTACAAGCTGCCGATGCTATTTCAGCAGCTAGACCAGGTGCTAGAAGAGAAACAGTTGAAACATATACAAACAGATTGAAACAGTTAGAAGATATTGCAAACACTTATGAAGGTGTTGACAAGTCATTTGCTATTCAGGCAGGTAGAGAGATTCGTATTTTGGTTGTTCCTGAACAGGTTAGTGATGCCGATATGGTTATCATGGCTAGAAATATTTCAAAGCAAATCGAAAGTGAATTGGAATATCCGGGACAAATCAAAGTAAATGTTATTCGTGAATCAAGAATAGTTGATTATGCGAAATAGTCCAATTTCATATTACCCCGTAGATATTTATATCTGCGGGGCTTTTTAGTTTCTGATTTTATTTAATATAAAAATATGGACTAATCAATTAATATATATTATAATTAAAATATTAAATGCTTTTTTACATTAAAACAAAAAAGGATTAAAACAAATATAATATTTGTTATTGAACATATAGAAACCAATATAAAGGAGAAAAAATTATGGCAAAAATAGGTTTTATAGGTATGGGTAATATGGGATATGCAATGCTTAGTGGGTGTTTAAAGAAGTTTTCTACAGAAGATTTGCTTTTTACAGATGCAAATACAGAAAGAATGACCAGTGTAACAAATACAACAAAGGTAAATCATGTCGATTCAAATGCAGAGTTAGCAAATAATGTTAAATATATTGTGCTGGCGATAAAGCCACAGTATTTTTCAAGCGTAGTTAAAAACATTGAAAATGTAGTTACAAAGGATCATGTTATTATTTCAATAGCACCAGGCATTAGCAGAGAAAGCTTAAAGGATTCCTTAGGCTATGACGCAAGAATAGTAAGAGCAATGCCAAATACGCCTGCATTATTAGGTGAAGGAATGACTGGTGTATGCTATGATGCAGCATTATTTACATATGAGGAAAAGGAAATAATTGCAGCTATTTTCCAGTCTTTTGGAAAATTCAGATTAATTGAAGAAAGATTAATGAGTGCAGTTACCTGTGCTAGCGGAAGCTCTCCTGCGTATGTATATATGTTTATTGAGGCAATGGCAGATGGAGTAGTTAAGCATGGCCTGCCAAGAAATGTAGCATACGAAATGGTTGCACAAACTGTTTTAGGAGCTGCTAAAATGGTATTAGAAACAGGAAAACACCCAGGAGAATTAAAGGATATGGTCTGTTCACCAGGAGGAACAACTATAGCAGGTGTAGCTGCATTAGAGGAGGCAGGCTTTAGAAACGGAATTATTAAGGCTTGCGATGCTTGCTACGAAGTATCTGAAGGCTTTAAGAAAAAGTAAATTAGTAAGGAGTAAAGGAATATGGAAAAGTTAGAAAGAATTAGCCGAACACTTATACACAAGGGTGCAGTAATCGAGTATTACGAAGATAAGGTAAAGGATGAAAATGGTCTGGTAAAAACCTATGATAGTATTATTCATAAGGGTGCTGCTGCTGTTGTGGCAGTAAAGGATGATGGAAAAATATTAATGGTAAAGCAATATAGAAACATATTAGACAGATTTACCATAGAATTACCAGCAGGCGGAAAAAATACTATTGATGAGCCGACTATACAATGTGCAAGTCGTGAGCTGGAGGAAGAAACTGGATATAAGTCAGAGGATTTAGAGTTATTATTAAGTATAAAAACTACAGTTGCATTTTGTAATGAAGCCATAGATATTTATTTGGCCAGAAATCTAAAACCTTCAAAACAGAATCTTGATGAAGGTGAGTTTATTGATGTATACGAATATGATATTGAAGAACTTATAGAAAAAATCTATAAATGTGAGATACAGGATTCAAAAACTGTTTGTGCATTACTTGCCTATTATAACAAATATGTAAAGAATAATTAATTTTAATTTGCATATATTTTGTCTAAGGAGATGAAATGTATGCAAATTTTTTTTATTAGGAACAAAATCAAAAAGAGAAAGCTAATTAATGTTGATGGGGAGTGCTTTGTAAGAGAGAAGAAAAGTATTAATAGGGAAAATCTAAGAATTATTCTGACAGTTTTTTTATGTGAACTTATAGCAACGCTGTTTATTACATATGTAAGTCGTAAGCATATTTTTGATATAGAAATATATAAAACCTATTTTATTAAAAGAGTTAATTATGAAAATATAAATAATGATAAATACTGTATTTATTTGTTTATGGAATATATAAAAGAAATAGTAGTTCTTGAACTGTTGAATTTTACTAAGTATAAAAAAATAGTCGATTACTTATATCTTATATATAAAACACTTACACTAAGTATTGCACTTGGAATTTTTGTATTAATATACGGAATAGTGGGACAATTAAAGTTTGCATTAACACTGCTTCCGCAAGGATTAATATTTTATGGCTTTGTGTATTTATTTGTAAAAAGCTGTTTAAAAACTGATATTACCTATAGCAAAAAAAACATTGGAAAAATTCTGTTGTATTTATTTATGGGAGTAATGATTTCTTTTGTCACAGCATTTTTAGAGTCAAAATTCAATTTAAAGATAATTTATAGCATTTTCAGAGTTTAAAGATAATTTATAACATTTTTAAATATTGATTTTAAATACCATAAAGTATATAATTAAGACAAAGTTGTGCAGTGAAGAATGGAGATAGTTATGGAACAAAAGATAGAGGATTTTCTCTCCTTTTTACAAGATTTTAAAAGTATAACGAAAAACACGAAAGAGTCATACAGAAGAGATTTAAACAATATGGTTACCTTCTTTAGAAAATCAGGGATTGATTCTTTAGATAAAGTAACCCTTACAAATGTAAATTCATATATCTTATATTTGGAGAAGGAAGGAAAATCACCATCCTCTGTTTCGAGAAATATATCCTCAATGAGAACTTTTTTCAGATATTTGCTAAACGAGGGTGTAATTACCAAAGACCCTACTATGCTGGTTACTATGCCTAAAATTGAAAAGAAAAAGGCCAAGAGGGTGTCGGAAGATAATATACAAAGACTTATTTTAACTCCACCACAAAACGAGCCTAAGGGCATTAGAGATAAAGCTATGATTCAGCTTATTTATGCTACTGGAATAAGAGTAAGTGAGCTGGTTACCCTTTCTACTGATGACATTAATTTAGAAATGAGATATATAATTCTTAAAAATAGCAAAAAGGTAAGAGTTGTTTCTTTTGATACGAAAACTAGAAATATTATTAAAAAGTATTTAGAAGACAGCAGAAAGCACTTCGTTTTTGCTGAGGGTAAGGATAGTAATATTTTATTCCTTAACTGTAACGGAAAAGAGATGTCCAGACAGGGCTTTTGGAAAATTATTAAAGGCTATGCAAAGGAAGCTGGTATAGAAGGAGAGATTTCCCCACATACATTACGAGGCTTAGTAGAACAGGACTAAAGAGCAATATATAAAGAGGAAGGTGATAACTATGGGAAAAGTATTTAAAAGAGTTATATGGATAATTATCGATAGTGTGGGTATTGGTGAATTGCCAGACGCAGATAAATTTGGTGATGTAGGTGCGGATACCTTAGGACACATTTACTGCACAAAGGGCTTAGAAATTCCAAATATGGACAAGCTGGGGCTTAAAAGTATTGTTGATACCAAATTATATTCTAAGGATAATATTCCAATAGGTGCATACGGAAAAGCTAAGGAAATATCAAATGGCAAGGACACTACAATAGGTCATTGGGAAATGATTGGCGTATCTATGGAGGAGGCATTTCCTACTTATCCAGACGGATTTCCGGAATATATTATTAATAAGTTTGTTGAAAAAACAGGTGTGCCAGGTGTTTTAGGTAATTGTACGGCATCTGGAACAGAGATTATTAAGACCTATGGAGAGGAGCATATAAAAACCAAAAAGCCAATAGTTTATACCTCGGCAGACAGCGTTTTTCAAATTGCATGCCATGAGCAGGTTTATTCTCCTGAGGAATTATACAAAATGTGTCGAATTGCCAGAGAAATATTATGTGGCAAGGATGCAGTCGCAAGAGTTATAGCAAGACCGTTTACTGGTCAATATCCATATGAAAGAACTGCCAATAGGAGAGATTTTTCTGTAAAGCCAGATTCAAATAACACATTAGTGAAGCTGAAGGAAAAGGGCTATGAGGTCGCTGCTGTTGGAAAAATAGAGGATATTTTTGCAGGAAGCGGCATTACTAAGGCAGTCCACACAAAGGATAATGAGGACGGCATAGATAAGACAATAGACTTCTTAGGCAAAGTTAAGGAAGGTTTGATTTTTACTAATTTAGTTGAATTTGACTCAAAGTGGGGTCATAGGCGAGATGTAGATGGATATAAAAAAGGTCTTGAAAGCTTTGATAAAAGACTTGGTCAGCTAATGGAGCTTATTAATAATGATGATTTAATAATTATTAATGCAGACCACGGCTGTGACCCAACCTTTAAAGGAACTGACCACACAAGAGAATATATACCAGTACTTATTTACTCAAAATTGTTTAATAGTCCAGTAAATCTTGGCATATTAAATTCCTTTGCAGATATAGGTGCAACCATAGGAGAAAATTTTGGACTTTCACCAATACCTGTAGGAAGCTCCTTCCTGTCTAAGCTTGAGGAGGTGTGTCATGAACATATATGATATTCTTTCTAAGAAAAAATATGGACAAGCTCTTACAAAAGAAGAAATACAATTTGCAATAAATGGATATGTAGACGGAGTTATAGCCGATTATCAAATGTCAGCCTTATTAATGGCAATATGTATTAATGGCATGAATGAGGACGAAATTTTTAATCTGACTATGACTATGCGTGATAGTGGTGATATTTTAAGTTTAGATGAAATTGACGGAATTAAGGTAGATAAACATAGCACAGGAGGGGTAGGAGATAAAATTTCCCTTATATTGTCACCAATGCTGGCTGCACTAGGCGTAAAAGTTGCAAAAATGTCCGGAAGAGGTCTTGGACATACAGGAGGCACTATAGATAAGCTGGAAAGTATTAAAGGCTTTTCAACTACACTTTCAAAGGAGCAGTTCATCAGCAATGTTAATAATATTGGTATGGCTATAGCTGGTCAAAGTGCAAACTTAGCACCTGCTGATAAAAAGATTTATGCCCTCCGTGATGTTACAGCAACCGTAGACTCTATCCCCCTTATAGCGAGCAGTATTATGAGTAAAAAACTGGCATCCGGAGCAGATGCTATAGTGCTGGATGTTAAATGTGGCAATGGTGCATTTATGAAGGATATTAATAATGCCATAAAATTAGCAGACACTATGGTTGCTATTGGCAAAAAGGCTGGTAAGGAAATGGCTGCTGTTATTACAGATATGAATCAGCCATTAGGAACCCACATTGGCAATGGTCTTGAGGTACTTGAGGTTATAGACACACTTAAAGGCAATGGAAATGCTGATATATTACAGGTGACTTATGCGCTAGGAACAAAAATGCTGATATTTGCCAAAAAAGCTGAAACTGAAGCAGAGGCTCTTGAAATGCTAAAAGGCACTATAAAAGACGGCAGTGCCTTAAAAAAATTTACAGAATTTGTTGCTTTACAGGGCGGTGATACAGAGTATATAGTGAATAGCGAAAAGCTTATTAATGCAAAAAACATTAAAACCATAACCGCAAAAGGAGAAGGCTATATTACAAATATATTAACTGAAGAAATCGGAAGAGCTGTACAAATTTTAGGAGGTGGCAGAGAGAAAAAAGAGGATTTAATCGACCCATCAGTCGGAGTTGTTATGAACAAAAAATTAGGTGATTATGTAAGACCTGGAGAAAGCATATTTACCTTATACGGAAACAATGAAGAAAAAGAGCTTATGGCAGTAGAAAAACTTGAAAATTCTATTACCTATGGCAAAGTAAAAATTAAACAGCCTGATATAATCAAAGCTGTTATATAACTTGTTTTATTTTTATGAAAATGATATAATAAAAACAATGCTTAAAGGATAATCATTTAAGAAAAATGGAGGTCAAGCGATATGGCAAGAAAAATGAAAACTATGGATGGTAATACAGCCGCTGCACATGTTTCATACGCATATTCAGATGTAGCTGCTATCTATCCAATTACTCCTTCATCCGTTATGGCTGAATTATCAGACAAATGGGCAACAGAAGGAAGAAAGAATATTTTTGGACAAGAAGTATTAGTTCAGGAAATGCAGTCTGAAGCAGGTGCTGCAGGTGCAGTTCATGGTTCTTTAGCTGCAGGTGCTCTTACAACCACCTTTACAGCTTCACAGGGACTACTTCTTATGATTCCAAATATGTACAAGATTGCAGGCGAATTATTGCCTGGAGTTATTGATGTATCTGCAAGAGCATTAGCATCTCATGCACTATCAATTTTCGGTGACCATTCAGATGTATATGCTTGTCGTCAGACAGGTTTTGCAATGCTTTGTAGTTCTGGTGTTCAGGAGGTTATGGATCTTACTCCTGTAGCACATTGTTCGGCAATTAAAGGAAAAGTGCCATTCATAAATTTCTTTGATGGATTTAGAACATCGCACGAAATTCAAAAAATTGAGGTTTGGGATTATGAAGACCTTGAAGATATGGTAGATAAGGATGCAATATTAGAATATAGAAATCACTGCTTAAATCCAAATCATCCAGTTCAAAGAGGCTCAGCACAAAATCCTGACATATTCTTCCAGGCAAGAGAGGCTTGTAATGAATATTATGATGCTCTTCCAGGCGTAGTAGAAGAATATATGAATAAAGTAAATGCGAAAATAGGTACAGACTATAAATTATTCAACTATTATGGTGCAAAGGATGCAGAACATGTAATAGTTGCAATGGGTTCTGTTTGTGAAACTATTGATGAAACTATTGATTACCTTGTAAAGCAGGGTATGAAGGTTGGCGTTGTTAAGGTCAGACTTTACAGACCTTTTAGTGCAAAGCATTTAATAGATGTTATTCCAGATACAGTAAAACAGATTAGTGTATTAGACAGAACAAAAGAGCCAGGTGCTTTAGGTGAGCCTTTATACTTGGATGTAGTAGCTGCCCTTAAGGATTCTAAGTTTAGCAGCGTTCCTGTATTTACAGGCAGATATGGTCTTGGTTCAAAGGATACAACACCTGCACAGATTATTGCAGTATATAAAAACACAGAAAAGAAGAAATTTACAATAGGTATTGTTGATGATGTTACAAACCTTTCATTACCAATCGAGGAAAATCCTGATACAGCTCCAGCATCTATTATAAGATGTAAGTTCTGGGGACTTGGTGCTGACGGAACTGTTGGTGCAAACAAGAACTCTATCAAGATTATCGGTGATAATACAGATATGTATGCCCAGGCATATTTTGATTACGACTCTAAGAAATCCGGTGGAGTTACAATTTCCCACTTAAGATTTGGTAAAGAGCCAATTAAATCAACATATCTTATTAGCAAGGCAAACTTTGTAGCATGTCATAATCCAGCATATGTTAGAAAATATAATATGGTACAGGATTTGAAAGATGGTGGTACTTTCTTGCTTAACTGTAGCTGGGATATGGAAGGACTTGAAGAGCATTTACCAGGACAGGTTAAAAAGTATATTGCTGATCACAATATCAAATTCTACATAATTGATGGTATTAAGATTGGTAAAGAAATCGGACTTGGTGGTAGAATTAATACAGTATTACAGTCAGCCTTCTTTAAATTAGCAAACATTATTCCGGAGGACAAAGCAATCGAGCTTATGAAAGCAGCAGCTAAATATGCTTATGGCAAGAAGGGCGATGCTATTGTTCAGATGAACTATGATGCGATTGACCGTGGTGCTAAGGATGTTGTTGAGGTTAAAGTACCGGAAAGCTGGAAGAATGAAGCAGAAGAGCCTCTTGGCAGGACAGTTACAGGTGACAGACAGGATGTTGTTGATTTCGTAAACAATGTTCAGGTTCCAATTAATATGCAGGAAGGTAAGAATTTACCTGTATCTACATTTAAGCCATATGTTGATGGTACAACCCCTTCAGGTGCAGCAGCTTTTGAAAAGAGAGGAGTTGCTATTGATGTTCCAGAATGGAATCCAGACAACTGTATCGAATGTAATTTCTGTTCATATGTTTGTCCTCATGCTTGTATCAGACCAGTAGCAATGACAGAAGAAGAAGCTGAAAACGCTCCAGCAGGAACAAAGACAAAAGATATGATGGGTATGCCAGGCAAGAAATTTGCTATGACAGTATCTGTATTAGACTGTACAGGCTGTGGCTCTTGTGTAACTGTTTGTCCAGGTATGAAGGGCAATAAGGCTCTCGCAATGAAGTCACTTGACAGCCAGTTAGACGAACAGCCGGTATTCGATTATGGACAAAAGCTTCCTAAGAAGCCAGATGTATTAGAAAAATTCAAAGAAACAACTGTTAAGGGTAGTCAGTTTAAACAGCCATTGCTTGAGTATTCAGGCGCTTGTGCCGGTTGTGGTGAAACACCTTATGCAAAGCTTATGACACAGTTGTTTGGTGATAGAGCTTATATTGCAAACGCAACAGGTTGTTCATCAATCTGGGGTAACTCATCACCTTCTACACCATACACAGTTAATAGCGAAGGCAAAGGCCCTGCTTGGTCAAATTCATTATTCGAGGATAATGCAGAATTTGGTTTTGGTATGAAGCTTGCTCAGAATGCTATGAGAAAAGGACTTAAAGCAAAGGTTACTGAACTTGTAGAAAATGGTGACAACGAACAGGTTAAAGAGGCTGGTAAGAAGTATCTTGAAACCTTTGAATGTGGTGCTTCAAATGGAGAGGCTACAGATGCTCTTGTAAAAGCATTAGAGGCTTGTGGTTGTGATAAAGCTACAGATATTTTGAAATATAAGGATTTCTTATCTAAGAAGTCACAATGGATATTCGGTGGTGACGGCTGGGCTTACGATATTGGTTTCGGAGGCTTAGACCATGTTATAGCTAGTGGACAGGATGTAAATATCCTTGTATTTGATACAGAAGTATATTCAAATACAGGTGGTCAGTCATCTAAGTCTACACCAACAGGTGCTATTGCACAGTTCGCAGCAGGTGGTAAGGAAGTTAAGAAGAAAGACTTGGCACAGATTGCTATGAGCTACGGATATGTATATGTTGCACAGATTGCACAGGGTGCAGATATGAATCAGTGTATTAAGGCATTTATAGAAGCTGAAAGCTATCCAGGACCATCAATTATTATCGCTTATGCTCCATGTATCAACCATGGTATTAAGGGTGGTATGAGTGGTGCTCAGACTGAAGAAAAGAAAGCAGTTACTTCAGGATATTGGCATTTATTCAGATTTGATCCTAGAAACAAAGCAGCAGGAAAGAATCCATTTATGCTTGATAGTAAAGCTCCAACAACAGATTATCAGGAATTCCTTAACAATGAGGTTCGTTATAGTTCACTTGTTCGTTCAAATCCTGAAAGAGCAAAAGAATTATTTGCAAAGGCTGAAGCTCAGGCAAAGGATAAATACGAATTCCTTACAAAGCTTGGAAAGCTTTATGAATAAAAAATATATCGTTTTGATATAATTGTTTTTACAAAGGGACTGGAGGCAACTCCAGTCCTTTTATGTATTTATATACTTGCGTTGAAAAATTATTTTGGTATAATATGATGTAAGTGTAAGAAACTGAAAATGCACACTAAAACAAATAATAAAAATGTGAATTAGAACAAATAAAGTCTAAATTAGAACAAATAAAGTCTAAATTAGAACAAATAATTAAAATAAATATACTTAAGGTTTAAAGAGGCTGAAATGGAATTATATATAGTAAGACATGGTGAAACTGTCTGGAATAAACAGTGGCGACTACAGGGAAGCACAGATATAAAGCTTAGTGAAAATGGCATTGATATGGCTAAGAAAACGGGCTATGGTATGAAGAATATTGATTTTAAGGTAGCATATTCTAGTCCTCTTAGCAGAGCTTATGATACCGCTAGGATTATTGTTGGTGATAGAAATATTGACATAATAAAGGACAATAGGATAAGAGAAATTTCCTTTGGTGATTATGAGGGTAAAACCTATGATGAATTAGAAAATATGGGTACAGATTTTAAATATTTTTTTGACAGACCGGAAATATTTAAGGCTGATAAAAACGGAGAAAGCTTGAAAAGTATTATTTATAGAGCGGGCTTGTTTTTAGAGGATATTATAAAAAAGTATGGGGAAACTGACAGTAAAATATTAATAGTTGCACATGGTGCAATTAATAAAGCAATAATGACGAATATTAAAAAAAGTGAAATAAAAGATTTTTGGAGCGGCGGTTTACAGAAAAACTGCAATACAATAATTGTTGCATATAAAAATGGACAATTTAATATATTAAATGAAGGAAAGATATTTTATTAAAGATGAAAGAAAAGATATTAAATTACTTTAAAGATATAAGGAAGGATTTTTCAAAAAAACTTTTTATCTATATGTTATTTTTAGCACCGTTTGTTGTTAATATAATAATTGAAGCATTAAACAAAAAGTCCGTTTTGAAAAGTCTGGGATTTTTAGCAGGAGATATGGGTGCATTCTTTATAAATTATATGATTATACTTTTTACTATGTCCTTTGCATTATTAGTAAAAAAGAGAATTGCTACAATTATTACAATTTCCTCTGTCTGGCTGATTATGGGAATTACAAATTTTGTCGTCAGAATGTGTAGGGAAACTCCCTTTTCTTTTACAGACATAAGATTGCTTGGTTCAGTGAAGGATATTATAAATAACTATCTTAATCCCTTTAGCATTATTTTGATTATAGTTATGCTTGTACTGGTTATCCTGATTGTTGTGGGACTATATATTAAGCTTCCAAAATATGCTGATAAGATTTCTTATATTAGAGGAATTTTGTATATTGCACTGGTATTTTTAGTAATGTTAGGCAGTATTGAATTTGGAATAGGGAAAGGCTGGGTATCAGAAAAATTTCCTAATATGACTTTGGCATATCAGCAATATGGATTTTCGTACTGCTTTGCAAATAGCATTGTAAATGTAGGCGTAAAGAAGCCTAATACATATTCTGAGGAGTCATTAGAGGAAATTGTAAATAGAATTCAAAATGAACAGATTGTTAATAAAGAGGTTAAAACACCTAATATTATTTTTTTACAGCTTGAGTCATTTTTCGATGTTAATAAAATGAAGGATTTGAAGCTTTCAGAGGACCCAATTCCTAATTTTAATAATTTAAAGGCTAATTATCCCTCTGGCTATTTGTCAGTTAATAATGTAGGATATGGAACTGCCAATACTGAATTTGAAGTAATGACAGGTATGAATTTAGAGGATTTTGGTGCAGGAGAGTTCCCTTACAAAACTGTTTTAATGGAGCAGACCTGTGAGAGCATGAGCTTTATACTTAGAGATTATGGATATTCAACTCATGCACTTCACAATAATATTGCTACCTTTTACGCTAGAAATGAAGTGTTTAGAAATCTAGGATTTGATTCCTTTACATCAATAGAATATATGCACCCTACAGAGTTTACACCTCTTAACTGGTCAAAGGATATTGTATTAAAGGATGAAATAATGAAATCCTTAAAGTCAACAGAGGATACTGATTATTTATATTGTATATCTGTTCAAGGCCACGGAAGCTATCCTACAGATAAAATACTAGAAAATCCTAAAATAAAGGTTTCTGGCATAGAGGATGTATCCAGATTAAACCAGTTTGAATATTATGTAAACCAGATAAGCGAAATGGACGATTTTCTGGGTCAATTAATAGAGACACTTAATGACTTTAACGAGGATACAGTCCTTGTAATCTATGGTGACCATCTACCTAGTCTTGGTATTAATGAAGCAGAAATTAAAAATGGTAATTTATATCAGACAGAATATGTTATCTGGAGTAATTTCAAGTTAAATACGAAAAATGAAGATATTGAAACCTTTGAGCTTAGTTCCAAGGTTATGGCAGCATTAGGAATAGATGGTGGTGTTATTAATAAATTTCATCAGTTATACAAGGGTGATGAACATTATTTAAAGGCACTTAAATCGTTAGAGTACGATATTTTATATGGCGATATGTATGTATATAATGGTCAAAGTCCGTATGTTGCTACTGATATGAAAATGGGCACTTATGAAATAAAAATCAAGGATATTATTAAGGATGAAGGTCAGTTTGACAAGACAGACCCACCACTTATCGGAGCTGGTGTAATCAGTAATTCAAATATTATTAATGATGAAAAGCCAACAGTATCAAATACTGAAGAAAATGGAAGAAATGAAAATGATGAAGATGGCGAAAAAACAACTGATAATCCGGATGATAATAATAACAAAATCCATGATGAAGAATTTTATAAGGATTCCTATATTGTAGCAGGTGAAAATTTCACAGAATATAGTGTAGTTTATGTTAATGGTGAAATATATGATACAGAGTATATTGACGAAAATCATTTAAGAGTGCATATAGAAGCTTTAAATAGTCTGGATACCTTTGTGGTTAAACAGTATTATTTAGGAAAAACACTAAGCAGAACCAGCGACTTTATTTATATTAAGGTTGATACGCCAGAGCCAGAAACAACGGAAGAAACAAATTAACTAAGATTTTTAAGTTAAAATTAATTTATAGTAAAAGTCATAAAATTAAAGAACAGATACTAAAATATAGTAATAAAATAAATAGAGGCTTTATGAAATATTTTAGAAAATCTGTTCTTTTTTTGCTGTTACTATCTATATTAATCACTAATACCGTTGTGTATGCAAATGATAAAAAAGTTAATACTCAATTACCAGTAGATGTAGAAGTAGTTAATGAAACTAATGATTTAAATGTAACAGCAAAGAGTGCGATTTTAATGGAGGCATCTACAGGAGAAGTATTGTATGATAAAAATGGCGATGAAAGATTATCTCCAGCCAGTATAACAAAGATAATGACCCTGATTTTAATATTTGACGCATTAGACGAGGGGAGAATAAAATTAGAGGACGAGGTAGTTACATCGGAGTATGCAAAAAGTATGGGCGGTTCACAGGTATTTTTGGAAACAGGCGAAATACAAAGTGTGGAAACCTTAATAAAATGTATAATTGTAGCATCTGGAAATGATGCTTCTGTTGCAATGGCAGAATTCGTTGCAGGAAGTGAAAACGAATTTGTAAATTTAATGAATAAAAGGGCAAAAGAGCTGGGAATGAATAATACACATTTTGTAGATTGTTGTGGACTTACTGACTCGGATGAGCATTATTCAACTGCCAAAGATGTTGCGATTATGAGCAGGGAATTAATAACCAGATACCCGGATATAAAAAAATATTCCTGTATATGGATGGAAAACATTACCCATACTACTAATCAGGGAACTAAGGAGTTCGGATTAACAAATACTAATAAGCTTTTAAAGCAATATGAATATACTACTGGATTAAAAACAGGTTCAACAAGCAAAGCAAAATATTGTGTTTCTGCCACAGCCCAGAAGGATAATATTGAAATGATAGCTGTAATAATGGCTGCTCCAGATTATAAGGTAAGGTTTAGTGAGGCAAAAATATTATTAGAATATGGTTTTAATACCTGCAAGCTTTTTAGTGATAATAAAGACGAAAAGTGGGAGATTAAGGTTAAAGGTGGAAAGAAAAATTCGGTGTCTGGTACGAATACTGAAAAATTCTCACATATTTGTAAAAATGGTGAGTCAGTTGATAAAATTTCTAAAAAGGTGTCTGTGTCCCAAGAAATAAATGCACCAATTAAAAAAGGCAGTAAGGTTGGAGAAATTATTTATACATATAATGGTAAAACTATAGGAAGTGTAGATATTGTAGCATTAGAGGATATAGAAAAGGCGGACTACAAGTATAATCTGTTTTTAATACTGAAAAAATATTTTTTGAATTGAAAATATTGAAAATACATTAAGGACAAATAGAAAATAGAAAACAAAGGAAAGCACCACAAACTCATATATGTTCTTAGTTTGAAATATAAGTATGAATTTGTGGTGTTTTTATTTTTAAAAGCTAAAGTATATTAATTATATTTATTAGTTAAAGAAGTAATAATCAGAATAAAGGTAATCAATGTACCATTTGTTATCATAAAAATAAGAAATAAAATATTCGTCCTCACTTTCACTTTTTAGCGAATTGTCAGAGCCATTATCAAAGGTTTGGATAGTACAGGTAGTTTTCATTAAAACTGCATACTCTACAGGGAATTCTGTAGCAAGTACGGATTTAAAGAAGGAATTCATATCCTTTAATTCATCATCATTTAATATAGTTGTATCAACTAAGGTGTTCTTTATGAAGAAATTTTCATTAAATATAGAACGGTAGCCTGAATACAGACCTTCTACATAATCTGCAACTGAGTTATAGTGACCAACAGCAACTAAGTAGTCAATAACTATTTGAGGGTAGGCAATATCTAAATATCTGGGGTCATTATAGACAATAGCACTGTTATAATATTCACAGGGCTTCATTAAATCCTTATTGTAATAAACTACATTGTTTACAGTATAGGTACGCTTCTCTAGTGGAAGCTCCTTTATGTCAACAATTACATCGTCATCCTCACCGGTAGTTTCATCAACCGGAGTTTCCGTTGAAGCACCAGTAGAAGCTGTTTTAGAGGTGGTTTCAATGGGTGTAGTAGAGGGAGTTTTAGTGGCTTCTGTATTGTCATTGTTTTGCACAGCTTTTATTTCAAATGAATATTTGATTACAAATATAACTGCAATACAGGCAATAGTTGCCATAAAAAAGCATTGTAATATATTATAAATTTTCTGTTTTTTCATTTTGACCTTTCTATACATAAGAATTTGTAATGTAATTCCTTTTTGACCTGGAATAAACTATATGATATTATATTACAGGTTGTGTTACAATTTAAGTATAAAGAATTGCTTTATACAAGCACATTATATATTACTTGAATTTTATAAAAAAGTAAATTGTTTGTTAGTTGTTTATGGAGAAAATAGATGCGTATAGAATACATATCAGGCATAATCTTAATAGTGATATTTGTTTTTTTGGTATTGATTTTATTAAGGTCAGCTTATGAGATAAGAACTGTGGCAAAAACAGAGATTAATATTGCTGTTAAAGGTTTACATAAAACTAAGAAGATGGCATTTATATCAGATTTTCATTCTGCTTCAAATAAAAAATTCCAAAATAAAATAATCAAAATGCTTAATTCAAATAATGTTGAAGGTGTTTTTATATCAGGTGATATGATTGTAGGTAAGGAAAATGCCGACAATAAGCCTGCAATAGATTTTCTAAAAAAACTATGTGAGAAATATCCGGTTTATTTTACTTATGGTAATCACGAAAGCCGAATGTATAGTAGAAATATTGAAGACAAATCACATTTTTTTGAAGAAATTTCAAAAATTAAAAAGCTGTATATTATAAATAATGATGTAATGAAATTAAAGCTAAATAATATAAGTGTTAATTTATATGGCTTAGAGCTTTCTGAGGAATATTACAAAAGAAAAAATCCTAGTGAGCTGACAAAGAAGGAAATGGTTGAAAGGCTGGGAGAGAAAAAGGAAGGCTACACAATTTTGCTTAGTCATAAGCCGGAATATCTGCATACATATCATGAATATGGAGCAAATCTTGTGTTGTCTGGACATAATCATGGTGGAACAATCCGATTACCAAAGCTGGGAGGAGTAATATCAACAAGCTTTAAGCTTTTTCCGAAATTTTCATCAGGAATTTTTTATGATAAGGATACAATAATGGTTTTAACCAGAGGAATTGGGACACATACAATTAAATTCAGATTATTTAATATACCAGAGGTGGTTATTTTGAATTTCAGACCAAATCATAATGACTATTAGATAATAAATTAACTAATAACTTGCAATTTAAAAATATATTATGTAAAATATTTGAGCAAATAAAATAAGAATGGACTAAGCTATGGGTATACCGGTAAAATTAGAAGTTTTTGAAGGCCCTCTGGACCTTTTGCTTCATTTGATAGATAAAAATAAAGTTAATATTTACGATATTCCGATTGTAGAAATTACAGAGCAATATCTTGCATATGTTAATGCTATGGATAAACAGGATTTAGATATAATAAGTGAATTTCTGGTAATGGCTGCCACACTTATAGATATTAAATCTAAAATGCTGCTTCCAAAGGAGGTTGACGAGGAGGGTGTTGAAAAGGACCCAAGAGAGGAGCTTGTAAACAAGCTTTTAGAATATAAAATGTACAAGTATATGTCCTTAGAGCTTCGTGACAGGGAAATTGATGCTGATAAGGCTATGTATAAAAAGCCGACAATTCCAGAGGAGGTATCAAAATATGAGCCGCCTGTGGATATAGACAAGCTTTTAGGCGATGTAACCTTAAAGCAGTTAAATGATATTTTCAATTCAGTTATTAAAAAACAAGAGGATAAGGTTGACCCTATTAGAAGTAAGTTTGGAAATATTGAAAGAGAAGAAGTAAATCTTACGGATAAAATGGAATACATAAAGGATTATGCAAAAACCTATAAAACCTTTAGTTTTAAGAAATTATTATTATCCCAAAAAACAAAAATGCACATAGTTGTATCATTTCTGGCTATTCTTGAATTGATAAAGCTTGGTGACATAGTTATAAGACAGGATGGAACCTTTGAAGATATTATTGTTACAAGTACAAAATAGTCATATTCAGGAGATAAAATGGAGAATTCAGATATGGAAATAAAAAAATTAGAGGCAGCAATAGAGGCAATTCTATTTACTATGGGAGAGTCAGTGGAGCTGCCTAAAATTGCTAAGGCTATTGAACATGACGAAGCCACAACAAAAAAAATAATATATAATATGATGGATAAGTACGAGGAGGAAGACAGAGGCATAAAGATAATCGAATTAGAAAATTCCTTTCAAATGTGTACAAAAACACAAATGTATGATTATCTTATAAGAGTAGCCAGCCAGCCTAAAAAGCAGGTACTAACAGATGTTATGTTGGAAACCTTGTCTATAATTGCTTATAAACAGCCAGTTACAAGAGCTGATATTGAAAGCATTAGAGGTGTAAAGTGTGACCACGCTGTAAACAAGCTTATTGAATACAATCTGGTAGCAGAGGTGGGAAGATTAGATGCACCAGGCAGACCTCTGCTTTTTGGAACAACTGAGGACTTCCTTAGAAAGTTTGGTGTAGGCTCGATAGAGGATTTACCAGAAATAACCAGTGAAAAGTACGAAAATTTTAAAAACGAGGCGGAAGAAGAAGCACAATTAAAGCTGGATGTATAGGTATAAATTTCTATAACAGGCATATATTACTAAAAACGATAAAAGTGGTAATAATATGAAAAACAAACCTAAGTCAATAATTTATAAATGTAGATTATTGGCTTTTATTATTTTGGTGGAGTGTGTAATTTCTGGATTTCTTCTGGGAATGTGTCCTATAGAAAGCTTAGCAGAGGCAGGTAAGCTGTACGCATTGAATGCCTGCTTATATGACGGAGATAACGAAAGAGTTTTGTTTGAAAAAAATGGGTACGAGGCAAAGCCTATGGCAAGCACAACTAAAATAATGACCTGTATTATTGCTTTGGAATACGGAAATTTAGAGGATATAGTTGAGGTATCAAAATATGCGGCAAGTATGCCTAAGGTAAAGCTGGGAGCTGTGGCTGGCGAAAAGTACAGGTTGGGAGATTTGTTATATTCCTTGATGCTAGAATCCCACAATGATTCAGCTGTAATAATTGCAGAGCATGTATCAGGCTCGGTAGAGGAGTTTGCAAAGCTTATGAATGAAAAAGCGAGAGATTTGCAATGTATTAATACATACTTTATAACGCCCAATGGCTTAGATGCAACCAAGGAGGAAAACGGTATTATAAGACAACATTCCACAACAGCAGCAGAGCTATGCAAAATAATGTCCTATTGTATTAAAAATCCTGACTTTCTAAAAATAACACAAACCCAAAGCTATAGCTTTTCTGATAAAAAAGTAAGCGGGAACGGTGGTGTTGCAAATGGTGCAAGAGTACATACAGTTACAAATAAAAATGCCTTTTTAACTATGATGGAGGGAGCTGTTTCTGGAAAAACAGGCTTTACAGGAGGAGCAGGCTATTGTTATGTAGGAGCTTTAAAAAGAGATGGAAAAACCTTAATTGTAGCCCTGTTAGGCTGTGGCTGGCCCAATAATAAGGGCTACAAGTGGAAGGATACAATGTATCTAATGAAGTATGGCTTAGATAATTATTATTATAAAACCATAAATGAAGAGTATTTTCCAACTCCTATAAAGGTTAATAATGGAATATCAGGCGATAAAAGAGGAGAGGTTATTATATATCCTCAAATAGTAAGAGAGGAGTTTGGTCTGCTTTGCAGTGATGAGGAAAAAATTACAACTGAAATTGAACTTAATAATTGTCTGGAAGCTCCTTTAAAAAGTAATGAAATAGTGGGTTATTTTATATATAAAATAAATGGTAAGGAGGTGTTTAGAGAGAAAATACAAATAGTGGAAAATGTAGAAAAATATAATATAATCTGGTGCCTTGAAAGACTTTTAAAAATGTTCTTTTTATAGAAAAAATAGCTTGATATTTTACCTAACAAGATATAAAATATAATAGGCAAAAATTTGATTAATAAATTTTGCTCTTGTGTTAAAATTATGCTTTAACACAGAGGTTGAAAATACTATTTCAGCTTTCACCTTACATATTACTATAGAAAATGGAGGACTAAAACGGTGAGTAATTCGGCAGAAAAATCAGCCATCAGAAGAATTTCAGCTTTATTTGACGAAAATAGCTTTGTTGAAATTGGTGGTCTTGTAAGTGCTAGAAGTACAGACTTCAATTTACAGGATACACAGACACCAGGAGATGGTGTAGTAACAGGCTACGGCGTTATTGATGGTAACTTAGTTTATGTATTCAGTCAGGATGCTAGTGTTTTAGGCGGAAGCATTGGTGAAATGCACGCTAAAAAAATTGCTAACATTTATGATATGGCTATGAAGATGGGAGCACCAATTATCGGCTTAATTGATTGTGCTGGACTTAGATTACAAGAGTCAACAGATGCACTTGAAGCATTTGGTACAATTTACAACAAACAGGCTTTAGCATCAGGTGTTATACCTCAGATTACAGCAATTTTTGGAAATTGCGGTGGTGGACTTGGTATTATTCCTGCACTTGCAGATTTTACATTTATGGCAAAGGACGGAAAGTTATTTGTAACTTCTCCAAATGCTTTAGATGAAAATAACGAATCAAAATGTGATACAGCATCTGCTGATTATCAAAGCAAAGAATCTGGTCTTGCTGACTTTACAGGTACAGAGGAAGAGGTTTTAGCCGGTATCAGACAGCTTGTTTCAATTTTACCTGCAAACAATGAAGAAGAAGCACCAGAGCTTGATTGTCAGGATGACTTAAACAGAGTATGTGCTGACCTTGAAAATTGTTTAGAAGATACATCTATAGCATTAGCAAATATCTCGGATAACAATTTCGTCTGTGAAGTTAAATCACAGTATGCAAAGGAAATGGTTACAGCATTTATTAAATTAAATGGTGCAACTGTTGGTGCAGTAGCAAATAGAACAAAGGTTTATGATGACGAAATGAAGGTTGTTGCAGAATATAATGCAAGACTTACAACAGCTGGTGCTGCAAAAGCAGCAGAATTTGTTGAGTTTTGTGATGCTTTCAACATTCCTGTTATCACACTTACAAATACAAAGGGTTTCGCTACAACAGTAGAAGAAGAAAAGACTATTTCAAAAGCTGTTGCAAAGCTTACTTATGCTTTCGCAAATGCAACTACTCCAAAGGTTAATGTTGTTATTGGCAATGCTTTTGGTAGTGCTTATGTAGCAATGAATTCAAAATCTGCAGGAGCTGACATTGTATACGCTTGGCCTGATGCAAAGATAGGTACAATGTGTCCTAAAGAAGCAGTTAGAATTATTTATGCAAATGAAATCAAAAATGCAGAAAATAAAAACGCTTTCATAGAAGAAAAAGCAGCAGAATATAAGGCATTACAGACAAGTGCTTTATCAGCAGCTAAGAGAGGATATGTAGATAGCATTGTTGAGCCACAGGATACTAGAAAGTATTTAATCGGCGCATTAGAAATGCTTTATACAAAAAGAGAGGATCGTCCAGTAAAGAAACATGGTACGGTTTAGAGAGGTGAAATTGATGAAAAATATTAAAAAGTTTTTTGCAATCCTACTCGTTACTATTTTATCAGTTTCAACAGTAGCTTTCGCAGGAGAAACAGATGCTACTAATACAACTGAGTATCCTGACAGCGTATTTATTGAAAATGCTAAAAATATTGTTAAATCTGATTTTGCAGAAACAGATTATGATAGCTGTAAATACTTCATTAATAATCAGGTTGGTATGGTTAAAGAGGCTTTTGAATCCTTCCTTCCATTTACTGAAGAAGGTAAAATGGGCGAATTCATTGGCGTTGCTGATGAAGCCAAGGTAGACAGAGCTGATAACGGACAGGTTACCTGTGTTGTTACTATGGTATATGCAAACGGTAAAATAGATGCAAGTATTATTTATAACAATATTAATGGAAAGCCAACACCAACAAGTATTACCTTCAAAAACGGTGAAGAAGAAGAACAGGCGTCCTTAGGTTCAAGAATGGCAAATGCTGGCTTGAATACATTAATCGGTATGTCTACAGTTGTTGTAATATTACTTATAATTATGTTCTTTATTTACTTGTTTAAATTTATTCCTAAGTTACAGGAAAAATTTGCAAACAGAGGAAAGAAAAACGAGACAGAAGTTGCAGTAGATAATGCAATAGCACAAATCACAGAAAACGAAGAGTCAGTTGATGACCTTGAGCTTGTTGCTGTAATTACAGCCGCAATATCAGCACAGACAGGACTTTCTTCAGATGGATTTGTTGTAAGATCAATTAGAAAAGCAAAAAGAAGCAGATAATGGAGGCTTATATGAAAAATTATAGAATTACAGTTAATGGAAATGTATATGATGTAACAGTTGAAGAAACAGGCGCTACAGCATCAGCACCAGCTGCACCAGTTGCTAGTGCAGCTCCAAAGGCGGCTCCAGCTAAAGCACCTGCAGCTACAGGTACACAGGGAGCAACAAAGGTAAATGCACCAATGCCAGGAAAAATTCTTTCAGTTAAGGTAAAGGTTGGCGCTGCTGTTAAAAAGGGCGATGTAATCTTAATTCTTGAAGCTATGAAGATGGAAAATGAAGTAGTAGCTCCAGCTGATGGTACTATTGCAAGTGTTGATGTAAACGAAGGCGCTACTGTAGAAGCTGGCGATGTATTAGCAACATTAAACTAATCCTTATTACATTAATTGACAATACTACATCAGGAGGTTAAAAGATGGATTACATTTTAGATACTTTAGGAAATCTTATTCATCAGTCCGCTTTCTTTGGATTGACTTGGGGCAATTATGTAATGATAGCAGTTGCCTGTGTTTTCCTATTCCTTGCTATCAAAAAAGGATATGAACCACTTTTACTTGTTCCGATTGCTTTTGGTATGTTGTTAGTTAATATCTATCCGGATATTATGGCATCACCTGAAAATACATCAAATGGTGTCGGTGGTTTGTTACATTATTTTTATATTTTAGATGAATGGAGTATTTTACCTTCACTTATCTTTATGGGTGTTGGTGCAATGACTGACTTCGGTCCACTTATTGCCAACCCTAAGAGCTTTTTACTTGGTGCAGCAGCACAGTTTGGTATTTATGCAGCATATTTCATTGCTATTTTAATGGGCTTCAATGACAAGGCTGCAGCAGCTATATCAATTATTGGTGGTGCTGATGGTCCTACATCAATTTTCCTTGCAGGTAAGCTTGGTCAGTCAGATTTAATGGGACCTATTGCAGTTGCGGCTTATTCGTATATGTCATTAGTGCCTATTATTCAGCCACCAATTATGAAGCTTCTTACAACTAAGAAGGAAAGAGCAGTTAAGATGGAACAGCTTAGACCTGTTTCAAAGCTTGAAAAGATTTTATTTCCAATAGTTGTTACAATTATTGTTTGTTTAATATTACCTACAACAGCTCCATTAGTTGGTATGCTTATGTTAGGTAACTTATTCAGAGAAAGTGGAGTTGTTAAGCAGCTTACTGAAACAGCTTCAAATGCACTTATGTATATTGTAGTTATTTTACTTGGTACATCTGTTGGTGCTTCAACAAGTGCAGAAGCATTCTTAAATATTAGTACATTAAAGATTGTAGCTTTAGGACTTATTGCATTCGCATTTGGTACTGCTGCTGGTGTTGTTATCGGTAAAGTTATGTGTAAGCTTAGCGGTGGCAAAATCAATCCTCTTATTGGTTCAGCAGGCGTATCTGCCGTACCTATGGCAGCAAGAGTATCACAAAAGGTTGGTGCTGAAACAGATCCAACAAACTTCTTACTTATGCACGCGATGGGACCAAATGTTGCCGGTGTTATCGGTACAGCCGTTGCAGCTGGAACATTTATGGCGATATTCTTATAAAATTTAGAAAGGACTTGGTGATATAGAATGGCAGAAAAGAAACCAATTAAAATTACTGAAACAGTATTAAGAGATGCTCATCAGTCACTTATTGCTACAAGAATGACAACAGAACAAATGCTTCCTATCGTTGATAAGATGGATAAAGTTGGTTATCATTCAGTAGAATGTTGGGGTGGTGCAACTTTTGATGCTTCACTTAGATTTTTGAAGGAAGATCCATGGGAAAGACTTAGAAAGCTTCGTGATGGATTTAAAAACACAAAATTACAGATGCTTTTTAGAGGACAGAATATTTTAGGTTATCGTCATTATGCAGATGATGTTGTTCAGTATTTTGTTCAGAAGTCAATAGCTAATGGTATTGATATTATCAGAATATTTGACTGTTTAAATGATATTAGAAATCTTCAGTGCGCTGTTGATGCAGCAATTAAAGAAAAAGGTCATGCACAGGTTGCATTAGCATATACCTTAGGTGATGCGTATACACTTGATTACTGGAAGGATATGGCTAAGAAAATTGAAGATATGGGTGCAAACTCAATCTGTATCAAGGATATGGCAGGTCTTTTAGTCCCATATAAAGCAACAGAGCTTATTAGTGCTTTAAAGGAGACTGTAGATATTCCAATTCAGTTACACACACATTACACTTCAGGTGTTGCTTCAATGACATACCTTAAGGCTGTTGAGGCTGGCGTAGATGTTATTGATACAGCAATGTCACCATTCTCAATGGGAACAAGCCAGCCTGCTACAGAGGTTATGGTAGAAACCTTTAGAGGTACTCCTTATGATACAGGCCTTGATCAGAACTTATTAGCTGAAATAGCCGATTACTTCAGACCTATGAGAGATGAAGCTTTAGCTAGTGGATTACTTAATCCAAAGGTTATGGGTGTTGATATTAAGACATTATTATATCAGGTACCAGGTGGAATGCTTTCAAATATGGTTTCTCAGTTAAAGGATATGAAGGCTGAGGACAAGTATTATGATGTACTTAAGGAAATTCCAGAGGTTAGAAAAGACTTGGGTGAGCCACCTCTAGTTACACCTTCATCACAGATTGTTGGTACACAGGCTGTACTTAATGTTATCGCTGGTGAAAGATATAAAACACCTACTAAGGAGTGTAAGGCTGTTCTTAGTGGTGAATATGGTCAGACAGTTAAACCATTCAACAAAGAGGTTCAAAAGAAGGTTATCGGTGATAAAAAGCCTATTACCTGCAGACCGGCAGATTTACTTGACAATGAGTTAAATAAAATCGAGGCTGAAATGTCTGAATGGAAAGAACAGGATGAAGATGTTTTATCTTATGCTTTATTCCCACAGGTTGCTACTGAATTCTTCAAATACAGAAAAGCACAGCAGGATAAGGTTGATTTAAGCAAAGCAGATACTGAAAACGGAGCATATCCAGTTTAGTAAAAACAATCCCCCATTATAGGTAAAACTTTGATGGGGGATTTTAGAAATAAAAAATGGACAGTTAGAAATGGATTTATTTGATATAATAAAGGAACTTTTACCCAAAATGAGTAAAGGTCAAAAAAAGATAGCCGAATATATTATTACAGATTTTGATAAAGCAGTATTTATGACTGCTGCCAAACTTGGAAAAATTACTGGTGTCAGTGAATCAACGGTTGTAAGATTTGCTACAATGTTAGGCTTTGACGGATTTCCAGAGCTGCAAGGGGCAATGAAGGAACAAGCCTCTAAGAAGCTGTCATCCATTGAAAAAATAGATATTAGCTCAAATATTGCTAGAAAATCTCCTGTTTTAGAAGAGGTGCTGACATCAGATATAAATAAAATCAAGCTTACACTTGATATAATGGATAATCAGACCTTTGATATGGCTATTAATATAATTAATAGTGCTAAAAAGATTTACATATGCGGACTTAGAAATTGTATGGCTTTAGCAGAGCTGTTAGGCTACTATTTAAAGGACATATTCGATAATGTAATTGTGCTTAGAACAAACAGCTATAGTGAGCTGCTAGAGCAAGTTGTAAGAATAGATGACAAGGATTGTTTTATTGGTATAAGCTTTCCTAGATATTCTATGCGAACTTTAAAAATGATGGAGTTTGCCAATAATAAAAATGCAGAGGTAATTGCAATTACAGATTCAAAAAGCTCGCCAATGTGTTTGTATTCATCCTGCAATCTTATAGCAAAAAGTGAAATGACAAACACCTTTGATTCCTTAGTTGCACCCCTAAGCCTTATTAATGCTGTTATTACAGAGTTAAGCATAAAAAATAATAACAGGGTAATAAAACAGCTTAATGAAGTAGATAAGGTATGGGAGGATTATCAAATATATTCTTCCGATGAAATTAATAAACTAAAAGATTAAAGGATATTATATGAGTAATGTAATTATAATTGGTGGTGGCGCAAGTGGAATGTTGGCTGCTATAGGTGCAGCAGAATGTGGTCACAAGGTTACCATTTATGAGAAAAATGAAAAGCTTGGAAAAAAGCTTTATATAACAGGCAAAGGCAGATGTAATATTACAAATGCCCAGGATATAGATACAATACTAAAAAATGTGGTCAGGAATAACAAATTTTTATATAGTGCATTCTATACCTATACAAATGACAGTATAGTAGCTTTAATTAATGAAATGGGCGTGCCAACAAAAATAGAAAGAGGAAATAGAATTTTTCCTGTTTCTGATAAATCAGCAGATGTAATATGGGCGCTTAGCAAAAGGTTAAAGCAATTAGATGTAAAGTGTGTCTATAAATATAATGCAAAGAAAATATTAGTGGAAAATGGAACTGCAGCAGGTGTTTTGTTTGATAATGACGAGAAGGTATATGCAGATAATGTAATTATTGCAACTGGAGGTAATTCCTATCAGACCACAGGCTCTACCGGTGATGGATATAAAATGGCAAGAGAAGTTGGACATACTGTAACAGATATTTACCCTTCCTTAGTTCCTTTTAATACTAAAGAGGAATTTGTAAAGGATTTGCAGGGGCTTTCTCTTAAAAATGTAAAGGGTACATTTTATGAGGGTGATAAAGAGATATATTCTGATTTTGGAGAAATGCTTTTTACTCACTTTGGTGTAAGCGGTCCAATAGTTTTAAGCGCCAGCAGCTATATCACAGAAAAGGTATCTGCCGGAAGTGATATAAAACTAAAAATAGATTTAAAGCCAGCATTATCCTTTGAAGAATTAGATAACAGAATTACAAGAGATTTTGGCGAAAATATAAATAAAGATTTTAGGAACTCATTAAATAACCTGTTGCCTAAAAAATTAATACCAGTTATTACCAGACTTACTAAAATTGATGAATTTAAAAAGGTTCATGATATTACCAGAGAGGAAAGACATACTTTAGTCAGCTTAATTAAAGGCCTTGAAGTTACCTTGGCATCAACCAGAGGCTTTAGTGAGGCCATTATTACCAGAGGTGGTATTAACACAAAGGAGATTTCCTCCTCAACTATGGAGTCAAAAATAGTAAAACGGTTATTCTTTACAGGTGAGGTGTTAGATGTTGACGCATTAACAGGTGGTTATAATTTGCAGATTGCATATTCCACAGGATATTTAGCAGGAATCAGCACATATTAATGGTAAAACCAGAAAGTAGGAAGAAAATGTATAATATAGCAGTAGATGGTCCGGCAGGAGCTGGTAAAAGCACAATAGCAAAGTTGGTTGCAAAAAAATTAGGATATATATATGTAGATACAGGTTCTATGTATAGAGCTATGGCATTGGCCTGCATTAGGGAAAATGTTGATGCTGTGGATGAAGAAAATGTAGTACGGGTATGTTCCTTATGTGATATAACTATTGATTATGAGGATGGCGTTCAGCAGGTATATTTAAATGGAGAAAATGTTAATAATTATATTAGGGCAGAGGAGGTATCAAATATGACCTCTGCTATTTCAGTATATGGACCAGTAAGGGAAAAGCTGGTTTCTCTGCAAAGAAATCTTGCTAAGGTGCAAAATGTAATTATGGACGGAAGAGATATAGGCACCTGCGTATTAAAGGATGCTTATTTAAAAATATATTTAACTGCAAGTACAAAGACAAGAGCAGAGCGTAGATATAAAGAACTTATAGAAAAAGGCGAAAATGTAAACCTTTCAGATATAGAAAAGGATATAGAAGAAAGAGATTACAGAGATATGCACAGAAAAATATCACCATTAACAAAGGCTGAGGATGCAGTCTTAGTTGACTGTTCTGATATGACAATAGAGCAGGTGGTTGATACCATTACAAAATTAGCTATAGAAAGGAAATAAATAGTGGAAATATTATTAGCTGATTCGGCTGGCTTCTGCTTTGGCGTAAAAAGAGCTGTAAATACAGTATATAATCAGATAGAGAAAGCTTTAGGAAAAGATATAATATATACCTATGGACCAATTATTCATAATGAAGAGGTAGTAGATGACCTTGAAAAAAAAGGAGTTGTTGTAGTCAATTCCTTAGAAGAATTTGATAATTTGGATAAAGGCACAGTAATTATCCGATCTCACGGAGTTTCAAAGGCAATCTGTGATGCACTTTCGGCAAAGGGCTTTAATATAATTGATGCAACCTGTCCTTTTGTTAAAAAAATACATAAAACTGTATTTGAAAAAGGTAATGAAGGCTACGAAATTGTAATTATTGGAAATGATACGCATCCGGAGGTAGAGGGAATTAAGGGTTGGTGCAACACTAAGGTAACAGTGATTAACAGCGAAGAGGAAGCTCTTGCATTTAAGGCAGCTGAGGGTGCAAAAATATGTGTTGTATCACAGACGACATTTAATTACAAGAAATTTAATTATTTAGTTGAAATTCTTTGCAAAAAGTTATATGATATAATAGTTGTTAATACTATATGCAATGCTACTAACGAAAGACAGTTAGAAGCTCGCAAGATAGCAAAGAGCGTAGATACAATGATAGTCATTGGTGGGAAAAGTAGCTCAAACACCCAAAAGCTCTACGAAATATGTAAAGAGGAATGTGAAAATACTTTCTTTATCCAGACGGTAGAGGACTTGAAAAATTTGAAGTTATTACCAGCGAAAGCGATTGGTATTACAGCAGGGGCTTCAACCCCAAAAAATATTATTGAGGAGGTTCAAAATTATGTCAGAATTAAGTTTTGAACAAATGTTAGAAGAATCATTAAAAACTATAAGAACAGGAGAAATCGTTGAAGGCACAGTCATCAGTGTTAAAGAAGATGAAATAGTGTTAAATATAGGTTACAAGTCAGACGGTATAATCACAAGAAACGAATATACTAACACACCTAATGTTGATCTTACAACCGTTGTGTCTGTTGGCGACACAATGGAAGCTAAAGTTCTTAAGGTTAATGATGGAGAAGGACAGGTACTTTTAACTTACAAGAGATTGGCTCAGGAAAAGGGAAGCAAGAGATTAGAAGAAGCCTTTGAAAACAAAGAAGTTTTAAAAGCAAAGGTTTCACAGGTTATGGCTGGTGGATTGACAGTTATCGTTGATGATTGTAAGGTATTCATCCCTGCAAGCCTTGTTTCTGATACTTATGAAAAGGATTTAACAAAGTACAATGGTCAGGAAATTGAATTCGTTATTTCAGAATTCAATCCAAAGAAGAGAAGAATCATTGGTGACCGTAAGCAGTTATTAGTGGCTGCAAAGAAGGATGCACAGGAAGAACTTCTTTCAAAATTAGAGGAAGGACAGATCGTTGAAGGCACAATTAAGAATGTTACAGATTTTGGCGCATTCGTAGACTTAGGTGGAATTGACGGTTTATTACACATTTCTGAAATGTCTTGGGGCAGAATTGAGCATCCAAAGAAATTATTCAAGGTTGGCGATACTGTAAAGGCTTTAGTTAAGGAGATCAACGGTACTAAGATTGCACTTAGCCTTAAGTTTGATGATACAAACCCATGGGTAAATGCAGAAGAAAAGTTCCAGGTTGGCAAGATTGTAAAAGGCAAGGTTGCTAGAATGACAGATTTTGGCGCATTTATTGAATTAGAGCCAGGCATTGATGCTTTACTTCATGTATCACAGATTTCAAGAAATCATGTTGAAAAACCATCTGATGTATTAAAGATTGGTGATGAAATCGAGGCTCAGATAGTAGATTTCAATCTTGATGAAAAGAAAATTAGTCTTAGCAAAAAAGTTTTAGAGGCTGATACAGCAGAAGAAACAGCTGCAGAAGAATAAAAAAACTTTTGGGGGTTCGCAATATTGGATTACGAACAATTTAAAAAGCAAGTATTTACATTAACAAAAATAGACTTGAATGCCTATAAAGAAAAACAAATGAAGAGAAGGATAGATTCTCTTATATCAAAAAATGGATATAGTGGATATGCTGATTATGTAGCTGCTATAAAAGATGATATAAAGCTGTTTGAAGAATTTGTAAATTACTTAACAATTAATGTATCTGAGTTTTGGAGAAATCCAGAGCAATGGACTATTCTAGGTGAGCACATATTACCAGAGCTTATAAAAGGCTCTGGTAATAAACTTAAAATATGGAGTGCAGCTTGTTCAACAGGCGATGAGCCATATTCATTAGTTATGCTGTTATCAAAGTTCGTTCCATTGTCAGATATACAAATTATAGCTACAGATATTGATAAGCAGGTTCTTGAAAAGGCTGCCTCAGGTCTTTATCATGAAAAAAGTCTTGCAGGCTTGCCAAAGGAATTTAAAGAAAAGTTTTTTACAAAAATAGGCTCAACAAGTTATCAGATTTCTGATGAGATAAAACGATGTGTTACTTTCAAGCAGCACAATTTATTGAAGGATGTCTATCCATCAAATTTTGACTTAATAGTTTGTAGAAATGTACTTATTTATTTTACAGATGATGCAAAATTTGAAATATATAAGAAGTTTAACAAGTCACTAAGAAGTGGCGGATACTTATTTATTGGTAGTACAGAGCAGATTATCAATTATAAGGAGATTAATTTTTCATCCTTTAAATCGTTTTTCTATCGTAAAAATTAGATTAATGAAGGACAGGCTCATACCTGTCCTATTTTTAGATATTGATAAAATATTGGAAAGATTATTTTATGAGAGTAATTTCAGGAAGTGCCAGAAGGACAAATCTTGTTGCACCTTCAGGCTTGAATACAAGACCAACTACAGATAGAATAAAAGAAACCTTGTTTAATATGATAAACAATGAATTATATGATTGCATATTCGTTGATTTATTTAGTGGAAGTGGGGCTATAGGCATAGAAGCACTTAGCAGAGGTGCTGCGGGAGCATATTTTATAGAAAATAATAGAACAGCCATTAATTGTATAAAAGAAAATCTTGAAAAAACACATTTGGAAAGCAAAGCTTTTGTTATTGAAAATAGTGTTTTAGATGGAATTAAAATATTAGAAAGAAAAAATATAAAAGCTGATATTATTTTTATGGATCCACCATATAATAATCAGATAGAGAAAGAGGTTGTTAAGGCTCTTTCAACTAGCAGCATAATTGATGAAAATACAACTATTATTGTCGAGGCATCCTTAGAAACAAAAATGGATTACTTAGATGAATATAGTTTTGATTTAATAAAGAGAAAAGATTACAAAACAAATTCTCATATATTTTTGATAAAAAAATGAGGTGATGTATTTGAAAATAGCAATTTATCCAGGAAGTTTTGATCCTGTAACACTTGGACATCTTGACATTATTGAAAGAGCAGCTAAAATTGTAGATGAGCTGGTTGTAGCAGTTCTTATGAATGGTTCCAAGTCACCATTGTTTACGGTAACGGAACGAGTCGATATGTTAAGGGAGGTTACTAAGCATATCGGTAATGTAAAGGTGATGTCCTTTAGTGGACTTTTAGTAGACTTTGCAAAGGAAATCAACGCCAGCATTATTATTAGAGGACTAAGAGCCATTACAGATTTTGAATATGAATTACAGATGGCACAGACAAATCACATTTTAAATGATAAAATAGATACAGTATTCCTTACATCAAATCTTGAATATTCGTATCTTAGTTCAAGTACTGTTAAGGAGGTTGCAAGCTTTGGAGGAGATATTTCAAAGTTTGTACCTGAATATGTTATTGATAGAATTTATAAAAAATATAATAGCTAAATTAAGGAGAAAGAATTATGAGCAAAATTGAACAAATCATTACAGAAATTGAAGATTACATCGAAAGCTGTAAAAAAGTACCCTTCTCAGGTAATAGTGTTGTTGTCAATAAAGATGAAATGCAGGAATTATTATCTGAGCTTAGATTGAAGACTCCAGATGAAATTAAAAAATATCAAAAAATTATTACTAATAGAGAAGCAATATTAACAGAAGCAAAAGAAAGAGCTGAAAGTATGATTGCTCAGGCTACAGCACAGACAAATGAGCTTATTAGTGAGCATGAAATTATGCAGCAGGCGTATATTCAGGCTAATGAAGTTGTTCAAAATGCTAAAAATCAGGCAAGAGATATTCTTGATGCTGCAACAACAGAGGCTAACGAGGTTAGAACAAGTGCAATGGAATATGTAGATAGTATTCTTAGCAATGTTCAAAATGCAGTTACATACCAGATGCAGGATATTTCAATTAAATATGAAAACTATATGAAGTCATTAAATTCAAGTCTTGAGGTAGTTATTGCCAATAGAAAGGAATTAAATCCTTCTGATGAAATAAATGAAGAATTATTACCAGATGTTCCAGCACAGCCAGAAGGTAGCAGTGACGACTCTGATTTTGAAGATTATACAGTAAATATGCAGGATATGTAAAAATGATTCAGGATTTAGGCAACAGTATATTCGATAATTCTTATCATAATTATAATTTAAGCGAAAAAGACAGCATTATTGTATGTAAGGATAATAAGGTGCTGGTAAATGTAGCTAACGGTATTGTTACCTTTCCTAAGCAGATTGATTTTGATAATTTTAGTGAATATAGATACCTTTTTTCAATTAATGAAAAAAGGTATTTTACTGTGTTTAATTATTCAATAAAAGATGAAAATTATACATATGAATCAAAGGAAATATTTAGAACAGTTTTGCCCAAGGAGGATAGATATGCCGGTATTGTTGGCTATCAGCTATGTAACTGGTATTTAGATCACAAATTCTGCTCAAAATGTGGCAGGCCATTAGTCCATGATACAAAAGAGCGTATGCTAAAATGCAGCTGTGGTATGATAAATTATCCTATTATTTCCCCTGCAATTATTGTGGGAATAGTACATAAGGATAAGCTGCTGATTACAAAGTATGCAGACAGAGATTACAAAAAATATGCACTTATTGCAGGCTTTACGGAAATAGGTGAAACACTTGAAGAAACTGTAAAAAGAGAGGTGTTGGAAGAAGTTTCCCTTCATGTAAAGGATATAAAATATTATGGCTGTCAGCCTTGGCCCTTTACTGGAACTTTATTAGTTGGCTTTTTTGCAAGGGTAGATGGGGATACACATATAGCTATTGACGAAGAAGAATTATCCGAAGGAAGATGGATTGCTAGAAGTGATATGGATGAAATAAAGGACGATGGTATATCACTTACCAGGGAAATGATGATGGCATTTAAAAATAATACAATAAAATGGTAGTAGTGACGATTTATTATTGCATTGGTAAAAATGTAATAATAAATCGTTTTTTGCTATACTATACATATTTTTACAATATTAAAAAATAAAGTGTTGAAATATATTATTTGTTGTTATAAACTAATTAGGAAAGATTAACAAAAATTTAAGTATAAATTATAATTGTTTATGTATAAGTCACTGTAAATACGCAGGTTAAGTTATAGTTGTATATGAATTATATGATTGTAGATTATAGTTATGGAGGTATGAAAGTGTAAACTATAAGTTATGCAGGTATGAGATGTAATTATATAAATGTAAGTTATAGTTATGTAAGTATATAAGTATATAAGGTAATTGTATAAGTATAAACTGTAATTGTAAATAAATTAAGAAGTATGGCTCACTTGGTATATAGATATTGATAATATTAATAAAAAAGAGTGTATGATAGATTATACAAAATAGTAATTGATAAACATTGATTAATAAATAAGTGGAATAGTTCATTACAAAAAATCCCAATTATTATGTTATGGAGTGTTTTAAAATTAGATAAAGAAACAAATTTATGTTAGAACAAAGGTTTATGCAACCGTCAAGACTAGGAGGTGTCAATAAATAATAGAATTTTAGAGTTTTAGATTAAGTATACTTTAGGTAATAAGTATGCTTTAGGCAGATGGTAAATATGAAAATTTACAGCCTAAGAGTATAACAAGCCGATTATTTCGCAATGAAATAAAATGCAAGGAAATAAAAGATAGGGAGTAATAAGCTTTTTTGATACTAGAATTAAAATGTAAAAACACAATGGAGGAAAATATGAAAGTAACAGACATATGCAGTACCACTACCCCTTATGCACAGGCAAAGGGTACACAAACTAAAAGTGCAAGCACAACACCAGCAGTAAAATCTGCAAATGCAAAAACAGCACAGTTATCAGCAAGTAATACAATTAAAGCAAATGCAAGTAATACAATTAAAACAAATTCAACTATTAGTACAAATTCAGCCAGTACAACACCTTCGTTGAAATGTTCATCAGCAACGATTACTGCAACTAGCAGTACCACAATTTCATACAAAGGACCTTCTACTACAGTAAAGGCTATAGGACAAGGCGGTAATGCGTCAGCTAGTCCAAAGACAACAACAGGAAGTAACGCATCAGCTACAACAAAAACAACTGCAAGCACAACTCCATATGCGTATTTGGGACATATGGGAGGCGAAGCAAAGTATCAGGCTGCGTCAATTCTGAAGAAATTAGAGCTATATAATGGTAATTTAGAAAATAACAAGGCAGATGATAAAGAACTTGGTATAGCACTGAAAAAATTCCGGGATGAATTTAAAGTAAAAACTACAAGCTTGTATAGTGAAGAAATGGTAGAAGCAATTAAAAAGGTTGGTTCATCACTGACAAAGCTTTCTACAGTAAAATCACAGCTTGCAGAGTTAGACTTCTATGACCAAAATGGCAAAGAGAAAATAGACCCCTTAGATATTACAGGAAAAAATATTACAAATAATTATGTAGAAGGCTTGAGGAATTTTAGCAGATTATATAATGTAGAATTTTCAAGTGAGAATATCGATAAAGTTTTGGGAAAACTTAAAGAAGCAAATGATATGTATCACCAGGTGGCAGATAAGGTTGTTGAAAAAAAGGTAGATAGTGAGGATTTAAAAGAACCAAGGGAAAAAACATTTGGAAAAATGTGGACTTTTTTAAAACTAGGTATGGGTGTGAGTGATAAAGTGGCTGCTGCATTAATGGGAAATTCTTTTGCAGAAAGCAGATTAAATGAAGGTCAAGTACAAAGCACAGCAAAGGACCCAGATAATTATCAATATCAATTAAACGATGGAATAGGATATGGACTATTTCAGTGGACATATCCAAGTAGAAAAAATAGTCTGATAGAAATAGCAAAATCAATGAATATGGGGATAAATAATATTAATGCCCAGCTTGAAACCTTAAAGAATGAGGTGCTTTATTCTAATGACCATAAAGATATGTGGATTGAAATGAATAATGTAGATGATTGTAACACAGCAACGAAGATATTTTTTGATGTATTTGAATTAGTAAAAGATAGTTCGTTGGATAGAAGAATACGAGCAGCCAATGATATATTGAAAATAATGAGTTAGGAAGAAGGAATTAATTATGAGAAAATTAATGTATTTATTTTTTATAACAATATTAGTATTAGTAGGGTGTGTAAATAATGCTAATGTGGATGAAACACAATCAACAAAAGAAACTAAACAGACATCTGAGATACAAACCACAACAGAAACTACAACACCAGTAGAAACTACCACTGAAGAGCCAACTACTTCAGTACCAGAGCCAACAGAGGCAGCATTGGCAATAAGGGCAGTATTAAAAAATGAGCGTCCATACATTGATGTAAATAATGGATATAAAGAAACATATAAGAAAGACTTGAATTACTATTTAGGAAAAACAGATTTAAATCTTATATGGGATAATTTTTCAATGTTTGATGCAGATAATGATGGTCAACGAGATGTAAAAGTAATTGTACGCAATTTAAGATTAATAGGTAATCATACTAATTTAGAGGATAGGCTTTATCTTATTTTGAGATATTATCAAGGACAGGTATACGGATATCAAAGTAGCCAGATAATATATTTTGGAAATAATGACTATTTTAGTTGGGATTCATTATATTGCGAATATATGGAAGATGATGAAGAATATAGAGGCGGTGGAAAAATAGAATTTAAAGGAGATAAGATAAAATACATATATTATATAAGAGAGGAAAATGAAAAAGAAAGAAAATGGCTTGAAGGATTGATACCAGGAGCAGATGTAGAAATAATAGTTGATAAGGAAATGTGTGAGTATGCTGAAAAAGAATGTGAGGAAAGGTGTAAATATAAAGTAGGTGATGCAGGAGTTATAGAAGATATAGATGCGTATATATATTAATTATTTAGGAGAAAATAGACTATGAGAAAAATTAGATTTATATTATTTATTGCAGTATTATTTTTAGTTGGTTGCAATTCTAGTCAAAATAGGGAAACACCTAATAAAACAACAGATTATAAACAAACAACCACGCTTAAAACTACAACAGAAACTACAACACCAGTAGAAACTACCACTGAAGAACCAACTACTTCAGTACCAGAGCCAACAGAGGCAGCATTGGCAATAAGAGCAGTATTAAAAAACGAGCGTCCATACATTGATGTAAATAATGGATATAAGGAAACATATAAGAAAGACTTGAATTACTATTTAGGAAAAACAGATGTAAATATTAGATGGGATAATTTTGCGATATTTACTGTAGATAATGATGGGCAAAGAGAAGCAAGAGTAATTATACGAAATCTGAGGAAGTATGGCAATCATATTAATTTAGAAGATAGGCTATATCTTATATTGAGATACTATCAAGGACAAGTATATGGGTATCAGTGTAGCCAAATAATGGGATTTGGAGATAATGATTATTTTGTATGGGATTCCAAATATTATGAATATATGGAGGAGGATGAAGAATATAGTGGTGGAGGAAAAATAGAATTTAAAGAAGATAAGATAAAATACATATATTATGTAAGGGAGGAAAATGAAAAAGAAAGAAAATGGCTTGAAGGTCTGATACCAGGAGCAGAGGTAGAAATAATAGTGGATAAGGAGATGTGCGAGTATGCTGAAAAGGAATGTGTAAAAAGAAGTAAATATGTAGGAGGGGATGCAAGAAAAATTGAAGATATTGAAGCATACATATATTAATTATTCAGGAGAAAATAGACGATGAGAAAAATTAGATTTATATTATTTATTGCAGTATTATTTTTAGTTGGTTGCAATTCTAGTCAAAATAGGGAAACACCTGACAAAACGACAGATTATCGACAAACAACCAAACTTGAAACTACAACAGAAACTACAACACCAGTAGAAACTACCACAGAAGAACCAACTACTCAAGTACCAGAGCCAACAGAGGCAGCATTGGCAATAAGAACAGTATTAAAAAATGAGCGTCCATACATTGATGTAAATAATGGATATAAGGAAACATATAAGAAAGATTTAAATTATTATTTAGGAAAAACAGATTTAAATCTTAGTTGGGAGAATTTTATAATGTTTGATGCAGATAATGATGGTCAAAGAGAAGTAATGGTAATTGTACGCAATTTAAGATTAATAGGTAATCATACTAATTTAGAGGATAGGCTTTATCTTATTTTGAGATATTATCAAGGACAGGTATACGGATATCAAAGTAGCCAGATAATGTATTTTGGGAATAATAATTATTTTGGTTGGAATTCCAGACATTATGAATATATGGAAGATGATGAAGAATATAGTGGTGGAGGAAAAATAGAATTTAATGGAGATAAAATAAAATATATATATTATATGAAAGAGAAAAATGAAAAAGAAAGAAAATGGCTTGAGAGTTTGATACCAGGAGCAGATGTAGAAATAATAGTGGATAAGAAAATGTGTGAATATGCGGAAAAGGAAGGTGAAGAAGGGTGTAAATACGAAGTAGGTGATGCCAGATGCATAGAGGATATAGATGCGTACATATATTAATTATTCATGAGAAAATAGACGATGAGAAAAATTAGATTTATATTATTTATTGCAGTATTATTTTTAGTTGGTTGCAATTCTAGTCAAAATAAGAAAACACCTGACAAAACGACAGCTTATCAACAAACAACCACGCTTAAAACCACAACAGAAACTACAACACCAGTAGAAACTACCACAGAAGAACCGACTACTACAATACCAGAGCCAACAGAGGCAGCGTTGGCAATAAGGGCAGTATTAAAAAATGAGCGTCCATTCTTAGATGCAAACAATGGTTATAAAGAGGTATATAGGGATGATTATAGTTATTTTCAAGGAAATAATAATGCAAATATTGGCTGGTGGACTTTTACAATGTTCGACATAGGCAATGATAGAAATAGAGCAGTGTGGATTACAGTTAGAAATCTGAAATTTGATAAGAATAGAGTTGATATAAATGATACTGCGAGAATGATATTTAGATATTATAACGGACAAGTATATGGTTATCAATGTAATAAAATTATTGGACTTAGAGATGACGAATATTTTATATGGAATTCAGAAAATTTATTACAAAATGAAGAAATAAAACATAGTGGAGGAGGAAAAATGGAATTTGAAAATGAGAAAATAAAATATATCTTTTACACATATGAAGATGATGAGGGTGTACAAGAGTGGCTTAAAAATTTAATGCAAAATGAAAATATAGAAATAATTGAAAATAATGAAATGTGTGATTTAATGAGTGAAAGATATTATGAAAAACTTAAATATGGTGCAGGAGATAGTAATCTAAATGAAGATATAGACAAGTACATATATTAACCAAAAGGAGTAAATAGATGAAAAAGTATATATACATATTATTTATAACGATGATTTTGCTGGTAGGTTGCAAGGAAGATACACGAAATAGCACCACAAAAACTACAACAAAAGCTTCAAAACAAACAACTAAGTTAGAAACCACAATAGAAAGTGCAACAACAGAGAAAACCACCACAGAAGAACCGACTACTCCAGTACCAGAGCCAACAGAGGCAGCGTTGGCAATAAGAGCAGTATTAAAAAATGAGCGTCCATACATTGATGTAAATAATGGATATAAGGAAACATATAAGAAAGATTTAAATTATTATTTAGGAAAAACAGATTTAAATCTTAGTTGGGAGAATTTTATAATGTTTGATGCAGATAATGATGGTCAAAGAGAAGTAATGGTAATTGTACGCAATTTAAGATTAATAGGTAATCATACTAATTTAGAGGATAGGCTTTATCTTATTTTGAGATATTATCAAGGACAGGTATACGGATATCAAAGTAGCCAGATAATGTATTTTGGGAATAATAATTATTTTGGTTGGAATTCCAGACATTATGAATATATGGAAGATGATGAAGAATATAGTGGTGGAGGAAAAATAGAATTTAATGGAGATAAAATAAAATATATATATTATATGAAAGAGAAAAATGAAAAAGAAAGAAAATGGCTAGAGAGTTTGATACCAGGAGCAGATGTAGAAATAATAGTGGATAAGGAGATGTGCGAGTATGCTGAAAAGGAATGTGTAAAAAGAAGTAAATATGTAGGAGGGGATGCAAGAAAAATTGAAGATATGGAGGCATACATATATTAAAATTTTAAGGTAAAGACCATACACTCCTAATTATAAAATTATAGGAGAGGTATGGTCTTTGTTTATGAATTTTCGACAAACACGCTAATAATAAACAAATTTTTAAGAGATTAAAAAGTATATTATATTTGAAAATAAGAAGCTGATTACTAAATTAATAAAACGATAGGTTACAAAGACTTTTTTAGATAATTCTTTATGCCTTATAAATGATAATGCCTGAAATAATGCTGAAATACCTCCAAAACTGCAAAGCGGTATAAGTATGGTAATAAGCAGCCTTGCACTTTGATTTTTAAACAGTATTGCACTATTTGTTATATCGATAAAAGTATTGAGAATAGAATTATAAATAGGTGGCAAATTAATTCTTGTGAGTAATATATTTGAAATTATTGAAAAAATGATAATATACCCACCAATAGTAAAAAGTGAATCAAAGGTATTTAATATACAGGATGAAATATTTTCAGGTGTATTAGGTTGTTTTTTTGAGCTTTGTTCACATAAATTAATTATGTCTACTTTATGAAGAAAACGATATATAAAAGAGCATATAATTGATGCAAGATAGGGCAATAAAATAAAAATTATATGCAGCAAAGGGGTATAATAATTATTAATATAATCACTATTTTGCATAAAATTTCCACTAATTACAATATTAAGATAAAAGGATGGGGATATGTTATTACAAAAGGTAGCTAGGTAATTTCCTTCAGAGGGTGTAAGCTTTTTATCTGATACCATATCATTAATTAGTTTTATGCCTATTGGAAAGCCGCATAAAAAACCTACAATTATACAAAAGCAGCCATTCTTACTTACCTTAAATATTTTTGAGAAAAAAGGATATATAAAGAAAGAAACAGTTGTAAATGCCTCAAAAAGCATTATAATATTAATGATTAAAATATAAGGAAAAAGAACGGGAACAATATTATTGAGCCAAATATTCAACCCGATTATAGTGCCATTTTTGGTTGAAGTATTTAATAGTAGCATTAGTAAAAAAATTAATATTAAAAAGTTTTTTTTCATAATGTGACCTAAATAAAATATTAATAATATATATGTATTTAAAATAGCTTTTTAGACATAAAAAAGGAGTAATATGAGAATATTAGAAGAAATCAAGCCGGAAAGAGTTTTTTATTATTTTGAAGAAATTTCAAAAATACCAAGAGGCTCCTATAATACTGGAGCAATAAGTGACTATTGTGTTAATTTTGCTAAAGCTAAGGGACTTAGAGTAATAAAGGATAAGTATAATAATTGTATAATTTTTAAAGAGGCTTCTAAGGGACGCCAAATGGATACTCCAGTAATTATTCAAGGTCATATGGATATGGTTTGTGAAAAGACTATAGACTCAACACATGATTTCCTTAGGGACGGTATAGAGTTACTTGTAGAAAATGGGTTTGTTACAGCTAAGGACACTACCTTAGGCGCTGATGACGGAATAGCTGTTGCGATGGCACTGGCTATTTTAGAGGACGATACTATATCACACCCAGACTTAGAGGTTATATTTACAGTTGATGAAGAAGTAGGTATGGATGGGGCAAAAAACATTGATTTATCTCAAACTAAGGGGAAATATGTTTTAAATTTAGATTGTGATATGGAGGCAATGGCATTTGCTGGCTGTGCAGGTGGTGTGAGAGGAGATTTTGTTTTTAATGTAACTAAGGAAAAGGTAACAGGAGCTGCCTTCCAAATTGAAATTAAAGGACTTGCAGGTGGACACTCAGGAAGTGAAATCGATAAGGAAAGGGCAAATTCTAATATACTTTTAGGCAGATTATTACAAACATTAGATGAAAACATAGCTTTCGATATTGTTTCCTTAGAGGGTGGAACTAAGGATAATGTTATTACGAATTATTCTAAGGCTGTAATTACTAATGTTACACAGGTGGATAGATTAGAGCAGCTGATAAAAGAAAGCAATCAAATATTTTTAAATGAATATGCAGTAAGTGATAATAATATTAAAATTGATATAACAAGGCTTGAAGCTAAACAATATGAAATTATTAATAAAGAGGCAAAGCAGGATATTTTATTCTTTATGAATACAGTTCCAAATGGTGCTATAAATTATAGTCAGGATATAAGGGATATTGTTGAAACCTCATTAAATATGGGCGTTTTAAAGACCAATGAAAATAATATCAGCATAGGAATATCTGTTAGAAGTCTTGTAAAAAGCAGAAAAGAATACATTATGAATAAGCTTAAGCTGATTGCTAAAAAATCTAATGCAGTTGTAAGTGTATACGGAGATTATCCTCAATGGGCTTATAATAGAAATTCTACCTTACAAAAAACAGTTGCAAAATCATATAAGGATTTATTTGGTGAAGATTTAAAAATTACAGTTATTCACGCAGGCTTAGAGTGCGGATATTTATTAGAAAAAAGACCAGACCTTGATATTTTGTCCTTTGGACCACAAATGTACGATATTCATACAGTTAATGAACGATTGTCTATTGAGTCCACAGAAAAGGTATATAAGCTGGTTTTAAAAATATTAGAAGAAGTTAGATAAAGGTGAATATATGAGATTACTTAGTATAGCTAGTGGAAGCAGCGGTAATTGTATATATGTTGGCAATGATAATACACATATATTAATTGATGCAGGCATTAGTAAGAAACGAATTGAAGAGGGACTTAATGGAATAGGACTTACGCTGTCAGATATAAATGGAATTTTAATCACCCACGAACATTCAGACCACATTAAGTCCTTAGGTGTTTTACTTAGAAAATGTGAAATTCCCGTATATTCTGCTAAAGAAACAATAGAAGCTATTTTTAAAGAGGATAAAATTGGAAAGATAAATAAAGAATTATTTTACGAGGTAAATGCTGATAAAGAGTTTGCTGTTAATAATCTTTCAGTATCACCCTTTAGCATTTCCCACGATGCTGCCAATCCTTTAGCCTACAGAATTAAGGACAATACCGGTGCAGTTGAAAAAAATGTGGCAATAGCTACAGATATGGGCTGCTACAATGATTATATAATAAATAATCTGACAAATTTAGATGCTCTGCTTATTGAAGCAAATCACGATGTACGAATGCTGCAAACCGGCAGCTATCCATATTATTTAAAACAAAGAATATTAGGAGATAGTGGACATCTTTGCAATGAAGCCTGTGGTAATCTTCTTGATAATATATTAAATGACAAAATTAAAAAGATATTTTTAGGTCATTTAAGTCACGAGAACAATTATCCGGAGCTTGCCCTAGAAAGTGTTAAATTAGAAATTAATACCAGCGATAGTGTACATAAGGCAGGAGATTTTGATATAGAGGTTGCCAGAAGGGATTTGCCTTCACAAATAGTAGAGGTATAAATTTAAAAACTAATTGATATTTTTTTAATGTTACCATATAATGTTAAAAGTGATTATATACGAAATGAGGTAGTCAAATGAAAAAAACAGTTATTACAGTAGTAGGTAAGGATACAGTAGGTATTATTGCTAAGGTTTGTACATTTTTAGCAGAGAATGATGTTAATATATTAGATATTTCACAGACTATTGTTCAGGATTATTTTAATATGATGATGATAGTTGATTCAAATAAAGCTAAAAAGCCATTTGGCGAGCTTGCAGACGGACTTTCTAAGTTAGGTGAAGAAATTGGTGTTCAGATTAAAATGCAGTCTGAGGACATTTTTAATATAATGCACAGAATTTAATAAGTGTATTGTTGGTTTATACACATAATTTAGTTTCGGAAGGAAAAAAGCATGATTAATATATTTGAAGTAAATGAAACAAATAATATGGTTGAGCATGAAAATCTTGATGTTCGTACAATAACAATGGGTATAAGCTTATTGGATTGCATAGATTCAGATTTAACTGCTCTCAATGAAAAAATATACAATAAGATTATCTCAAAGGCAAAAAATCTTGTTTCTACAGGTAATGAAATTGAAAAGGAAATAGGTATTCCTATTGTTAATAAGCGTATTTCAGTTACACCTATTGGATTAATTGGTGCTTCTGCATGCAAGTGTCCAGAGGATTTTGTTACTATTGCTAAAACCTTGGACAAGGTTGCAAAAGAGGTGGGTGTAAACTTTATCGGTGGCTATTCAGCACTTGTTTCAAAGGGAATGACACCTTCTGAGGAGAATATGATCCGTTCTATTCCAATGGCGTTAGCTCAGACAGAAAGGGTATGTTCTTCTGTAAATGTAGGCTCTACAAAGACAGGTCTTAATATGGACGCAGTTAAGCTTATGGGTGAAATCGTAAAGGAAACTGCCGAAATGACAAAAGAGGATGATTCTCTTGGCTGTGCAAAATTAGTTGTATTTTGTAATGCACCAGATGATAATCCATTTATGGCAGGTGCTTTCCACGGTGTTACTGAGGCTGACTGCATTATCAATGTTGGAGTAAGTGGCCCTGGTGTTGTTAAAACTGCACTTGAAAAGGTTCGTGGCAAGAACTTTGAAATTCTTTGTGAAACTATTAAAAAGACAGCCTTTAAGGTTACAAGAGTTGGACAGCTTGTTGCACAGGAAGCTTCAAAAAGACTTGGAGTTCCATTTGGTATTATAGATTTATCCTTAGCTCCTACACCAGCTATTGGTGATAGTGTTGCTCTTATTTTAGAGGAAATTGGTCTGGAATCTGTAGGTGCTCCTGGTACAACTGCTGCACTTGCTTTGCTTAACGATCAGGTTAAAAAGGGTGGTGTTATGGCATCCTCATATGTTGGTGGTTTAAGTGGTGCTTTCATTCCAGTAAGTGAAGATCAGGGTATGATAGATGCAGTTAATGCAGGTGCATTGTCTATTGAAAAGCTGGAGGCTATGACTTGTGTATGCTCAGTTGGTCTTGATATGATTGCTATTCCGGGTGATACTTCGTCAGCTACAATTTCAGGTATTATTGCTGATGAGGCAGCTATTGGAATGATTAACCAAAAGACAACTGCTGTAAGAGTTATTCCTGTTATTGGCAAGGGTGTAGGCGAGATAGTAGAATTTGGTGGTCTTTTAGGCTACGCACCAGTAATGCCTGTAAACAAGTTCTCTTGTGAGGCATTTGTAAATAGAGGTGGTAGAATACCAGCACCTATCCATAGCTTTAAGAATTAATTTATAGAAAAATTAAATGCTGTACATTTGCAGTCATACCTGTACTTGTACAGCATTTTTTATATACTATTGTTATTTTTATATAAATATAGTGGTCATACATTTATATCAATATATCTTTATATTCTTATAAATTTCTGCTGGAATTCATTAGGCTGAGGCTTTTTTAAATCTATGGTCTGACATAACCTATAAATATCCTCACAGGCCAGACTATGTTCAAAAAATTCTATAGATTTTTCCGACAGTAATTTTTTATAATCCTTTACATTAGTTAATAAAGCTTTTTCACAGTGGACAGACAGCTCCTTTAACAAAACCTCACTGCCTGCTTTTACACCTAGTATTCGTATATAGTTTCCATAATTGTTTTCTAACATATCAAAAATAAGCTGCTGTGTAATATTTAAGGTTATGTGCAGCAAGGCTCTGCTAATTGCAGTATAAGAAATGTCCTTGCTTTTTAGACTTAATATAAAGTCAGAATAGTTTACATAATTTCCAATATTACCTTTTATTTTATCAAACAAATAATCCGGTACATCAAAGTAATTATTTTGTGATGCTGCAGCCTTTAATATACTTAAGCCGGCAATGGCACTAAAGCTATTATTTAAGCTTAAAGGAAAGGTGGCAAATAAATTTTCAGAGTAAATTGGTGATATATCTGCCAGCAAATTAGCTAATTGGCTATCTTTTACGGCTCTTATATTAGAGGCTGAAAAAAGACGATTTTCATTAGTATCATCATTAGAAAAGCTCTGGTGATAATCAGCGTTTATTCTTTTTATGCCTATTGGTTTAATAGAGCTGTTTAATTCCTTAAGTGCTTTTAAATATTCAATGCCTAAAATTGAGTTAGGTTTATCTAAAAAATCAAGGCTTGTATTTGGAAAAACTTCACTCAAAGCCTTTTTTCTTGCTGCCGGAAAGCTAAAGCCTAAAGCAAGATTCTTTTTTAAATTATTTTTGTAGAGAGGTGGCTCATCAATCAATATATCTACAATTTTTTCAAAGCTGCAAAGATTATCAGCTTCAATGCCAAATGCCAGATAATCTACTATATTTAAACTATCTAAAATAGAAACAGCACATTTTCCAAAATACATAGCACTTGCTGTTGAAAATGCAGTAGGAAGCTCTATTACCAAATCAGCACCATTTAGAAGAGCTATTTCTGTTTTTGTGTATTTATCTACAAAAGCTGGCTCACCCCGCTGAACATAATTTCCACTGGTTATAATAATACAATAGTCAGAATTGGTTAAGGCTTTGGCTTTTTCAATTATATATTTGTGCCCCTTGTGAAAGGGATTAAATTCCGTAATAATAGCAACAACCTTCATAAAAGCTCCTTTGGAATATTTGTTATTACATAAATTTCTATAAATGATTATATTAAGTATAACCTGAATAGGGAATTTTTAGAAGATAAAAGTTATATAAAATAACATAGATATAGTAAGTTGTCTGAATTAGTATTAATGTACACGAAAAAAAACAATTATTTTCCATTAAGACTTGCTAAGGCAAAATAATAGATTTATAATTAAATCAATGTGTGCAATTTCAGTGGATAAATTATTGTATGTTCACTCTATATGCGTAATTGATGAAAGGAGCATTCTAAAATCATGGGATTTATTGATGTGATTAAAGAACGAGCAAAACAGGATAAGAAAAGAATTGTCCTACCAGAATCTATGGACAGAAGAACTTTTGAAGCTGCTGCCAATGTATTAAAGGAAGGTGTTGCTGAGCTTATTATTATTGGTACACCAGAAGAAGTAAAAGCTAATAGTGAAGGCTTAGATATTTCTAAGGCTACTATTATCGACCCTCATACTTATGAAAAAACAAATGAATATATTGATTTGTTAGTAGAGCTTAGAAAAAACAAGGGTATGACAAAGGAGGAGGCTGAAAAGCTTCTTTTAAATGAATATATGTTTTACGCTTGTATTATGGTTAAAGCAGGAGATGCAGACGGCGTTGTATCTGGAGCTTGCCATTCTACAGCAAACACACTTAAACCAGCATTACAGATAATTAAAACAAAACCAGGCACAAAGCTTGTATCAGCCTTTTTCCTTATGGTTGTTCCAGATTGTGAGTTAGGTGAGGACGGAACCTTTGTATTTGGCGATTGTGGTCTTAATCAAAATCCAAACCCTGAAGAGCTTGCAGCTATTGCATTATCTTCGGCAGAAAGTTTTAAGCTTTTAGTTGGAAAAGAGCCAAGAGTTGCAATGTTATCATATTCTTCAATGGGCAGTGCAAAGCACGCTGATGTTGATAAGGTTGTTGAGGCTACAAAGCTTGCAAAAGAGCTTGCACCAGACCTCGTATTAGATGGTGAATTACAGGCAGATGCAGCTATAGTACCTTCAGTTGGTGCAACTAAGGCTCCAAATAGTAAGGTCGCCGGCTATGCTAATGTACTTATATTTCCAAATCTTGATGCCGGAAATATTGGTTATAAGCTTGTGCAAAGACTTGCAAAGGCAGAGGCTTATGGCCCTATGACACAGGGTATTGCAATGCCAGTAAATGACTTATCAAGAGGATGCTCATCAAAGGATATTGAAGGCGTAATTGCTATTACAGCAGTACAATGTCAGAACAATTAGTACATAAAGTATAAGTTCAGGCTAAAAAGAATTAAGAAAGGAATTTAATTAATATGAAAATTTTAGTTATTAACTGTGGTAGTTCATCATTAAAATACCAGCTATTTAATATGGATGACCATACTGTAATGGCAAAAGGACTATGTGAAAGAATAGGTATTGAGGGCTCATTACTTAAGCATACAAAATCGGGTATGGATACAGTAGAAATTGCTAAACCAATGTCAAATCATAAGGACGCGGTTGCATTAGTACTTGATATGCTTGTTGACAAGAAATATGGCGTTATCAATAATGTATCGGAGATTACAGCGGTTGGACACAGAGTTTTACACGCTGGTCAGAAATATAGTGCATCAGTTATTGTTAATGATGATGTTAAGGCAGTAGTAAGAGATTGCTTTGAACTTGGACCTCTTCACAATCCTGCAAACCTTATTGGTATTGAAGCTTGTGAGCATGCAATGCCAGGTACACCAAATGTAGCAGTATTTGATACAGCCTTTCATCAGACAATGCCAGAAAAGGCCTATATGTATGCTATACCATACAAATATTATGAAAAGTATGGCATTAGAAGATATGGCTTCCACGGAACAAGTCATGCGTTTGTTTCTGCAAAAGCTATTGAATTTGGAAAGCTGGACAAGAATAACTCAAAGGTTATCGTATGCCATATAGGTAATGGTGGTTCTATATCTGCTGTTCAAAATGGAAAATGTGTAGATACATCAATGGGACTTACTCCACTAGAAGGACTTATAATGGGAACAAGAAGTGGAGATATTGATCCGGCAGTTGTTCAGTTTATTGCTCATAAGGAAAACAAGACCTTAGAAGAAATGATTACAATGCTTAATAAAGAGTCTGGTGTTCTTGGAATGAGTGGTGTTTCAAGTGATTTTAGAGATTTAACAAAGGCTGCCGGCGAAGGAAATCATAGAGCCGAGGTTGCACTTGAAGCATATGCTTATCGTATTGCAAAATACATCGGTGCATATACAGCGGCAATGAATGGTGTTGATGCGATTGTATTTACCGCTGGTGTTGGTGAAAACAATGGTGCTATAAGAAAAACAGTTTGTGATTATTTAGGCTATCTCGGAGTTGTTCTTGATGATGCACAAAATGCCAAGAGAGGAGAAGATTTAGTAATTTCTTCACCAGAATCAAAAGTAAAGGTTATGGTTATTCCTACGAATGAGGAGCTTAAAATTGCACAGGAAACATTAGCATTAGTAAAATAACGGATTTTAAATAAATTTGTTGACAAATATTTGATGTATATGTATAATTGCAAGAGTGCGATTAGAAAAGAGGTTACTATGTTAATTGATTTATGGTCGCTTTTATCCTTCGAGGGTAAAGAAATGAAACTTCAGACAGAACTAGAAATGACTAGGATTGACACTGGTGTAGATGTATATGAGATTGTGGAAAAGAAACCCATTTCCTTCGCGTTTACCCATACAGGCAACAAACATATCGCCATAGAGGCTGATGTTGATGTTACCTTAAATATACCATGTGGCAGATGTCTGGAAGATGTAAAAACAAATATTAGTTTTAAGGCTTCAAAGGAAGTAGACTTAAACGAAGATTCAGAAGCAGACGATGTAAATGATACAATCTTCTTAGATGGCACAGTGTTTGATTCTGAAAAATTTGTTTACGGTGAGATTTTAGTGAATTTACCTATGAAAGTTCTCTGCGATGAAAATTGCAAAGGAATTTGTAATAGATGTGGCACAAATCTCAATCATGGTAGTTGTGGTTGTGATACCACAGAATTAGATCCTAGAATGGCTAAAGTTTTAGAGGTCTTTAATAGCTTTAAGGAGGTGTAAACCATGTCTATTTGTCCAAAGAATAAAACATCTAAAGCAAGAAGAGATAAGAGAAGAGCTAATTGGAAGATGGAAGCTACAAATCTTGTAAAGTGCAGCAAATGTGGCGCATTAATGATGCCTCATAGAGTATGCAAAGCTTGCGGAAGTTACAACAAAAAAGAAATTATTGCTCAGGATTAGTCCTGATGTAAGGCTTGTTATTTATAACAAGCCTTTTCTTTTTGTTATGGTGATAAGGAAAATACTCGAATTTGCAGTATAATATTTTTTGTTTGTACAAAAATGTTCGTGAAGATTGTTGTATTAATTATATGGTCATTGTGCTTGCACAAAAGAACATATACTTGCTAAACCTCCAATTTTTTAGTATATTATAATAGTTGAATTGTGATTAGAATTTAATAGCATTTACGAAATTTAGCATATAAGGTGCTGGCTTTCGTAAATGTCTATTGGCTGGAGGTTTTTATGTCAGAAAAAGTTATTGTAGCGGTAGACGCGATGGGTGGTGATAATGCACCATTGGAATTAGTTAAGGGTGCTGTTGAAGCATTAAACGAGAAGGAAAATTTATATATTAAATTAGTTGGTGATAAGGCTGCCATTGAAAGTGAATTGGCAAAGTATGAGTACAATACGGAAATGTTAGAAATTGTTCCTACAACAGAGGTAATAGAAACAGGTGAGCATCCTGTAGAGGCTATTAGAGGCAAAAAAAATTCCTCTATGGTAGTTGGACTTAAGCAGGTAAAGCAGGGCGAAGCCGACGCTTTTGTTTCGGCAGGAAGCTCTGGAGCATTACTTGTTGGTGGTCAGACTATAGTTGGCAGATTAAAGGGCATTGAAAGACCACCTCTAGCACCACTTATACCTACAGCTAAAGGCGTATCACTTCTTATTGACTGTGGAGCAAATGTTGATGCAAAGCCATCATATTTAGTTCAGTTTGCAAAAATCGGTTCAATATATATGGAAAATATAGTAGGCAGAAAAAATCCTAAGGTTGCATTAGTTAATATTGGTGCAGAGGAAGAAAAAGGAAATGCACTCACAAAGGAAACCTTCCAGTTACTTAAAAATCTGCCAGATATAAACTTTATTGGAAACATTGAAGCAAGGGATATTCCAAATGGTGATGCAGATGTTATTGTGTGTGATGCCTTTGTAGGAAATGTTATCCTTAAGCTATATGAAGGCTTAGCTGGAACCCTGATTAAAGAAATTAAAGGGGGAATGATGTCATCATTTAAAAGCAAAATGGGTGCGCTTCTTGTAAAGCCAGCCTTAAAGAAAACCTTAAAATCCTTTAGCGCAGACGAGTACGGCGGAGCACCATTACTTGGTTTAAAGGGACTTGTAGTTAAAACTCACGGCAGTTCAAAAAGCATAGAGGTTAAACATTCAATTTTAAATGCTCTTAAATTCAAGGAGCAAAGAATTAATGAGCAAATTAGCGAGCATATAAGTGATGTTCAGGCTGTAAAAGAGGTGTAATCTTGAGTAATACAGATATTGGTCAATTAGAAACAGAAATTGGGTATGCGTTTAAGGATAAAGATCTGATATTAAAGGCTCTGACACACAGTTCTTATGCCAACGAAAAGAAAATGGAAAAGTACAATCACAATGAAAGGCTTGAATTTCTTGGAGATGCCGTATTAGAGGTTTGTACCAGTGACTTTTTATTTAAGGAATACTTAGATAAACCAGAGGGGGATTTAACCAGATTAAGAGCTAGTATAGTATGTGAGCCTACTCTGGCAGAATGTGCCAGAGCAATTCACCTGCCAGATTTTTTAATACTCGGAAAGGGCGAGGAAACTACAGGTGGAAGATATAGAGATTCAATAGTTTCAGATGCCTTTGAGGCTGTTATAGGAGCAATTTACCTTGACGGTGGAATAGAGGAAGCAAAAAAATTCATTATTAGATTTGTTTTAAATGATATTGAAAATAAACACTTATTCTACGATAGTAAAACCATATTACAGGAAACAGTACAAAAACTTTACAAAAAGAAGGTTGAATATAAATTAATATCTGAAGAAGGTCCAGACCATGATAAAAAATTTAATGTTCAGGTATTATTAGAGGACACTATTCTAGGCGAAGGAATAGGCAGAACAAAAAGAAAGGCTGAACAACAGGCTGCTTATCAGGCAATTCTTAAAATTAGACAAAAATAATTTAACTGATAAACAGAAAGGTTTGTAAGATGTATTTAAAAAGTATAGAGGTACAAGGCTTTAAGTCTTTTGCCAATAAGATAAATTTTGAATTTCATCAGGGTATAACAGGCATTGTAGGCCCTAATGGAAGTGGTAAAAGTAATGTATCTGATGCAGTTAGATGGGTACTTGGTGAGCAGAAAATAAAACAGCTTCGTGGTGGCAAAATGGAGGATGTAATTTTTGCCGGAACTGAAAACAGAAAACCACTTGGCTTTGCTTATGTAGCAATTACCTTTGAAAATAGTGACCACAAGCTGCCAATAGATTTTGATGAGGTTACTGTATCCAGACGACTTTATCGTTCTGGTGAAAGTGAATATATGATAAATGGCTCAATATGCCGATTAAAGGATGTAAATGAGCTTTTTGATGATACAGGAATTGGTACTGACGGTTATTCAATTATCGGTCAGGGACAAATTGATAAGATTTTAAGTGGAAAGGCTGATGACAGGAGAGAATTATTTGATGAAGCAGCCGGTATTGTTAAATTTAAAAAGAGAAAAACAGAAACTCTTAAAAAGCTGGAAAGTGAAAGAGCTAATATAGCCAGAGTTATTGATATTTTAACTGAATTAGAAAGACAGATTAAGCCTTTGGAAAGACAATCTGAAACTGCTAAAGCTTACTTAAAATTAAAGGATGAGCTTAGGGTATATGATGTTAATGTATTTCTTTTAGAAATAAAAAATATTAAAGGGCAGCTTAAAGAGGTAGATGATAAGCTTCAAATTGCAGGGGAGCAGTTGTCTGCAAATAAGGAAAATTTAGAGGAAATTAAGCGAACCTACGAAAAACTTGATGAATACATAGAACAGCTAAATACAACTATTGAAGAAAAAAGAAACACTCTTAATCAGGCTACAATTATGAGAGAAAAGCTTGAAGGAGATATAAAGGTATTAAACGAGCAGATAAATTCTGCAAAAGCAAATGATGAGCATTATAATGAGCGAATTAATTCTATAGAAGCAGGTATTGAGGAAAAGAATGCTGAAAAAGAGCAATTTGTTAATCAGGGAGCTGAAATCAAGGAAATGCTTCTTAATGCGTCCTCTATTAAAAAGCAGGCAGATGATAAAGTATCTGCTATTACAGATAGGATAAATAGTCTGCTTAACGAAATAGAAGAGGAAAAGGCTAATATCATTACCCTGCTTACTGATAAAGCAAATGTTCAGGCAAAAATTCAAAGATACGATGCAATGCTTGAACAGATTAATATTCGTAAAACAGAGCTTAACCAGCGACTTTTAAAATTCCAAAATGATAAAAATGAGCATGACAGAATTGTAAATGAGCTGGAAGGCGAATTAAAGAAAATTAATGAAGAAATTATAGAAAGTAATACTAATCTTAACTCCTTAAAGGAAAAGCTGGATAATATAATTAAAGAAAACCAGCAGCTTATGAGGGAAAAGGATACTACTGAGCGAGCATATCACGAAAATAATTCAAAGCTTGAAGCCTTGCGAAATATGACTGAGCGATATGAGGGGTACGGAAATAGTATTAGAAAGATTATGGAGTTAAAGGAATCTAAAAAGGGGATAGTTGGTGTTGTTGCCGATATTATTAAAGTTGATAAAAAATATGAGGTGGCTGTAGAAACTGCTTTGGGAGGTAACATTCAAAATGTTGTTACCGATACTGAAAACACAGCAAAAGAGGCTATTGAGTATTTAAAACGAGGTAAATTTGGTAGAGCTACCTTCCTGCCACTTAGTAGTATTGCCAATAAAACCGGCTTTACTAATGACAGAGTTCTAAGTGAAAAGGGTGTAATTGGACTTGCCTGCGATTTGGTAAATATAAATAAAGAATATGAAAATATTGCTAAATATTTACTTGGCAGAGTTGTAGTTGTAGATACTATAGAAAATGCCTTAGTATTAGCCAGAAAGTTTAACTATACACTTAGAATGGTTACTCTGGAGGGTGAATTATTAAATCCTGGCGGCTCTATGTCTGGTGGTGCATTTAAAAATAATAGTAATTTACTTGGCAGAAGAAGAGAAATTGATGACCTTACAAATAAAATAAAGGAAATTCAGGAAAGAAAAGCCGAAATTACAGAAAAGCTTTCTTTATATGAAAAGGAAGCAGCAACTATCAGAGAAGAGGTTGAAAAAGTAAAACAGGTATTAAATGAGCAGTATCTTGTACAAAATACTGTTAAAATGAATCTTAATAAGGCTAATGAAAAAATAAGTGAAATTAATAATACCTATGATGATGTTACAAAGGAAAACAGTGAAATTGCTACCCAGATTTCGGATATTAAAAATAATTATGACACACTTAATTTTGAGCTTAGCCATTGGGAAGAAAAGAATACTAAAATAGAGACACATATTGACGAGCTTAACAAAAAAGTTGAAAATGAGCGCGCCTTAGAGGAAGCTGAGAAGAAAAATAACGAAGAGGTACGACTTAATCTTGCAAATCTCACTCAGAAGAAGGATTTTATTAAAGAAAACATGGATAGAATTGATAGTGAGATAGAAAAGCTGCAGGAAGAGCTACTTTCAATAAAAGGCTTTGCTAAACGCTCAAAAGAAGAAGTAGAGTATAAAAATAATGACATTTCAAATATTAAAACTGCACTTGAAAAGTCAACAGAACAAATTGAAGCTGTTACTAAGGAGATTGAACAGCTTGTAGAGGAAAAGGATACTCAGTCAAAGGAACATAAAGATTTCTTTACTAAGAGGGAAGAAATTTCTAATGTTATTACTGAATTAGACAAGGAATTGTTCAGGCTTAATGCAAAAAAGGAAAAATTAGACGAGTCCAATGAGAAACTTGTGAATTATATGTGGGATGAATATGAAATTACCTATAGTGTTGCAGTTGAGCAAAGAAACGAAGAATTAAATGATTTGCCTGAAATGAAAAAGCGCATAGCTTCTTTGAAACAGCAAATTAAAGGACTAGGTAATGTAAATGTAAATGCCATTGAGGAATATAAGGAGTCCTTTGAAAGATATACCTTCCTTAAAACCCAGCATGACGATTTAGTAAACGCCGAGCAATCCCTTATTAAGATTGTTGAAGAGCTTGACGAGGGTATGAAGAAGCAGTTTAGTGAAAAGTTCCAGCAGATACGAGAGCAGTTTGATATTGTATATAAGGAAATGTTTGGTGGTGGTAAGGGAACGATAACCTTAAATGAGGATGACGATATTTTAGATGCGGAAATATCAATTATTTCCCAGCCACCCGGAAAGAAGCTTACAAATATGATGCAGCTATCAGGTGGAGAAAAGGCTCTTACGGCTATTGCCTTACTATTTGCTATTCAAAATCTAAAGCCATCACCATTTTGTCTGTTAGATGAAATTGAAGCAGCACTTGATGAAACAAATGTAGTAAGATTTGCAAATTATCTTCATAAGCTTACAAATCATACACAGTTTATTGTAATTACCCACAGACGAGGTACAATGAATGCTGCAGACAGATTGTATGGTATAACTATGCAGGAAAAAGGTGTATCAACACTTGTTTCAGTTAATCTTATAGAAGCAGAGCTTGAAAAAGAGCAAAAGAAGGATTAATCACTGGAGGTTTTTATGAGCGAAGAATTAGAAGTAAAAGAAAAGAAAAAGGGATTTTTTAAAAGACTTGTAAGTGGACTTACAAAGACCAGAGATAATATTGTAAGTGGCTTTGAAAGTGTTTTTAGAGGCTTTTCAAGCATTGATGATGATTTTTACGAGGAGCTTGAGGAAATCCTTATAATGGGTGACTTAGGTGTTGCCACAACTGAAAAGATAATTGACGCCTTAAAGGTTAAGGTTAAGGAAAATAAAATTAAAGACCCTATGGAATGCAAGGAAATGCTTATACAAAGCATAAAAGAGCAGATGGACTTAGGAGAAAATGCTTATGAATTTGAAAATAGAACCTCTATTATTTTGGTAATAGGTGTAAATGGTGTTGGAAAGACAACCTCTATCGGCAAATTAGCAGGACAGCTTAAGGCAGAGGGCAAAAAGGTTGTATTAGCTGCGGCTGATACCTTTAGAGCAGCAGCTATTGAACAGCTCACAGAATGGTCAAACAGAGCTGGCGTTGATATAATTGCCCAAAAAGAGGGTGCTGACCCTGCTGCTGTAATATTTGATGCTATTGCAGCAGCAAAGGCTAGAAAGGCAGATGTATTAATCTGTGACACAGCCGGCAGACTTCACAACAAGAAAAATCTTATGGATGAATTAAAGAAAATTGATAAGATTATTGCCAAGGAATTTCCAGAGGCATATAGAGAAAATCTTATTGTATTAGATGGAACGACAGGTCAAAATGCAATGGTTCAGGCAAAGCAGTTTATGGAGGTAACAGACATTACTGGTGTTATTTTAACAAAACTTGACGGTACTGCTAAGGGCGGTATTGCTGTAGCTATCCAATCTGAATTGTCTATACCTGTAAAATATGTAGGTGTTGGTGAAAAAATTGATGATTTACAAAAGTTTGATTCTGAGTCCTTTGTAAATGCACTGTTTAATATTGAGCCTATTGACAAATTATAAATTGAATTATAAGATTATGAGAAGCTACAAGATAATATGAAAGAAGGCAGAAGTCATGATGACAGAATTGACATTAGAAAAATTTGAAGAAGCCGCTGAAATAGTAAAAAAGGTTACTGTTCCAACAAATTTAGTTTATAGCGATTTTTTTAGTAAACAATGTGGAAACAAGGTTTATCTTAAACCTGAAAATATGCAGGTTACAGGGGCATATAAGGTAAGAGGTGCTTTTTACAAAATCAGTCAGCTTACAGAAACTGAAAGAGAAAAAGGACTTATAACTGCGTCAGCAGGCAACCATGCACAGGGTGTTGCAAATGCAGCAAAAATATATGGCGTGCCAGCAAAAATTGTTATGCCTACATCTACTCCATTTATTAAAGTAAACAGAACAAGAAGCTATGGTGCAGATGTTATTTTATATGGCAATGTATACGATGAAGCTTGTAATGAAGCATTAAGACTTGCAAAAGAGGAAGGTTATACCTTTGTTCATCCGTTTGATGACCTTGAGGTTGCTACAGGACAAGGCTCAGTAGCTATGGAAATTATAAAGGAATTACCAACAGTTGACTATATCTTAGTTCCTATTGGTGGTGGTGGTTTAGCTACAGGTGTCAGCACCTTGGCAAAGCTTATAAATCCAAATATTAAAGTAATTGGTGTTGAGCCGGCAGGTGCAAGCTGTATGAAGGCTTCCTTAGAGGCAGGAAAGGTTGTTACACTTGACAGTGCAGTTACTATTGCAGACGGTACAGCAGTAAAGACACCAGGTACTCTTATTTTCCCTTATATACAAAAAAATATTGATGAGATTATTACAGTAGAGGATTCTGAATTAATAGATGCCTTCCTTGATATGGTTGAAAATCATAAAATGGTATGTGAAGGCTCTGGTTTACTTACAGTTGCTGCATTGAAGCACCTTGAATGTAAGGACAAAAAGGTTGTTTCAATTCTTAGTGGTGGTAATATGGATATTATTACAATGTCCTCTACCTTACAGCATGGACTTATCCAGAGAGGAAGAATATTTACAGTTTCAGTATTGCTTCCAGATAAGCCAGGCGAATTAGTACGAGTTGCTTCAGTTATATCTGCTGCTAATGGTAATGTTGTTAAGCTTGAGCATAACCAGTTTGTAAGCATCAACAGAAATGCAGAGGTAGAACTTAGAATTACTCTTGAAACTTTTGGTATGGAGCATAAGGAAAAGATAGTTGAGGAATTAGAAAAGGCTGGGTATAAGCCAAAGGTTGTTCGTACTAACTTATAAGTAGGTGTCTGTTCAAAGATATACTTATAAACAGACACCTACTTAGCAATACATTAGTTCGAGCTTTCAAGTTATTCTAATAGAAAGTATGAAAGATAGTTGATTTTAAACAATGTCAGGCAAAACTCGCATTTATATTTATAGAAAATTTATAGAATATGATGCTCAAACATTGCCTGACATTTTTACATTATCTTTCATAAGTTATTCAAAAGAAAGATTGATAACTTGTCAAGAAAAAACACTTGACATACTTTTTGTTTTAGGTTATTATACCTAAGGTGTGTAATAGGAGAATGTTATGGAAAAGATTTTAAGACAATCATTGCTATATGATTTTTATGGTGAGCTGCTTAATGAACACCAGAAAAGTATTTATGAGGATTATGTTTTAAATGACATTGGTATTAGTGAAATAGCTGCTATCAAGGGAGTTTCAAGACAAAGTGTCCATGAAATAATAAAAAGATGTGACAACATACTTGAAACATATGAAGCAAAACTAAAACTTATGAGCAAGTTTCTTGAAACCAAACAGTTAGTTAAAGAAATTCATTCTATTACAAAGGAATTTTCTTCTATTGAAACCTCAAAGGAAGAAATGGTACTCATAAACAGAATAAATGAAATTTCCAACAAAATAATAGAAGAGTTATAGGAGGTTTTTACATGGCATTTGAAAGCCTATCAGACAAATTACAAAATATATTTAAAAACCTCAGAGGAAAGGGTCGTCTTACTGAAAGTGATGTAAAAACAGCTTTAAAGGAAGTTAAGATGGCATTACTTGAAGCTGATGTTAGCTTTAAGGTTGTAAAACAGTTTATCAATTCTGTTACAGAAAGGGCAGTTGGGGCAGATGTAATGACTTCACTTACCCCTGGACAGATGGTAATAAAAATAGTAAACGAAGAAATGGTCAAGCTTATGGGCTCAGAAACAACTGAGCTTGATATTAGACCAGGAATCGAAATGACAGTCATTATGATGATGGGTCTGCAGGGTGCTGGTAAAACAACTACCACAGCAAAGATTGCAGGAAAGCTTAAAGCAAAAGGCAAAAAGCCACTTTTAGTTGCATGTGATGTATACAGACCGGCTGCTATTGAGCAGTTAAAAATCAATGGCGAAAAGCAGGGTGTTCCGGTTTTTTCAATGGGTACAGGTCATAAGCCTGCAAACATTGCAAAGGCAGCTATTGAGCACGCTTCAAAAAACGGACAAAATGTTGTCATACTTGATACTGCTGGACGACTTCATGTAGATGAAGATATGATGAACGAGCTGGTTGAAATCAAAGAAACAGTTAATGTTACCCAGACAGTATTAGTTGTTGATGCAATGACCGGTCAGGATGCAGTTAATGTCGCATCATCATTCGAGGAGAAAATCGGTATTGACGGAGTAATCCTTACAAAGCTTGATGGTGATACAAGAGGTGGTGCTGCACTTTCAATTAGAGCAGTTACAGGAAAGCCTATTTTGTATGTAGGTATGGGTGAAAAGCTTTCAGATTTAGAGCAGTTTTATCCAGACCGTATGGCATCAAGAATACTTGGTATGGGTGATGTGCTTACTCTTATAGAAAAGGCACAGGCGGCAGTTGACGAGGATCAGGCAAAGGAAATGGAAAGAAAGCTTAAAAAAGCAGAATTCGGTTTCGATGATTATCTGGTATATATGGGACAAATCAAACAAATGGGTGGCTTGTCAGATATACTTAATATGATGCCTGGTATGGGAAATCTTAAAGGTGTTGATTTGCCGGATGAAAAGTCACTTGGCAGAATAGAAGCTATTATCTATTCAATGACACCGAAGGAAAGAAGTAACCCACAAATTCTCAATCCGTCAAGAAAGAACAGAATAGCAAAGGGTGCAGGTGTAGATATTGCAGAGGTAAACAGACTTGTCAAAAACTTTGAACAGGCAAGAAAAATGATGAAGCAATTCCCAGGACTTATGGGAGGCAAAAAACGCGGTGGTAAAATGGGCAAATTTAAGCTCCCATTTTAACATATATATTATTTAGCATTTATTTTAGGAGGCAATTTATCATGGCAGTTAAAATGAGATTAAGAAGAATGGGACAGAAGAAAGCACCTTTTTATAGAATTATCGTTGCAGATTCTAGATCACCAAGAGATGGAAAGTTCATCGAGGAAATCGGAACATATGACCCAACTGTAGAGCCAAGCAATGTTGTAGTTGATGAAGAATTAGCAAAGAAGTGGTTAGCTAATGGTGCTCAGCCAACAGAAGTAGTTGCAAAATTATTAAAGCAGGCTGGTATTGAAAAATAATCATATCACAAGGTTGTATGCTTTTAGCATACCTATGAGGTGCATTTATGAAAGAATTAGTTGAAGTAATTGCAAAAGCACTAGTTGATTTACCAGATGAAGTAGTTGTTACTGAAAGAGAAGAAGAAAAGGCGATTATTGTTGAACTTAAGGTTGCCCCTGAAGATATGGGTAAGGTTATAGGAAAACAGGGACGCATTGCAAAATCAATTCGTTCAGTTGTAAAAGCTGCTGCTTCAAAAGAAGAAAAGAAAGTTATTGTAGATATTTTGCAGTAAATTTAACAAGAAAGTGGGCGATTTTATCGCCCTTTTCTTAATTTAAAGATTAGTTTATTATCAAAATCAAGTTATAGAAATATATTGGAAGGAAATTTTTAGTATATGGAAGATTTTTTCAGAGTTGGAGTTATTGCTAATACACATGGTATAAGAGGTGAAGTAAAGGTATACCCAACTACCGATGATATTAATAGATTTAAAAAGCTAAAAAAAGTTTATCTGGACACAAAAAAGGAAAAAACAGAGCTTAAGGTAACAAGCTGTAAGTTCTTTAAAAATATGGCTATACTGAAATTTGAAGGTATAGACAACATAAATGATATAGAAAAATACAAGGGAATGGATTTACTGGTATCCAGAGAGAATGCCGTTCCCCTTGAGGAAAATGAATATTATATTGCTGATTTAATTGACCTTTCAGTAATTGACGAGGCTGGAGATAAAATTGGTACATTATACGATGTTATGCAGACTGGTGCCAATGATGTATATGTAGTCAAGCTAAATGACGATAAGGAATTATTACTTCCAAATATAGATGAATGTATATTAGAAGTAAATATAGAAGAAGGTTTTATAAAAGTGCATATTTTAGAAGGGTTGATGGACTAATGAATTTTCATGTAATGACATTATTTCCTAAAATGATAGAGGACGGATTAAACACCAGCATAACCGGAAGAGCCATAAAAGAGGGCTTAATCAATCTAAATTGTGTGGATATAAGGGAATATACCACAGATAAGCATGGCCATGTAGATGATTATCCCTATGGTGGTGGTGCAGGTATGGTAATGCAGGCACAGCCAATATATGATTGCTATATGGACATTGTTAAAAAAAATAATATTAAAAAGCCAAGAGTTGTTTTTTTAACTCCTACAGGCAGTGTGTTTAATCAGCAAATGAGCAGGGAACTTGCAAAGGAGGATGACATAATTTTTTTATGTGGACATTATGAGGGTGTTGACGAAAGAGTAATTGAACTTATAGTTACAGATAATGTTTCCATAGGAGATTATGTTTTAACTGGTGGCGAATTACCAGCAATGGTTATGATAGATTCAATTTCAAGAAATATAAAAGGTGTTCTTAACAATAAAGATTCCGCAGAAACAGAAAGCTTTACAACCAACCTTTTAGAATACCCCCAATATACAAGACCGGTTGTATTTATGGATAAAAAAGTTCCGGATGTTTTGCTAAGCGGACATCACAAAAATATAGAGAAGTGGCGAATGGAGAAATCAGTTGAAAGAACAAAGGAAAGAAGACCAGACTTACTTAACGACTAATAAATCTAATATAAAACTAGCTGCTATGAAACAAGTTATTACTTTACCTTTTATAAATATAATAATTACAATAGGATACTGTAGAAACAGCTTAAAAAATGTTAAAAATACAAATAAAAATATAGATACACTATTGCAAATACAACTAAAATATGTTAAACTGTGGAAGTTGTAATAAAATTAGATGTTCCTCTGGTATGATAGGAATAGTTTTCTAGGTGAATATTATAGAACATCGAGTATATATTAGGAGGTTCATTAAATGAACGAAATTATTAAAAACATCGAAGCAGCACAGCTTAAGGAAAATGTAGCAGATTTTAATGTAGGTGATACAGTTAAGGTTTATGCTAAGATTAAAGAAGGAAACCGTGAAAGAGTTCAGGTTTTTGAAGGTATTGTGCTTAAAAGACAGGGCGGAAGCTCAAGAGAAACATTTACAGTTAGAAAGAATTCTAATGGTATTGGTGTTGAAAAAACTTGGCCATTACATTCACCAACAATCGAGAAGATTGAAGTTGTTAGACTTGGTAAGGTTAGAAGAGCTAAGCTTAACTACTTAAGAGATAGAGTTGGTAAGGCAGCTAAGGTTAAAGAATTAGTTAAATAGTTTATGCAGATTAGGACAAGTACCTGGATAGGTATTTGTCCTTTCTAGATATATAGGTGTTTTGAAAGGAAAAAATATGGGATATTTTAATCCATTACCAGATAAAAATATATTTATAGATTGTATTTTAAAATTTGCAATGGACATTGTTACTGTAGTAGTATTAGCTTTTTTTGTAATATACTTTTTTGGCGGCAAGTCTACAGTAGTTGGAAATTCAATGTCTCCGGAATTTACAAATGGAGAAGAAGTTTTAATAAATAAAATGGCTTATGAATTAGGTAAGCCAGAAAGATTTGATATAATCGTATACGAAACTGAAAACAATACAGGAATAAAGCGCATAATAGGGCTTCCTGGTGAAAAAATAAAAATAACAGATAGTAAGATATATATTAATGGAGAAGAATTAAAGGATATTTATTTTAGTGACAGCTACGAAAGTGGCTATGCAGGCGAAGAAATTGAGATAGGCCCGGATGAATATTTTGTGATGGGTGATAATAGAAATGTGAGTGAGGATTCAAGATTTTCCTATGTGGGAAATGTAAAATATAGCCAGATTATTGGAAAAGTATGGTTTATTGCCTCACCTTTTAATAGATTAGGATTTGCAGATTAAAAATATCTCTGATTAATATAACTTTGATTAATATAACTCCGAGGAGAAAATATAATGAACATTCAATGGTATCCAGGTCATATGACCAAAGCGATAAGACAAATGCAGGAGGATATAAAGCTGGTTGATTTAGTAATTGAGCTGGTTGATGCAAGATTACCCCTTAGCAGCAGAAATCCTGAAGTAGACAAGTTAGCAGCTAATAAGTCAAGATTAATTCTTCTTAACAAATCAGACTTAGCTGATGAACGATACAATAAAGGCTGGGGAGATTATTTTAAAAATAAAGGTTTTTTTGTTTTAGAGATAAATTCTAAAAAAGGCACTGGCATTAAGAATATAAATAATGTTATTGCAGAGGCCTGCAAAGAAAAAATAGAACGGGATAGAAAGAGAGGCATATTAAACCGTCCTGTCAGAGCAATGGTTGTAGGTATTCCAAATGTAGGAAAATCTACCTTTATTAATTCCTATGCAGGAAAGGCCTGTGCCAAAACCGGAAACAGACCAGGTGTTACAAAAGGAAAGCAATGGATTAAGCTGAACAAAAATTTAGAGCTGCTTGATACACCGGGAATATTGTGGCCTAAGTTTGAGGATGAAAGGGTTGGCATCAATTTAGCTGTTGCAGGTTCTATTAATGATGATATACTTAACATAAGTGAGCTTTCTTTGCATTTTTTAGACTTTTTAAAGGAAAAATACCCACAGGTATTACCAGAAAGATATGGTATTGAAATTCTGCCAGAGGATAAGGCCTTAAACATTCTGGAAAAGATTGCTGTTAAAAGAGGCTGTAAAATTAAAGGGGACGAAATTGATTATGAAAAAACTTCAAATATTATAATTGATGACTATAGGAACGGAAGGCTTGGACGAATTACATTAGAGTTTCCATAAAATATAACATGAAAAAGATACTTGATTTTATTAGAAAATACAAAGAATTACTTAAAATTATATTATTTATATTATTTATTACAGGTGTTGTGCTTGTATTTATTACTTTCATTTATACGCCAACAGTTGTTGTAGGTGATTCTATGTATCCGGCACTTAACGAAGGTGATATACTTTTAATTAAACCAATAAATGGGAAATATCAAAAAATTGAACGATTTGATATTATTATGTTTCCTTACAAATATAACACCAAAACAAATGTTATAAAGAGAGTTATTGGAATGCCTGGGGACAAAATAGAAATCAAAGACAACATTATTTACATAAATGATGAAAAGCTTGATGAATATTATGGGTATTATGATGATAAGTCAGAAAATAAATATTCAGATGTTAAAGCTGTTTCTTTGGCATATGATGAATATTTTGTCATTGGTGATAACAGAAATGTAAGCGAGGATAGCCGTAATGATGAAATAGGTGTCATAAAGCAGGACACTATTACAGGAATTGCTGTATTTAGAATATGGCCCTTTAACAGTATAGGTTCACTTGAAAATCAATAAACACTTTTAGGTATGGAGAAAAATATGGTTACATTTAATGAAATTAAAGAAATATTAGAAAACACAGATGTAGAAAAACTACCAGAGGTCATTGGAAATTATAGTGCTGATACAAGAAAGGGTATAAAAAAGTTAATTGAAAAACAGGAGCTTAGATATAAAAAGTTTCTTCAGGAACAGCAGCGAATAGAAAATATGCGTATATATGAGGAAAAGTACAATGAATATGGATATATTGCGGGTATTGATGAGGTGGGCAGAGGACCATTAGCAGGACCTGTTGTTACCTGCGCAGTTATTCTTCCAAAGGGTGCTCGTATTTTATATGTAAATGACTCTAAAAAATTATCTGCTGAAAAAAGAGAAGAATTATACAATATTATAATGGAAAAAGCTGTTGCTGTCAGTATTGGAATGGAAAACAATAAGGTAATTGATGACATAAATATTTTGCAGGCTACTTATAAAGCAATGCAGCAATCTGTCAATAATTTAAAGGTTAAACCCGATATAATACTTAATGATGCAGTTACAATACCAGATATTGATGTTAAACAAATACCCATTATAAAAGGTGATTCAAAAAGCATTACTATTGCGAGCGCAAGTATTATTGCCAAGGTCACAAGAGATAGACTTATGGTTGAATATGACAAGCTATATCCCGAATATGATTTTATCAATAACAAAGGCTATGGCAGCAAAAAGCATATTGAAGCGTTGAAAAAATATGGACTATGTCCAATACATAGAGAAACATTTATTAAAAATTTTTTAGGTAATAACTAAAGCAAGTTGAAAGGCAACAGGGTATGGAAATAAGAAATATCAGTTCACAAAATCAAGCCACAGGTGGCAGAATTGTAAATAATGGCAGTATGGCAGGAAATGTTCCTGTAACACGAGCCGTTAGTTCTTCTATGCTTGCAAATATGGAAAAAGGGACTGTATTTTCAGGGGATATAATTGATGTACGAAACTCCTTTATTAAAATTCTATTAGATGGAAACCAGACTATTACTGCAAAGGCTGGTGACAATTCTAATCTAAATATTGGTGATTATATTAGATTTATGATTAAGGATAATACTGGTGATCAAATTCTTATAAAAGCCTTAAATGTTGATAATAGTCATACAAATCCATTAATCATGGCTCTTAAAAGTGCTAATATTCCCGTTACTGAAGATAATATGAATATGATATCCGAAATGATGCGAAATGAAATGCCTATAGATGCAAATTCAGTAAATGAGATGTACAAAAATATTAGTATGTTTGAAAAAAGTAATCCCAAAACTATTGTAAATCTTGTTAGACACGAAATACCACTTAACGAAACAAATATTGCAGGCTATGAAAAATATATAAACTATGAGCATAGATTAAATTATGAATTATCCTCGATTGTTGATGATATACCTAAGGCTCTTGATTCAGTATCACAAAAGGATGTCTCTGCTGCAAAAAACATTTTTAATGAAATTATAAATAATTTACCAGATTTTGTTGAAGTACAGGGCAATATTGATATAGCAGCAGACGAAAATATTTTTAAGTTTATAAATGATGAAGCTGGTATTGTACTGCCAGACAAGAGCTTATCAAATGAAGTTGTTACGGATAACTCCATAGGCGTAGATTTATCAAATGAAGCTGTTACGGATAACTCCGTAGACGTAGATAATAGTGCCGCAGAAACTTCGGCTAATGAGCTGTTGGAAAATACAGCTCTTAATGGAAATAATATTCCAAACAAGGAATTTCTTTTAAAGCTGACTAATGATTTAAATGATAATCAGTTTTCTGCATTATTAAAAAATGAAAAGGTTTTAAAATACATAAAAGCAGGTATACTTAAGGAGTTTAGCATAGATGTTAATAAGCTTAACAGCAATGGAGAGGAGTTTAAGGATAATATAAAGACCTTATACGAAAAGCTGGAAAACAAAATCAGGCAATTAGAGGCTGACTTTAAAAATTATCCTAAGGAGGCTGCTAATTTATTAGAAAAGACCAATGGTTTAAAGCAGAATTTGTCCTTTATGAATGAAATTAATCAAATGGCATCTTATGTACAGCTTCCTTTAAAATTTAGTGAAAGCACTAACCATGGTGATTTATATGTATATAATAAAAATCACGGAAAGCTGGCTGATAAGGAGGTGCTAACTGCTTTTATGCACTTGGATATGGACAATTTAGGTGCTACCGATGTCGATATAAAGCTGGAAAATGAGCGATTAAGCACCAACTTTTCTTTAGCTGATGATTTATCAGCCAAAATAGTTGAGGAGCATTTATCAGAGCTTAAGGAAAGGCTTACCTTAGCAGGCTATAATGTATCTATTAATGTAAAAACAGAGAAAACCACAGAAGAAGAAAATCCATTTGAGAAGGTATTAGAAATTGATAGACCTAAAATGTCAATAAAAAGATTTTCGTTTGATGTAAGGGCATAGAAGGTGAAAATATGGGAAATTTATATAAGAAAAAATCTGATGATAAAAAGGTGGCTGTAGCATTAGCCTACAATCCAAAGGATTTGGCACCAACTGTTATTGCCTCCGGACAGGGCTTAGTAGCCGAAAAAATAATAGACAAGGCAAAGGAAAATGATGTTCCCTTATACGAGGACAAAAAACTGGCTAATACATTATCAAAACTGGAATTAGGCGACGCCATTCCACCTGAGTTATATAGTGTAGTAGCTGAAATTCTTGTATTTGTAGACAGAATGGACAAAATTAAATCTAAAGTATTAAAGTAAAATTAAAGTAAGGAAGCTTAATGAACAAAAAATATAATAACAGGCAGGTTGGAACCAGCTATGAGAAACTGGCAATTAAATACCTAGAGAATATGGATTATAAAATATTAGCAAGGAATTTTAGATGTTACATAGGAGAGATAGATATTATTGCCTTAAATAAAGATTATTTAACCTTTATAGAGGTTAAATACAGAAAAAACTGTTCAAGCGGTTATGCCATAGATTCTGTTACAAAAACAAAGCAAAGGACTATTTTTAAGGTTGCCAGATTTTTTATGATAAAAAATGAAATACCAGAAAATACCCCTTGCAGCTTTGATATTATAGCCTTTGATGGTAATAAAATAAGTCATACAAAAAATGCCTTTGGTGGTATGTAGATATTTTAAAGGAAGGATTATTATGTATTTAAAAAGAATATCAACAAGTGAAAATATATCATTAATCGACGGAAGTGTTCCATATCTTAAAATCAATAAATTTAATAAATATGCTGAAATAACTGCAGTTTTTTCTACCAGATTAGGCGGAGTAAGTACAGGTCAGTTTACAAGCATGAATTTTTGCACAACCTTAGGGGATACAAAGGAAAATGTACTAGCAAATTTTGAAATTTTTGGCAGGGAATGTAAACTTAAAAATTTTGTATTAAGTAAGCAGACCCATACCACCAATGTTTTAACAGTAACCAAAGAGGATATAAACAAAGGTCTTACAAAGCCAATGGATTATGACAATATTGACGGATTAATCACTAATATTCCCAATATTACGCTGTCAACCTTTTATGCTGACTGTGTTCCACTATATTTCTATGACCCTATACATAGGGTAATTGGACTTTCCCACGCTGGCTGGAGAGGTACTGTAAACAATATTGCAAAGGCTACTATTGATAAAATGCAGGCAGAGTTTAATAGCAAGCCCGAAGATATAGTATGTGCTATTGGACCCTCTATATGCGTTAATTGCTATGAGGTTAGCAAGGATGTTGCTGATGAATTTATAAAAGCCTTTAATATTAAAACTATAGGCTTTTATGAGGCTGCAGAAAATAAAGCTCTGCTCCCTGCGGATACAAAAAATATATTATATAAAAAATCTGAAAGTGATAAATATATGCTTAATTTATGGGCAGCAAACTATCAAAATATGTTAAATTCAAAAATAAAGCCGGAAAATATCAGCCTGCCAGATGTCTGCACCTGCGAAAACAAGGAAATTTTATTTTCACACAGAGGACTAAAAGGAAAGAGGGGAAATTTAGGTGCATTTATGATGATTAATCAAGACTAAATTATAGACTTGAAATTATAAATGTTGTATAATATATAGGTTAGTAATACTAAATATTGAAATACGGAGATTGTTATGGCTGACAAAAAAAAGCGAGTTGTCAAATATAGAAAAAAACATAATATAAATGTTGGAATTGTAATTTTCGCTATTATTTTTATATATATGGTTTCATATGTGATTATGTATATGACCAGGGATAAAATTGCTATATATGAAGTAGTTTTCGGAAAAGATGCAGAAGCCTCTAACAAAACTTATAATGCAGTTTTGCTTCGTGATGAAACTATTTATAAATCACCAAGCTCAGGCTATTTGAATTTATTTGTCAGAGAGGGAGAAAAAACCTCTGTTGACAAGACAGTTTATTCTATAGATGAAAGCGGACGCATAAAGGACTTACTCCTAAATGCAGCAAATGATGAAAATACATTAACAAAAAGTGACTTGGAAACAATAAAAAATAAAATTGTTACCTATTCAACCAGCTTTGAAGAAAAGGACTTTTTATCTGTATATGACTTTAAAGGTGATGTAGAAGCCTCTGTAATGGAGCTTATAAATCTCAATACTATTGAAAATATGGACAACATTTTAGGAGATAACCAGACCTCAAATGTATTTAAAGCCATTAAGGCTGACAAATCCGGAATTGTTTCTTATATTATTGACGGATATGAGGATAAAAAGGTAGAAAATATTAATGCCGCCTTATTTGATAAAAGCAAATATTCAAAAAGCACCCATAAATCCAGTGATTTAGTTGAACAGGGTACTTCCATATACAAGGTAGTCAATTCAGAGAGCTGGAATGTAGTTTTTGAATTAACTGCTCAGGATGCAGAAAAGTATAAAGATGATGATGTAATGAAAATCAAGTTTATGCAGGACGGTGTTGTTGCAGTTGGTGATTTTGCAATGAAAAAGGTAGATAGCAAAACCTATGGCATAGTTACACTTGAACAATATATGATTAACTACTTAGACTATAGATTTACAGATATACAAATTGTTGAAGAACATATAGAAGGCTTGAAAATCCCTAAAACCTCACTGGTAGAAAAAGAATTTTATACTATTCCTATTGAATATGCTACCGAAGGTGGAAACAGTACAGATATGGGATTTCTGCTTGAGGTCTATGATGAAAATGGCAATATAACCACAAAGTTTGTTACTACTGAAATTTATCATAAAACTGATACTGAGTATTATGTTGCGAAAGAGATTTTTGAGGCTGGAAATATTCTGTTAAAACCTAATTCGACTGATACATATGTAATTAGCAATATTGCTACATTACAAGGTGTTTACAATATAAATAACGGATATTGTATATTCCGTGAGATTAATATTATAGGTGAAACCAGTGAATATTACATTGTTGAAAGTGGCACAACCTATGGCTTATTAGTATATGATCATATTGTATTAGACAGCAGCAAGGTATCAGAAGATCAAATTGTTTACCAATAATGGAGGTTAAAAAATGGTTACTGAAAATTACAAGGAAGTACAATCTTTTGTAAAAGAAAGCGAAAAAAAGTCTAGTTATGGTCAAAGTGTTACACTTATCGCTGTTAGTAAAACAAAGCCTTCTTCAGACATTAAAGCATTATATGATATTGGTGTTAGAGATTTTGGAGAAAATAAGGTACAGGAATTGTGCGATAAATATGATGAATTACCAAAGGATATAAAATGGCATTTAATTGGACATTTACAGACAAATAAAGTAAAATACATTGTTGATAAGGTTTACCTCATACATTCTGTAGACTCAATACATCTGGCACAGCAAATAGAGAATGAATGCGAAAAGAAAAATGTAGATGTTAATATTTTAGTTCAGGTAAATGTTGCCAAAGAGGATACGAAATTCGGACTTATGGCTGAGGATGTTATGTCAATGATAGAAAGTATTTCAAAGCTGCCTCATATTCATATTAAAGGACTTATGACTATTGCTCCTTTTGTTGAAGATGCAGAGGAAAACAGAAAGGTTTTTTCTGATTTGAAAAAATTATCTGTTGACATAAGGAATAAAAACATTGATAATGTCAGTATGGATGTTCTCTCAATGGGAATGAGTGGCGATTACAGAGTTGCCATAGAAGAAGGCTCTACAATGGTAAGAGTTGGTACAAGCATTTTCGGTGAAAGAAATTATAATAGATAGGAGAAAGACAATGGGAAAATTTGGCGACAAGTTTTTAAACATATTAAAGCTTAATGATGATTATGAAGACGAGTATGATGAATACGAAGATGAGGACGATGAAGAAGAATATGATGAGCCTGTAACACAAAAGCAGCAAAAGAAAATTTCCAGATTTGATGCAGCAAAAATGCAGGCACAAGAGGAGGAACAAGAGCCTGCAGCTCCTATCAAATCAAGATTTGGAGGCAGACAGCAGGCAAAGGTAGTTCCTATGAAAAATCAAAAAGGAGGTTCTATGGAAGTTTGTGTTATTAAACCGGCAAATGTTGACGATGCAAGAGAAATTACTGATACATTACTAAGTGGAAGAGCTGTAATATTAAATTTGGAAGGTTTACATGTGGATATTGCTCAAAGAATTATTGATTTTACATCAGGTTCCTGCTATTCAATAGATGGAAATCTTCAAAAGGTATCTAGCTACATATTTATTATTACACCAAAAACTGTTGATATATCTGGTGATTTCCAAGATTTACTTAGCGGTGGATTTGATGTAGCTGCATTTAAAAATATTGACTAATTATTACTCCAGTCAGTTGACTGGAGTGATTTTTTAAGAGAGGTATTAATATGAGTAAAAGACTTACTGTTCATAATGGTGAAACACCAGTTTATGATATTGTTATAGAAAATTCATACAATAGCTTTGGCGAGGAAATGTCAAAGCTTAATATTGAAAATAGAAAGCTTTGTATTGTTACAGAATCTACTGTTGGTCCAATATATGCCGATGAAATAGAAGGACTTTTAAAATCACTTGCAAAGGAGGTATATGTTTTTACCTTTAATGCAGGGGAAGAAAATAAGAATTTAGATGTTGTTAAAAAATTGTATGAATATCTTATTATTAACCATTTTGAGAGAAGGGATATGCTGGTTGCCTTAGGTGGTGGTGTTGTTGGTGACCTTACTGGCTTTACAGCGGCTACATATCTTAGAGGCATAGATTTTGTACAGGTGCCAACCTCTCTTTTATCCCAGGTAGATAGTAGTGTTGGAGGAAAAACAGGCGTTGACTTTGATTCTTACAAAAATATGGTAGGAGCCTTTTATCAGCCTAAGCTTGTATTTACAAATATTTCGTCACTTAAAACTCTTACTAAAAGACAATACCTGTCTGGTATGGGCGAGGTAATTAAGGCTGGTTTGATCAAAGATAAGGATTTTTATGTCTGGTTAAAAAACAATGTTAATGAAATAAAAGCCTATGACGAGGCTGCCTTAGAGCATTTAGTATATGTTTCCTGCGACATAAAGCGAAAGGTTGTTGAAAATGATTTTAAGGAAAAGGGTGAAAGAGCATTACTTAACTTTGGTCATACTTTAGGTCACGCAATAGAAAAGCTTATGAACTTTACTATGCTTCATGGCGAATGTGTTTCTCTTGGAATGGTTACAGCTTGTTATATTTCTATGAAAAAAGGATATATTTCCTTGGAGGATTATACAGACATAATCGATGTTCTTAAGAAATATGAGCTTCCTGTTAATGAGGATAAGTTTGATACAAATCAGGTTGTGGATGTAACAAAAAGTGATAAAAAGATGAATTCGGGCATTGTTAGCTTTGTAGTTATTAAAAATATTGGCAATGCTGTTATTGACAGACAGGTTACTGATGAATTAATGAAGGAAGCTTTGGAAATGCTAAAGGAGTCAAGATAATGCAGATGAATAAAAAAAGAATTATTAAAAGTGGCTTTTGGTGTGTATTATTCATTGCTGTATTGATTTTTCTTGACCAGTACACAAAGCACTTGGCAACTGACAAGCTGATGGGAAAGGACGCTGTAGACTTAATTTCCGGAGTGCTTCAATTTACATTTGTCGGAAATAAAGGCATTGCCTGGGGAATGTTATGGGACAAAATTAATTTTGTAGTGATTCTTACTACTATTATTTCAATATTACTATTGTTTTTAATCTTCAAAATAGATTTAAGGATTAATTTTTATATTGAAAATAATGTTGAAAAATTGTCCTATAAAATTAAAACCCTTAAAGTGTTACAAATTATTTTCTTAGTGATGTTTTCAGGCGCTGTTGGTAATTTAATTGACAGAATTAGAATTGGCTATGTAATAGATTTTATATATATTAAATTAATAAATTTTCCGGTTTTTAATGTAGCCGATATATTTGTTACCTTATCAATGGTTGCCCTTATTATCTTATGCTTATTCAGAATAGATGAAAATGAGATTTATGATTTGTTTAAGCCGGCTTCTAAATGGAGCATTGAAAAATGAATATAAAAACTTATAAAGGATTTGATTTTTATGATAGCAAACAAATTTCTTGTTGGTCATGATGACGAAGGAGAAAGAATTGATAAATATCTTGCGTTACACAATGATGAAATGTCAAGAAGCAGAATAAGAAAGCTTTTAGATGACGGTAAAATCACTGTAAACGGTAAGGTCAGAAAGCCAAATTACAGAATAACAACTGGTGATTATGTAAAATTAGATATTCCTGACCCTGTTACAGTAGACATTTGGCCTCAGGACATACCATTAGATATTGTTTATGAGGATGAAGATATTATAGTTATAAATAAGCAAAAAGGGTTGGTTGTACATCCTGCTCCTGGTCATTATAATGACACTCTTGTAAATGCTTTAATGTTTCATTGTAAAGATAATCTTTCCGGAATAAACGGAGAATTAAGGCCCGGCATTGTGCATAGAATTGATATGAACACTACAGGGCTTCTTGTCTGCTGCAAAAATGATTATGCACACAATTTTATTGCCGAGCAGTTTAAGGAACATTCTGGAACAAGAAGGTATCAGGCAATAGTTTATAATTGCTTTAAAAATGATGAAGGAACTATTGATGCACCTATCGGAAGAGATGTAAGGGATAGAAAGCATATGGCTATTAATTATACTAATGGCAAGGATGCAGTTACACATTACAAGGTGTTAGAGCGTTTCAACAACTTTACCCATATTGAATGTAGACTTGAAACAGGGCGTACACACCAGATTCGTGTCCATATGGCAAGCATTAATCATCCATTACTAGGAGATAATGTATACGGCCCAGCAAAATGTCCATTTACATTACAGGGTCAGACCTTACACGCAGGTGTACTTGGATTTGTTCATCCTAGAACAAAGGAATATATGGAGTTTGAAAGACCTGTACCGGAATATTTTCAAAATCTATTAGAAATACTTAGAAATAAATAGACTAAGACCTTTTATAAAACTTATGTTTATTGACAATAAGTATATAAAGAGGTAAACTATTAAGGATGTGTAAACATTACGGCTTTAAAGGAAGAACGATATGAAGGATAAGAAGTACATATTTAATGTATTGTTTCTTATTATTTTAATTGCTGGAACAGGCTATTTTTTATTAAGAGATCAGGAAATAACGGATATAATAAAGTATATAAAACAAGCTGACAAGAGGTATTTACTTTTAGGCTTTGCACTGGTAATGGTTTTTGTTTCATTTGAATCAGTTATTATTCATTATTTAATGCGAAGCTTATCCTATGCTATTAGTTTCATACATTGCTTAAAATATTCATTTATTGGATTTTTTGTTAGTGCTATTACACCAAGTGCTACAGGCGGACAGCCAGCACAGCTCTATTATATGAGTGGTGACGGTATAAGTATGGCTGTGTCATCACTTGTACTTATGGTCGTAACAGTTGCATATAAGCTTGTACTTTTAGTTTTAGGCTTACTTATGATGATATTAAAATTTGACTTCGTAATGGAACATGTATCAAATATTGCGTTGATTATGATTTATGGAGTACTTGTAAATATTATTGTAATTGGCTTTTTATTAATTGTTATTTTCAAACAATCATTTGCAAAAAAATGTATAGGAAAGTTTATTCTTTTCTTAGGTAAAACCAGAATATTAAAAAATCATAAAAATATATTAAAAAAAGTAATCAAATCAATTAGCAAATATGAAGCTAGTGCAGTATATTTAAAAACTCATAAAATGGTATTTTTTAATGTATTCGCAATAACTTTTATACAAAGAGTAGCTTATTTTGCAGTGACTTATGCTGTTTATAAGGCATTCGGATTGTCAGGTTATAGTGCATTAGAGATTATAATACTACAGTTAATTATTTCTATTGCTGTTGATAATTTACCTCTTCCTGGTGGTATCGGAGCAAGCGAGGGTATTTTTATGATATTCTTCAAGGAAATATTTACAACAACATATATTACCGCTGGTTTATTATTAAGCAGAGGTTTAAGCTATTATTTAATTATTATTATGGGTGGTATCGTTATGGCGTTTGCCCAGATTACTCGTAAAAAGAGAGTTCTGGAAGTATGCCCAGATACTAATACTACAAAAAACAAATAATAAATATATGAAAAATGGAGCACTCAAAATGATAGGTTTTTATAATTACACAGTTATACTTACATATGTTGGCTTATGGTCAGCTACCTTAGGCATTTATTTGTCAATTAGAGGTAAATTTCTATTGGCAGTATTTTGTCTTATTGTTTCAGGCATATGTGATATGTTTGATGGAATGGTTGCCCGCAGCCATAAAAATAGAAGTGAGCTTGCAAAGGCTTTCGGTATACAGATTGATTCATTATGCGACTTAGTCTGCTTCGGTGTGTTCCCCGGTATTTTCAATATTTTGTATACAGAACATTATTGCCACAAATTTACAGGAGTTGCCCTTGCTATATCAGCCTTATTTATTTTATGTGCTGTTATAAGACTTGGATATTTCAATGTAATGGAAATAGAACGACAAAAGACTACTACAGAGGTAAGAAAATATTATCAGGGACTTCCTGTTACAATGATTTCAGCTTTTTTGCCATTATCCTTTGTATTTAGGGATGCTATTGGACCGAAGTTTTATTATATTGTACTTAATATAATCATTTTATTAATAGCTATATTCTTTGTTTTAAATATAAAGATACCTAAAGCTCATAAAAAGGGCGTTATAGTAATGACTATTATGGCGGTAATTGTTATTACTGTGTTGATGTTGCAGGGTTTTCACATAATTTAATTATTATTTAGGTGAAATCCAATCTTTTATGTTGATTAAATAAAGTAAAATTTAAATTTTACTTTATTTTATTTTATCTAATATGACTCAATATGACTTGATATGATTTGAAAGGAAGTAATATGGATTGTAAAAATCGTGATGGTAGCTTATATGCTACAGACAATGGACAGGATAATTTGTTAAAAAAGTTATACGGAAGTGTAAGTGGCAGATGTGCTTTGAAAATCCTAACAAAGCCTGTAATCTCAGAACTTGCCGGTATATTTTTAGATTCTAAGCTTTCTACCTTTCTTATAAATCCATTTATAAAGGCTAATAATTTAGATATGTCTGAATATGCTCAAGGCGTACAATATAAATCCTACAATGATTTCTTTACCAGAGAAATTAAAAGTGAATACAGACCTATTGATAATAATTCTCAAGTATTTATAAGTCCTTGTGATGGCAGAATATCTATATATGATATTAATGAAGATTCATCATTTCTAATTAAGGATACTTTATATAATGTTGAAACAATTACTAAAAGCAAAAAGGCTTCTAATATCTACAAAAATGGAAAGTTTGTTATAATCAGACTATGTGTTGACAATTATCATAGATATTGTTATTTGGATAACGGCCATAAAACTAAAAATAAAGCCATTGCAGGTGTTTTACATACAGTAAACCCAATCGCCAATGACTATTTTGAAATATACAAGGAAAACTCCAGAGAATGTTCAGTTTTATATACCGAAAACTTTGGACGGGTTATGCAAATTGAAGTCGGTGCATTAATGGTTGGCCGTATTAAAAACTATGATGAGGAAGGCCCTATAATAAAAGGTATGCCAAAGGGAAAATTTGAATTTGGTGGTTCAACTATATGTTTACTTGTAGAAAAAGATAAGGTTATTTTTGATAAAGACATTATTGAAAATACTAATAACGGATATGAAACTGCTATTAAAATGGGTGAACAAATAGGTATTAAAGCTTAGTTAGCTTAATTATATTTGCATTTATATTTAAGCTTTCTTAATTTAATTGTAGTATGTTAATGTTGTATATTAAAAGTATAGTCCACCACTTCGCAAAACCTGCGTTTTGCGAAGTGGTGGGTTTGTGTGTCTACTACTATTTCTGTATGCTGCCAGAAAACAAAAAAAGACCTCCAATATATTTAATATACCAGAGGTCTTTATGTAGGCTAATAATAAAATTATGAAAGATGCTTTCTAATCATATTATCTACTACAGGAATTTTGATTGTTTTGCCTTTAAATGCAAACAAAGCTAAAAGTAAAAGGAATACTTTTTCTACAATGTCAAATAACATTTCGAAGAAGTTCATAATTCCCCAACCGTCCTGAATAGGTGTTGCTTCAGCAATCTTTAAGAAGAAGTTAATAAATTCAAGAATGTTATTAACAAAGCTAAATAAAATTGGTACTAAAATAAATAAAAGTACAACTAAAACAGCCTTAATAGCTGAAGCCTTTAGCCAAAGGTCATCTTCCTTTAATAAGACATAAGCCACAAGTAAAACAAATGGCCAAGCAAAGATGACTGCTGTTGAATAAAAAGATGTTATTAATGCTAATAAGAAAATTATTCCAGCAACCATGCAATTAGAAATGCCTAATTTTGTCTTGTTCATTTCATTTCCTCCTTTTTTAATTTCTTAGTATAGTATATCAATTTGAAAATATATAGTCAATGAAAGTTTACAATTATGTAACATTTTTTTACAAGTAATCTAATTAATATCAACTTAATCTAAGGTTTAAAAAAAAGTTTAAATTTGTTATAATATATGGTAATTGTAAGGTGTTTATGAAAGGATAATTTTATGTCAAGACCATTAAAATACAATGATGAAATTGAAAAGGATATACGAATAAAGATTAATGAAATTCAACAGGAATTACCAAAGTTTTGTAGAAATTATTTTATTTCATTAGAAACTACTACTCTTCCCCGTACAAGATTAGGCTATGCTTATGATATTCGTCTTTTCTTCCAATATTTAGTTGAAAGTAATCCTGTATATAATAAAACCGGAATGAGAAATCTTGAACTTAAGGTATTAGAAGAACAAAGTCCTATGGATATTGAAGAATATATGATTTATCTTAAATGCTATGAAAAAGATGGTGTTACTTACACTAACAATGAAAATGGTATTAAAAGAAAGATGTCCTCTATCCGTTCCTTATATGCTTATTTTTTTAAAAAAGAAATGATAAGCTCCAATCCGACAGTTATGGTGAATATGCCAAAATTACATGAAAAAGCTATTATTAGATTAGAGCCTAATGAAATAGTTTCTCTTTTAAATGCAGCTGAATCTGGTGCTAATATGACCAAAAAGCAGCTAGAGTCACATAAGCTGACTAAAACAAGAGATGTTGCTATACTTACACTTCTTCTTGGAACTGGTATGCGTGTTTCCGAATGTGTAGGAATTGATATAAATGACATTAGCTTTGATGAATGTCAGATACTTATACATAGAAAGGGGGGCAAAGAGGTAATCTTATATTTCGGTGATGAGGTTGAAGCTGCAATAAAAGACTATATGGAAATAAGAAAAAATATGAAACCTGTAGAGGGCAGCGAAAATGCACTGTTTTTATCTTTAAAAAATTCAAGAATTTCCGTTAGAAGTGTTGAATTACTTGTAAAAAAATATTCCCAGCTATCCTCTACGGTTAAGCATATTACCCCTCATAAATTGCGAAGCACTTATGGTACAAGACTATATGAGGAATCTGGAGATATATATCTGGTAGCGGATGTACTCGGTCACAAGGATGTAAATACTACAAGGCGCCACTATGCAGCCATTGATGAAGAAAGACGCCGTAGTGCCAGAAATCAGGTTAAGCTTCGTAAAGACTAAAACATATAAATAATTAACATTTACAACAAAAAATCTAATATTTACAACATATTTTTCTTATAAAACTTGCTTTATTAATTTTACTGTATTATAATCTAGTCGTTCACTTTGATACAAATGTTTTTAAATGGAGGATTTTTTATGAGAAAAATAAAGTATCTTTTAGCAGTTGCAGTTATGTCTACTTCTCTTCTTTTTGGTTGTGGATCAAATGATTCTTCAAACAATGATAACAAGAAGAATGACAAAGCACTTACTGCTGATGAGTTTATCGAGAAAGTTGAAAATAATGATTCAGAAATAAAGTCTGCTGATTTTAAGATGTCATCTTCTATTGATGCAAGTGCAGATGAAACAGCTGTAAAAGCAAGTCTTACTGTTAATGGTTCTGTTGATTCAAACAAGAATGCAAAGTTTGATATTAATATTGATGCAGGTGACAATGGTCAGCAGGAACTTACTTGCTACTTAGCTGCTGATGGTGATAATTATGTATTATATATGCAGATGATGGGTCAGTGGTGCAAATTAGATCTTCAGCAATTAACTGCAGCTTATGGCGTTGACCTTTCAAAAGATACTGCTGCTGACAATACTTCTGTTGATTTAAAGAAAGTATTAGAATACTTAAATGGTACAGAGGTAAAGGTTTCTGACGATACATATACATTAAGCGGAACAATCGACTTCAAGAAGGTATTTGATGCTGTTGCAGCAGTTGCTGGTAACAATGCTAATATGTCAGCTTATGAAGAACAGGTTAATGCTCTTGCAGATAAGGTTAAAATTAATGTTAAAGTATCAATCGATAAGGATGGCCAGTTCAAGTCATTTGATATGTCAGTTGATAAGTTTGAAGAAGACGGTCTTGCTGTTAATGAATTAAAGCTTTCTATTAGTGGAAGCAACTACAATAATGTAGCTGATATTACTATTCCAGATGAAGCTGCCAATGCTACAGATATTTCTTCTATGTTAGGCTCTGTAGGTGGCTTAGGTGAAAAATAATAATATCAAATAATAAGAAAATTTAATTTTAATAGATTAAAAAGTGTATTTTATTGTGAACATAAAACGGTCGCATTTGCGACCGTTTTTTATATACTATATACTATTTCTATTTGTAATATGGAATAACCAAATAGCTTCCCTTTTTTACATTGTCATCATCCATATTGTTAATTGATTTTACTTCACTAATATATTCTTTGTAATCACTATAATCTGATGTGCAATAGGTATGAGCTATAGACCAAAGGCTGTCCCCCTCTTCTATTTGTATTGTAGTGAAATATTTGCAACTGGTAGTATCACTGCCCTTTGCCTTTATAGATACAAAGGCACTGCATAACATAACTACTATTACAGACATTATTATTAAAAACTGTAACCTTGGATACAAATACTTTGGTTTTTTATATGTATGTTTATTTTTGTATGTATGCTTAATGCTATTCATAAAAAGTCCTCCTTTAAATCGAACATATATTCTTTATGCTGCTATTATATTACACGAACAAATGTTTGTCAATAAAAAATCGAACAACTGTTTGCATTTAATTATTTTCTATGCTATAATAAACGCAGATATAAAAAGGAAAGCTTTTTGTCATTTATTATTATAAGAATATATTTATTATTGGAGGTCATATATGAGTTTAGACAATATATCAGCAAAACAGCAAGAAATATTAGAATATATAAAATCTGAGATTTTATCAAAGGGCTATCCCCCTTCAGTTCGTGAAATATGTGATGCTGTAAAATTAAAATCTACATCTTCCGTTCATGCACATCTTGAAACCTTAGAAAAAAATGGCTACATTAGACGAGATCCTACAAAGCCTAGAACTATTGAGATTATTGATGATAGTTTTGGACTTACAAGACGAGAAATGGTCAATGTTCCTATGATTGGGCAGGTTGCAGCAGGCTCGCCTATTTTAGCTGTAGAAAATATTGAAAACTACTTCCCTATTCCAGTAGAACTATTACCAAATGCTCCTGTATTTATGTTGAGAGTAAAAGGTGAAAGTATGATTAATGCCGGTATATTAAGTGGTGACTGGATTGTTGTAGAACAAACAAGCACTGCTAAGAATGGTGATATGGTGGTGGCTCTTATAGAGGATTCAGCTACAGTTAAGACCTTTTATAAAGAAGCTGACCACATTCGTTTACAGCCCGAAAATGATAATATGGATCCTATTATCGTTGAGGATGTTACTATATTGGGTAAAGTCATTGCATTATATAGAAATATGGGATAAACATAAAACAAATTTAGAATATAAGATAATTACCAAAATAGTAGATAATTAATGTATGTAAGTTGATTTATACTTGAAAAAAGAAAATCTCCGGCAGCAATCGGTTTTTGATTGCTGCTGGAGGTTAAAATAAACTAAAACTCTATAAATTCCCCATCTGACCAGATTCTTTCCAAGTCGTAAAATACTCTGCTGTCTGTATCAAAAATGTGTATTATTGCATCATTATAATCAATCAATATCCAATTTGCAGAATTATAGCCTTCTATCTGACGATATTCATAACCAGCCTTAGCTAACTCCTCTGTAACATTATCAGCTAAAGCCTGTGCTTGGTTTGCATTTGAAGCACTTGCTATTATAAAATAATCTGAAATTGTAGATATTTTGCTTATGTCAATAACTTTAATATCTATCCCTTTTTTTTCATCCAATGCCTTATATGCAATTTCAGCTATAGAAATATTTGCCATTTTTTCATCTCCTTGTTTTTAATATTTGTTATATGCCACTATTATTACTCTTTAAAAGCTGTTTGTAAAAATTAAAGGTCTGATTAGAGCTATCATCTATTAACTGGTTATTTTCCTTTAAATAGCCTAATGTGTCCTTTAGTATTTCATATACAGCTAAATCCAAATCCTTAAATGAAATATATCTGATATATTCTAGGTTTGGAGCTTGATTTCTCGATGGTTCAATATAATCAGCAACAAACACTATTTTTTCAATTAAAGACATATTAGGTCTTCCTGTTGTATGATATTTAATTGCATTAATAATATCAGTATCATCAATATTATACTTTGATTTAGCATAATAAGCACCTAATTTTGCGTGTAACAATGACTTTGATTTCTTCTCATACTCAGTTACTTCAATGTGATACTTAATACATTCCTTTAGTTTCTCATCATCATCAATACATTTTGCACAATCATGCAATAAACCAGCAATTTTTGCTTTATTAATATCTGCCTTATGGCACATTGCAAGACTAGCTGAGGTAAACTCTACCCCTAGAGTATGCTCATACCTAAACTTTGTTAACGCTGATTTTAATTGTTGTCTAAGCTCAATATAATCTTTTTTTGTAAACTGTTCATTCATGAATTTACCTCAGGAAGATATAATTTGTTATCCTCAATATACTTAATAACTTTTTTGTTTAAATATTTTTTAATTTCATTACTGCTGCTGTAAAATTTAGCCCTAATATCACTAGAGGAAACATCTATGGGATTAATTTCCAGCTTTTCTATATGAGGGTTCGCTACACTATATTGTTTTAATAAATCCTTTACAATATTATCATAAATACTGTCATTTATCCCATCCCTGGTGGCGGCAATAATAGTTGACTTGCTTAATACAATTTCCGGATGATACCAGGTATTCAAATCTCTTATAGAATCACCACCGACAATAAAAAAGTATTTGTCTTTTGGATTTTGTTCCGTCAGCAGTGTAAGTGTATCTGCAGTATAGATATACCCTTCTCTTTTCATTTCAAAATCAGAAAATTCCATAAAAGGATAATCCTCTATAGCCAGCTTAACCATATTTATTCGATGAATATTGTCAGTAATTACTCTATTTTTTTTATGAGGAGGCTTCTTTGATACCATAAACCATATTTTGTCTAAAGCGTATTCTTCATATGCCTTAATAGCTAATTCGATATGTCCCATATGGACTGGATCAAAGGTCCCTCCTAATATTCCTATATTACTCATAACACAATTTATCTTGGAAACTCAATCTTAGGATTATTTTTGTTTTGTCTGTATAAAACAATCTTTCTGCCGATTACCTGTACTAATTCACTATTTGTACGCTCTGCAAGAACATAACCTATTGATTTAGGGTCGTCCATACAGTTTTTAAGTACATTAAGCTTAATTAATTCTCGCTTTGTTAGTGCATCATCAATAGCTTCAGTAATTTCCGGTGTCAGACTATTTTTTCCAATATGAAAAATAGTATCAATATTATGTGCTAATCCCATAAGGTAGGCTCTATTTTTACTTGTCATATTATTTCTCCTATTTGTAGTAATCAAATTCATGACCATAAATTCTAACTGTATCTCCGTCTTCAATACCAAGAGCTACAAGCTCATCAAGTATTCCATTGTTTTTCATAAAGTTTTGGAAGAATACAAAGCCCTTTTCTGATTCAAGATTTGTATATCCAAGCATTTTTTCAATACGAGGTCCTTCTATACAGTAAACACCATCATCATTTTTAAATACAGTATATGGGTCCTCTGGATTATCATAAAATTCATTTGGATCATATTCAGCTTCAAAAATAACTGGACTATTATCCATATTATCTAAAAGTCCTTGTACATAATATAATAACTCTTTTAAGCCCTTGCCACTTACTGCTGAAATAGGAAATACCTTTATGCCCTCTGGCTCAAATTCCTTTTTAATAGCATCTAAGTAGCTTTCGCTTTCATCATATATAGCATCTATTTTATTAGCAGCAATTACCCAAGGCTTATTTAATAAATCCTTATTATAAGAAGCTAATTCGTTGTTAATAGTATGAATATCCTCTACAGGATTTCTTCCTTCTACTGAAGCAGCATCCACCATATGGATAATAACCTTTGTTCTTTCAATATGCTTTAAAAATTCGTGGCCTAAACCAATACCCTCGCTGGCACCTTCAATAAGACCCGGAATATCTGCAATAACAAAGCCATTAGCATCATCTAAATCAACCACACCTAAATTCGGATTTAAGGTTGTAAAATGATAATTAGCTATTTTTGGAGTTGCATTTGTAACACGGGATAAAAGTGTAGATTTTCCAACATTAGGAAAGCCTACTAAACCAACATCAGCAATAACCTTAAGCTCAAGAATAACATAAAGCTCCTTGCTGGGTTTTCCAGGCTTTGCATATTTTGGAGCCTGCATAGTTGCTGTAGCATAGTGCTGGTTGCCTTTTCCACCACGGCCACCCTTTAAAATAACCTGACGCTTGTTATCTCCTGACATATCAGCAATAACTCTTCCAGAGTCTGCATCTTTAATAATAGTACCCTCTGGAACCTTTACAACAAGGTCTGTACCATTTTTTCCGTGCTGATTTCTCTTGCCACCCTCTTCACCTGGCTCAGCTACATATTTTCTAATATGCCTAAAGTCATTAAGAGTATTAAGGCCTAAATCAACCTCAAAAATAATGTCGCCACCATCGCCGCCATCTCCACCGTCTGGTCCACCGTCTGGCACAAATAATTCCCTTCTAAAGCTTACATGTCCATCTCCACCCTTACCAGATTTTATAAATATTTTTGCACTATCCGCAAACATAATTACCTCCGAACTAATATGAATATATAATTAATAAAGGCTTCAACCAGTTATGATTGAAGCCTTTAAATAACTTAACTATTCAGCTACTGGATAAACAGAAACCTGCTTTTTGTCTCTGCCTTTTCTTTCAAACTTAACGATACCATCTGCTGTTGCAAATAATGTATCATCACCACCGATACCTACATTTGTACCTGGATGGATCTTTGTTCCACGCTGTCTGTAAAGAATGTTACCAGCTTTAACAAACTGACCATCTGCTCTTTTAGCACCAAGTCTTTTTGACTCAGAATCTCTACCGTTCTTTGTAGAACCAACACCCTTTTTATGAGCGAATAACTGAAGGTTCATCTTTAACATAACTTACACCTCCTTGTAAGATATCTTCAAATATTTTTTACCATATGAATCACTAATATCAGTCAAACCTAATACTAAGGTATTCATAAGAATATTAGATTCGTTGCTAACTGTATCTGTAAAGCTAAGCTTTACATCACCAGCCTCCTCGTCCTCGTAACACTCGAACTTATCTGTAGTAAACTTTTCAATAGCATTTGAAATGGTAACTACTAAAGTTGAAACACCTGCACATACAATATCCTTGCCTGCATCAGCATAGCCTGCGTGTCCAGATATATGAAAGCCACGAATTGACTTATCTGAATCCCTATAAATTGTTACATTAATCATAGTTATTAAGCATTGATTTTTGTAATCTTAACAGCTGTAAGCTGCTGTCTATGACCGTTTTTCTTGTGGTAACCAGTTTTTCTCTTGTACTTGTAAACGATAACCTTTTTACCCTTTACATTGTCGATAACATCAGCTTCTACTGAAGCACCGTCAACTGTTGGAGCACCAACCTTAACATCATCACCACTAACAAGAAGAACCTGATCAAAAGTTACTTTTTCTCCAGCTTCAACACCAAGCTTTTCAACTCTGATGATGTCACCTTCTGCAACCTTATACTGTTTTCCACCTGTTGCTATAATTGCGTACATAAGCACACCTCCTGTTTATTCAATATGAATTGAACATTACTCGCCAATTTCGGTGACTGCAATGCAGTAACTTATAACCTCATTGTGCGGCATACCTAGATATAATAGCATAAGACTATTTGCCTGTCAACTTTTTTAATATAATTCTTTCCCGTATTTTTTTCCTTGTAATCTCTGTAATTTTAAGTCTTGTCATATCCACAACATTGACCTTTAATCTATCATTTTTTGCTAATTCTCTTAGAGTTTTCATAAGCTCCCCGTTATGCTCCTCATTTTCCATATTAATAAAGTCACACATTATAATTCCAGAAATATTTCTAAGCCTTATTTGCCTTAAAATCTCTTTTCCAGCCTCAATATTAATATTGTAAAAGGTTTTGTCGCTATTGCTGCCCTTAATACATTTACCAGTATTTACATCAATTACTGTCATTGCCTCTGTATATTCAATAACCAGATATGCACCTGACTTTAACCAGATATTTTTTGAGGCAATTTCCTTTAAAACTCCTTCAAAATTGTATAGCTTATATAAAGGCAGCAGCTTGTCCTCATATAAACGATAATCCACATCATAGTTGTAGGTAGAAATAATACTTTTATATTGCTCTAGCAGGTCATTATTATCACTTATTATTTCATCACCATTATTTATAATGTCTAAAATCAGACTTATATTTGAATCCAATGCCTTATAGATAAGTGTGTAGGCAGGTCTGTGCAGTGCAATTTCCTTTAGTGAATTATATTTTGCTTTAAAATATATTGCTTCATTAATAATAGCCTCAATATCTGCCGTATAAGCTTCAGTCCTTACAATAAAGCTGCAATCCTCACACAAGGGCTGTAGCTTTTCTATAACCTGCTTTTCAAAAGCCTTATCTGATATTTTCTTTGAAATTCGTACACCACAATTTGTACCAGCTTCAAAAACCACATATTTTCCAGAAAACTGTACATTTGTAGTTAAAACACCATTTTTGGTTTTTACAGGCTCTTTAATTAGCTGGACTAAAACATTGTCCCCCTGGCATACCTTTGTAGTATTTTTATTATTAATAAAAACCGGATTAACAGCCTCTTTTAAGGACAAATAGCCTATTTTTCCCTTTTGGTATTCTAAAAATGCACCATCTATATTTTTTACAACATCATTAACATGAGCAACATAAATATTGTTGATGTCACATTCCTCATCGTCATAAATAATAGACATTTCAACAGCCTTATCATTTTCGTATACAATAAGTATTGTAGCAGGCTTTGTATATTCAGTTTCTATATGACTAATAACAAACTTTTTATGCAATATCCTCACCAAAACTTTCTAATGGAATAAATTCTTTATTATTATTTTCGTCCTCTTTAACACCATATATTTCCAATCTATTAATAAGCAATGCTAACGGATTAAACTCCAGGTTATTTTCCTTTAAAAGCTCCTCTATTACAAGCTCTGGCTTTAAATTGTCCACGCTGCCAGCAGCCAGTTTTAAAAAATATCCATCCTCTGCAGGCTTAAATTCATATATAAGAGGCTTTAAATCCATTTCTTTTGTGCTTTTCTTTGTTTCCTTTGTGACAACAATGCTGTCCTTAGCTAAAAACCTATTTATTGCCTCGTTCATATTAATAGCTGGCTCATAGTTTTCTCTAAACTTAACTAAATAATCTGATGCAGCAACTAAGGTCATTGCCTTTGTAGCATTGTCCTCTAACAGTTTGTAGGACAAAATAGGCATATCTGGAACGCTTACCTCATTAAGCTTAGCCAATGCCTCCTTTGTAGATAAGGTTGTATGTACCTCAATATCTACATATTCTGCCTCACTATTTAAGCCTAAGCCCAGAGGTGAAGCAAAGGACATAATCTGGTGAGGATTAAAGCCCTCTGAATAAGCTATATCCACATCAGCTCTTTTAATGACCTTTTGGAAATATCTCATAACATCTAAGTGGCTTATAAATTTCATTGCGCCTCTTTTTGCAAATTTAATTCTTATTTTCAAAACAAATTCCTCCTCCAAAGGTTGCAGCTCCACAGCCCTGACATTTTATTTTACAATTTGGTGTAACCTGCTCGTTTCTGGCGTTGTTCCATTCTCGTTTTAAAAATTCCTTTGTAACACCAATGTTAATAAAATCCCAAGGGAATTTTTCATCAAGGCTTCTTTCTCTTGTTGTATAAAAATCCAAATCAATGTCAGCCTCCTTGATTGCCTCCATCCATTTTTCGTTATCAAAGAAATCGCCCCAGGCATCATAAATACAGCCTTTTTTATAGGCATTATAAATGACCTTAGATACTTTTCTGTCACCTCTGGCAAGTAAGCCTTCAAGAACAGAAACATCTGCTTCGTGCCAATTATATTTTATGCTTTTTTTATTAAGCATTTCCTTCATTCTGTCATTAACAATTTTAGCCTTTGATAAAAACTGCTCCTTTGTACACATAGGCGCCCATTGGAAAGGTGTAAAAGGCTTTGGAATAAAAAATGAGGAGCTGGCAGTAACAGAAACCTTGCCAATCCGCTCACCCTTTGGAATTTTGTAATATTCCTCAGCAACCTTTTCAGAAAGCTCTGCAATTCCTTGCATATCACTAATAGTTTCAGTTGGTAGGCCAAGCATAAAATACAGCTTAACCTTATTCCAGCCACCCTTAAAGGCCAAGGCACAGCCATTAAGTATCTGTTCCTCTGTAAGACCCTTGTTTATAACATTTCTAAGTCTTTGTGAACCTGCCTCCGGTGCAAAGGTAAGAGAGGACTTTTTAATATCCTGCACCTTGCTCATTACATCCAGTGAGAAAGCGTCAACTCTTAAGGAAGGAAGAGAAATATTAATACCCTTTTCCTTTAAATTTTCAATTAAAAACTCTAACAGCTCCTTAAGTCTTGAATAATCTGATGAGCTAAGGGAGCTTAGGGAAATTTCTTCATGGCCTGTATTTTTTATCATTTTAACAGCCATTTCCTTTAAGTAATTTACATCACGCTCACGGACAGGACGATATATCATACCAGCCTGACAGAAACGGCAGCCTCTAATACAGCCTCTTTGTATTTCCAAAACAACTCTGTCCTGTGTTGCCCTAATATATGGCACAAGTGGCTTTTCTGGATAATAGGTATGGCTTAAATCCATTACTATAGTCTTAGTAATTTTTTCTTTTGCATTTTTATTGTTAGGAACAAAATCCTTTATAGTACCATCTTCGTTGTAGATTACATCATAAAATCCAGGCACATAAACGCCATTAATAGTAGCCACCTGTTCTAAAAATGATAATCTATCGCCACCATTTTCCCTGTTTTTACGGTATGCAGCAATAATTTTTTCGTATACCTCCTCGCCCTCGCCAAAGTTAAATACATCAAAATAATCTGCTATTGGCTCTGGGTTGTAAGAGCATGGTCCTCCACCTATTACAATAGGGTCGTCCTCTCCTCTGTCCTTTGCAAAAATTGGAATATGGCTTAAATCTAATACCTGAAGAATATTTGTGTAACACATTTCATACTGTATAGTTATGCCCAGAAAATCAAAGCTTTTAATAGGGTCCTGACTTTCTAAGGCAAATAAAGGGATATTGTTTTCCCTCATAAGCTTGTCTAAGTCAACCCAGGGAGAATACACTCTTTCACAATATACCCCTTCCATTTTATTAAACATATCATAAAGAATCTGGATACCTAAATGGGACATACCAATTTCGTATACATCAGGAAAGCACATTGCAAAACGGACATCTACATTGCTTAAGTCCTTTTTAACCATATTAACTTCCTGACCAATATATCTTGCAGGCTTTTCTACCTGTAATAGAATTTCATCTGATAACGCTAATTTGTACATAATAGCTCCTATTTTTACTTATTTTTTACCATTGCAGCAGCTTTTTCAAGAAGCCCTTTTACTTCCTCGTCCATAGTTAAATCATAGACCATAGCAAAACAGTCTGCTGCATTTTCATAATTTTTATTATCTAATTCAATTTGACCAACTCGATAGGTGATTCCCAAAGTATCACTATTTGGTCCTAGAGGAATTTTTTCACTACTAAGAACAGTCTGTAACTCCTTTAAAGGTATATCCTTTTTTTCCTGCTTTGTGGCTTCATTTATAAATTTAAGCTCATTGTCAGCATTTTCTGTCTGAAAATATATATTGCTGTACATATATAAAGCTCTTGCAATTTCAGGCTTGTACTCTTCTAAATAGTAATAGCCTAAATTTCTGTAAAATCTTGCAAGAGTAGCTCTGGTACAGCAAAAATTATATGCCTCAAAGGATACCTTTCTAAGTGATTTTATATTATTTGTCATTTTATATAATTCGCCTAGCTGTAAAAGTGTATCTAAATCTACAGGATTCCAGTCAAGTCCATGATTATATGCCATAACTGCCTCATCGAGCCTGTTTACCTTCATTAAAGCAAAGCCTGATAATCTGTACATAGCATTAATATTGTAATCAGTATAATTTATTTTGCTGACATCCTTAAGAAAGTATGCGTAATAATAAGTTTCTAAAATATGATTAAAGCTAAGATATTTTTCACTGCTATTACTATAAAGAGCTGATGCTTCTTCTATTACTTCTTTTAATAGGGGAATAGCCTTGCTAAAATGCTCTTGCTCAATCAGCTTTTTACATTCATCAAATTTTTTGTCAATTTGTATACTCATATTTTCATCCTTTCTAAAAGAAATTAAAGCCTTTTACTATCATACATTTTATTATTATTTGCCAATCCGAAGAATACAAAGACTAATGGTACAACAACCGGCTGCAATACAATAAACATACTTTGTACTCCGTAGGAAATAATTCCAACTGTAAAAATTATATGAAAATAATCCTTATCCTTAAGATTTCTAATAATAGTAGATAACATAATAGAAACATATGATATTAATCCTAAAAATCCAGTATTTAACAGTATTTCCAAAAATTCATTGTGGGCTGTAGTAAAATAATAGCCTAATGAATATCTCATTTCGTTGCCATAGGCTGACAATAATTTTATGCCACAAGTACCTGGTCCAAAGCCAAATATCTTATCTATTATATTACCATCCTTAAAAATGGTAAAGCACCAATTCCATACATAGCCTCTGCCGGTACCCCAATCCTTTGTAAATTTAAAATAGCTGTCTAAAAAGCCTAAGGAAAAAACCTTGTTTACATTTGCAAGTATTGCCAATACTAACAGCAGACAAAAAAATGTGGCAATTATTATTCTTATTATTTTACGAATCCTATATCCTGTAACTATTCTGCTTTTCATTTTAACTACTAAGCATATTAATATAGCAAACAATATAATAAGTATTTTTGTAAACTGTCCATATACCATAAATTTAGTAATAGCTGACAAAGGACGGGCATTTTCATAATTAGCCTTGTGTATTATAAGAAATACAACTGTGCTTAAGCAATACATAAAGCATAAATACAAAAATCGGGTTATTCTATACTTGGAATTAACTGAAATAAATAAAACCAGTACAAAGGCTGTAAAAAAGCCTGCATAGCCTCCGTCAGTATTAGCTGTAAAAAGTCCAATATAGCCTACAAAGCTCATAAAATAAAATAAAGCTCTTTTAGAAAAATCATCACTTAAAACTGCTCCAGCCATAAAAACCGGAGTAATTAAGCATAAAAATGAGGAATATATATTTGTATTCCCTAAGGTGCTTAAATAGTTAATACTTAAATCGTAGTTTATAGAGGAAATAAGTCCAAATATATCCACTCCCATAAACTGTATAGCTGCAAATATAACTGTTGCTGCAAAGCCTATAGAAAGAGCTGCAATAATTATATTTTTATTAATAAACATTCTGCTTACGACAAAATATACACCTACTAAAATCAAATAATATAATAATCCCATATTATTGCTGCAGCTTCCTGTGAAGGCTTCAATTTTGTAATCTGACAAAATAGTGCTAACCGCCATAACACCAATAAAGCCCAGCATAGCTATATCAACTATTGATAATCCTGCTTTGGCACAGCTATTATAAAAGCCAAATACACACTTTTCCATAACATAAAAATAAATCATAGTAACAGCTATGATTGTAAAGGATATATATTTAATTTCTAAAATTCCTGAATATGTTTTTGAAAATATTAAAGGATAAATCATTAATATCAGCACTAAACATATTTGGGACGCCTTACATTTGTAATCTTTCATTCTGAATCTATACTATTAAAACAACGAATTAAGCGTTGATATGCTTTCATGATTATAAAGTAACAAAATAAATAATAATACCAAAAGAAATCCTAAGGTTATTAGGATTCCCTTTAATATATTTTTCTGGTGATTATTTCTATGCTTTTCTTTCAAAATCCACCTCTGATAGCTATTATCTTCTTGACAGTTCAGTTGTTACATCTTCCCAGGTAACGCCTCTTTCTGCCATTAATACCATTACATGGTATAAGAAGTCAGATATTTCGTATTTAATTTCTTCTGGGTTTGGATTTTTAGCAGCAATAACAATTTCTGTACATTCCTCTCCCACCTTTTTAAGTATTTTGTCAATGCCCTTGTCAAACAGATAGTTCGTATAAGAGCCTTCCTTTGGATGCTCTTTTCTATCCAATATAACATTATATACATCTTCAAAAACTTTATGTGGATTATTTTCCTTGTAATCCTTTTTATATATATTTCTGTAAAAACAGCTTCTATTATTTGTATGGCAAGCAGCACCTACCTGATATACCTTTGCTAATAATGTATCATTATCACAATCTATTTCAAGTGATTTTAAGTATTGGAAGTGTCCTGAGGTAAGACCCTTTTCCCAAAGCTCATTTCTGCTTCTGCTAAAATATGTCATTCTGCCTGTGCTTATAGTTGCATTAAAGGCTTCCTCGTTCATATATGCCAGCATTAAAACATCATTTGTCTGATAATCCTGAACTACTACAGGAATAAGACCATTTTCATTGGTCTTAAGCTCCTTAAAATCTATGCTGCACTTTGTAAGGTTAGCCTTGTAGCCTAAATCCTCAAGCTGGTGCTTTACAGCCATATAATCTATTGTTTTGTCATTTAAGGAGTATACCAGCCCAAAGGTACTGTCTGCATTTATATTTTTATTTATAATGTAATCATTTGGCACTTCATATAAGGTTTTAGCTTCATAATCAACATCGTTTCCTATAGCTGCAAGTACATATGCAGCACCCTCTTCAATGGCCTTTTTTATATCCTTAAAGCTGCCATTTGCAACCATAATTTTTTCTTTGCCAAATCTATCAGCAGCCTCCTTAACTAATAAAGTATTTGACTCTACTGCTAAATCAAGAATAGCACACTTAGCACCTGCATATAAGTATTTTTTTACATCCTCAAGTCTTTTTACATTTCCACCTAAATATACAGGTATATCTACTGCTGAAACAATTTCCTTTACTGTATCTATATTTAATTCATGCTCAGCATCAGTATTTGATTTTTCAATAATAATAATTCCGTCAGCACCATAATTTGAATAATATCTGCATAATTCAACAGCACCTAAGTTTGAACCCAAAACTTTTCCATTTTCAAGCTGTATTTTGGAAATAAGGTTAATGCAATCCATAAAAGCCTCCTATAATGCACCTTTTGTAGAAAGGACATCCTCAATTCTGTTATCTGTAATTGTAGCACTATCTAATGCTTTTGCAAATGCTTTAAAAGCACCTTCTATAATATGATGATCATTTTCTCCGGAAATCATCTTAAAATGCAAATTCATACCTGCACTATAGGAAATTGCATAGAAAAACTCCTTAACCATTGCAGTATCAAAATATCCCACAGACTGATTTGTAAAATGTAAATCTGATGAATAATAAGGTCTGCCTGATAAATCAATGGCACATAACACTAAAGCCTCATCCATAGGTAAAATTGCACTGCCATATCTTTTAATGGACTTTTTATCACTTAAAGCCTGTTTTACTGCCTCTCCTAATACAATACCGGTATCCTCTATAAGATGATGACAATCAACATACAAGTCACCCTTTGCCTTAATCTCTAAGTCAAAAAGACCGTGTCTTGCAAAGCTATTAAGCATATGATCAAAAAAACCAATTCCTGTATCTATATTAGCTTTACCTGTACCGTCTAAATTAATGGTTATTTCTATTTGTGTTTCGTTTGTCTGTCTTGTAACCATTGCTTTTCTAACTGTAGCTGCCATAAAAATCTCCTATTTAATCTTCAAATCTTACTTTTATTGAATTTGCGTGAGCTGTAAGTCTTTCTGACTCAGCAAACTGAATAATATCCTTATGTATATCAAAAAGTGCTTCTCTTGAATAAGAAATAATACTTGATTTTTTAATAAAATCATCAACGCTAAGTGGTGAGAAGAATTTTGCTGTACCATTTGTTGGTAAAACATGGTTTGGACCTGCAAAATAGTCACCTAATGGCTCACTGCTGTATTCACCTAAGAAAATTGCTCCTGCATTTTTAATACGGGTCATTGTATCAAAAGGATTTTTTGTAACTATTTCTAAATGCTCAGAGGCAATATCGTTAGCTACATCTATAGCTTCCTGCATAGTATCTACAACTAAAATATAGCCAAAGTTTTCAAGAGATTTTTCTAATATTTCTTTTCTTGAAAGCTTCTCTACAAAGCCGTCTACTTCCTCGCTTACCTTCCTTGCAAGCTCCATATCAGTAGTTACTAAAATAGCTGATGCAAGCTCATCATGCTCTGCCTGAGATAACAAGTCGGCAGCAACATATCTTGGATTAGCTGTTTCGTCTGCTAATACTAAAATTTCCGAAGGCCCTGCAATAGAATCAATACTTACAAAACCAAATACCTGCTTTTTAGCAAGTGCTACAAATATATTTCCAGGGCCGACAATTTTATCTACCTTTGGTATTGTTTCAGTTCCAAAGGCTAAGGCTGCAACTGCCTGTGCTCCGCCTACCTTATATATTTTATCGATACCAGCTATATCTGCTGCAACAAGTGTGCCAGGATTTACCTTTCCTTCCTTTGAAGGAGGAGTTACCATAATAATCTCCTCAACTCCAGCTACCTTTGCTGGAATAATATTCATAAGCACTGATGATGGATATGCTGCTTTTCCTCCTGGAACATATACACCAACTCTGGCTAAAGCACTTACCTTCTGACCAAGAATTGTGCCGTCAGGCTTTGAGTCAAACCAGCTATACTGTCTTTGTTTTTCGTGGAAAACACGAATATTTTCAGCAGCTTTTTTTATAACCTCAACTAAGGATGGCTCAACCTGTGAATATGCTTCTTCAATTTCTTTCTTTGTTACAAGTATATTTTCCTTTGTAAGAACAGTTTTATCAAACTTATATGTATAATCAAATACTGCCTTGTCACCATTTGCCCTGACATCATTTACAATAGCTGCAACTGTATCTGCATACTCATCATAATTGTTTGGGCTTCTTTTAAGTAAGTCATTTAAAATATTTTTCTTTGATGCTTCATCTAATTTTAATATGCGCATTATATTTCCTCCATTTTTTAATTCTATAAAACCTTTTTCAAATCCCTGACAAGCTTCATAATTCTTTCGTTTTCCATTTTCATGCTAACCTGATTTACAACCATTCTGGCAGATAATGGACAGATTTCTTCTAAAACATCTAAGCCATTTTCTCTAAGTGTAGCACCAGTTTCAACAATATCAACTATAACCTCTGAAAGATTAACTATAGGTGCTAACTCTACAGAGCCATTTAGCTTAATAATTTCAACAGTCTGATGCTTTTTGTTGTAAAAGTAGTCCTTTGCAATGTTAGGATATTTACTTGCTACCCTAATCATTTCATGGTGCTTAAGCAGCTCCTTTGCTGACTTTGGTCCACAGACACACATACGACATTTCCCAATGCCTAAATCAACTACCTCTAATATATTCCTGCCTTCCTCTAAAATAGTATCCTTGCCAACAATTCCAATATCGGCAGCCCCATACTCTACATATGTAGGAACATCACCTGCTTTTGCAAGGAAAAATTTCAGTTTTAATTCTTCATTGACAAAAATAAGCTTTCTTGTATCCTTGTCCTTCATTTCCTCACAGGTAATACCAAATTTTTCAAATATTGCTAAGGTCTGCTTTGCAAGTCTTCCTTTAGCTAATGCAAATGTTAAATATCTCATTTTTCTACCTCTATATAGTTAATTAAAATCATTTCTATAAGCAAATTACAACCCTTAATTATAGGTCAATAATCTGTGAATTATTATTTTCAATATGATAAATCCTTGAAACTGAATTTTTGCGTTCAAATTCTATATAATCCTCTAATGTAAACTTAGAACTTTTTCTAATCAACTCAGTATTTATATTATCATTTCTTAATTTAAAAGCAAGCTCAATAGCTGCTTTTGATGAAATATTATCATACAAAACAACCTGCTTTAAGGAAACTCCTCCAATTTCAAGTTTTTGTCTTTCCATTGCAATAAGCAGATTGTCAATATAAATACAAAAGCCTATAGATGGTGAATTTTTTCCAAACTGCTTAAGCAGATCGTCATATCGTCCACCTTTAACTATTGCATCACCCGTACCATAGGTATAACCACTAAATACAATGCCTGTATAATACTGATAATCACTAACTATACCTAAATCAAAGGATATATATTTTTCATAGCCATAAACCTTAAGTATATTGTATACCTTTTCAAGTCTGTCTAAGGCATTCTCAACCAGTTCATTAACTGATACTGTTTCCTTTGCCTTTTTTATTACCTCAATAGAGCCAACAAACTCTGGAAGTTTTATAAAAGCCTCTTTTATATTGTTGTCAATATTAAGCGAGGATACAATCTCTTCAACACCGAAGTAGTTTTTATTTGATAAAAGTTCTCTTAAATATGCTGCTGTTTCCTCATCAACCTTACTAGCCTCTATTAAGCCTTTAAAATAATCAGCGTGTCCTATTTCTATTTGAAATTCCTTAAGGCCAACCTTTAGTAAAGCGTCTATTGTTAAAGCAATAGTTTCTGCATCAGCATCAGACTTATTATCTCCAATAAGCTCTGCACCAATATGTGTTGTCTCCTTTAATTTTCCCTGATGCTCTGCGTTGTTTATAAAGGTATTGCCCATATAACAAAATCTAATTGGCATATTATCTTCCATATAATACTTTGCATATGCTCTGGCTATAGATGGTGTCATATCTGGTCTTAATACAAGTGTATTACCCTCTCTGTCAAAAAACTTATACAAATTTTTTGAAGGTGCCGACCCTTTTTCTTTATTGAAAATATCGAAAAACTCAAAGGTAGGTGTCTGTATGTCATTATATCCGTATAATTTTAAGGTTCTATGTATCTGCTCTTGTAAATACAGCTTATTTTCACATTCAGTATTATAAATATCTCTAACACCCTCTGGTGTATGTAAAAGTTTCTTTTCCATAATAATCTCCTATCTGGTTTTCATATACTTTAGTTAGATAATGTGATACTTTGTTATTGAACCACAATAGTATACTTTAAAATGTAAAATCTGTCAACTTTATTATAATCTGGTTGCCAAATCTAAGTTTAAGCACTCTAAAAAATGTACAGGCACACCATTTTTCCTGCATATTTTATAGTTTTTATTTACCTCCTCATATCTAAAGCTTTTTCTTTCCCCTGAAAGACTTCTTTTATAAAAGTCATATATGTCTACAAAAGGAATATAATAAAGCTCATCTCTATGACTATAATACAGAATAATAAAGGCTACACCATTCTGCTGTTCAAATTCCTTCATAAAATTAATCTGATGCTCATGTACATTTGTCATTGAAAAGGTATCTACTGTACACTCCTTTGCATCAAAGCAGACCGGTACGCCTTGTACTACTCCAATATAGTCAACGGTACTCTTTTTCTCAAAGTAAGCAAGGGTAATATGTCTTGTAGTTTTATTAATTTCTATTGGTTTAATTGGGGTTGGTATTTTTTGAATAAGCGCCAATCCATTTTCTCTATATTTGTCAATACTAAGATTAATCATATCTTCTAGGGTAGAGCCTCTTAGTCCTCTGGAATTCCATGTTCCCATACTTAATCCTCCATTGATATTGGCCAATATTTTGGAATTGGTGCTTTAAAGGTTTTATTTGATAAATTTGAAAGCTCCCCATCTAATTCTGGAAACTCTAATATATAAGAATGTAATAGCTGTGACTTCACCTTACATTTCTTTTTAATGGTTTCATTTAACTTATTATTGCCATATTTGTAATCACCCAGGATAGGATGTCCAATGCTTGATAAATGAGCTCTGATCTGGTGTGTCTTTCCTGTAATCAAGCATACCTTAAGCAGGGTCATGTTATCAAAATATTTTATTGGCTCATAATAGGTTTCTATATAATCTGACTCTCTTTTTTCTGTTTTTGAAATTGATACCTTATTAGTTTTACTATCCTTTGTTAAGAATCCCGAAATTAGTGAATTTTCCTTTATTACTCCGTCTACTAAGGCAAGATAATATTTGTGTATTGTTCTGTCCTTAAAAAGCTTTGACATAGTCTGAAGTCCGATTAAGGACTTTCCCACAACTATAATTCCTGTTGTATTTCGGTCTAATCTATTGCAAATTGAGGGAATAAAGGTAGTATTCTCTTTGCCCGGATTGTTTTTTAACAGATATGCTACAGCAATATCATTTATAGATATGTCATCCTTTTGTGCTTTCTGGGATAATATTCCACAAGGCTTATTTATAAGTAAAACATTGTCATCCTCGTAAATAATATCCAGCTTTTTATCCAAGCCGTTTACACTTTTATTTGCAAAACCAGCCTTTTTATCCTCTCTAAAAGAAATTATGGTGTCCTCAGACAAATATAGCTTAACATTATCCTCTACTGAAAGGATTTCATTTCCATTTGCCTTTTTATCATTTAAGACAATGTTTTTCTTTCTAAGCATTTTATATATAAAGCCAGCTCCTGCCTTGTTTAGATATTTTAATAAATATTTGTCAAATCTTTGTCCAGCTTCGTTTTTGGTTACAACTAATTCTCTCATAATTTCCTCTGTTACATTGAATAAGCTAATAATTTATCTGCAATTCGTTTATCCATATTTGAAACCTTTTCATTAGGTGTAAGACCTTTGATTTTAGAAAGAAATTTATCCTTGTCAGTATAAATTTTTACTGATGAGAAATTACAATTCTGTGACAGTATATCCTTTATATGTTTTTCACTAAAGCTTATATCTAATTTTTTATAATCAGAATATAGATATATTTTTTCATCTAAAATATAAGTGAATTGAATAAAAGAAACCTTACTTGTTGAAGAAATTGCAAGGTCACATTTTAATACACCATTTTGTTCTTCACTGCATTTTTCTAAGGTATCATATATTTCTTTATCACCTGACTTATAAGGAATAATAACAGCCAGCAGGGTAATTAATTTAGCCGCAGGTAATGATGCAACTGCGGCTATAACTGCATAAATTGATTTATTGGTGTGATATAAAATTATTCCAGTAATAAAAATAACAAATACCGTCAATACAGATAAAACTGATAGAACAATAAGCCTCTTTTTTCTTTTATCCATATATAAATACTCTCCCTTTGGGATACCTTTCATTTTATTCATAATAACATATCCTTTAGTTGTTATAGGTTTTAACCTTAGTTTTAATTTTTGTTTTAAATTAAGTCTTACTACAGTTAGAATATACTGCAATCAGGCTTTACTGTTCCTCAACCATAAAATTCAAATAGCTGTAGCGGCTATCAAATAATTTTTTGCTGTCGTACTTTTCTACAGTTTCAAAAAATTCCTTTTCCATAGCTAAATGACCTTTTTCCAGATACACCTTACTTCTGGTTTCAACATCAGGAAATACTATATCAAATATTTTTAGCCCTTCGTTTTCTACAACTCTTACATTCATAACAGCCTTAGCTCCAAAGCCCCTTACAAAATCCGAAAAATCCTTTTCTATATTTTTTGCTGTATCAGCTAAATATTCTTTATTTTCCTGTGAGATTTCAAAGCCAATAAGTGAAGCACTTTTAAATCTCGTTAATATTCTTGGCATTTTTCCTTTAATAAGATAGCTTTCAATAGCCTTAACATTAAGAATCATATTGTTCTGATTAAGATTGTTTATCTGTATCATATCAGCAATATTTAATGCCAACATTCTATCACCTTCGTTTATAACACATTTAAAAATGCCTAACTGGAAGGCTATCTGGAATACGTTTCTATACTCATCATCTTCTCTTTTTAAGTAAGCAATAGGCTCTGTGCCTTCAAGCAAATGATGATAATGAGCACACCACTTCTGTGCTAATTCTAAATCTGTAAAAGCGTATATAGAAGGCTGTTTGTTTGGCTTTAAGGCTAAAGGTACTGAAATGCCTCTGGTCTTGTCCATATAATCTGTAGATAAAATAAAGTACAAGCCGTCCAGATTGTAGAGAAACTCAAGCATTTCCCTGTATAGTTCTGCAAAGCCCTTTGTACCCGGCTCTTTTATTGATAATACAACAGCCATATCACTAAACTGTTCACGAATTGATCTTTCCATAATAATGTTTCCACCTTTAGTTTTTTCTAATTTTATCATATATTAATATTAATTACTATGTATTTTTAGTTTAACCTTATATTAATATTAGTTACTTTTTATTTATTCTTTAATCTTACAGTAACATTAACTACTCTTTATTTTCACATTAACCTTGTAATATTACTACATAAATTTAAAAATAATATCTGTAGGAACAACCTTTGAAATTACTCTAAGCATTTTCATAGGTAAGCTATACACAGAAACCTCTTTTTTTATAATTGCATCATATATAGCTTTGTCTACTACCTTCTCAGCATCTGCCATAAACATTTTCTTGTAAAAAGGAATAGTTTCTGACGATTCTAAGGCAATATCAAAAAACTCTGTATTTGCTGGTCCTGGGCATACTGCTGTCGCTGATACTGTTGTTCCCTTTAATTCTTCATTTAATGCTCTTGTAAAACTAAGCACATAAGACTTGCTCGCAGCATATACTGCAAAGTTTTTTTGAGGAACAAAAGCTGCTGCTGAGGCAATATTAATAATTCTGCTATTGTAGCTCATATATGGCAGCATTTTTCTTGTAATAAGAGTAAGTGCTTTGCAGTTTAAATCAATCATTCCGGCACACTTTTCCTCGTCCATGCCTTCAAATTCACCATAAATTCCAAAACCTGCACAGTTAGCAAGTATTTTAATGCTAACATTATCTTCTCTGACTATATCGTGGAGCTTATTTATATTTTCTGTCTGTGTAAGATCCATTTGAATTATTTTACAAGGCTTGCTAATGGTCTTTGACAGCTCTTCAAGTCTTTCTTTTCTTCTTGCAATAAGATATATTTCATCAATACACTTGAATTCATTTGATAATTTTGTTGCCATAATTGAGCCAAACCCTGATGAAGCTCCTGTAATTAATGCTATTTTTTTCATAGATTAACTCCTTTTCTTTTTATGAACATTTCTGATTGTTTTCTTCTTTTGCGGCTTTGAATTATTGTTATTGTTTTTCTGTCCCTGATTTTCATAAACATTCTTTCCAATTTTTCTAGGCTTAATCAGACACTTATCACCAAAGCCGATTAAATCCTCTCTGCCGGCCACCTTTAATGCTTCATAAACTAAATCATAGTTTTTAGGATTTCTATATTGAATAAGTGCTCTTTGCATTGCCTTTTCATGTGGATTTGTTGGTACATATACCTTTTCCATAGTTCTAGGGTCAAGTCCTGTATAATACATACAGGTTGAAATTGTAGAAGGTGTTGGATAAAAATCCTGTACCTGTTCCGGCATATAGCCTAAATCCCTTAGGTATTCAGCTAATATAACTGCGTCCTTCATTGTAGAGCCTGGGTGTGAGGACATTAAATATGGAACTACAAACTGCTTTAAGCCTAGCTCAGCATTAATTTTCTTGTATTTTTTAATAAATCTTTCATATACTGAGTTTTCTGGTTTTCCCATTTTTTTAAGTACATTATCAGATACATGTTCTGGGGCAACCTTTAACTGACCACTTATGTGATGCTCTACCATTTCTCTAAAAAAGGTATCGTCCTCATCATAAATTAAATAGTCAAAGCGAATACCACTTCTTATAAATACCTTTTTAACATTTGGAAGCTCTCGTAATTTTCTAAGCAGTTTAAGATAATCCTTATGGTCTACCTTAAGATTTTTACAGCCTGTAGGGAAAAGACATTGCTTATTTTTGCACACACCAGCCTTTAACTGTTTATCACAGGCTGTATGTCTGAAATTAGCTGTAGGACCACCTACATCATGTATATATCCTTTAAAATCCTTGTCCCATATAATCTTTTTTGCTTCTTCAATTATCGACTCGTGACTTCTTGTCTGGATAATTCTCCCCTGATGGAAGGTCAACGCACAAAAGCTGCAGCCACCAAAGCAGCCTCTATTACTTACAAGAGAAAATTTTACCTCTGCAATAGCCGGAACACCACCTAGTTTTTCGTAGGAAGGATGATAGCTTCTCATGTATGGAAATGAATAAATTCTATCCATTTCAGATTGTGTAAGTGGCTTTTGAGGAATATTTTGCACTACATATACCCCATTAGCATATGGCTCTACTAATCTTTTAGCAGTAAAAGAGTCCGTATTCAGATATTGCGTATAGAAGCTCCTTGCAAAGGTTTCTTTACTTTCAAGAATTTCATCATAAGATGGAAGTAGTTCATAATCAAAAACATTTTCCAGATTTTTAGTTTTATAAACACAGCCGTCTATAAAACTGATGTCTTTAACTGCAATGCCTGATTTTAAAGCGTCTGCAACCTCCACGATAGCTCTTTCACCCATACCATATACTACTAAATCTGCTCCTGAGTCTAATAAAATAGAACGTTTTACCTTATTTGACCAATAATCATAATGTGCCAATCTTCTAAGGGAGGCTTCAATACCACCGACAATAATAGGTGTATGCTTATAGGTCTGTCTTATAAGATTACAATAAACTGTAGCAGCATAGTCAGGCCGCTTTCCCATTACGCCACCTGGTGTGAAAGAATCTGTACTACGCCTTTTCTTTGAAACGGAATAATGATTTACCATAGAGTCCATATTGCCACTCATAACTAAAAAGCCCAGCTTTGGCTCACCTAGTGTGGTAATGCTGTTTTTATCCTTCCAATCCGGCTGTGAAATAATACCTACTGTATAACCGTTACTTTCAAGAACACGACTGATAATAGCGTGTCCAAAGGACGGATGGTCTACATAGGCATCTCCTATTACAAACACAAAATCTAGTTGTTCTATATTTCGTTCCTTTAAATCTTCCCTTGATATTGGCAAATATCCATCGTAAGTCATAATTGATACCTTTTCTAATTTATGTATTTATTTATAAAATCCTTATAATCTATAATACTATAGTCTGACAATTCTAATTTTTCATCTATTAAATCCTTGGAATATTCATCGGCTACAGCACAGGTTTTCATACCTGCATTTTTTCCAGCCATAATTCCTACAGGAATATCCTCAAACACAAGGCATCTTTCAGGTAAAACCTTAAGTCTTTTTGCATTTTCTAAATATATATCCGGTGCTGGCTTTCCAGTCTTTATATCACTTCCTGTTATTACAACATCAAATAAAGAGTTTATATTCAGACTGTTTAAACAAACCTCAGTCAGCTGCGTAGAATTAGAGGTAGCAATACCTAGCTTTTTTTCCTTTTCCTTTAATAGCTTTAAAAATTCCAAAGCACCTGTCTTTAATGACACCTGCTCCTTGTATTTTAAGTATGCCATTTCATTCCAGTCATTTTTTATTTTTTCTATAGTGTCTGTAATACCAAAATTTTCTTTAAAATATATGGCAGTTTCCGTAAAGCTTTTACCCTCTATTTCTGATTGGAGCTTTTCATTATAAGCAATTCCAAATCTGGAAAGATATTCAATATCTATATCCTTCCATAGCCACATAGAGTCAACAAGCGTTCCGTCTAAATCGAAAATTATTGCATCAAAATTGTCTAATATCATTTTTATTTACCTTTTAAATTTTTTAATTCATCTATTGTAAGCTCGCGGTATTTTCCAATAGGAAGTTCCTTATCCAGTTCTAACGAGCCCATAGAAATTCGCTTTAAATATGTAACATTCAAGCCTACAGCCTTAAACATTCTTTTTACCTGATGAAATTTACCCTCCTGAATTGTAATAAATACCTTTCGGTCATCACCAGTAAATTCTACAGTTGCAGGCAGCGTTGTAAATTCATCCTCTAAATTTATGCCTTCTGATAAAAGCTCTGCTTTTTCCTTTGTTACTACTCCGTCTAATTCAACATAATATTTTTTATTAATATGCTTTTTAGGACTTAAAAGATTGTGAGCCAGCTCTCCGTCATTGGTAATAAGTAATAAGCCCTCTGTATCCTTGTCTAAGCGTCCTACCGGAAACAAATCCAAATGCTTATTATGCTTTATAAGGTCGATTACTGTTACACTTAAATTGTCAGTAGTAGCTGATACAACACCCTGTGGCTTGTTAAGCATATAATATACATATTCTACATATTTTAAGGCTTTTCCGTTAAGTGACACTTCATTTAAAGCTGTATCAACCTTTGTATCTGCTTTTTTTACTATATTTCCGTCTACTGAAACCTTGCCAGCTTTTATATAATTTTTTACTTCGCTTCTGCTGCCAGCACCAACGGCTGTTAAAAATTTATCTAATCTTAATATAGGCATTTTAATAAAAAGAGTCCTCAATTCCTTGAGCTCTGTATCCCTCCGCAATAATATCTAATTCTTTTAGAAATTTATTTAAGGATGCAATATCGTCCATACTGTATATACGATAAAATTCCTCCTGTATTTTAAGAATTTCACGCTTATTAGCACTTTTATAAAGATTTTGCATCAAATTTAAAATTTCAGTTATGATGTTTGCCTTCACTCTAAAGCTGTTTTGTGAATCAAGTATTTCATCCCTAATCTGACTCATTTCTGCGTCTAAGTTAATAATAGCAGTTGATGCTGCTGTTAGTCGCTCTCTTATGTGAGGAGGCATATTCTGCTTGTACTTATATTGTAATGAATGTTCAATAGTTGCCCAAAAGTTCATCGCCAGAGTTCTAATCTGTATTTCTACCTTTACATCCTTTGGTCCATTAAGTGTTTGGACAGTATACAGTACAATCATATGATAACTACGATAACCACTTGCCTTCATATTCTTTATGTAGTCCTTTTCTGTAAGTACAGTAAAATCTGTACGGGAATGGATAAGTGCTACTACCTTTCCTATATCCTCTACAAATTGACAAATAATTCTAAGTCCTGCAATATCCTCAATTTTTTCGCATACATCATCAAGAGAAACACCCTTCTTCTGACATTTCTCCAGTATACTTGAAATTCTCTTGACACGACCAGTAACCATTTCTATAGGAGAATACTCTTCAAGCAAATGATATTCCTTTATCATATTATTAAATTTCATAGTCAGTTCATCTACAGCCATTTCATATGGTTGTAAAATCTCTCGCCAAAGTTTAATATCCATTTTAAGACCCTTCCTTTAACCTCGCATACTTCGTTCCAAATATACAAACACACTGTTAGAAGTATATCATATAATCACTAAAAATCATACACTAAAATATTTTTTTCATACTTTTTTAGAATTTCGTAAGGATTTATTGTTCTTTCTATTCCGTCAGTATTAATATATATTCCAAAGTGAAGATGAACAATAAAATTTCCTGTAGTCCCCTCCACCTTGCTGTAGCCTGTATCACCCATATAGCCTAATATCTGTCCAGCATATATCTTTTCTCCCTCTCTGATACCCTCGTCATACCTGTACAAATGTGCATAGTAATAATATACTCCCTTTTCAGAGCGAATACCTACTCTGTAGCCTCCAAGCTCCAGCCAGCCAATATTTTCTACTACACCGTCACATACACTTACAACAGGCAGTTCCCCTCGTATATTACTTGAGCTTATAATATCAATTCCCTCATGAACTCTGTCACCACCATACTCCCTTTTGTCCCCATAGGAATTTTCAAAGAAAAAGTATGTATCTAAGGAATTTACTAAGGCAACAGGAAAATACTCAAAATCTGCAAACATTTTGTCGTTCACATAATTTTTGTTTACATAATTTTCTTCCTGTCTGCTGTTTTCCCTTTCGTTAATGCCATAATTAAATTTTATTAAAAGCACCGATATAATTGCAAAATAGAGCAAAATAACTATATATTTTAATTTATTACCCATAAACCTAAATAAGTGTGAATTGCTTCACACTTATTCTATGATTTGGCATTAAAAAAAATACCCATTAATTTTCCCAATATAAATCTATTATATCATTGTCAGCCACTTTATCTGTAAAGGAGCTGTCTATACCATTTATACGCATAACAAGATTTGTTCCCTTTGCCACACTTGTATCAAAAGGATAAAAGTCCAAAATATCAACAAATATATAGCTGCTCTTACCACTTAAAACTACCGGTGTATTATTTACAACAACGGAAACATTTAAAGCTTCTTCCCGAGCCTCGCCTACATTAGTAGACTCTGTATTTTCTGGCTGGCTGTCTTCGGTACTTTTAGCTTCGCCAGTTATTTCTTCGCTTTCTACAGCCTCAGACTTTTCTACAATATTTAGCACAAAGCCTGAATATACCGGCTCGTCCAATAAGGATTTATGTCCATTTACATACACCTCTTTGTTATTTGTATCAATGTCCATAAATTTCATTATCTGTGAAACGCTATAATATTCTAATATTTCAATTTTATCATTATCCTTAATCTCATAAGAGGCTGTAACCAGCTCTCCATTTGCACTGGCAAATTTCGGACAGGTTATTGCTACATCATTTACATTGAACACCACCTGACTTTTATACTCTGGCAGCTGTACAATTTTCAGACTTGCCGGCTCGCCTACAGTAGACTCCTTAATTTCGATTATATCATTCTTAATAATCTTGGAATTAATATTTGCTTCCTTTTTATTAATTGTAATTACAGCCGCTTCTCCCAACTGCCCCCGCTGCATTTTAACAATACCATTTAAAATATATGTAAGCTCTTTTCCTCTTCTTGGGAATAGCATTTCATTTGGATAGCCAATCTGCATTGCTGCATCAACTACTGTTAATCGGTCATTATCATATAATTTTATCCGTTGGTTATTAATTGTAACCATAATAAAATTATTTTTCTGGTTGTAGAAATTTATACAAATGCCAATAGGTGTAACCAATAATGGGTCTTTCTTTACTCCATTCATTAAAAAGTTTACATCACCCAAAACCTCCTCGCCTCTAAGAGCAACTCTTTCATCAGGAAGAGAAAGGTGTTTTGCAAGTGAGCTGGTAAAGCCATAAGCCTTTCCACCACCACCAACCACAAACACAGCGGATACTGTTTTTCCACCATTTAGCTCAATAATTTTATCAGCTATTTCCTTAGTCATATTATCTACTGTATCAGTATACATCTGTCTAATGTCATTTGGCATAAGCTTATGTGAAATTCCCATAATATCCTTAAAGGATACACCTTTGTTTTTTACTGAGCTAATCTTTATTTTTTCTGCTGTTTTAAAGTCTACCAAGCATTGCTTTAATATACTTTCTGTAATTTCATCACCAGCGTGAGGTATCATACCATAGGCAATAATGCTCCCGTCCTTAGTTATTGAAATATCACTTGTACCTGCTCCTACATCTACTAAAGCAATATTTAATAATCTGAACTGCTCTGGAATTGCAACATTAATAGCTGCAATAGGCTCTAAGGTAAGATTAGCCACCTTTAAATCTGCTAAATTGACAGCCGAATATAGTCCTTCAACAACCTCATTCGGGAGGAAGGTTGCCAATACAGTTGCACCAATTTTTTTTGCCTTGTGACCCTCTAAATTATTAATTACATAACCATTCATATAGTATTTTACAACTGTATACCCTACACAATAAAATTCAATATCCGGATATTCATTTCTAATATTTGCGTAAGCCTTTTCAATTCCCAGTAAATCCAAAGAATATATTTCCTCACTGTCTATAGCTGTATCTTCAGCTCTTAAAACCTCTACATCAACAGTATTTGTTTTAAGCACACGGCCAGCAGCAGCTATGCACACTTCTGTTAAAGGTCTGCCTATTTGAGCCTCCAGTTCTTTTTTAACAGTCTTAATGGACTCACCCACCTTCATAATATCGTGGATTTGCCCGTCTAACATAGCTCTTGTGTCATGCTCCTTCACATAATGGGCAACAACATTAAATTTATTTTTTTCCATATATCCAACAGAGCCTACCAGACTTCTTGTACCTATATCTAAGCCAAAAACCATATGCTCTGGATAATTTATATTTTCTGCCATAGTTATCTCCTTGGTTAAATCACAAGCTAATTTTAACATATGTACAATTCTATAATATATTTTGACATTTTTCAATTAAATGTATGAAATATAGATTATATTTTAGTATCGTTTTCTATATTATCCTAATATTTTTTCATACTCTCTTCTATATTTTGTAAGGTCTTTTCTATTTCCATGCAAAGGCTGTCATAGTCACCATTATTGTCTATAGTGTATTCACATTTACTTTTAAAAACAGCCTCCGACAGTTGATTTTTCATAATAGAATCTGTTTTTTCTTCCGTATATCCACGACTACTCATAAGTCGCTTTTTTCTAATGTTTTCATTTGCATAAACATAGCAATAGCAGTCACAAATATCTCTATAGCCTGCCTCTATTAATAAAGCAGCTTCAACTACAATATATTTTGTTCCTTTACCCTTTTCTTCTTCAACAAAGCTTCTAATATAATTTTTAACTGCCGGGTGAATTATCCCATTTAATTCTTTGAGTTTTTCTTCATCCTTAAATACAATTTCTGCCAGTGCTTTTCTGTTAACAGCTGGAACGATGCCGCCATTATCTATAATGTTCTCTCCAAACAAAGCCTTTATTTCTTCAAAGGCTTTGTTTTTATATTCCATTACAATATGACCCACCTTGTCAGCCTCAATAACGGAAGCCTGATGCTTTTCCTTTAGAATATCTAAAACTGTTGATTTGCCACAGCCCACTCCACCTGTTATTCCAATAACAATACTCATTCTTTTGCCTCCTAGTGAGCCTCTAACCAGTTATCTCCTACATTAACATCTACATCTAAGTTTACAGACAAATTAGCTGCATTACTCATTTCCTGTGATAATATTTCCGATACCTTGTCAACCTCGTCCTTATATGCCTCTACTAATAATTCATCGTGTACCTGAAGAACTATTCTGGACTTCATATTTTCCTGTTGAAGTCTTTTATCTACATTAATCATTGCAATTTTCATAATATCGGCAGCAGTTCCCTGAATAGGCGAGTTCATAGCAATTCTTTCTCCAAAGGACTTTTGCATAAAATTACTTGATTTAAGCTCTGGTATTGGACGCTTTCTTCCAAATATAGTTTTTACATAGCCCTTCTCCTTCGCAAAAGCTACAATATTATCTAAATATTCCTTTACCTTTGGATAGGTTTCAAAATACTGATTAATGTACTCTGTAGCCTCTTTTCTGGATATGCTTAGGTCCTGACTAAGTCCGAAAGCACTCATACCATAGACAATACCAAAATTAACAGCCTTTGCATTACTTCTTTGCTGCTTGGTAACCTGCCCCAGTGGAACATTAAATACCTTCGAGGCAGTAATGCTGTGAATATCCATTCCTGAATTATAGGCTTCAATAAGGGATTTATCCTCAGACATATGTGCCAAAATTCTTAATTCAATCTGGGAATAATCTGCATCTACAAATACACAATTCTCTTTAGGAATAAATACTTTTCTAATAAGTGAGCCTAAAGGCATCCTGATTGGAATATTCTGTAAATTTGGCTCTGTGCTGGATATTCTGCCTGTGGCAGTAATAGTCTGATTAAAGGTTCCGTGTATTCTGCCATCAGCCTCAACATAATTTATAAGTCCATCAGCATAGGTCGACTTTAGCTTGGTTAATTGCCGATACTCTAAAATATCCTTTATTACTGGATTTTCCTCTTTTAGCTTTTCTAACACATCCGCTGAGGTAGAATAACCAGTTTTAGTTTTCTTGCCACCCTTAAGTCCCATTTTTTCAAACAAAACCTCTCCTAATTGCTTTGGAGAATTTATATTAAACTCAACATTACATTGGGTATATATATCCTTTTCCAGCTTTTCAATGCTTTCCTTTAGCATTAAACCATATTCCTTTAAGGAGGTGGCATCAAGCCTAATTCCTTCCTTTTCCATTCTGTTTAAGGAATAAATCAAGGGAAGCTCAATATTATAATAAAGCTTCTCCATACCATTATTTTCTAATTCTGAAAGAAGCACCTTATATCCATAGTACGCAACAAAGGAATTGCAGCTAGTTAACATAATTAGATTATGTCTATCATTTTTATAAACTGTAGAATAATCTGCCTTTCCTATTAATTCCTCTCTGGATTTTAAGGTATATTTTAAATAATCCCTGCAAATATCCTCATAAAAATATTTGTCCTTTAATGGATTAAGCAAATATCCGCCTATTTCACAGTCTAAAATATTGTTGTTATCCTTAAAATCAATTATTTTAAGGATATTTTTTAGTCCAAATACAGCCAGTTTTTGTGTTTCCAACACATTTTTTAGCTGGGCAGTTACTTCCTTACTGCTGTTTTTGTCAATTTTACCTGAATCAATAATATATAGTGTTTTTCCGTCAAAGATACTTCCCAAAATAGTATTCTCTACAGGCTCATTAATAAAATCAAAGGTCAACTGCTGATTTTCCTCAAGCTTAATATTTATTAAATCAATTCCTATAAGCTCCTTATCCTTTATTTCCTTTATCATTTTATTAAAGGTATTAAGGTCTTTAATTTCTTTTGTTAAGCTGTCAAGGTCTACAGTTTCATTTGCAACCACTCCATTTTTATTGAATTTTGCAAGAATAGACTTGAATTCCAGCTTTGAAATTTCTTCATAGGAAGCGTCATTATATATATCCTGTATTTCTCCATCCTTATAGCTTATATCTAAAGGCACCTGTGTATCTATAGTTGCAAGAGTTTTTGAAAGCCTTGCAATGTCATACTCAGCCTGTAAGGAAAGCTTTGCCTTGTTTGGAGTAATTTCCTCTATATGCTCATAGGCATTTTCTATTGAATGATACTGTGCAATGATTTTACTTGCAGTTTTCTCTCCAATACCTGTTACACCTGGAATATTATCTGAGGCATCTCCCATTAAAGCCTTAACATCAATAAATTCTCTTGGATTAACACTATAAAGGTCAATTACATTATCCCAATAATAATTTTCTATTTCAGTTACTCCTTTTTTTGTCTTTGGAATACTGATTTTAATTTTCTTAGTAGCAAGCTGCAATAAATCTCTGTCACCAGACATAATAGTTACCTCTAAGCCTGCCTTCTCAGCCTGAAATGCTAAGGTTCCAAGAATATCATCTGCCTCATAACCAGCCTTTGTTACTATTGTGATATTCATAGCAGCAAGCACCTGCTTGATAACTGGCACCTGCTGGTGCAGCTCCACCGGCATAGGCTTTCTTGTACCCTTATACGCTTCAAACATTTTGTGTCTAAAGGTCTTTTCCTTTAAATCAAAGGCAATTAAAAGGTAATCTGGCTTTTCCTCCTCCATAACCTTAAATAACATATTTAAAAATCCATACACAGCATTTGTATGCAGACCTGCTGAGTTAGTAAGGTCTGGAACTCCATAAAAGGCTCTGTTTAAAATACTATGCCCATCTATTAAAAGTAACTTGCTCATATAATATCCTCCGTACTAAGCTTTAAATAATAAATATATAAAATACATTGCCACAGCAATAGATACACCATTTCCAAGCCAAAACATCATATTATGGAAATAGTTATATCTGTAGTTTTTATATATTATTTCTTCTTTTTTAGAAATAAACTCATTCATACTATCACTTAAATTATATTTTTCATTGCTTTTATTATCTAAGTCTGGTGAATCACTAAAAATTTTGTGTGCCAGATAGTATATTTCTAATTCCTCATTACAATTTTTACAAGTATTATAGTGATTTATAAAATCCTCATATAAATCCTCATCCATTTTGTCATTAATAAAACTATCTATATTTTTATTAAACTCTTTGCATTCCATAAGCATCATACCTTCTTAAAATATTTCAATAGAAAGTTTTTAATATACCATTTTTGTTTCTATTAATTTTTAAATATTTTTCTTGAATTATAATACCATTTTCAAGTGCATAATTCAAATTAATTTAAGACTTACAGTTAATTGAAATCAATCTAGTTTTTATAAGTAATTCAGGTTAAGCTAGATATTATAGTTTTTTAGTCAGGTTTTATATAATAGTGGATATTTTCAGGCAAAAAAAATAACCAGCATAATGCTGATTTTCTAATATAACTCTTACAAATTTTGTTAGTGCCGGCAGTGGGACTTGAACCCACACGCGGTTACCCGCAACAGATTTTGAGTCTGCATCGTCTGCCATTCCGACATGCCGGCGAACAAAATATAATATATCATATTTATATATTATTTGCAACCTAATTCTTTAACTTGGTTATCTCTTTCCACCTTGGAATATACACAGCCACAGTAATCCTGTCTATACAAATCATAGAGTTTTGAAAGCTCAACACTTCGTTTATATCCATTTCTCTTTTTAAAATCAGACAAAAGATATTTTACCTTGTATTGTTCTTCTAACTCCTTACCTATTTCATTAAGCAGGGCTGAATTTTTCATAGGGCTTATAGAAAGTGTAGTAACAAAATAGTCAAAGCCTCTTTCCTGTGCAATTTTAGCAGTCTTTTCCAATCTTAATCTAAAGCAGACCTCACACCTTTTGCCACCCTCTTTTTCATTTTCAAGTCCCTTTACCTGACTATAAAAATCCTCCGGTGTGTAATCCGTTGCAATAAACTCTACAGGATTATCAAAATCCATTGACTTAATTAATCTGTCCTGTTCCTTTATTCTGTATTCATACTCCTCCTTTGGAAATATATTAGGATTATAATATAGCACAGTAATCTTAAAATATTTTGATAAATATTCTAAGGTGTAGCTGCTGCAGGGAGCACAACAGCTATGGATTAATAAGGAGGGTACTATATTTTTCTTACATACATCCTCAATAGTTTTATCTAATACTTTTTGATAATTTACATTGTTTTGACTCATTAACAGTATTCTCTTTCTAATAATACTTTTTGTTATCCCATAGGTGATGCTTTACTAAATATTTATATTCTCCGTATGCCTTTTCAAGAATATCCTTCTCGTTTTGAAATTTAAGTAAATGATATGCCTCACAATACTTATAATATCCCACATCTTCAAAATATTCCTCTTTTTGAGGCCTGCAGGCGAAGTTATCTGAAGCCATAAGATACCAATGTACCTTTTTTAAAATAATCTCCTGTTTAACACAAAAATTATAGGTGCTTTCTCCTATATACTTTATTATTTTGGCAGATACACCACTTTCTTCCTTTACTTCTCTAAGAGCCGTTGCTGTGTATTCTTCATCACCTTCAACAGTTCCCTTTGGCAGCACCCAGCCTTCGTACTTATTTAAAAGATTTTTATATAGAACAAGAATCTTTCCGTGATGAATTACCACACCACCACAGCTTACAGCTTTCTTCGTCATACAAATCCTCCTATTTACAAGATTTTATTGCAGCTTTAAAATAACATTTTTTGCAATATCTTTAGCAGGTGCATTGTTTTCATTAACCTTTTCTATAACAACGCATATTGTATATGTTTTATCATTTTTTTCTACAAAGCCTAAAAACCATGAATTAACATTGCCATTATCATCAATCTGCGCTGTTCCTGTTTTTCCATACAGGGTATAATCAGAACTGTTCATCGAAGCAGCAGTTCCGTTAGTAACTACTTTTCTAAGATATTCTTTAATTAAAGCACTTTCTTCTTTTGTAAATAGTGTTGTATATTCATTTGTATTATATTCTTCTATTGTCTTTCTGTTGTAATCAATAACAGCTGTTACAAATCTTGGCTTCATTAATATACCGTCATTGGCAATGCCATTCATAACCATAATCATGTGCATAGGTGTAACAAGTGTTTTGCCCTGTCCTATTACTGTCTGACTTTTCAAAAAGTCTGTATCACTACCAGTAAGTGAAAATGTACTTTTTTTGTATTCAATCTCAATAGGTAAATCACTATTAAACAATAGCTTTTTACATACCTTAGCTAAAGACTCATTAGTAATATTTCGGGATAAATTAACAAAGGAGCAGTTACAGGAATTGGCAAAGGAGGTTATTAAATCCTCATTTCCATGCCAGATTTTATTACTGCAGCTTATTGAATAATCACCAAAATCTAAAGTGCCCTTACAGGTAAAATTATATTTCCCGTAGGTTTTCTTATTTTCTGAAATATAATCATATAATGTAAATATTTTAAAAACAGAGCCTGGAGTATACTGACCACAGGTTGCTCTATTTAACAGCTCACCATTTTCACTTTTTGATAATTCGTCCCATTGCTCCTTTAAAGTATTGGGGTCATAGTCAGGATTTGAAACCATAGAGATTACATCTCCTGTTTTGGGATTCATAACAATAATTGAGCCATTATAATTTCCTATTGCCTCCTTACAAGCCCTTGTCATCTCCAAATCCAGGGTGGTTACAATAGAATTTCCTGGATGTTTTTCTCCGGATAACTCATTTACAAACTTTTTAACAGCATTTGCATTAGAGGTTAAAAGCTTGTAATTATATGTGCTTTCAAGTCCGGTATTACCCATAGCTGTGCTTCCTACTACATGGGAAAACAGCGAGCCATAAGGATAATATCTGTTACCCTCTTCATCATTTGCAGCTAATATATCCATATTACTAGAATAAATACTGCCTCTTTCTACATAGGTAGACAATTTGTCGATTCGTTTATTGTAGCTGTTATCTATTATATCATTGCTTTCAAAAGCAACAAAGAACAGTAAATATACCATAAGCAGCCCAAAAAGCACAATAAATATATAGGTTGTATTTATTAAATTATCATTAGTTGTATTTCTTTTCATTAATATACACCCCCTGTAAAATTGTAAAGATTGCTATTGTAGACAATAATGAACTACCTCCATAGCTTAAAAGTGGATAAGTTACTCCTGTGGAGGGAATTAGCTTTATTGCACCTCCAACAGTTAAAAAAATCTGGAAACCATAGGTACAGGCAAGTGCTGCTGTAGTAAGCTTGTAAAATTCGTCCTTGCAATTAAGTGCAATTCTTATGCTTATAATAAAAATACACATAGACATTAAAATAATACATATACTAAAGAAGCTGCCTAATTCCTCACATATTGCAGATATTATAAAGTCCTGCTCAACTACAGGAATACTTTCTGGCAAGCCCATAAAAAGTCCTGAGCCAAACAAGCCTCCCGTACCAATAGCAAATAATGACTGCGTAATCTGATAACCCTTTGAGTCAATAATAGGCCAAGGGTCAATCCACGCTTCTACTCTGACCTTAACATGATAAAACAGCTTATACGCCAGCATAGAAGCACCACTGCCTACAATTAAGCCTCCCACCAAATATCTGGTTTTTCCGGTTGCCATATAGACAATAAATAAATAAACCACACACAAAATAAGTGCTGTTCCTAAATCCTTTGATATAACAAGAATAAGTACATGTATTGCTGCAAATATTCCTGAAATAATAACTCCCTTTAAGCCTTTATATCTGTATAAAATTCCACTCAAAAATAATACAAAAGAAATTTTCACAAACTCCGAAGGCTGTATAGTAATAACCTTTAAATCAATAGACAGCTTTGCTCCTGAGGTAACATTTCCTATTACATATACCAGTGCCAAAGCTCCAATTCCAAATATTCCAAATAGATATGAATAATTTCTAATCTTCTTACTTTTCTCCATTATTTTAGGAATAACTAATGTAATAAGGGCTGCAAAAATGCAAATTATAAACTGTCTTATCCCCTTGTTATAAGATATTCTTGTAATAATAGCAAATCCAATCATAAGCATAAAGCTCATTAGATTTAATAATGCCTTATGATAATTTCTGTAAAGCTTTCTGGTAATAACATTTAGCAAAACAAAAAATACAACCTGCGCAATATAGAAAATAATTATGTTTATGTTTTCGCTATACAAATATATAATTGCAAACAATATAAAATGTATTAAATACATTAATAATCTTTGTAATATTATATAGCTATTCTGTTTTTTGTTTGTATCCTTTATACATCTAAAGGATATAAAGGAAAACAACGCACTTAAAAGCACCAATACATATCTTGATATAATTATAAGTAATCGAACCACTATTCAACACCTCTTTTAAAATGTCCTTTTGTATAATTACTTTTCAGGTTTTTATAGTTTAATAATATATTTTCTATTTCTTCCGGTGACTCTGTAGTAAAGCTGATTCTGTAGCCACAAAAGCCTAAAGCTTCAAGTTCATCTATATTTTGAAAAAGGCCTATAGGAACACTATTATATATAATATTATAACAATATCTGCAAACTGTTCTTACTGTAAAGCTGCTTGATTTCCTGTCGACAATGGTAGTATCTTTACTTTTAAGCTTACAGGCTTCATCAGCTGACAATAGGGTTTCAAGACATTTGTTCATAGTTTTTCTTACACAGCCTGCTGTAAGCATAACAGGAAAATATCCATATACATTTATTTCCATAAATGACCTGTCTAAAAGCTTAAATTCATTTCCATTGGTTTCATAGGAAGCAGTTATTATATCTGCACCAATACTTTTATAATATTTTATAGTTTCATTATTAAAGGCATAAATATTGCTGTCAAAAATCACCTTTTTTATATTTATACCCTTATTTTTCAAATAGAAAAAGCTTTCTAAATTTCTAAACAAATATCCACTTGGTTCAATTTCCCTTAAAGTGTCTATTTCCTTTTCAAGCATTGCCTTAGCATTAGCTCTAAGTATATATGGCAAAGCAATAAAAACTTCTACATTTTTTTCATTGCCCATTTTCACAGCACTGGCTATTTCCTCTAAACTAAACTGGGCATATTCTAAATAAATTCTGTTGCCCCTGTATATAGAAATAACCGTTTCAAACTGTTTCATATCGGATACCAGAACCGTTATATTATTAGAAAAATCACTATATGATTTTTCTATGGTTTTATATGCTATATTTGTATTTAAGCTATTGTCTTTATTTAAACTATCAGCTATATTCAATCCGTTGTCTTTATTTACCCTATTATCTACATATCTTCTATATGTTTCCTTTATTTCTTTTGTAAGCAGCTCCACAAGGCTTCTACGGATTTCATTTAACTCTGAAACAGTTACAAACAAACCTTCATCTACCTGAACATTTATGCTGTCAGCTGCAAAACAGGTTTCTCCCAGCTTGCCAAGCTGCTTTACAACAAAATCCTTAGTAATCGGTTTGTTTTTCGCCTCTAGGGGAACATTTCCATTAGCTGTAACACTAAAGCTGTTATCCCACATTGCAGCTTCAATATTTTTGTCTTTTAATATGGTTATATCAATATTAACTCTTCGCTTAAGCAGCCTTATTTTTCCCTTTTCATCATACATATAGTTATTTAATAATGTATTAATAAGGGCTTCATTTCTAGTTCTAATAACCTCTTTTACATTGCCAAATCTGATTTTTTGTTTAAATTTATAATCAAAAATATCTCCCTTTCTTATATCATATGGTGCAAAAAATTCTGTGTCTGAGTCAATTTCTAAAATGTCACCTTTTTTTATGTCCCTTACTGTCTGGATTTTTATAATATTCTGGTTTATATCTAAGACATTTCCTACCTTTACACCACAATGATTTGGTCTGTTAATAGTCATCATTTCACTGCCATTTTGCCTCTTATAAAAACCATCTGTAAATCCGCCTCTATTATATATATCTTTTAAGGTATCAATGTCCTCTTGGGCTGCCTTATAATTTTTTTTGCCATTTTTTAAATATCTGTCTATATATTTCCTGTAAATAGCTACTACACTTGCAACATATTCCGGCTTTTTCATTCTGCCTTCAATTTTCAAGGAATAAACACCAGCCTCTATTATTTCTGGTAAAATTTCAAGTGTACATAAATCCTTTGGACTAAGAAGGTGCTTATTATCTACCTTTTGCTCTGCATTTGAAAAGGTAAGCCTGCAAGGCTGGGCACATCTGCCTCTGTTGCCACTTCTGGCTCCGATTATAGAACTAAGCAAACATTGTCCGGAATAGCAATAGCATAAAGCACCGTGGACAAAACTTTCTATTTCCAGTCCTGTTACTGTATACATTTTTTTAATTTCAGCTAAATTTAACTCTCTGGGTGTAACAATTCTTGTAACACTTTTATTTTCAGCCAGTACTTTCCCAAACTCTTCTCCGGTTATGGTCATTTGTGTACTGCAATGTATTGGCAGGTCAGTAAAATTACCCGCAATAAATTTAAGCACCCCAATATCCTGAACTATAACTGCATCTAAACCAGCCTCATAATATGGCTTTATGTAATCATATAACTGTGAAAACTCCTCCTCTTTTATAAGAGTATTTACTGTTAAATATAATTTTTTATCAAACATATGGGCATAATTAATAGCCCTTACAAGCTCTTCTTCATTAAAATTGCCTGCAAAAGCTCTGGCTCCAAATTTCTGACCACCTACATAAACAGCATCTGCACCTGCATTAAAAGCTACAAGCATTGTTTCGTAACTGCCTGCCGGTGCTAACAGCTCACATCTTAAACTGTTCCCACATTTATAATCTATCATATTGCTCACTTTATAATTATATTATTAGCAAAAACTAATTTTGACTGCCTGTTGCTGCAGTTGTTGTAGTTGCTGCTTTCTTTCTCTTGTTTTTTGCATCATTCAGCTCAGTCTCTAATTTTACCAAATCAATCTGATTTGAATTAAGTCTTCTTTGCATTGACTCTTTTTCCTTTTCTAATGCTTCAAGCTTAATCTGTGCTGCAATAAGCTCATGCTTAACATCATAAAGCTGCTTGTCCTTTGAAGATACATCTGCCTCTAAAGCGTCAGCCTGCTTTTTTGCCTTAAAATAGTCATCAGCAATATTTAACTCTAAAAGAGTTCTCTGCATATCGTTGCCAAGCTTTTTATAAGCTTCAATGTTGTCAAACTCTGCGATTTTGTTGTTTATGTATGATGCTACCTTTTGAAGATAATCTTCACTTTCATATCCACTAATTGTGTATATTTTTCCATTGATTATAACTTCTGTATTATTTTTTGATGACATAACATTCTCCTATTTTAATAACGGAATGACTGACTTCACTCCAATAAACTAGTTTAATTATACACGAGATACAGCAAATAAACAATATAAAAATATTATTTGTTTGCCTGCTCATTGTATATAAAACCTAAATGCCTATACGCAAATGGTGTGGCAACTCTGCCTCTAGGAGTTCTGGTAACTAAACCATTCATAATCAGGTATGGCTCATATACATCCTCAAGTGTGCCTGAATCCTCACCTAAGGCAGCAGCTAAAGTATCAAGGCCAACTGGTCCACCCTGGAATTTTTCTATAATAGTTTCTAGAATATGTCTGTCTGTAGAGTCTAAGCCTAATTTATCTACATCAAGTAAATCCAATGCGTAATTTGTCACCTCTAAGGAAATATTTCCATTGTATTTAATAAGTGCAAAATCTCGTACCCGTTTTAATAATCTATTTGCAAGTCTGGGTGTTCCTCTGCTTCTTCTGGCAAGCTCTGTTGCACCTTCATCATCAATAAAAATCTCAAATACTGCGGCAGAACGAATAATAATCTGCTTTAACTCCTCAACTGTGTAATATTCCATTTTGTTTATTACACCAAATCTGTCACGAAGGGGAGCTGTTAAAAGCCCTGCTCTGGTAGTTGCACCAATAAGTGTAAACTTAGGTAAATCAAGTCTTATAGACCTTGCTGCCTGTCCCTTTCCTATAAGAATATCTATGGCAAAATCCTCCATAGCAGGGTAAAGCACCTCCTCCACCTGTCTGTTTAGCCGATGTATTTCATCAATAAAAAGCACATCGCCCTCTTGAAGATTGTTTAATATAGCTGCCATATCGCCCGGCTTTTCAATAGCAGGCCCACTGGTAATTTTTATATTTACTCCCATTTCCTTTGCAATTATACCAGCCAGGGTAGTCTTTCCAAGTCCGGGAGGTCCATAAAATAAAACATGGTCCAACGGCTCTTTTCTAAGCTTTGCAGCCTCTATATATACCTTAAGGTTGTCCTTGATTTTTGATTGCCCAATATATTCATTAAGAAAGCCAGGTCTTAAATTATTTTCGTAAACTAAATCCTCTGATTTGATTTCCGTATTAATAAGTCTTTTTTCCATACTTTTATATCATCTTTCTAAGAGCTTCTTTTATAAGTGTTTCAACATCTTCATATAATGTCCCATCAACTTTCTTAACAGCCAAGGCACTTTCGTGCTCTGAATAGCCTAATGCAACTAATGCCATAACTGCTTCCTTTTGAAGATTGCTTTCAACAGGTGCAGCCGCACCAGAAACAAAGGAAACATCTTCCAGGTTGACCTTATCCTTTAATTCTACTATGACCTTCATAGCTGTTTTTGCCCCCACTCCCGGAGCCTTTGAAATAGCCTTGTGGTCACCTGTAATAATTGCCATTCTTACCTCATCTGCTGTCATAACAGACATTATGGATAATCCGCCCTTTGGTCCTATGCCACTAACAGTAATAAGCTTTTTAAATATATCCAAATCCTGCTTTCCAAGAAACCCGAACAAATTCATAGCGTCCTCTCTTACAGCTAAATATGTATATATCTTTACTGTAGCTCCAATGCTTATATTAGCTAACACAGACGACGGCATAAATATATTATAGCCTATTCCGTTGCAATCTACAACAGCTCTGTCCTCTTCTATATCTTCTATAGTTCCTTTTATAAATCCTATCATAAAATCTCCTTGCTATTGATAACATTTTATAATGTATCTGTTTATTTTACTATATATAACCTTGCTGACAATGCCCACAACTATTCCTGTAAACATGCCCAACAAAGTAAGAGGTGGTATTAAATATAATACATACCCTGTGCTTACTAAAAAATATGCCACTAAAATCTGGATAAAATTATGTACTATGCCTCCAATGGCACTGGTAAATATCATATTGCTCTTAAGGAATTGTTTTAATAAGAGCATAACCAAAAAGCTTCCAATACCTGCCAACAGGCTGAATATCATAGAAAAGCCTGTCCCAAATATTATGTTTACAATAAATATTCTTAATAATAAAACTATAAAAGTCCTTTTTTCTCCTACTATGTATAACAAAATAACTGTGCTTATATTTGACAGACCCAATTTAAAGCCATATATTCCAAAATCAAAGGGAATAAGATACTCCACATAGCCTAAAATAACAGCAAAGGCAACAAATAGGGACAATATAGTAAATTGCTTTATATTTTTTGTCATACTAATCCTTTTTGTTTAATCTTTTTCATTTAATCTAATATATTTTGTGTTTCAGCTCAATCCTCTTTTGTGTTTACTATCTGCACAGCCACCTTGTGAGGCAGGCATATAATACTTTCACCCAGGGTACTGATTTTTCCCTGATGTACGCAAATAAGGTCTGGGCAATCAGCCTCTTTTATATATGCGCAACCGTTCTTTATAACCAAATCGTTGTAGCCATTTTCTGTTTCTATACGCTTTGTTGTATCCTCTGTTAAAAGCAGGCTATATACTGTGGCACCATCTACTGAAACCTGTACATATATGGCAGGCTGTCTGCTTTGATATATTCTAATACCAAGCATAGAGGCTATAGCTAGAATACATATTATTAAAAGTATAATAATCTCTCTTTTTTTCATATGACACCTGTATCGAACTTTTGTTCTATATTACCACACAATTCTTTTATTTACAACAATTATATTGCTTTTTATTTAAAACAATATCTGTTATAATTATCCCATTGCAAATTTAAGGAGCTTCTTATGAAAAATAACTTTTTTAAAATAATCCTGCCTGTTATTTCTATGGCAGTTATATCAGTAATGCTTATATTATATTCTGAAAAAAATCTTACTAACAGCTATAGTGTTGTATCAAATTCCGGATACTATTTTGATACCTTTATATCTATTTCTATATATGAAAAGGATGAGGCTTTAGTTGAAAATGATAAAAACCTGATAGCTGAGTGCTTTAATATTTGTAAAGACTACGAATTAATTTTCAGCCACACCAACACAGATAGTGAGCTTTATAAGCTAAACATTTCTTCTGCTTCAACCACTAAAATTTCCTCAGATTTATATAATATACTTTCGATAGCTGATGAATATAACACTCTAACCAATGGTGCGTTTAATGTTTTAATAGGAAATATTGAAGGCTTGTGGGATTTTAAAAAATGTAATATTCCTGCTGATGATATTATCGACCAGCAGCTTGAGCTGCTTTTCAAAGCCAATTATACCTTAGCAAATAATACCATTACCTTTAACAACAGTAAAAGTCTTATTCCTGACATCAATCTAGGTGGTATTGCAAAGGGCTATATTGCTGACAAAATAAAGGACTTTCTCCTTTCCAATAATGTTAATAGTGCCATTATTAATTTAGGTGGAAACATTTTATTAATAGGTGAAAAGCCAGACAAGGAACTATTTAATATTGGTATAACAAAGCCCTTTACTACCACAGGAGAAAATATTGCAAGCGTACAAACCTCTAATATGTCTGTTGTAACCTCTGGTATTTATGAAAGATATTTTGAGCAAAACAATACAATATATCATCATATTATAGACCCATCCACAGGGTATCCTGTACAAAACAATCTATATTCTGTGACTATTATATCTGCCTCCTCTACTATTGCAGATATATTAAGCACCTCAGCCTTTGTGCTGGGAGAAGATAAGGGGATGGAATTAATCAATAAAACTGATGATGTTTATGCTGTCTTTATTACAAGTGATTTCAAAATTATTCTTAGTGACGGTTTAAAAATGAATAACAATACTATAGCTATAGCTGATAATTAATTATTCATATGGGTTTTGCTTCGTCTGATAAATATATTAATAAGCTTTTTACCGTTAAAAGGTATAAGAGGATAAATATAGCTTTCATTAGATACGGTTTTGTTAAAGGCAACTAATAATAAAATTATAATTACTCCACCGATAAAGCCCCAAAGTCCAAATATACTTGTGGTAAGCAGTAAAAATATTCTTAAAAACTTTAGTGCATAGCCAAGCTCAAAGCTTCCGTGAGTGAAATTAGCAAAAGCCACAAATGCCATATAAAGCATTATTTCATTATTAAACCAGCCACTGCTAACTGCTGCATCTCCTAATACCACTCCGATTATTATACTAAGAGGTGTATTTAACATATCCGGAGTATTTACTGCTGCAAGCTTCATTCCGTCAATAGCAACCTCTAAAATAAGCAGCTGTGCTAATATAGGCACATTTATTGTATCCTTAATTATAATAAACTCCAGCCATTTTGGCGTATCTACATAGCCATATGCAAACAACAGATACACAGGGGTTAAAAATAGTGCAACGAAGGTTACTATTACTCTTGTAAATCTAAAATAAGTACCAGTTATAGGCGGAAAGTAATAATCATCAGCTTCTTCTAATATATCAAAAAAGCTTACAGGAATAATCATTGCCGATGGGGAATTGTCTACTAAAATCACAATATGCCCCTCCATTATAGCTGAAGCTGAGGTATCTGGTCTTTCTGTATATTGAAATTTTGGGAAGGGATTAAACCACTTGCCCTTATATAAGCACTCTGCAAGGCTTTCCTGATTCATTGAAAGAGAGTCCACCTTTATAGAATTAAGCTTTTCCTTTATATTTGATAATAGCTTTTTATCTACCTTATTGTTCATATAAGCCACTACAACATCTGTTTTGGAAATTCTGCCAACAGTATATATTTCAAAGGTTAAATTTGTATCTCTTATTCTTCTTCGGATTAAGGCAGTATTAGAAACTAAGGTTTCTACAAAGCCGTCCTTAGAGCCTCGAAACACCTTATCCTTAGTAGGTTCCTCGATTGAACGCATAGGATATGTTCTTGCATCGATTAATATTATTTTCTCATAGCCCTCAATTACTAAGGCTATAACACCTGATAATACATTTAATTTAAGCTTTTCCAGCTCATCACACACATCTACTTCTATATAAGGGAGTTTTGTTTTTAGAAAGTCATAATAATTATCTATATTGTCCTCATTACTCATGTCCATAAAATACTGCATAAGCTTTTGAAGTATATCGTCCTTTGCAAATCCATCAATAAAATACAAGGATGCCTTTTTATCATCAATCTTAAAGGTTCTATATATTAAATCAAAGCTTTTGTCTACTCGTAGCTCCTTATTTATTGTATTAATAGTTTCCTTAAAATCCTTATTAATTATTTCCATACTGCCTCCTACTTATAAACTATTTTCCTTATGAAAAATTAGTTTATAAATATAGTTTTAACTGTCTTAAATTTATTATACTTCCTGTATAACCTTTTGTGGGCATTTATCTGCACATAAGCCACAGCCACAGCATTTTTCAACATCAATATGAGCAAGGAAGTTTGAAACTGTAATTGCATCTGTTGGGCAATCCCTTGTACAAAGGGTACAGCCTATACAACCAGCACTACATGACTTTTTAACATTAACGCCCTTTTCATTGGAATTGCAGGCAACTAAATAATAGCTCTCATAAGGAACCATTTCAATAAGTCCCTTTGGACACTCCTTAGCACACTTTCCACAGCCTAAGCACTTTTCTCTGTCAACAACAGCTATACCATTTACAATGCTGATAGCATCATTATCACAGACCGATATACAAGAGCCATATCCCAAGCAGCCATATTCACAGCTTTTTGGTCCATTTCCCGGCACTAAGGCTGCATCCTTACAGGTCATATTGCCTGTATACTTAAATTTCTCACTTGTTTTCTTGCAATCACCACTACATTTTATATATGCTACCTTTCTTACAACCGTAGCACTTGTTCCCATTATTTTGCCGATTTCTTCTGCAACTTTTGTGCCACCAACAGGACAGCCCGCCACACTGGCCTCTCCCTTAGCAATGGCACTTGCAAGTCCGTCACAGCCAGGAAAGCCACAGCCACCACAGTTATTACCTGGTAATGCTTCTCTGATTTTTATTACTCTTTCGTCCTCTTTAACAGCCAGAAACTTGTCGGCTACACCTAATAATATTCCTATTAATAAGCCAACCACACCTACAAGAATACACGCTGTAATTATTCCTATAATGTCCATGTTATCCTCCTATAAAAGACCTGCAAAACCACTAAAAGCTATTGCCATAAGTCCTGCTGTTAATAATACTATAGGTGTTCCTTTAAATGATTTTGGTATATCATTGTATTCAATTTTTTCTCTTATTCCCGCTAAAATTACGATGGAAATTGTAAAGCCAATAGCTGTAAATAATCCATTTACAATACTTGTAATAAAATCATAATCCTTTTGAACATTTGTAATTGCAATACCTAATACTGCACAATTTGTTGTAATAAGCGGCAAATACACACCCAGCGCCTTGTATAAGGCTGGAGAAAACTTCTTTAATGCCATCTCTACAAACTGGACTAAGGCAGCAATAAGCAAAATAAATACAATGGTTTTTAAATAGTCCAAATCCAGTGGAACTAATATAAAGTTATAAACTAAAGAGGTAAGAGCACTGGATATGGTGATAACAAATATAACTGCCATTCCCATACCTGATGCAGTTTTAGTTTTCTTAGATACTCCAATAAATGGACATAAGCCTAAAAACTGGCTAAGTACAACATTATTAACCAAGGCAGCAGCTACTGCAATTTTAAGTAAATCACTCATTTATTGAACCTCCATTACACATAGAACAGTTTCCGTTACAGCCGGCTGTTTCACAGGTATTTTCTTGATTTTTATTTTTGCTTCTGCCCTTTATTTTGTTTTGTGCTGCAACTAAAAAGGCTAGAACAAAAAACGCTCCCGGAGCTAAACCGATAATTCTAATTGGTTCAATATCAAGTCCTCCCGAGGTAGATATTTTATCTATAAGCTGGTTTATTGGTGTAAGAATATCAAAGCCTAAAATTGTACCATAGCCTATTATTTCTCTAAAAGCACCAAGTGTTCCAAGACCTATTGTAAAGCCAAGTCCCATACCTATACCGTCAAATAGTGAAGGAATAACCTTGTTTTTTGATGCGTAGGCTTCAGCTCTGCCTAAAATAATACAGTTTACAACTATAAGTGGAATATATATACCTAAGGAATCATTAAGCGAAGGCAAATAAGCCTCTAACATAAACTGCATAATGGTTACAAAGCTTGCAACAATAACTATATACGCTGGCACTCTTACCTTATCTGGAATAATATTTCTAAGTAAAGAAATAATTGTATTTGACATAGCAAGTACCACTAAGGTTGTAAGTCCCATACCTATACCGTTTATACAAGAGGTTGTAACTGCAAGGGTTGGACACATACCCAGCATCATAACAAAAGTAGGATTTTCCTTTATAATACCATTAAATAAACGCTCTTTTATTGCTTTAAAAGTATTCATCTACTTGTTCACCTCCTGTGTATTTTCTAAAATTGCTGTTGCTACTATAACAGCCGCATTGACACCCTTTGTAACAGCCTTTGAAGTAATAGTTGCTCCCGATAAAGCGTCAATATTTGTACCAGCCTGATTTTCAGCCTTGTTTACAACAAAAAGTCCATCTCTTTCTACCTTGTACTGGGAAAGAAAGCTTTCATTAGCTGCATTCATACCAAGACCTGCTGTTTCACTAATAGACAAAATGGAAACTCCATTTATTTTTCCTGACAAATCTATTCCTACAGAAAATGTAATATCACCACCAAAGCCTTCCTTAGAAGTAACATTTACAACATAGCCTATAGCTTTGTCATCTTTTCCTTTAGCAGTTACTACACCGTCAATAATTACATTTTTTGAAGTTATACTATTTTTTTCTAACTCCTTTTCAATTAACTCCTTGTTGTAATCATATACTTCAAAGGTGCTTGCCTGACTAAATACAGTTTTATAGGCTTCATTTTGATTTTTTTCCTGCTGTTTTGCTCTGGCGTCCTTTGTAAGCTCATATACACCACCTAATAAAAATCCCGATATAAGTGTTATAGCCATAAGAATCAAGGCATTTTTTATTGTTTTATTCATTATTCTGCCTCCTTCTTTTTCTTTACATAACCAAATGGCTTTGGCATTGTTACCTTTTCAATAAGTGGCACTAACAGGTTACAGAAGATAATAGCAAAGGATACTCCTTCTGCGTTTGGTCCAAATACTCTGAATATTCCAGTAAGTATGCCTAATAAAGCTCCAAATACCCACCTGCCATTTTTGGTTATTGGGGAGGTAACATAATCTGTAGCCATAAAAAATGCTCCAAGCATTATTCCACCACCGCATAGCTGTAATGCCAGATAGTGCAAATCAAAGCCTTTACCACCAAATATCAATATAAATACAGAAAATACACCTAAATATGCCAATGGTATTCTAATATCAATAATTCTTTTTGCAAGTAAATATACTGCACCGATTAAGATAGCTATGGCAGAGGTTTCACCTATTGTACCGGCTGTTGTACCCATAAACATTTTAAATAAATCAAAATCGCCAGTATCTCTAATTACCTTTAAAGGTGTTGCTGTTGTTACAGCGTCATATGTAAATACTGTCATTTTTGTACCAAAGGACAAAAGTAAAAAGCATCTTGCTGCAAGAGCCGGGTTCATAAAGTTTTGTCCAATACCACCAAATAACTGCTTAACAATTATTATTGCAAAAACACCACCTACTACTGCCATCCAGTATGGAATATCGTATGGAAGATTAAGTGCTAAAAGTAAGCCTGTTACTACTGCTGATAAATCTTTTATAGTCACCTTCAATTTCATACACTTTTGAAAAATTAATTCTGATAAAACACAGGTTAATATTGTTACAAGTATTACTAAAAATGCTCTATATCCAAAATTAAATATTCCAAAAAATGTGGTAGGAAGAAGTGCAATTATTACATCCAGCATTATTGAAGATGTACTGTTTTTATCTCTAACATGAGGATTAGAGGATACATTTAATAAATCACTCATTTTGTTCTCCTTTATGTATTACACATTATTTTTTAGCTAAAATATTCTTTTTCATAGTCTTTATAGATTGGGTAAGCTGTCTTTTAGCTGGACATATGTAAGAGCAGCTTCCACACTCTACACACTCAAGACCATGTAAATTTAAAAATTCTTCTTTATTGTTGTGCTGTGCAGCCTTTGCCAGTCTTGATGGCACAATTCGTGCAGGGCAGGCATCAACACATCTGCCACAATTAATGCAGTTTTCAGGCTCAAGTGCAGCCACCTCATCCTTCTTAAACATAAGAATTGCCGAGGTACCCTTTACTACAGGTATATCTAAATCATATAAAGCCATTCCCATCATAGGTCCACCAGAAATTATCTTTTCCGGTTCACCCTTAAATTCTCCTGTATCCTCTATAAATCTTTTAATATTTGCTCCAACAGGCACAATATAATTGCCTGGATACTTAACAGCATCACCTGTTATAGTTACAACTCTTGTTGTAAGTGGTAAATTTTTTGCAACAGCATTGTATATTGCATAAATTGTATCAATATTATGTACAATACAGCCCTCATCAGCAGGCAGCTTTGATGAATTTACACATCTTTTTGTTGTAGCATAAATAAGAGAGCGTTCACCACCCTGAGGATATTTTGTAAACAAGGTTTTTACTTCTATATTATCCTCTGCTTTAATACACTTTTTCAATTTTGAAACAGCATCAAGTTTATTGTCCTCAACTGCAATTATCCCCTTAACATTATCAAATAATGAAAGTGCTATTCTAAGTCCCTCAACTATTATTTCGGGGCTTTCTAACATTCTTCTATAATCAGAGGTTAAGTATGGCTCACATTCAGCACCATTTACTATTATGTAATCTATATTTTCTGGATTTTTAGGACTAAGCTTAACATGAGCTGGGAAACCAGCTCCACCCATACCTACTATTCCAGCCTCTTTTATTAAAGCTAACTTTTTCTCCTTTGACAATTCCATATAATTGTCATTATCCTTAACACTGACCTTTTCATACTTCCCATCATTTTCTATAATAACACATTGAACTTTATTTCCATTTGCTATTTTTCTTTTATCAATCATTTTTACAGTACCAGATACAGATGAATGAACATTAGCAGATATAAAGCTGCTGGCCTCACCTATTTTCTGATTTACTAATACTCTGTCCCCAACCTTTACTATTGGTGTTGCCGGTGCTCCTATATGCTGTGACATAGGAATTACAAACAAGCCATCCTCTGGAAAATATTCATCTATAGCTTTATTCTTAGTAAAATTCTTACCAGAAAAAGGATGAACACCACCTTTAAAAGTCAATACTGACATTATACATACATTCCTTTCCATTAAACTGCAAACCTCTATATCATAATATATATTACATATTTTAACAAGATTTTTATTTATTATTTACTATATATTTTATTCACATAAACCTTTTTAACTAAATTTTGTATTTTATTATTGAACTTATTATATATGGCATTTTTTTTATATTTTGTTATAATGATTACATATGAAAAACTAAAGGTAATTTATCTACTTCTAATACCTTTGTCATAAAAATAAGAAACGGATAACATTATGGAAATAATAGAAAATATACTTAACTTTGAAATAAACCCTGCAATATATGGCGACATAGACCTTAGGGCCAGTGTATTTTTTGACATTGAAACTACTGGCTTTACTCCAAAAAATACTCTCCTATATTTAATCGGCTGCATATACTTTGAACCTGCTAAAGATACCTTTGTTTCCAAGCAATGGTTTATGAATGAGGTTACTGACGAGCCAATTATGATTTCTGAATTTTTTAATTGTATTTCCAATTACAAATATTTAATCAGCTACAATGGAAACGGCTTTGATATTCCCTACATTGAAAAGAAATGTATATTACATAATATAGGTTATTCCTTTGACAGCTTTATTTCTGTAGATATTTACAAAAGAATACAGCCTTACAAGCATATTTTTAATTTAGAAAATATAAAGCAGAAATCTATTGAAAAATTTCTAAATATAAACCGTGAGGACAAATATAGTGGTGGTGAGCTGATTTCTGTATTTTATGAATACCTAAAAAACAAAACACCAGATTACAAGGATTTCTTAGTTCTTCACAATTTTGATGATATTGTAGGCTTAACAAATATACTTCCTATTCTTAATTATACCAGTATATTTAATATGAAGTACAGCTTGGATTCCATTACTATTACTAATGACAAAAATAATATTCCTACCAATGTTACAATAAATTGTGTAACTGACTTTTCAGTTTCTATACCTGTTTCCTTTGGAAATTCTTATTATTTCATTAATTGGGAAAAGGAAATTCTGACTATTAGCATACCTGTGTATTCTGGTGGTTTGAAATTCTTTTATCCAAACTATAAGGACTACTATTATCTGCCTAATGAGGATTGCTCTATACACAAAAGTGTAGCCTTTTATGTAGATAAAAACTTTAGGACAAAGGCTAATGCTGCAAACTGCTACAGCAAAAAGACCGGTCGCTTTTTACCTCAGATACACGAAATAATAAAACCTTACTTTAAAATTAATTACGATGATAAAGTCACATATTTTGAACTTACCAAAGAGGTTTTAGATACTCCTGATTTAATTTTATCTTACATTAATGACCTTCTAAATAATTACAATCAATAGTTTTTAAAAGTGATAATTTTTGTAACTAACAGATTTTATAGTTTACTTAACTATTACAACAGCAAGAAGCTCCTGCCACAGATAGTGGCGAGAGCTTCTCTTTTTAATCTCTTTTTTATAGACAGTTTTAATTTTCTGGCTGTTATTTACCAGCCATCTGTCTTTCCTGTTCTTCAATCATTTTCTTAACCATATATCCACCTACTGAACCATTCTGAGCAGATGTTAAGTTGCCATTATAACCGTCTGTTAAAGGTACTCCTAATTCAGATGCTACTTCCATTTTAAATCTGTTCATTGCACTCTTTGCTTCTGGAACATTTGTCTTATTTGATGAATTTGTCATAAAAATCTCCTCCAATACATTCAATTTATAACTCGTTTTAAGTTACAATCATAGTATATGGAGGAGATTGTTTATTAATCTGGTAATTTTTATCTATTATTTTTCTTAATGTTACATGAAAGAGCAGTTGCAATAACGAACAATATAATTGCTACATACTCTGGTAAAACATTATAGAAAACTGTGATATTACCTGTCAACTGAGAACATCTAAGCATTACTGCTGTAACTATTACTAATATTACTGCAATAATATTTATAGCCTTTGCTGATGCTTTTTTGCTAATCATAGAATGTACCGCAACAGCTAACATAAATATGTAAAGGAATAACAAATATCCAATAGACACTACTCCATATATTAAATCGTACTTACCTTCCTGATTTAATATTCTGAATAAGCCGTCTTGATACCCTACAATACCAAAACATATAAAGTGCATGCCAAATGACAAGAATAAACCTATACCTTTAAAAGAATTAACTACATTTGAAGTGGTTATAGTAGATACAAATATACACAATACTGTAATTCCAAAACAGAAATCACATAAATAGTTCATAAACTTTACTTGCTCGTAATTATATAAGAACTGTGTAACAATACAGCCCAAGGCTAAAACACTAAACAAAATAGTTGCTATTTTAAGATATGGTATTTCTATCTTTTCTTTTGTTGCACTATAGCTATCAGCAATAGTATATGCACCATTTTTTGATACTTTCGTATTTGACCTTCTATTTTTTGTCTTTAAATTATATTTTTCAGAGCCTGTTGATTTGGAAACCTCGACCTGCATTCCCATATTTGTATTCATATTGAAGAAATCATTTGTCAATTCAATATCCTCATATTTAGGCTTATATGGTGTAAACGAAGTATATTCAAAAGAATCCGACCTGTTACTCTTTTCGCCGTTTTCAACAATCTTTTCATCGTATGCAACAGCTCCATAATTTGAAACTCCAGATGAAACAACATTACCCATTATATCATCCATATAGGTAGGTTCATCCTCATATGTAATTTCAATATCTTCAGTTTTACTTTCCTCTGATTGATTCTCTGTAGTAACAGTCTCTTTAGCTTCCTCGCTATCTGCCTGACTTGTTTCTTCATCAGCTGATAATTTCTCACTATCTATTTTATTTATCTCATCTTTAACAGATACTTTTTCATTTTCTGCCTCAGCTTTCAAAATAGCAGCTGCTTCATTTTCTTTTTTTGCTTCCTCAAGCTGTAGTTTTTCATATGCAACCTTATATAGCTCTAATAAAGCAATCTTTTCATCCTCTGTTAGCAGACTTAAATCGACTATTTTACCTTCTTTTTTTTTTTCCGAATATAGAATTTGAAGATACATTCTGTTCATAAAAACGAATCTGATCCTCTAATGTTCTATACTCGCTTGCACCAGCATATTCAATATCATCGTTATTTGATTTGTTAGATTTGAAGTTTCTTAACTGTTCTTCTAAGGTAAGTGGTTTTTCTGTGCTTTGTGTTCCGGCAAGGGATGATTCCTGTGTCTTACCAAGAGATGCTAATCTTTCTTCAAGTGTATCACCAATATTTGCTGTTGGCTTTTCAACAGGTGTTGGCTCTACATTATTTACTTTTTCTTTCTCGACTACTGGTTCTGGAACGCTGACTGGTTTTATGTCAACAGTTTCAGCTACTGGTGTTTCCTCTTTTGATGTTCCAAATGCCCTAAGCATATCCTCAAGTGTAGTTTCAGCAGAAGTACTACTATTATTATGTACAGGCTCTGCAACTTCTTTTTCCTGTACCTTTTCGTCAGGTACACTTACCGAAGTATAGGCTGGCATTGTAGCGGCAAGATTTTCTTTGCTGCTTTCTATATCATTATCTTTCTCTTCCTTAACCTTGGTTGTCTTATTACCTGACATAGCAGCAAGCCTTGCTTCTACCTTAGCAGCAAGTCCAGCTTCCTCCTCGGCTCTCTTTCTTGCTTCCTCATCTTCAGCAGCAAGTCTGGCTTCTTCCTCAGCTATTCTTCTGTTCTCTTCTTCAGTAGCTTTTCTAGCTTCTTCTTCAGCCTTTCTTCTGGCTTCCTCTTCGGCAGCTCTTCTGGCTTCTTCTTCGGCTATTCTTCTAGCCTCTTCTTCAGCTTTTCTTCTAGCCTCTTCCTCGGCAGCTCTTCTAGCTTCTTCTTCAGCCTTTCTTCTAGCCTCTTCCTCGGCAGCTCTTCTAGCTTCCTCTTCAGCAGCTCTTCTAGCTTCTTCTTCAGCCTTTCTTCTAGCCTCTTCTTCTGCAGCTCTTCTAGCTTCTTCTTCGGCTATTCTTCTGGCTTCTTCTTCTGCAGCTCTTCTAGCTTCTTCTTCAGCTTTTCTTCTGGCTTCTTCTTCGGCAGCTTTTCTGGCTTCTTCTTCGGCTATTCTTCTAGCCTCTTCCTCAGCTTTTCTTCTGGC
>ENA-OUQF01000020-OUQF01000020.1-human-gut-metagenome-genome-assembly--contig:-NODE-20-length-196897-cov-23.326683_pt1 | contig 196897 bp, 156 predicted proteins | sample MGYA00237947_ERZ548826 | MGnify/ENA primary metagenome ERZ548826 (study PRJEB26490, sample SAMN05194701) | human gut metagenome | biome: terrestrial biome; feature: human-associated habitat... | reverse complement strand
ACGAAAAATGGTCTTCAGCGACCTGTGCTTCAACTAAATTGCGGAAGAACCACCTAAATCAGGACAATACACTTCGTGCGTCAACAGGGTGGCTCCGCGCACGGGACGGGAAGCGGGTTAAGCGTAGCTATGCATTCCGCCGAGGAGGTAGTTGACACCGAAATAGGTGAAGAGAACGGAGGCGGAGAGGATCAGGGTGTAGATGTGGTAGGCACGGTGACTCCTCAGGAACGGGAGACGGGTGCGGTGAACACCGAGGGAGGCGATCAGGAAAGTGATCAGAGCCCAGGTTTCTTTCGGGTCCCAGTTCCAGTAGCAGCCCCAGGAGACGTTGGCCCAGATGGAGCCTGCGATTATGCCTGAGCCTAAGAAGAACAGGGCAGGGTACATCAACGCTTCCGACATCCGGGCCATCTTCGCGGAGGCTGAATCAGAGACTGAAGTATGGCGCAGTGATGCAACCAGCCCACAAATTCCGTTGACCATAATGATGGCGAGAACGGTGTAGGAAAGCATCATTAGAGAAACGTGGATGCTCAGCAGTGGGGACGACAGCACAGGCATCAGTTGGGTGACGGCCGGGTTGGCGTTGCCCATCGCGGAAACCAGAGCGGCCAGCGACGCGACTATGATCCCGAACGGGAGCATAATCGAAAACCTCTTGAAACTCAACACGGAAGCCAGCATTGCCGTCCAAGCGATCGTCAGCATCGTCTCCGCACCATTGGAGAAAGGAATATGTCCGCTCGCGATCCAGAAGAGCCCAAGCACGATGGTCAACACGAGGAAAAACACGAAAGCCGCAGCTACTCCAACGATCTTGAATATTTCTGGAACATATTTTTTACCAACCCTTGTAGAGGAGAAATTTCCCCGGATCATCCTACGCATCGCCGCCGCCAGCATCACCAGACCGATGATCAGGAAAGTTCCTGCGATCGGAAACAGCGGAGGCAGAGCGTTGTACGCCCTCTCGGCCTTGATGCGGTACGCCGGCGGAAGGCTCTCCCCCATCTTGCTCTCCTGAAAGCGGCGCAGCTTCCCGATCGACTCTTCTAATTTTGAATATTCACGGTTCACCACCAGCTCGAAGATATAGTCCATCGACTTGCGGACGAAAAGCCACTCCTCATCAGCGATTCCTTCCGGCAGCCGGTCGCTCTGCGAGTACCATCCAAGCCGCCCGGTGCTGTCCCGCAAAGGGTAGATTTTCAGCAGGTCTCCTGAATATAAAGCCTTGACAGTCGCCTCCTTATCCATTGCGTCAACCGCCTTTTTCCGGTTGTGCATAGGAATATTCCTCCAGCTGGTGCCGTAGAACATCCAGCCAGTAAGTACTTGCTCGTCAGTCAGTCCCTTAACTCCAGACGTACCGTAAAGCTTTGCGCTGAAATCCGAAGCCAGAGTCTGAAGCGGGCATATTCGTCCGTGGTACAGAACGTAGAGTCTTCCGAATTCGGCGGCGATGTTTTCCGGCAGGACTTTCGGAGAGGCTGAGCCACGTTTTACCTGATTCCCTTTGACGGAAGCATTTTCCGTTTGAGGCAGCCCACCTACGGAATTCCCTGTCGCATAAGCGGTTGCCTCCAAGCACAGAAGAATCGCTATGACCGATGAATATCTCAACGCGTTCCCGAAGAACTTCTTGAACCTCTTGTCAGTGAAGAAAAACGCCAGAAGTCCGAGAAGCAACAGAGCATAGCCGGTGTAAATGACAGCGATGCCGACCGGGTCGTGGCTCACGGTGAATGTCACACCGGCCTCATCGCTGTCATAGTCAGTCTGATAGAAACGATAACCTTTACAGGACAGGATGCGGTTCATCCTCACCTCGCCCTCGCGGAGAACCGAGCCGTTCCTTGTGAAACGCAGCCGTGAACTGTAATCCGATGCGGCGTCCGTTCCGGAATGGTAAAGCACCTCGAAGCCCTCAAGTTCCACACTGAAAGGCAGTTCGAGAATCTTTCCGTCCTTGGTCTCGAAAGTCTCCACGGATTCCCCCTCACGCACGTGAAGCATCCCCTTCCTAGCGGAAAAGGATGTCACAAGCGCTCCCGCCAGAATCAGTGCCAGCGAAAGGTGCAGCACCAGGGCCGCCGGCCGCCCCGCAAAAAGTCTTGTCATTATATCGAATCGATAAATCTTACTACCGCATCACGTTCTGTCTTGGAGAGGGCGCGGAAATTCTCAACGGATTTGCGGGCGTCGCTCTGGGCGCTTCCGTGCCACATAATCGCCTCCACAACAGTCCTGGCGCGGCAGTCGTGAAGCCTGTCAACACCTCCGGCGACAAGCTCGCTCAGGCCACGTCCCCAAAGTGGAGTCGTCCTGCACCAACCGGTACGGATGTCGTTCTTCATAAAGAGACGATGCTGGACCATATCGGTGTACGGCCAGATAGTCTGGTGAGGATAACGAGGAAGCCTCGGATCGTTGTCCTTGAAGAAACCGTTCGGATCCGTGACATTGTCCTCTCCGGTAACCCAGCTTGGACGGTGGCACGTAGCGCAACCGATCTTAGTGAAAAGTTCCTTGCCTTTGATAACCTCAGGATTGTCCAGATCCCTGGCCGCAGGAACAGCCAACCCTCTGTGCCAGATCATAAAGTCGGCATATTCCTCATCCGTCATCTCCGGCTTGAGATCCTTGGCCATCAAATAATTATAAATATCCTCCTGAACATTCCCCGTCTTGTTCTGGTCAGGGAAATATTTGTAGAAATCCTTCTGGACATCCGGATCCTGCGAAGCCACCTTGGCGTAGGTCGCCGTCATATAGTGGTAACGCCTGTCGCTTCGGGTCACGTTGGTGATGTTCCAGATGGCGTTCGCTCCGGCGGCGTCCTGCAACGGGCCACGGCTCAACGCGTAAGTGAAACGCTTAGGATGGGTAGTCTTGCCGTAAAGGCTTGTCCACTCGCCATTTGCGAATATGGCCGGATTCAGTTTGGCACCAGCCGCCTCCTCCTTGGCGTACTGCGCCTTAAGATCATCGTCATCAATCGCGTCCAGAAGCCCGACTCCATAAACGCCAATCGTGGACTCAACCCTGAAACGCACATTTGAATATGGCACCGTGGTGGTCTCGCCGTTCTTCGTCACCTCAAGCGGCACATAGAACGCATCCTCAGGGACGATGACCTCCGGATAGATAAGACTGTAAGGCTCTCCGTCAGGGAACTGGTTGCCCCATTCGTCGGTATATTCAAGCCAGTTTATCTTGATGTTGCTTTCATCGATAGGAGCCTTGAAAGGAGCCACCGCAAGAGTCTGCGGCATTCCGGTGACCGAACTGAGGTAAGTGTCTGTGTCGTCGGTGATTACCAAAAGGTAGCCGTTGCCGTTCTTGTCAGCCTTGTACTCGGTCTGACGCTTGCCGTGACTGTAGTTCGGGTGGCAGTAGAGGCATCCGCGACGGACCATCAACGGGCCGAGGCCGCTGAAAGCCCCGTCCTTGTTCTCGTTGAAATCCCTTTCAAAGAACATCTCTCCGTTCTTGAAGGCTTGGATCATTCCGGAGTTCTCGATCACCGGAGTCGGCTGCTCGTAGGCTGAAGCGCTTGAATTGAAAGCCGTTCCGAGTTTTCCGCCGGCATACCATTCATCACTCAGCTCGGTCGGAGTCTCAGGTTCGTCCGTTCCGCCATTGCCGTTGCAGGCGGTGAAGGCAAAAAGGGTGGCTGAAAGTATCAGCAGTGATTTATTCATAATCTTTCAATTTTATATTGGTTAAAGGATCAGCCGGCTTTACCGGCCAATCCTTGGATATTCATTTAAAGTCCCGAGGGTGAAAAGCTTCAGTTTCAAAGGTTTCCACCAATATGGAAAAAAGTCTTTCCTCCTCAAAGAACATTCACTTTAGTCATTGATCAAAGCCTGGCGTGCGACCTCGAGAGCGTCATTAAGGTTATTGCAGGCGTCGATGGCCTCCTTGACCTTGGCATCCTTGTAGTTCTTCACGAACGGCTTAGGCATAGCACCGATCTTCTCAAGGCATTTCTCGATCGCGGAGATGACACCCTCATTGGCGGCCTGATCAACACTTGCAAGATAGGCGCTCACTGAATATGTCTGAGCGGTTGTCGCCCCGAGAGCTCCGAAATAGGCATTGCGGACGCTGACGATGTTGTCGTAGAAGTCCTCAACGGAGTTCCAGGAATGAGGGGACTCGATGTAGTTCTCATCCTCTCCGGTGTACGGCTTTCCGATTTTCTGAGTGCCGACCTCGTCCACGATGTCCTTGCAGCCCTCGATGATCTGCTCGCTTCCGGCAGTGACTGACTTCCAGACGCTTCCGGCCTGGCCGCAAAGTTTCATCTGCTCGCCGAAATCATCCTCAGGCTCCATCTCGGCCTCCTCGATCAAAGCCTTCTTGGCATAGCTGACGTTGTCAAGTCCGGCCCAGGCGGCCTCGAGTCTCGCGGCGCTCAGTGACAGGTCCTTGGCGACAGCGGCGGCATAAAGAAGCTCCTTCTCAGGAATGGCGGAAGCCGCACGTTCCTTACCGTCACGGAACAAGATATATTCAATGCCGTGGAATCCTACAAGTCCATTGTTGAGGTTGGCGACAGTGTTCTCGATGTCTGACATCATCTTCTCGCTGTCGAGAAGGTTCTCAAGAGCGACCTTGTCAAGCGGCCAGGTGTCGATGTGAGGGTCGATGCTGTACTTGGACGCGGCTCCGAAAAGGAAAGCCTCGCTCCACTCCCAGTACTGGCGGGCGGATTTCCAGAGGTCGCAGGCTGCCTTGACATTGGCATCGGTCGGTGCCGTCTGAAGTTTCTCGATCGCCGCCTGAAGATCAAGCGACTTGTCAGCGAGGTTCTTGTACGTCGGGATCACAGTGTTGTCCACGAAAGTCTCGTTGACCTTCTGGAGCGTTTCCTCCTTAGCGGAGGTCGGGTCTGTGGAATTTTTGTCGCAGGCCACAACGGCGAGAGCTGAAGCCATCAGCACAGCCGCGAATTTAAAACCTTGTCTCATAGTCGTTGTATTTTTTGAATATTTATTACCTATATTACTTGCATCATCACCTCAAAAACCAGCCACTAAAAGCGATTCCAAAGGTGATCGAAGGTTCGTTGTTGAACGGGGCGACATAGAAGCGCTTTGAATATTCCGCCTTCACGACGATGTCTTTGATCGGGTACCAGTTGATGCCGGCGGCGATGCGATGCTTCCCGCACCATTTGTAGTCCAGCACGCCGTCGGCCACCTTGAACATCGAATCGTAGTACTCGTAGTGGGCGAAAGCGTAGCACTTGCTCTCCTTCTTGAAGAGTGAAAGAATATCATAGCCCACCTCTATGCTGCCGACGATCGCATCGGATCCCACAGCGTTGCGAGGGGAAGGCGAAGCGTTAGACATATTGTTCTTGTTGAACGCCGTTATCTGTTGGGAATCATTCAGATGAGCATAATCAAAGCATCCTCTGGCGATCAGGTTGTGTCCCGAGTAGGTGAAATCCGCCGAGCCGATCATCACCTCGCCCTTGCAGTCCTTGTACTTGGAGTTCTTCGTGAGGGAGTTGTTGAAGCTTGATCCGAAGTAGCCGCTAAGGCCCATCCTCAAGCCTTTGACAGAATGGTTGTCAATCCTGAACGCCCCGGCGTAGGAGTTCGCGATCTTGAATTCGTAAGGGGATCCGGCCCCGCCCTGAATGAAGTTCTCGGTACTGAATCTGTCCGAGTCAAGTCCCGGAAGGAACATCAGTTCATAGGACCATTTGCCAAGGTTACCCAGAATCTCGATTCCCGGCTCGTGCCAGGTGCAAGGAAAGACAGTGTTCTCTCCTTCCATCCTGTAGGCCGTGAAGAACTCGGTCGGAAGATGGTGACCATTCGTCAGTCCCACCGGGATGATTATCATTCCTGTCCTGACCTTGAACGCGTCACTGAAAGCCTTCTGGAGCCAGAACTGCTCCAAAGCGACCTCGCCTCCGCGCTCGATCTCGCTCTCATATTCACCTGCCTCGTCAGCCTCGAGCTCGACCGCGCTTTCGGTGCCTCCGTGCTCGAACTCGATCTCCGTGCCGAGCGTCCATCCTTTTCCGAAGTCGTACCCAAGATTGATGACGAAGTGCGGTATGTCGAACCGTCCGTGACTTTTATCGTCTTTATATTGCTCCGGATGGTTGTACCTCTGCCAAGCGTCGCTATAGAAGTTGCGGGTCATCATCGCCTCACCGTAACCACCGATTGTAAGTCTCTGAGCGTTAGCTGCGAAGCCAGTCGCAATCAGTATTACCAGAAGTAAAATCTTTTGTCTCATTTTTACCTTTTCAATTTGACACGGCAAAAATACAGCGACACGGAAAGTCTGGCAATCGCAATTTTTCGGTATTCTGTACGGTTTCCGTTCAGGGATTGTGGCGAATAATTGGTATTTATCGTTTAAGAGCACCGGAGAATCCGTGACGGAAACAATTGATAAGGGACGGTAGGGATCCGTGCGTGGAATCTGGTTTCTCACTCACGAAGAGACACCAGAAACACTCACCGACAGATTGCCTAAAGTGAACTCGTGCGTAAAAACGGCTCTCATACGCACCAAGTGACTACAAAGAATAACTCTGGAGAAAGACGATTTTACAAGCACGGGGATATTTATGAGCCACCGGAGCAAGACTTAAAAATTGTTTTTTTACCATCAATATGCACACATTATCTAAATTAGTCGTATATTAATAGTTTGGAATTAGAAAACCATCCATTTTTGACTTGAAGACGATGATTAGGCCATAGATAACGAGATAGCCTAAAGATATAATTCCGAATAGAACAGGCATAATATGGACAGAAGAAAATTCATAAAGATAGGGACCGGCGCGGTTGCTGTCGGGGCGATGTCCGGGTCCGTGGTCTTGCGGGCGGCTGAAATTTCCGCCGAAAACAAGGCTTCGGACGACCTCACGGCAGGATATTCAGCGGCGAGTGATTCCGCATCGGAATATTCAACGGCCAGATATTCATCAGAAATCGGGGAAGCCGGCAAGAAAGATCTTCTCGTGAGATTTCTGGGGACAGGAGCGGCGGATTGGAACGGCATGGACGAGAGAGGCGAGTTGAGGCGGCTTTCGAGCGTGCTCCTTGACAACCGCATCCTTATCGATTTCACCCCGTCTGACGCGGACATGCTGCCGCCGGGATTCAAGAAACCTGACGCCGTGTTTTATACTCATTCGCATTCCGACCATTACAACGCCAGGGCCGCCATCGAAACGCTCCACGCAAATGTGGTATATGTAGGTGACACCTGGGTTGAAAGGGCAAAGGCGGATCTCGCCGCGGCCGCCTCAGGACTCGGCAAGTCCACGCCAGAAGTCATCGGCCTTGCGATCGGCCAAAGGACACAATGCGGAGACCTGACGATCACGGCTCTGCCAGGCAACCATGCGACAAAGGACGACAATGAGCAGACCCTCATTTACCTGATCGAAAAAGGCTCCGTGCGTGTCCTGTATGCCACCGACACCGGCGGGATTCCAGTCAGAGCCGCCAGAATCGTCGGGATAGACGCCCACATCGCGGACGGGAAGCCGATCACCGGACTTATAATGGAAGCCACCATGGGAATCGACCATGATGAGGATTTCAGGATATTCACCCATTCGAGCGTGGGAACTGTCCTTAGGACCGCCCATGTCCTTCTGGACACCGGAAGACTCAAGGCTCCGCAGGGCCAGCCTGTGTACCTCACCCACATGGCAAGGACACTCCACGGCACCCAGGCACAGCTCGACGCAAACCTTCCTCAGTCTCTCCGTGCCGCTTACGATGGATTGGAAGTCATATTCAGAGGATGATCTTCCGCCATCGAATAATTTTTACCGCTTGCCGTCTTCCATAAACCGCCTGTCACTTAAGATCTTGACTATAAGCATTCCATAGGTGCAGGCAATATGTAAACCAACAACTGTTTTATGAAATTTATCGGGAATATTCTTTGGCTGATTCTTGGAGGCCTGCTGGTCTCCCTCGGCTACTTCATCGCAGGACTGCTTTATTGCGTGACCATCATAGGCATTCCATTCGGATACCAGTTGTGGAAGTTCGGGGTGTTTTCCCTATGGCCGTTCGGGACGGACGTGGTGGACGGGAACAACGCCGGAGGCTGCCTCAGCATATTCATGAATGTGATTTGGATTCTGCTGGGATGGTGGGAGATCGCTGCGACGCACCTTGTCTTCGGGCTCATCTGCTGCATCACGATTGTCGGGATCCCGTTCGGGCTTCAGCATTTCAAGATGGCGCTGCTTTCCGCCATGCCGTTCGGCAAGACATTCCGGAAAGCGTGATTTGCCGCTGATTCGGCGACAACTATCAGCATAAAATACAGAGCATTCGTGCCCACTACCGCAAGCACCATCTTATTTTCAATCCCGAGTCAGCGTAATCTCGTCAAGGGTCATCTCAGGGAACCGACCGGACTTCGCCATAGCACGAAGTTCTTTGAAAGCCTTCAGGCCATCAGAGGTAGCCTCCGTCTTGTCTCCACGTATCTCAAAAGGGATTTTTCCTCGTTGAACCACAGCCCTGGCAAACACATTCATAGCCGTATTGGCACTCATCCCGAACTGGGAACAAAGCGCATCAAAAGAAGACTTGAGACTAGCGTCCATCCTAACCGTCATTGAAACTTGATCCATAATCACTGATATGTTGTACGAATACAACAAATTAATTCAATATGCAATAAATTTAACGCATAATGACGCAATTATGTCAGATTTTCGCAGGATAGCGGACAGCTGCCAGGAGGCGGGCGTGGAAGAAAAATCCGAAAATTTCATCTAAAAAAATATCAAAGACTCTCTCAAAATCCACGACAACGATAAAGAAATACATATCAAAACTAAAAGAGACTGGCAAAATTGTCCGCATAGGACCACCGACATACGGAGGCCAATGGAAAATCCTTGAGTAGCCGCCGATTCTCGCTGTTGGCCCAAGGAAAGAAAACCACCAATAATGACAAAACTGACAGACTGCGCATTTTGCGTATTCTGTCAGCTTTGCCATATCATCTTTCCTCAAATTCCGGTTTACCTTTCCAGAAACGCGGCATTAATGGTAAAAGTACAAGACAATGGGAATGAATATGAGCACAACTTGCAAGGCGGAACACCGCCGAATCACCTCCCCGCCCGGAGCAGGAAGTACAAGAGAAAGAACGCCAACCTCAACAACCGAGGCTGGTCTTAATGAATATATCAACGCCACGGATCAAGTCGCCAAAAATCAGGAATATAACTGAATATAAAGCCGTTGGATAAACGTCCAAGACTCCGGCAAGCCAGACGAGACAACATAACCCACGGAAATAATACTCAGAAAAAGTGCTGAAAGTCCGAAAATATTGACATTGATGTGTTCCAACTGCATTTGCGATACCTGCTGATAGACTCGAATACTGGATACCGGTCGCAGTATCACGCACTATCAACAGTGATTAGTGCATCTGCTGATTGAGGACAACTAAATCGAAAAACATCAATCTTGTCCTACAGTTCTGCACATCACTGCTATGCCCACTTCTCAAATGTTCAAGTTCCTCTTCGTCAGAAGCGAACAGGAACTCAAAGCCATTTCTCTTGTAATACTCAATAACCTCCGGACTATTCAGCGCATCGACTATCAAATATCTGCTTGAGGTATTGTTGTCCGGATCAATGGCTATCGTCTTGATGAGGTTCATCATTTCGTCCGCGATATTGTAGCCGAAAGTCTTATGTCCAAAGCCATCAAACACACATAATTCGCCAATCAATATCGCAGGGTACTGAAAGCGACGTTTGGCGTTTGGAATCGAACGGTTTAGACGATTACGCCTATTTTGAGGTAAAAATCAGTGCGTAACGATGAATTTGACAATGAGAAAGCACAAACCATTTTCGGTTGTGTCGTATTATCTTTTTCGTCTGTAAAGAAGCAATGGGTTGTTCCCATCATCTCCAGCCTATAATCACGATAATTGTCCTATGTATAGTCGTGAAAAAACGAATCAATGTCAGCGTTTTTACTGCAAGTATACGGCTGACATTGATTAATGATTTCTGATGTTAATCTGCCGAAACGGCAGTTGTCCAATAGATACCCCACGATTTACTTATTCCCCTCTTTCTTTTTCAAAATTGCATAAGAATTGGCTGCTTCCTTAGAAAAATCAACAGAGGCACGTCTGCGAAGGTTTTCTTCGGACATCTTGACGAAGCGTTCAGCTGCTGAACCTCTTAACGTCGGGATTGCTTTTACCTGCATTCTACTCGGACTGGGGAGATGCGGACATCACGGAGGCCTACATTGACAGGATCGGCTTTGCTCCGGTCCCCGGTCAGAAGTATCTCCTCTCGTTCTGGTGGATGGACACGGAGACAGGGTTCACGGGCGAGTCAATGGCGGTTTCCACGATTTGCGGCGAGCTTTCCAACGTGAACAAGGAACTCTACAAGGTTCGCCCACGGATGAACTTCTCGGATGCGGTCTCGGACGCAAACTCTCCTTTCAAGGATATGAGATTGGAGCTTTCCGGGAGTCCTGTTCTGGTGACGGCTTCCGGTGAATACGGATTCCTCGGCAACGGGTCGTATATGTACATTAATTTCAACGACGAGGATTTTCCCCGCGAGGATGTGGACTGCTTCCTGATGGGAAGAGGTCTTGGTAAATGCAAGTACGAGATCGCATGCATCGAGCATTCCGTCAAGCCTCTTGTCGGCAGGGACGGATACGGGAGGTGCAACGTCTGTTATCTGCACGGATAAGACAGGAACTCTTACCAAGAATCAGATGCAGGTTTATGAAACTGCTTTTGCTGGTCTTTCGGATCAAGCTCTCTTGGAAGAGAATACGTCAAGTCTTATCAAAGAATGCATTGCTGTCAATACAACTGCAAACCTTGATTTTGCAGATCCTTCAAAGATTAAGGCAATCGGAAATCCAACGGAAGGCGCGTTGCTTCTTTGGCTCCATAAAGCTGGTGTTAATTAGGCTCCTGTAAGAAAGGCGTGGAAATCAAGGGACTGGATGCGGTGCTGAGTGACCCTTCCGTCAAGGTTTATCATATGGGTACCACGCTCAAGAAACTGGGAGAAGGCCACGAGTCATACGACAAGGCCGGCCATTCGTTGGTGACAAATGGCGGCCGTGTACTGATGGTTCTTGCTTCTGCCCCTGATCTCAAGTCAGCTCATGACAAGGCTCTTGAGGCTGTGTCCAAGGTGGATTGCGATAACCTCTTCCACCGCACTGACATCGGGCATTGGGCATTTGAATAGCCTTCGCTTATAAAATAACTCCGGCAGCTGTAATTTTGATTTTGACTTCCGAGTCCCCTTTTTCAAGTTCTATCTTGAACCAGTCTCCTGATGGGGTCTCCACGTATTCGGCGTCATCGATTTTCCAAGATGGATAAGATGTGCTGATCTGGGTCAGAACGGCTGCCGGAAGTTCGTTTTTACGTACATCCCACTCTGTGCGGAGCCAGTTGTGGTCCTTGCTGAAATACACATCCTTGCCGCGCCTTTCGTGTACAATCTCGACTTCGATTTCGCCGTCATCATATTCTGTATCTATGATTGCTGCTCCAGGGTATTTCTGTCCGATGAATTTCTCGAGTTCGGACTGGATGTCTGTCGGGAGATAGTCCTCGTAGTCGTAGTCTGAATCGATGTCCACCACTGTCTTGATGAGGGCTCCTTCTTCAGAATAATACAGGTCCGCTTCCTTTTCGATATTGCCGGAACGTGTCTCGACCTCGATGACATAGAAGGTCTCCATGCCGTTTCTCTCGAGCTTGTCGATGTCATCCACTTTCCAGTCAGCATATTCACTTGCCTGGAAAGCTGTCTTTACGGCTTCCGGAAGTTCATTGTACGAAATCTCGCTTTCGGTCATGCACCACTGTCCTGAGCGGTTGAACCATACGGAGAAGTCATATCCTGCGTTGGCTGAACGTGTAGCGACTCTGTTGAATTTCGCCACGTCGTAGCCGTTCTTGGATGTCCATTTTACATTGACTGCATCCGGATAGCGTTCTGCCAATTCTGCTTTCGCTTTTTCGTTTATCTGGCTGTCAGCCGAAGCTTTATTGCAGCCTTCAAGCGTCATCAGGCAGATGCACATTGCTGTAATAAATAAATTTTTCATTGTACTATAATTTATTGATTTGTAATTTTTTATCTCTGATTATCCGGGCTATCGGTCGAGTCCTGCAAGATTGAAGTTCTTGTCGAATTTCAGTTCGAAGCCATTGTCCAGTTTCAGCTCAAGTTCTCCGTCGTCATACTCGGCCTTGGTGATGAACGAGTCGGGATACAGTTCATTGACCTTGTCGGCTGCTGCCTGCGGAATTATGCCGTCGGGGATGCTGTTGCGGTGACGGTTGATTTCCTTCCATTCTCCGTTGCGACGAAATTCCAGTTTGGTCCCGTCCGTGAGCACGATTTCGTAGGAAATTTTCAGCAAGTCTCTGTCTTCTTTGGCAAATGCTATTTTTTCATCTTGAAAGTGCTCGGTGATGAAGCTCAATACGTTTTCCGGAAGTGATTCCGGGCTTGTCGCCTTGTCGTGCACGAGGTTTGACAGGAAATAGCCCAATGTTCCTGCTGCCGCGAGCGAAATGATTACTAAAATGATCTTCTTAAACATAACATTGTCCTTCTTTGTATTGCGAAATTATAGTACAATTCTGGAGTGAATCTGTAATCGGCACGGAAATTCTGAACTTTTTTCAGAATTTTACGCTGAAACGGTGCATTCCGTCCACATAAGAATAGGTGAGTAGCATTCCGCATCTGTCTGCAATGGTTTTGGCAAGTGCCAGCCCCAGTCCGGTAGAGCCCTCTTTTTTCGAGCCCTGGTAGAATCTCTCAAAAATCCGGCTGCTGTCCAGAGGCGAGTCCCCGCTGTTCTCGACCACGAGTTCGTTTTCTGTCAATGTCAATGTGACCTTGCCGTCCTCAGGGCTGTGCACAAATGCGTTTTTGATGATGTTGGTCACTAAAATCGTGGCGAGCGTCTCGTTCATCTTTATCGTGACAGGGGAGTCCGGTATTTGTGCTGAACAGGTTATCTGCTTGCTGCTGAAGATTTCCCCATACAGTTCTTTCTGGGACAGCACCATGGCTGAAAGGTCTATGTCAGTCACGTCAGGGAACTGTCCGTTGTCGATTTTCGTGAGCAGGAGAAGTGTCTTGTTGAGTCGCACGATATGTCCGAGTTCGCGTTTCATCTGCACGAGTTCGCCGACGCTTTCTTCTCCCAATGTGTCATTGTCCAGCATCCAGTCGATCCTTCCTCCAAGCACGGCAAGCGGTGTCTGAAGCTCGTGTGAAGCATTGCCTATGAACTGTTTCTGCTTTTCGAAGGCTCTGTCGGAGCGGTCAGTCGCATCTGTGGCGGCTTTCTCCAGCTGACGGAATTCCCGGATGTCCGAGTTTATTGACAATCTGCCGTGTGACTTTCCGGGTGTGTAGGCATTGAGCCAGTCGAGAATCATGTATAGCGGCCGCATGCTTTTCTGGAACACGACGAGAGCGGTCACGATAACTGTCAGCAACAGAATGAGATACAATGCGAGTATCCACCAGAGGATGGTCTTTATCAGGTCATCTTTTTCGATTGTGGGTGTAGCGACAATGAGTTCAAAACATCTTCCTTCACGGTCTCTGAATATCGTCTTGAGAAATCGTGCAGGTTCTTGTTCGTCTGTCTCCTGAATGTAGAAGTCTGCATCGTAGTACTCCATCCCGGTATGTGAATTTGCATAACTCTCCGCAACTTCGGAAATGCTGTAATGCCCGTCTGTCATGATGTTGGCAACCGGCAGCTTCTTCCCAGACAACTTCTTGACCATCAGCTGTTCAGCGTAACTTTCAAGCAGGTCGTCGGCCTCGTCATTGATCTCATCCACGATGACGAAGTAAAAGACCATCGCCCAGAGCGCGATGACCGGGAGCAATGCCATAGACAGGCGTACAGCGATATTGTGGATCAGTTTCATTCTTTGGTGACGGGTTTTTGCCTCACGTGTTCAAATTGAGATTGTGTCGTTTATAGACGAGTCTGTCCCTTATTCCTTAGTGACGAGTTTGTATCCGAATCCGTAAACTGACTTGATTTCTATATCGGCGCCGGCTTCTTCCAGTTTTTTGCGCAGATTCTTGACCTGCGAATAGATGAAGTCGAAATTGTCCGCCAGATATATGTCGTCGCCCCACACGGCTTCTGCCAATACTGATTTATCTACCATGTGCCCCGGTCTGAGCAGGAAATAGTGAAGTATGTCGTATTCTTTCTTCACCAATGTCAATGCTTTTCCGCAGACTTCCACTGTGCGGCTGTCCGGGTTGAGCTTGACATTGCCATAGACTATTCCGTTGCGTCCGCTTCCGTTGCTTCTTCTGGTCACGCTCTTGATTCTGGCCAGAAGTTCTGCCGTGTGGAATGGCTTCGGGAGGTAGTCGTCCGCGCCCTCTTCCAGTCCGATAATCTTGTCTTCCAATGAGTTGCGGGCTGAAAGTATGATCACTGTCAATGCTTTTCCTTCTTCCCTGAAGGCCTTCAGCAGGTCGAGCCCGTTTCCGTCCGGAAGCATGATGTCCAGCAGGATGCAGTCATATGAGAACAATGACAGTTTCTCCCACGCCTCACCATATGTCGAAGCCACTTCCACGACATATTGTTCCTTCAGCAATGCTCTCGCAATCAATTCCTGCAAAGAGCGCTCGTCTTCTATTACCAGTATCTTCATAGTTCCATGTCAATGTCCTGAGGGCTGCATGTCTTTTCAATAATTGTCAATGCTCTGAAAGACACGAGCTTACCCTCGCCGTTGTCAATGCAAACCCTTACGGTTCATCATCGTTTCCGTTTCTCACGACTCGACGAAATTACAAATAAAATCTGGAACGAATCTGAAATTTCTTCTGTTTTTCTTAAGATAAGTAAATGTTAAAAAATAACCTGCTTCATTTTGGGGGCTCTCTTATGCGGCCATTTGCGGCCATGACATACTGTTGAGAACGGTTGAAAAGCCGCCCTGATAACAGCCTCCGAAAAGCGACAATAATTTAGATTAAACCATTGATTATCAATGATATAGCATAGGAAAACTGGAGAAATTTTCGTAAATTTAAGGGTAATTGCAATGCTCTTAAAATGATAAAGAAAACTCCTCCAGAAGTCCTTTCGCCAAGCGATTTGGCGTATATGTCCACGCTGAACGAAAGAGACAGAAGATGGTTCCTGGCCACAAAGGCCGCCGACCTCAAGACTCAAGGGCTCAGCTACCGCAAAGTTAGTAAAATTATTTTGGATTTCTTTGACATAAGGGACGGCCGAAAATGGCTCAGCCAACTTCGAGATGGATCTTTATACGCTTCAGTTCAGGTGGATTCCCTCGCTGATTGATGCCGTGGTGAAGGGGAACTTGCCTTGTCAGGCATTGGCGGACGTACCGTGGTGGGAAAAATGTCTGAAGGAACAGGGGATGACTAAGGCTGATTTCTCGTTTGAGGAGATCAAGGCTGAAATAAAGAAGATCTCAGAGGAGAAAGGGCGGATATGCCTGACATTCCCCTATCCGAAACGCGCTCCACTTGCTAAATATGCTGTCATTGACTTGTTGGCTTCGTGGCGGATTAACTATTACACATTGGAAATGTCCCTCGATGACACATGGGTGCTTGGATCGCAGGATGTTCACAGGCACAGCTACATCCGTCAGGTGCCTGATTGCCAGACGATGGCGGATTTTGAGAGGGAGGTTGATCGACCTTGTGATGCTGATCGACCTTATGAGCGCCCCACTCCTGAAAGAGCGCGAGTTGTATGGAGATGCGTCTGATTTGGCTATGATGAATCGAATTCCGATCACATTCGATTTCACATCGGAAACTTTAGACTGGTGGAGACAAAGCGTAACGTTCACGCCTGATGAGTATGAATCTGTCTTAAGCAGGGATGTGGAATCATAATGACAGCTGTTCGAGCAATCTACTTTTACAAACCACGGACACAGGGAATGGCAGCAGAGATGCGTACATGGCATGTAGGTGTGGCTGACCCTCATTTACGAGATGGGTGTCGGGCACGGCAGGATGGGCTACAGAGGTGCGCATGGAAGAGTGATGTGGCCGTGGTTTGCAACCGGTCTTGAGGGGCAAAGGAATGAATCCCACGGAAGTGCGGTTACATTATGCGTGATGGGACATTAATTAGTGAGATAGTCATATTTCATTCTATATTCATAAAACTATTCACCTCAATTCTTCGGGGTAGTGTTTCATCGAGTGTGTCCGGGGCCGGTCTTCTTCAGGCATAACATAACGTCGCCGATTCATATAGAGACAAACACCGAGGTTTGCAAAAAGAAGACATAGCGAACATTGGCTTCGCCATACCTTCATATCTTTGCCTTGAAATAAAACGAATGAGAATTATGAAGATATTCGGATTACCAGGAACATCATTTTCGCCAAGAAGGGCGATTGGGGTGGATGTACTGAAGAGGACTGTCGCCAAGAAAACTGGAGTTCCCTTGACCAAGTCGGGAGCGGAGAGGAAGATCGGAAGAACTATCATCAAGGCTGTCGGCAAATTATTCGAAAAATAGAGATGTTGACCGGTTACTTTCCGTAGAAACCGACATTAATGGGTGTAAGAAGCAAAAACACTAATGTAAGGATATGCAAAGGAATCATAAAATAAACGAGAAGCGGCTCAGGAGGATTCATTCGATCTGGGCTGACGTGGCAAGAATATACGTCAAGGCGGGCAAGGAGGCCATCCTTGCCAGAGGAGCCACATCCAAATCCACCACGACGGCCCGCAAGGCGGTGATATTCAAAGGTGAGATGGACTTCATCTCTCGGTGCATCCTTGACCGGAAGAACATTGAGACCGGAGGGCAGTTGTTTGGGTACTGGACGGAGAATGGGACTCCGGTGATTCTCTATGCCATCGGACCGGGACCACGGGCGAATCATCAGGTGACATTCTTCAATCAGGATGTTGACTATCTGGTGAAAGTCGGGAATATTCTTCGGAATCGCTATGGGCTGCACCACATCGGAGAGTGGCACTCGCATCATCAGCTCGAGCTGGCGAAACCAAGCGGACACGACTCGGACAATATGACAAGTGTGATCAAACGGCGCGACCTCGGGGAGTTCCTCCTCTGCATCGGGAACTGCGACAACTTTTCGTCTTCACTGAACGCCTTCCTCTGCGATTCATCTGAATGCCGAAGCATAGCGTGGGACTACGTGATGGCAGACAGTCCTCTCAGGCATGTCATCGACAATGATCTGGGCAGACTTATCAGTAAGCCGCTGACAGTCCAAGCACGCCATAAAGACCCTATACTCAATCAATAGCAATGAATATGAACAAAGAAAGATTTCTGGCGGAGAATCAGGTACTGGCATCGAAAGTCCCGTCAAGCGCCTACCGCTTTATTGGCATAGGCACATCCTCTCCGTACTTAAGAATAGCGGCACGAACAAACAATGGACACATCTACACTCTGCACTTTGACCTGAGAGGGTTTCCCGAATCCTCCCCGAAAGTGTTTGTCACAAAGATGCTCAAGGACAGATCCTGTAATGACATGAGCGGTGCAAGCGGTTCAATGCACACCCTGTGCAGCGAACACGGCTGGACACGGATCTGCCACTACGGACAGACGGCCTGGACACCTTACGTTTCTCTTTTCAAGGTGTACGTGAAATGCTGCCTGTGGCTGAATATGTACGAGCAGCATCTCTTGACAGGAATGCCGATAGAGTTCTATCTTAACCATCAGCTATAAGAAACAATTCAAACCAACATATAATATGATTTCAAAACAAGGACTTTCTGATCTTGCGGCGGATGTCCGCGACATCAATTACGGCAACTCTATCAAAGAGTTGGTATTCAATCCCGAAACAGGCGATTTCGAAGCCTGCACACGAGGAACTTCACACGGTTCAGGTGAGATTGTGACCGAGATGACAGAGGGAGGTTTCGCTGCTGAAATGGCAGCGGGCTCCCCTTCCTTCAGAGTCATTCTGGATGCGCAAGATATTGAAGCATTGAAAGACGGACCGGCTATCGTGGAAGGACGAGCTTACGAATGGGAAGGAGAGGATGTTGTTCATATCAGAACAACGCCCCTGAGGCATTCGTTCGGGAAAGAGTGCAAAGCCTATTTTGTGAGGCATGGAGAGGATATTCCTGAATATTCAAAATATGTGGTAACAGTAAAAGGAGGCAGCGCCGATGTTTACAAAAGGGAAGAGGATGGAAATCTCGAACCTATTCCTTCTGAATTCATTCCGTCACGTGAGGAATTATATTCAAGAAGCAAAGGGATCCTTGAGGTTGACATATTGAGAGAAAAACGAGTTCTAATTGTGGGTTTGGGGAGTTTCGGCAGCCATATCGCAGTGGAATTGGCAAAGGCCGGAGTCGGAAGTTTCGCGCTTATGGACTTTGACCGGGTCGAGCTACACAATCTGGCAAGGCACATCGCCACAGTCAATGACATCGGACGACTGAAGACGGACGTGGTCGAGGATGCCATCAAAGGAAAGAATCCGTATGCGGCAGTCGATAAATACTCTATCGACTTGAATGACGACCTCGTATTGTTAGGCAAAGAAGTTCGCAAAGCGGATATTGTCGTATGTGCCACCGATAACAACAGAAGCAGGTTTGTGCTGTCCGGAATATTGAAAGAGGAAGGCAAAGTAGGGATATTCGGACGTGCCATAACACGTGCTGAAGGCGGAGACGTGTTCCGCTACCGTCCGGGAGGTCCGTGCTACAGTTGCCTGATCGGAAAGGGATTCTCAAACGAAGAGGAGATAAGCGACCTGCAAGCCGCGAGGCGTGAAGGGAGGATTCCGGCATACGTCTCTCAGAAGGACGCTGAGGCAATGGTTCAGGTAGGGTTGTCCTCAGACATTCTTCCGATCTGCAATCTGATGGTTAAACTGGTCCTTGTCGAACTCTCCAAAGGGAAGGATTCGGGAATATCCTCGCTTGAAGACGAGCTGACCTACGACTATTACATTTGGGCCAATCGCCGTGACAGACACTATGCGAATTGGAAGACGTTTCAGGAAGGCAGTTCTGGTGTACCAAAGAGCATTCAGACGGAGTTTGGTACAGGGGAAGCGGCTCTGGTGTACCAACGCATCATAGAGTGACATTTGGTACACCAGACAGGGCTTTCAGGTACGGAAGCGCGGACGTGACCAGAGAGCCAAATAACAGCGAGGCGAGCACCTTCCAACAAGGGTTTCTGTACAAAATCAACGTATTCTGTACGAAATGAGATTCGCTGTCGTTTCGTACAGCATTGTTGGGGTTTGTAAAACTGATTTTGAGGGGTGGCCGGGATTGCGGAACTTTGTGGTGCCGGAGGTTAATGGGGTGCGGAAGTGCGATAACAAGAAACAAGAAACAAGAAACAAGAAACAAAAAACAAAAACAATAATCACAACGAATATGAAAAGGATCATCAGAATTTTGATTGTCGCGCTGGCGATGGCCGGCTTGGGCGCGAACTGCTGGCGGGCAGAGGCGCAAGGAACACAGAATGTGCAGGAGGCGAAGGACTATAACTACTTCAGGGCGTTAGAGGTTATGAACGAGTCCGGGGACTATGAGAAGGCGCTGGAGCTGATTGGGAAGCAGCTTCAGAGTGCACCTGGAGATGTCAAGACGCTTGTCTTCAGATGCAAATTGAACAGGGATCTCGGACACTATGGGGAGGCGCTGGCGGACATTAATGCGGCGATAAAAAACAACAATAAGAAATCAGAGTTCACAAATGCGATGCTCTACTGGTGGAAGGCGTGCGTTTATGACGACATGGGCGATCGGGACGGGAATATGCGGAATCTGGAACTGGCATATTCATTGGCACGGAAGAACCGGAAGAAGGAGGGTGAAAACTACGCCAACCTTTGCCACAACTACTGCGACAAACTGACGCGGGCGAGGCGGGACGCTGAGTCACTCGCGATCTGCCGTGAGCTGTTGAAGGAAGACGAGTCTGACATTGTCGCGGCGTCTTTGGCGGCGAGGAATATGCTCGCGGCGGGTGACATAGATGGGGCCGGAAGCATCATCCGTGAATATTCAAGGTTCGGAAGCGACAACACCGAATTCGACTATGCGTCAATGAAATACTGGGAGGCAGTCGGCGACAGGCATAAGGCTGTGGATGCGGCGCTTGACTATGTAGGACATTATGACGCGGAGCAGATCGGTGTCGTGATTGAGACCTTGAAGGCTGACAAGAAATATTCAGAGACAATGCTGAGGAAGAGAATCAAGGATGGTTCTGAAAACAAGCCGACTTGGCAGGGTATTCTGGCTTTATACTACTACAATACGCTCGATTATGAACTTGCATTGAAGGAGTTCTTCCAAATTATCGAAGAATATGGCATCAAGGATGAATTAGCGCAATATGTGGCACGATGTTATGACATGCTGGGGATGCCAGAGGAAGCGGTCAAAACACTAAAGGAGGCTGAGGAAGCCCAGATCAAAGAAAATCCATGGTACTACTATTGCCTGTTGGGAGACTACTATCAAGATTGCGGACATTATGAGGATGCCACCTCGGTGCTTGACAAGGCGATTGAAGAAGACCCGGCGGACGCGTTCCCTTACTACAAAAGCGGGTGGTGCTATGAGTTCCTTGGCGATGACGCAAAGGCGCTGGAGCGCTATTCCTCAGGAATAGAGATGGACGATAGTTATCCTTACATATTCCTGATGCGTGGTGAGATTTATCTGAAACAGGGGAAGAAGGAACTCGCGGACGCTGATTTCAAGGCAGTTGTGGAGAAAGACACCGTTTTTAGCGAGAGCAGCTGCCGTCAGTATGCGCTGCATTTTCTGGGAAGGGACAAGGAGGCGCTGGAATGGCAGGATTCGTTGGCGGCGAAGTTCCCTGACGATCCAGGAACCTACTATGACCAGGCCTGCCTGTATTCCAGAATGGGGCGGACGGAGGATGCGTTGAAGGCGATCAAGACCGCGCTTGAGCGTGGCTACAACAATTTCCAGCACATAGCGGATGACAATGACCTTGACCCGATCAGGAATATTCCCGAGTTTGTGTCGCTGGTCGGGAAATATAAAGCCGAGCATCTCGCGTTCGTGGAAAGGCTTCGCAGGGAACTCCGTGCAGAATCAGCTGATTCACTGGACTCCGGCACAATCACGGAAGTGGCCTTCAAGCGTCATCAGGGAGAGACGTTCGAGATTCCGTGCGAGGTCAACGGCCTGCCCCTTCAGATGCTGTTCGACACCGGTGCATCGTCCGTCACGCTATCGTCCGTGGAGGCCAACTTTATGCTGAAGAATGACTACCTGTCAACCAAGGACTTAGGCGGCAAGGAATATTACCGGATAGCCGACGGCGGCCTCACGGAAGGCACGCTCGTGACCCTTCGTGAGGTCAAGATAGGTGACTTTGTCCTGAAAAACGTGAAGGCCTCCGTCGTGTCCAGCCAGAAGGCTCCCCTTCTCCTCGGCCAGAGCGTGATGGAGCGCTTCGGCACCATCACCATCGACAACATCAGCGGGAAACTGCTGATTAAGCATTGACATCAATCGAATTCCTAAAAAATAGAATAATCGGACAGAAGTACACTTATTCACCTTGGAAAAATGGACATAAATATGTATTTTTGCCTTGGAAAAGCGGACAAAAGATGATTAAACGCAAGATTGACAATAAGATAGAAAGTTTCTACAAGAATCATAACAAAGCGTTGCTTCTCACAGGGGCAAGGCAGACGGGAAAAACATTCGCCATAAGGAGGTTCGGAGCGGAGAATTTCGACAGCACTGTGGAGATCAACTTTGTCGAAAGCCGAAACGCCATTGGTTTTCTTGACGGCGCGGTGGACGCTAAAGAGATGATACTAAGGATTTCAGCGCTTGCCAAGACGAAAATGATTCCCGGCAAGACACTTATCTTCTTTGACGAAGTGCAGGAATATCCGGAAATCGTCACTCTGATAAAATTCCTGGTGGAAGAAGGAAGCTACAGATATGCTCTGAGCGGATCGCTTCTTGGTGTCGAGTTGAAGGATCTTCGAAGCGAGCCGGTAGGATATATGGACATATTCGATATGTATCCGCTGGATTTTGAGGAATTTGCGCTTGCCGTTGGTGTCGCTCCGACTATCATTGGCACGCTTGAGGAAAGTTTCAGGAACAGAACTCCGGTTGACAGGATAGTGCACGAAAGGATGATGAAGGTGTTCCAGCTTTATCTGGTGGTCGGAGGAATGCCTGCCGCCGTCTCCAAATATATTGACACCAACAATCTGCGTCTGGTGGAAGATGAACAAAAAGCCATCATCAAACTTTACAAGAAGGATATCGCCAAATATGATCCAAGGGATAAACTGTACCTGAACGACATCTTCGATTTGATTCCTTCGGAGCTGAACTCGAAGAACAAACGCTTCATTCTCAAGAATCTCAATGAGAATTTCAAGTTCAATCGGTACTGCAACAGCTTCCTGTGGCTTAGGAACGCAGGTGTCGCCCTGCCGACATACAATGTGGAGGAGCCAAAATATCCTTTGAAACTGGCCGAGCAGAGAAATCTGTTCAAGTTGTTCCTCAACGATGTCGGACTCCTCGCCTGCCAATATTCAGATGGATTGCAGCTGAAACTTCTTCGCGGCGAAATGAATGTCAACTATGGCGGGATATTCGAAAATGCCGCCGCGCAGGAATTGACAGCCCACGGTTTCTCTCTGGCTTACTTCAACAACAAGAAGCAGGGAGAGTTGGATTTTGTAGTGACCTACAAAGAAAAGATTCTTCCGATCGAAATCAAATCCGGCAAAAACTACGAGCGTCACAGCGCTATGGACAATGTCCTGAAAGTTCCTAACTATGAAATAGAAAGCGAGATGGTCTTCTGCAATGACAACCTTTCCGTGAAAGGTCCTGTCACGTATTGTCCAATCTATATGCTTATGTTTCTCAAAAACGAACGCATTGACAAGGATACCATCTATAAACTTGATCTGCAAGGAATCTCGTAAAGCGGCGACCGGTGCCGCGCATATCGGAGGCATTTAGGTTCAAACTGTTTATATTCTTTGAAAAACTTGAGTATATTTGCAAACAAATGCGACAAAAGGTAGATGGTATATACCTTTAAACACGATATTTCGCAAATTAAAGGCAATATGATATGGATAAAGTAGAGGCGATAATGAACCGTTGGAATGCCTTGCAACCTCTTTCTGACAGGGACAGGGAATTGTTGAGCCGGAGGTTCACAATTGATTTCAACTATAACAGCAACCATATTGAGGGCAACACACTCACGTATGGACAGACCGAGATTCTGCTCCTCTTCGGAAAGGTAGTCGGAGAAGCGGAAGTCAAGGATGTGCAGGAAATGACCGCCAGCAATGTTGGCCTGAAAATGATGACCGAGGAGGCCGGGCTCAAAGACATACCACTCACACAGAACTTCATCCGGACTTTGCACAAGACCCTCCTGCGAGAAGACTACACGGTACACCGCAATCTACCCGGCGGGCAGACCAGCAGCTATGTCATTCACGCCGGCCAATACAAGACACGCCCAAACAGTGTCATCACACGTTACGGAGACCGTTTTGAGTATGCGTCGCCGGAAGAGACCCCTGCATTGATGACAGATCTTGTGAATTGGTACAACGGGGAGGAACACTCCGGCAAGTTCACACCTATCGAGCTTGCGGCCATATTCCACTATCGTTACATTCGTATTCACCCTTTCGAGGACGGCAACGGGCGCATAGCAAGGATGATGGTCAACTACATCCTCTCGCGGCACGGCTATCCTATGATTGTTGTGAGAAGCAGAAAGAAGAATGAATATCTTGAGGCTCTTCACAAGACAGACTTGACCGTCGGAGCCACCCCCTCATTGGGAGCTCACGCATCTAAGCGAAGCATACAGCAGTTTCTCACTTACTTCACAAACCTGTTTGTGGAGGAGGTATCATTCAATATTCGCTTCCTTACGGAACGAGGCGAAAATGTTTGGTGGTTTGATGGTGAGCGGGTCACATTCCGAACAAACACTACCAGCAGGATTCTCAATCTGATGTATGCAAGTCCAGATATAACCATTGCAAGACTATCAGAGGAGGCGGGGGTAAATGTTGCCGCAGTCAACAAGCACATCAGGCAGCTTGTTTCCAAAGGGTACATCCAGCGCTCCGCCGGCAACGGTGACTGGAGACTTATCATAACACCGTCAGTGTGAGAAACAAATATGTGAAATGAATTTCAGTTGGCAAAACCTGAAGGTGACAGTGGCGATTGTTCTGACACTGTGCGGAGCGATGACCCCGTGCAGTGGACAGCAGGAATTCCGAAAAGATGAGTTTCTGCGGAACTGCGGGTTTTCAGTGGGTAACCGTCACCGCAACCCCATCTTGACGTGAGCGCAGAAGAGTTATACCTTCGCGCAAAAACGGAAAAGATGAGAAAGAAACAGGAGCCAAGTCCGGTCGAGAGACGCGGCCGGAGATCGGCGTTCGCCGATGTGGTGTTGTCAGACGCGAATACAAACGATGCCGGCAAAAGTAGCGGCATCGAATTGTTGTATCCCAATGGTGTGCGAATCTTGTTGTTTTTATTTGCTGTTGTGTCAGTTTAAATGTCAATGCCCAATGGCGTAAAGAATATATTCCTGAAGAAGGGGAAGTCCTGGAGTTCAGCATCAACGTGCACCGCCGTTCCTACCGGAACGAGTCCTACATCCGCTGGCGGAAGGCGGAATAACCCGGCAATTATAGCCCAAAGGCAGCCGTTCAAATGAACCGGGCGGGGACATCGGTCGCTTCGACAGGCTCAGCGACCATGAAAAACGCATTTTCTGTTCATATTTAAAAGAGAATCGGAAGATTCCCTTCGGTTTTGCAATGAATATTGGTAAATTATTCATAAATTTATAGCCACATATTAAAAACACATAACCACTATGGCAAAGATTATAGAATGCGTGCCCAATTTCAGTGAAGGGCGAGACAAAAATGTTATTGATCAGATCGTTAAGGCCATCGCTTCGGCCAAGGTGACGGTCAACGGCAACGAGGAGGGCGTCAAGGTGCTCGACGTGGATCCGGGCGAGGCGACCAACAGGACTGTCGTGACCTTCGTGGGCAGCCCCGAAGCTGTGCTGGAGGCGGCTTTCCAAGGAGTCAAGTGTTCCGGCGAGGTGATCGACATGAGGCATCACCACGGGGCGCACCCTCGGTCGGGGGCGTGCGATGTGCTGCCGCTCGTACCGGTCGCGGAGACGACTTTGGAAGAGTGCGCGGAACTGGCGCGCGGGTTGGCGAAAAGGATCTACGACGAGCTCGGCATCCCTTGCTACTGCTACGAGGCGGCGGCGTTCAAGCCGGAAAGGAAGAACCTCGCGGTCTGCAGGGCCGGGGAATATGAAGCCCTGCCGGAGAAGATCGCCGATCCTGCCAAGGCACCGGACTTCGGGCCTAAGGAATATAACGAGACAGTGGCGAAGAGCGGGGCTATCAATGTGGGAGCCAGAGACTTCCTTGTGGCCGTCAACTATAATCTCAACACGACCTCAACCCGCCGCGCGATGGCGATCGCGTTCGATGTGCGTGAGAAAGGACGCAAGATGCGCGAGGGCGGAAGCCTGACCGGAAAGGTCCTCAAGGACGAGAACGGCAAGGACCGCTGGCAGCCGGGAACCCTCAAGGGGTGCAAGGCAATTGGTTGGTACATTGATGAATATGGCATCGCTCAGGTCTCGATGAACATCACCGACATCAAGACGACACCTCTGCACGTGGCCTACGAGGAAGTCTCCAGAGCCGCCGCCGCCAGAGGACTCAGGGTCACCGGAGCCGAGATCGTCGGACTGGTACCGAAGCGTGTGCTGATGGAGGCCGGAAAGTTCTACCTTGAGAAGCAGGAGCGCTCGCTCGGAATCTCGGACGAAGAAATAATGAAGATAGCAGTCAAGTCGATGAGCCTTGACGACCTCAAGCCGTTCAACCCGCACGAGAAGGTCATTGAATATCTTATGGAAGATCCTGAGCAGATGGCCATTAAGGAGAGGCTCATCAGAATGACGCTAAAGGGATTCGCCGAGGAGACGGCATCCGAGTCTCCTGCCCCGGGCGGCGGATCGATCTCCGCCTATATGGGAGCCCTAGGAGCGGCCCTCGGCACAATGGTCGCAAATCTTTCAGCCCACAAGAGAGGCTGGGATGACCGCTGGAAGGAGTTCTCCGACTGGGCCGAGAAGGGACACGCCGTGATGCGGGAGCTGGTAAGCCTCGTCGATGAGGACACCGCGGCGTTCGACAAGATTATGGCCGCGTTCGGGCTTCCAAAGGGAACGGATGAGGAGAAAGCTGCACGTTCTGAGGCAATCGAAAAGGCCACTCTATACGCCACACAGGTGCCTCTGCGCACGATGAAAGCCTCGTTCAAGGCCTTCGAGATCACAAGGGCGATGGCCGAGATTGGAAATCCGAACTCAGTTTCAGATGCCGGTGTCGGAGCGTTGGCGGCACGAAGCGCGGTTCTCGGAGCGCAGCTCAACGTGAAGATCAACGCCGCTTCCCTGAGCGACAAGGCAAAGGCCGCCGAACTCGTTGCGGAGGCCGATGAGATCGCGGCGAAGGCAGTTGTGGAAGAGAAAGAGATTCTGGACATCGTAAACTCGAAGATCAATGGATAAGTTTCAGGAAGAGATACTTGCGGGCATCCCGCAGGACAGGCTCCCGGAGCCGAAACCTTACGACAAGACCATAAACCACGCCCCTAAGCGCAAGGACATCCTCACAGCCGAAGAGAAAGTGCTGGCGCTGAAGAACGCGCTGAGATATTTCCCGGCCAAGTTCCACGCTGAACTGGCGCCGGAGTTCGCCCAGGAGCTGAAGGACTACGGCCGCATCTATATGTACCGTTTCCGCCCGTCCTACGACATGTACGCCAGACCGATCGATGAATATCCTTGCCGGAGCCGCCAGGCCGCGGCCATCATGGCGATGATCCAGAACAATCTGGATCCGAGGGTGGCGCAGCATCCGCACGAGCTGATCATCTACGGAGGCAACGGAGCCATATTCCAGAACTGGGCGCAGTACCGGCTGACGATGAAGTACTTGGCCGAGATGACCGACGAGCAGACACTCTCGATGTACTCCGGCCATCCGATGGGACTCTTCCCGAGCCACAAGGACGCTCCGAGGGTCGTAGTGACCAACGGAATGGTCATCCCGAACTATTCGAAGCAGGATGACTGGGAAAGATTCAACGCATTGGGAGTGTCACAGTACGGCCAGATGACCGCCGGATCGTACATGTACATCGGACCTCAGGGCATCGTGCACGGAACGACAATCACGGTGATGAACGCAGCCCGCAAACAGCTGAAAGCCAAATGCATCGCAGGGACGAGGGAGAATATGAAGGGAATGCTATTCGTGACAGCTGGCTTGGGCGGAATGTCGGGAGCGCAGCCTAAGGCCGGAAACATCGCCGGGGTCGTGAGCGTCACAGCCGAGATCAATCCGCTCGCCGCCCGCAAGCGTTACGACCAAGGCTGGGTCGATGAGCTGCACGAGAATCTGGACGAGCTTATCCCGCGCGTCCGAAAGGCGATGGAGAACAAGGAGACCGTCTCGCTGGCCTATGTGGGCAACGTCGTGGATCTCTGGGAGAGACTCGCGGTCGAGAATATTCCTGTGGACCTCGGTTCGGACCAGACATCGCTCCACAATCCGTGGGCCGGAGGCTACTATCCTGTCGGCCAGTCGTTTGAGGAGTCCGTAAGGATGATGGCCGAGGAGCCGGAGAGATTCCGTGAGGCGGTACGCGCGTCGTTGAGGAGGCACGTCGCCGCCATCAACGAGCTGGCAGCCAAGGGAATGTACTTTTTTGACTACGGCAACGCCTTCCTGCTGGAATCCTCAAGGGCCGGAGCGGACATATTAAAGGCAGACGGCACATTCCGTTACCCGTCCTACGTGCAGGACATCATGGGGCCGCTCTACTTCGACTACGGTTTCGGCCCGTTCCGCTGGGTCTGCATGAGCGAGAGGCCGGAAGACCTCGCCAAGTCCGACGAGATCGCCGTGAATATTCTTAAAAAGGAATTGGAAACGGCTCCGGAAGAGATTCAGGGACAGCTGAACGACAATATTCATTGGATAGAGGAAGCCGGCAGGAACCATCTGGTGGTCGGTTCGCAGGCCCGCATCCTCTACGCCGACTGCGAGGGCAGGACCAAGATCGCCCTGGCCTTCAACGAGGCCATCCGCAAGGGTGAGATCACCGCTCCGATCGTGCTTGGCCGCGACCATCACGACGTTTCCGGCACAGACTCCCCGTTCCGCGAGACATCCAACATCTACGACGGATCCCGGTTCACCGCCGACATGGCCATCCAGAACGTCATCGGTGACGGTTTCCGGGGAGCCACCTGGGTTTCCATCCACAACGGAGGCGGAGTCGGCTGGGGTGAGGTCATCAACGGAGGCTTCGGCATGGTGATCGACGGATCGGCTGATTCGGACAGGCACATCACCCAGATGCTGTTCTGGGACGTGAACAACGGAATAGCCCGCCGCAGCTGGGCGCGCAACGAAGGCGCGGAACACGCCATAATGAGGGAAATGGAACGCACACCGGAACTTACGGTGACAGTTGCGAACCACACAGACGAAAACATTGTCAGAAAAGCTATTGAGGAACTATGACACACATCATCTCACACGAACATCTGAGCCTTGGAAGGCTTAAGGAGATAATTGAGAACCACGAGAGGGTCGAACTCGGCCCGGAGGCCGTGGCGGCCATCGAGAAATGCCGTAAGTACCTGGACAGCAAGATGGAGGACATCGGTCGCCCGGTCTATGGAGTCACCACCGGATTCGGTTCCCTGTGCAACGTGACCATCCCTGCCGACCAGCTCTCGCAGCTCCAGCACAACCTGGTGATGTCCCACGCCTGCGGAACCGGCGAGACTGTACGCCCGCAGATCGTGAGGCTGATGCTCCTGCTTAAGGCCCAGTCCCTTTCCTACGGTCATTCCGGAGCGCAACTAATTACAGTCCAGAGGCTCCTGGACATGTTCAACAACGACATTCTCCCGGTAGTCTACCAGCAGGGATCCCTCGGCGCTTCCGGTGACCTCGCTCCCCTCGCCCACCTCAGCCTGCCACTGATCGGTCTCGGAGAGGTTCTCTACAAGGGTAAGGTCAGACCAAGCAAGGAGGTCTGGGACGAGATGGGCTGGGAACCTATCAGCCTTCAGTCCAAGGAGGGTCTCGCTCTTCTGAACGGAACTCAGTTCATGAGCGCCCACGCCATCTGGTCGCTCATCCAGTGCCACAGGCTTTCCGAATGGGCCGACAGGATCGGCGCGATGTCACTGGAAGCCTATGACGGCCGCGTCGAACCGTTCCTGCCTCTGACCCACCAGCTTCGTCCGCACAAGGGACAGATCGACACCGCGGCCAGATTCATGACCCTGCTGGATGGCAGCGAACTGATAAGGAACCACAAGGAACATGTTCAGGATCCATATTCATTCCGCTGCATCCCTCAGGTTCACGGAGCGGTCAAGGACAGCATCCGCTACGTCGAGTCGGTGATCGAGAACGAGATCAACAGCGCGACGGACAATCCGAACGTCTTCCCTGACGAGGACATGATCATCTCCGCCGGCAACTTCCACGGAGAGCCTATCGCCATCCCGATGGACGCCCTGGCGATCGCCATGTCCGAACTCGCAAACATCTCTGAAAGACGAATATACAGATTGATTTCCGGTCAGCGTGGTCTGCCGAAATTCCTTGTAGCCACGCCGGGACTCAACAGCGGCTTCATGATTCCGCAGTACACGGCGGCCTCGATCGTGAGCCAGAACAAGGGACTCTGCTGGCCGGCGTCCGTGGACTCCATCCCATCCTCACAGGGTCAGGAGGATCACGTCAGCATGGGTTCCAACGCCGCGACGAAACTTGTGCGCGTCATCGACAACTGCGAGGAAGTGCTTGCCATAGAGCTGTTCAACGCCGCACAGGCACTCGACTTCAGGCACCAGATCGCCGGCAACAAGTCCTCGGAGGCCATCGAGGGCATATTCAGTGACTACCGCAAGGTCGTGCCGTTCATCAGCGATGATGTCTATATGCACCCGCTCATCCAGAAATCTATCGAGTTCATAAGATGACCATAATCACCCACATCGGCGAACTGGTCGGAATTGTTCCCGAAGGCGTTCTGCGCAAGCAAGGCGCCGAGATGGACGAGGTCGGCTCCTTGCGGGACGCTTACCTCACGATCGAGGGCGAACGAATCTCTGGTTTCGGGAATATGTCCGAGTGCCCGGTGCCCGGCCCACAAGATGAAATAATTGACGCAGAGGGCGGTATGGTGATACCGGCCTTCTGCGACTCCCACACGCACATCTGCTACGCCGGAACCCGTGAGCAGGAGTTCATCGACAAGATTAACGGCCTGAGCTACGAGGAGATAGCCGCCCGTGGAGGCGGAATCCTCAACTCCGCCGACCTGCTCCACCGCACGAGCGAAGAGGAATTATATTCACAGACAATGGCGCGCGTGCGGGAGATGATCGCCAAAGGAACCGGCGCCATCGAGATCAAGAGCGGCTACGGCCTGACCCTTGAGGACGAGCTGAAGATGCTGCGGGTGATCCGCCGCGTCAAAAAGGACTCCCCCGCCACCATCAAGGCGACCTTCCTCGGGGCGCACGCCGTCGGCAGAGCCTTCAAAGGCCGGCAGAATGAATATGTCAACCTCGTCTGCGAGGAGATGATCCCCGCCGTCGCCGCCGAAGGGCTTGCTGAATATGTCGATGTGTTCTGCGACGAGGGATTCTTCACGGTCGCTGAAACGGATCGAATTCTTTCTGCCGGAGAGGCTTACGGTCTGATACCGAAAATCCACGCCAACGAGCTTGCCTGCTCAGGAGGCGTGCAGGTCGCCGTCAGGCACAACGCTCTTTCGGTCGATCACCTTGAGCGCACGACAGACGCTGAGATTGAAGCGCTTAGAAACTCACGGACGATGCCGACGATGCTCCCAGGCTCGTCATTCTTCCTCGGAATCCCCTACGGCAGGGCCAAGGAATATGTCAGCGCAGGTCTGGGCATAGCCCTAGCCTCGGACTACAACCCAGGATCCTCCCCTTCCGGTGATATGCGTTTCGTGATGGCCTTAGGCTGCATCAGAATGCGCCTCACCCCGGCTCAGGCATTCAACGCCTGCACCCTCAACTCCGCCTATGCGATGGGTGTCGCTGAGGAACTCGGCTCTGTGACCGTCGGCAAACTAGCCAACCTAATCGTCACGAAACCAGTCCCGTCCCTAGCCTTCATCCCGTACTGCCACCAGACCCCGTTCATCTGCAAGGTGCTCCTCCGCGGCAAGCATATTTAATTGAAGTCTCTTAACTTCCACCACAAGAACGGCCGCATTATCTATCGAAAATGCGGCCAAATCTTTGCTAACTTATTAAGTTAACGCCTACTAAATGAATAGCGAATAGTGCCTTCCACCAGCCTCCCTTGAGACTTATCCAATAAAGAGCATTCAGACCTGCACACAAAAGAGCCGTCACCAAAATAATGGACGTTAGCCTTTTTCATCGAATGGACAAGATATGTTCCATCCATAGAAGTCTCCGGCACAAGTTCAAATGTTTCTGTCGAAAGCTTAGTATTCTCCCCGCCACCCCGCCACTGTCCTTCTATGTCAATTCCTTGATAACGGACAGATGACAAGATATATTTGCCATCTATTTCAAGTGTGACATAATCAGGAACCACAATCTTGAAGAGCAACTTTTCATCATCGGGCATTGACACCACCTCCGCCTTCCCAAAAGATTCAACATAGCCTGGAATATTCTTGAACTCCTCCTTCAAATCCCTTCGGCCTATACCATCCTGATCCAAATCCACAATAACTCCCGTCCAATAAATGTCCGTCAATGAATATTCTCCACATAACATATCCGCTACTTTCTCAAAATCAGTCAATGCATCACGCTCATCCGAGCAGGACACCAGACTGATTCCAATAACAGACACTGTCAAAATCAATTTCAGTACGGTCATATGGTTATTCATAACGAGGCATTATCAGCATATAGATGAAACCAGTATCAATTTCCTTTATTCTGTAACCATCAACACCATTATGGCGCTCTTTGGAAAGAATAACCGGATCAGTATATTCAAGAGTGGCCGCACCTAAATTATCGCTTCCTCTTTTCGTTTTAATAGTGGTTTTAGTCGCATCAGTTGCTGTTTGATTATACCCATATCCTATTTTAACTTTCCCAGTTGCTCCTTCATTACCTATTTTTCCACTTACCTCAGCCTCTGACTTGAAGTCGTGCACATAGGTATGAGAAATAGTTGTCTCCTCCGTTATTTCAGTCTCGTCATCATATTCTTGAACAAGAATATTTACCGTTGCGGACTGGTTACTTATATCCCATTTAGGCAATTGAATATTTGCATTAAACCATTTTGGAATAAAGCATTTTTTATCAACTGTAAATACCCATTTAGGATCACCAAAAAGAGTGTTATGCCGATACTTCACGTGAAGTTTAGAAAGTTGGAATACATCCTGAAATGAAACAGATTTGTACTTAACAGTTTCTGACACAGTCCCATTAGCATTTCCTACAATTATTCGGAAATACAGGTCCAGATTTCCATCATATTTAAACTTATTTATGAGGTACGAGTCTGAAACTGATACATATCGAGTATTAGATTCAGGACAGTCTTTAAAATCATTGCTATCATCAAACAAGAAGTTGCATTCTAACGTTTCAAATTTAATTTTAGATATGTATTCGCAAATATGAACATTCAATTTCCCTTGAGTGATAGTATTGGTCATTCCATAGTATATATTATCACGATGAAAAGCATAAGGATTATTTTTGAACTCATTATAAGCGTCAACGGCAACGTAGCTTACTTGCGATGCAGGGACAAAGTTCGTAGTATCTTCTGTATCAAATTCCCTATCATAATAATCGTGCGATACTCTCGTGACAGCCTTTGATGCATCGAATTCCTCGTCCAAAAAATCATAGGCCATAACAGATGCGCCTTTTGTTCTGATATTTGACGCTACCATTCTCTCATTCTCCTTAACTACAAGTATTGGGAAATCAGGAATCTCTTCCGGCTTCATATCAAACATCTTCTCCCCATTGAAATAAATCGGCTGGCAATCCTTAGTTGATTCATAACAAACGCTGATGTCATTATCAGAAGTTTCCCAACTCCTAACACTGAATGAATCAAGCCAAGACCAATCTGGAATCAGAATATTCAAGCGTGGGACAACCTCTTCGATTCTCGGAAGTATATGCTTCTCATCATATCTAAGAAGGATATCTCTAAATGATTGACCATCCGTAACCAACTCATTCTTGGTCCACGGATAAAACACATCGTAATCCTTATCAAATTGAGTCAAGGCTTCCGATTTAAGGAATTCCCTAAGTGCCTCATTTTCATAGACAGCCTTGGAGAGGATAACCGCAAATTCCTGCTTTGCGGATTCTGAATCCAACTCAACATAGTCGTCATCAGACACGATTATGGTTTCTTTCTCTTGGCAAGAAATCATAAGTAAAGAGCCAATTAAAAACAAGAAAAATCTTTTCATAAATACATTAAACTTAAAGATATTAATAATTAGGCGTATAATAGAATATTCTTATCATTCATAGTTCTCTGTACTCGTGAAAAATACAGCATAGTAGTTATGACCATTTTCGGTCACAATGTCCATTCGGTATGCGGTATCTGATCCTACTGGAATCAACATCCTTCCAGAAGAGCTGTTCCCAACATAGTCTTGGATTTCTCCTGTAGCCTGATTTTCAAGACACACTGTCACTATTCCTACATTAGACATAAATGACAACTCAAGGTTGTTCAAATAAGAATAATAACAGCACTCAACTTGAATCTTCGCAGGAACGTGATTACCTTTTGTATTCGGCTTCTTTATTTCTATGACCTCAATCGGTATGATGTCTTCCTTTTGCGAATACAACAACACATTGCTGACTGTCAGCAGTGCCAATAATAGTATAACCTTTCTCATAAAAAATGTATTATTTCCGGCTGCAAAGTTCGGGAGAAAGGTTGATAATGCAATGAAAAAAAGTTTTACTCAGCCCAAGTATAACATATTCATTATTAATAATTTGCCAAGCAGTTAGAATTCATTTTCTTACTTTTATCAATTAAATTATTAATTGCCAATACTTTAACTGGCAGCCCATAATTTATAGTAAATACAAACTGACTGACTATCAAACAATTACGCTTATTAAGATATTAATTCAGAGAAAAGTGCCTGATGTACGCTATCCAATCTTAAGATTTTATCTTTGATATTGTGCCGCTTTGTGTAAACCGTGCTAACATTATAGCCCATCATTCTGGCTATCGTCTTAGTGTCGAAACCGAGGATTAAGAAGGTAATAAAACGAAAATCTCTCTCGGTGGTATTAGGCATTTCGGCGCGTAATTTTGTCATTATGCCATCAAGATTATCATCAAGCATAGACTCAAGACCCTTTTGGTTCGGCTCATCCAATATCGCAAGAATCTTTTTAACCTCCGCATAAATCTGATCATCACTTTCTTTTGAGGATTTGCTGGACTCAAAATACCGACGGCACAGGTTATTCAATTGGGAATACTGCTGTTTGTTCACCTGAACAAATTTCGCCCTCAGCCCCATCAACACCTGTTCCTTTTCGGCCGCGCTGGAAAGTTTTTCCGACAATGTTTGTATATTCTTCTCAGCCAATTCATTCGCGGATTTCAGGGAATCTATGGAGCGCAAATGTTCAGCCTCACAAAGGAGTGACTCATTAAGCCTTTGGTTAACTTCATCATTGAGAGCGATCATTTCTTCCAGTCGATGTTGTAACTCTTTCCTGTGTTTCGAATGAATGGACAAGGCAAATATCATAGTAAACAAACCAATAAGGGCGATTATCCATTTCATTTGACGCTGGATTTTTCTATCCCTATCCAACAATAAAGACTTGTCCTCATAATAATCTGACTGTGCCAACGCCACTGATTGGCCAACCGTTTCCAAGACCTCAGAATTTCGATCGCTCAGAGACTGTTCAAGATATGTCAAAGCTGTTTTGTAGTCTGCGCGATGCTTTGATATCCTATACTTCCAGATTTTTAATATGGTCGAACTGCTGTCCACATTCTCCAACTGTCGGATCACATCGTTCGCAGTTCTATGATCTCCTATGATTTCAGAAGCATAGGCATAGACACAATAATCATCTATAGAAGGCATTACGCCAAATTTTCCTGTAGCCCTTTTAAAAAGATCAATAGATTTATGAGCATCAGAGTTTGGTTTGAAGATATTATTCCAAGCAAGGGTCAATAATTGCTCCGCATAAATGGATGTATCACGGATTGGTTGCGAGAAGAAAACAGAATAAAGGCTGTCGGCCTTCGCCCAGTCTTGAATGTTCGAATAAAGGCACGCCAAAGATCCGGTAGTATTCCACAGCCTAAAAGAGTCCTTAGCCTGAGCAAAATAATCATAAGCCTCTTTGCTATATGAGATACTCTCCGAATTATTATTGTTCCACAAATAGACATCAGAAATCGAGGAACTGATGATCCCTCTGAACACAAGATTGTCCGAACGGGATGAATATTCCTTCGCACGGATATAACTCGCTATTGCGGATTCCGGATCTCCTGTGTCATACTGCGCTGTCCCAAGATAAAAATACATCTTCATCTTATCATCATTGGAACCGTGGTTTTCATAGTAGCTCGCTGCCGGTTTGATGACACGCAAATCCTGGATTGTGAGGTGATTCCTGTCCAACGCCATAGTGTACAACAGCGAGTATCTCGCACGCTGCGACTTAGTCTTAAGAGCCAACGTGTCAATCGATTCCAACGCAGTTAAAGCGCTGTCTGGCCTTGTCCACATAACATCCTCGGCGGAATCCATAATCCGCTCGGCCTCCCTGTTCCCGCAGGATGTCACCAATGCGGACATCAATAAAAACAAGGCTATATACAATTGTTTCATCTCGTTCATAGATTTGGTCCTGCAAACTTACATTTTTGCCGGATTTTTCGCAAAAGAAATGATCGGCCAATTCAAGGGTTGAGTCTCAATGCTTATGTATGGACATCGCAATCAGGAGTAAGCGGGGCTCCATTGGCCATTGTAAACAAAGAAAGTATCGGTAATTTTTGCAAAATTACCGAGTAAATTTTAGGATGTCATATACCTGTTGACTATCTTCCTCCGTATCACACCAACTTCCAGGTGCGCAAGCATATTCGCACCTAAAAGAGCAATTCTCTGGTTATCAAGCCGCTAAAGTTCCAGATGCGAGTGTTTTTTCACACCTGGAGGTCAGGGGCACCAACAGAAGGCTCTCGTGCGCAGATAGGCCTAGATTGCTCACGAGAGTCCCCTAATCAACGCTCTTGTGAGCAATATGCCGCTTTCCGCTCACGAGAACGCTCATCTCAGTCCTTTCGTGAGCAATCTGCCGCTTCCCGCTCACGAAAACACTCATCTTCGACACCTCGTGAGCAATCTGCCGCTTCCCGCTCACGAGGCACACACAGCCCTTCTCCACGGGCTTCAGGATGAAAGCCATCTGGCTGTTTGCGGCAAGAAGTCAATACTTCTATGGCAGAAGGTACGCGCGAAGACGCACGAAAGTTGAGGAGACTACGTGATGTAGTCCATCAAGGCGGCGACATATTCGGAGAATGCGGAGATTCCAGCTTCTGTGACACGGCATGTCGTGCATGGCTTCTTGCCTTTGAATCCCTTTTCCACCGCTATGTAGCCCGCCTCGCTCAGTTTGTCAAGTTGGACACTAAGGTTGCCGGCCGTCGCTCCCGTCTGTTTACGGATGTAGACGAAATCCGCTTCGTCCTCCACCAGACTGTCTGAAAAGTCCTTGCAAGACTGAAATTGTTCGTATCCCCATACACGACCTAAAACGAATTCTTGATTCTCGCGAAGGAATGTTTAACTTTTAAGACAGCCTCCCCCCACACACACGAGAATCGACATCACGGCAAGCCTCAGCTCCGAGTGCAGAAGCGGGTTGAGTTTTTTGAACATCGACTATTTCCTTAAGCATTTCACACACACTCCCGTAAGCGCCAGGATCACTCCAGCTAAGACAAAAAGCAACATTTGGCTGCAATCACCGGAGAGTTTCACTGCCGCTATGACACCAAGGACACCGGTGAGAAATCCGGCGATGACAATCGGCAGGTTTTTGATGATCATCCCCGAGATGCTCTCCGCAAAGCCGAAAAGGAGGATAATGACCAAGGTCAGGTTCATCGGGGCAAACAGCAACGCACAGAGACTGACTGTCACGGCAAACGCTCCGAACGCTCCCCATGTCCAGCCAAGGAGATTGCTGATCAGATTGGACGGGACACATTCTGCGTTCTTGTCCAGTACCACAGCTAGCGGATACCCTATAGCTGGCATGGCGAACCACAGTAAATTCCAGACCGGATTGCCGCTTGACCTCCAAAGGAAGTACACGGCAAGGGCGATCAGCGTGAGAATAGCGCCCCAAAGAATGAAATGACTTCCCGATCTTTTCGTAATGACCAGACGGCTGTCGCGTAAGGTCTCATTAATGAGTTTGAGGCTTTGTTCCGTACTCATTTGTGAACTCTGTTCCATAATTTTGATTTTCTTATTGATTTATAATTCGTTGGAGCCATCAGACGCTGCGCATACGCCATAAGATCTTTGCAAATATAAATAAGTTTATAACATAAACCAATTAATTTAGTAAAATGTAAAAAATAACCTGCATCACTTTAAATTTGCAATACATTGATGTTCAAGGGTGATTCTATGTATTCAATTTTACCGATTGATGCAACTTATTTTTTCAACATTACTTAACAAACTCACTGTTTGTAATTTTCAGCATCAATAAGAAAAATAGAAGCAGTTTTGACTTGTTTATCTGGAAATTAAGAACAAGCTCTTTTCCAAGGACGAGACGATCCCGGAAAAGTACAGCCACAGAGAAGTCTTGTTGGACGTTCATCCACGGAATGGACGGTTCGGTGGACGGAATGGGGCTGGTAGGCTACCTTAGGGAGAATCTACCAAACAGTCCATGACACGCCACTGGTACAGGAAAGGCTCTTCTGGTGTACAAAACAGTCCATGACACGCCACTGGTACAGGAAAGGCTCTTCTGGTGTACTAACCAAGGTTAGGATGCCAAGTTCGGCACCGGAGAGGAAACCGTGGCCAAACAATGGACAAAGTCAGGTCTCCCGTATGCTTGATCCAAACATATCCATTGAAGCCTTCTTGTTGCCGGACTACATTTTACAAAACGCTTTCAGCAACATAACATACCTATGCCCACAGAGGCCAGACATGGCTGAAAAACTCAAAGCCAAGCGTCCACCATTTTCACGGCAATGTGTCTCGCCGACGCTTCTATCCAACATTGGGATGAAGGCATTTCGTAAATCGTTTTTTAAAAGACATAAAGCGATACCAAAACATTCGTAGGCAATTATTCCGTAAATGGTTAATTGTTAATATTTTGTCCAAAGCGACATGCAATCGCAATTATCTGGAGGGTACCTCAACACGTCAAAAGTCCGTCAACTCCTATATTGCTTCCTAAATGTATCTGATCGCACCTTCGCTGCCAAAAGGGTAATCGCTTACATCTTTGTTGAGATAAGAAGAATCCATAGGCAAAACTCCACGAAAACACCACCTTTCTTTACCGAAAGACACATTGCTTTCATCGTCACAAAAAGCCCATTCATGCCCTTCAACTTTGAGTACGGAACGTACAATTCCATGATATACTCCTTATATGTAATTTATTTGACTGGCACGTGATTTTGCAATCGCCCAATACCTATGCGTTTTTTCATAGACACTGATATACTCCGTTAGCCTTTGCATCATCAAAACTTTTATTTAAACTTACTAAGAAGCTGTTTTGAATTGTTTGTTTGAAGGTTTGAGAGTGAAAAACTTCAGTTTCGACCGCTTCTTCCAAGGAAGATAGCGGTGCTATCTGACTGAAGAAGCGGGAAGAAAATGAAGATTTTTCACCTCAAAGAACATTTCAAACAATTCAAAACAGTTTCTTATTTAAACTTACTAACAACAATCGGTCATTTGGATTCATCTTGATCTTACCACAGTCATAAATAAACATGCTTAGAAGCTGCTTTGAATTGTTTGTTTGAAGGTTGAGTCCACTTGAAAAAGGGCTCACCAGCAAATATCCGTGTCTGGCATGATAAAAAGTCGTTTTTTGAAAAACACGTGCCTCGCAGATACTTCTGTAATGGGTAAAAGTGGCAAATAGCACTATTTCAAGTGGGCTCAAGGTTTGAGAGTGAAAAACATCAGGTTTCAGCGGTTCTGTGGGGCCCACAGGGGCTACAAACGGCTGGTTTTTAGCGGTCTGAACCACGGCCTTGCGACATGAGGATAAATTTTGAAAAAAGTCTCAGCGGGAAGGTGAAAGCCTCGCGTCATCCTCGGCTTATGGTCAGGACAGGGGACACCTGAGTAGTTACGTCAGATTTACCTGAGTAGTTACGTCAGATTTATGAGGATAGATTTCTTTTGGAAGAAGGCGTGTACTGGAGGTAGACGACTGATGAGAAAAGAAATATAGACCATAAAGATATACAAATTGTTCAAGTTATTTTTTAAGAATTACTATACAGATTTCTGTTTCCGAGGAATAATTCGTAACTTCACAAAGCGAATTATGCAACCGAGAAGCCCTCGGATCACTAAGGCAAATTTTAACACTTAAAATACAATGAAAACAATCAGATTTTGGGCGACATTGGCGGCGATGCTCATTGCAAACGGAAGTTTCGCACATGGAATATCAGGAACCGGCGCTTTGGCAGACTCAGCGACCGGTAGAAAAGAATGCCACGCCATCGAAAAAGGCAAGAGTTTGACTGATGGACAAGTTGTGGACACGACCCATCCGTGGTACGGAGCGAGGATCGGAATCATCGGGGATTCGATCTCGGATCCGAAGGTGGCGAACGGACCGGAAAAATACTACTGGTACATGGCGCGGGAAATCGGAATAATCCCTTGCGTGGTGGCGAGGAACGGACAGCAGTGGAACGAAGTGCTTCCGCAGGCGAACCGGTTGAAGAGCGAGTATGGAGACGACATCGACGCCATCCTTATCCTGATGGGGACCAACGACTTCAACGCCGGAGTACCGATCGGGGAATGGTTCACGGAGGAATATGTCGAGGTGGAGGCCGCCAATGGTGAGCCTAAATCTCTGCAGGTAAGAAGGCATAGGATGCCAAACCTCGACCAAAGCACGTTCAAAGGACGTATCAACGTTGCCTTGGACTCACTTAAGAATATGTACCCGCACAAGCAGATAATCCTGATGACTCCACTTCACAGGGGCTACGCCAAATTCGGCGAGACCAACATCCAGCCGGACGAGAACTACACCAACAGGTGCGGGGAATATATTGACGCTTACATCAATGCCGTGAAGGAGGCGGGTAATGTCTGGGCCGTGCCTGTGATCGACCTTAGCGCCGTCTCAGGAATATTCCCGCTCAACCGTTCGCAGAAGGAATATTTCCCAAGGGACAAAGACAGGCTCCACCCTACCGACGAAGGTCATGCCCGTATGGCCCAAGCTATCATGGCCGCCCTCAGAGGATTGGCGCCACGTTTTGAATAAGCATTCTTGATGTAAATCCAGAGAGCCTCTGTTCTGAATTTTTGTAACGTGAAAAATTCAGGTTAGAGGCTCTCTGGATTTTCTACATACTGAAAAAATGCGTAATACCCATGTTGACATCGAATCTCGGTCACTTCGACAGGCTCAGTGACCGAGGGAGGCGATGTTAAATTCTACAATGTAAGACCGCAGAGAAGGGCGACGTACGTCTCGATACCGTCCGCAATCTCGTCAAGACGGATATATTCATCGGCGGAATGGGAGCGGGCAGAGTCGCCCGGACCGATCTTGAGAGTCGGGAAATGGCAGAGGGCCTGATTGCTGGTGGTCGGGGAGCCGAAAGGTTCCAGACCGAGGGACAGGCCTCGGACAACGGCCGGGTGATCCATAGGAAGATGCGAGCTGCCGATTCTTGTGGAACGTTCCTTGACCTCGCACGATACGGAGGACTTGATCAGCTCCAGAAGTTCCGGATTGGTGTACATTCCGTTCGGGCGCACGTCCACCACGAACGTGCACTTGTCCGGCACGACATTGTGCTGGGTTCCGGCATTGATCTGCGTGACGGACATCTTGACGGCTCCGAGGAAATCGGACACTCGGTCGAAACTGTGACTTTTGAACCACTGAATATCCTCGATGGCCTTGTAGATGGCGTTGACGCCTTCATTTCTGGCAGCATGACCACTCTTCCCGTAGGCCGTGCAGTCCAGCACCATCAATCCCCTCTCTGCGACGGCCATCCTCATCCCGGTCGGCTCGCCCATCACCCCGAAATCAATCAGGCCAAGTTCCGGCAGGATCAAGTCAAGGCCACCTTTCCCGCTCACCTCTTCCTCGGCGGTTGCCGAAAAGATCAGCCTGTACGGCTGCTCCTTCTGTATGAGCCTTGAATATGTCTCCAGAAGAGCAATCAGGGATCCGCCGTCATCATTGCTGCCGAGACCGTACAGACAACCGTCCTCAATCTCGGGCGTGAACGGGTCACGGGTGTAGCCTGAAGCCGGTTTCACAGTGTCGATGTGGGCGTTCAGCAATATGGTCGGCCTGCCGTCCGCCGGGCCGGACTCCATCCACAGATTATTGCCCAACCTCCTGACCGCGAAGCCTTCTGTCAACATCCAACGCTCCAGGAAGTCGGCCACAGCCCCTTCATCCCTGCTGAAGGAAGGAATCCGGATCATATTCTTCAAAAGATCTATCGTGTCCATAGCATACAAATGTACGCAAAAACGATGGTTTTTATGTACATTTGTGGATATGGATTTAGGGACACTTAACAGACGGCAGAGAGAGGCGGTGACCTCGACGGAGGGCCGGGTGCGGGTCGTTGCCGGAGCAGGCTCGGGAAAGACCAAGGCTTTAACCTATCGGTATGCGTACATAGTAAACGAACTGGGCGTGGAACCGGCTAACATTCTGTGCCTTACCTTCACGAACAAGGCGGCGCAGGAGATGAGGAGCAGGATCACTCAGCTTGTTCCGCCGGGGTACACGAACGACTTTGTCTGCACGATCCACGGGTTCTGCGTGAGGTTTCTGCGCGAGGAGATCCATCGGCTCGGCTACCCGAAGAACTTCCAGATTCTGGACGAGGAGGATATGAAGTCCCTGGCCAGGCAGGTGCTGACGGAAAACAACACGGAACGAAGCGTGAAGACAGTGCGGCAACTTCTTGAGGCTCTTGCCGGTACCAAGGCGGCTGAGCCTTATGTTCAGCAATACATTGTCCCGACCTCGCCGGTCTCCGGAAGGACTGACCTTCCGCTCAGTGTCCAGCTTCTGTTCAAGCAAAAGGACAAGATGGCACTCGACTACGATGACCTCATCCAGTTCACCAGACATATTCTTCAGACATATTCAGAGGTAAGGGAGAAGTGGCAGGAGAGGATGAACTATGTGATGTTGGACGAGGCGCAGGACTGCAACGGCGGTGACTGGGAGATTGTTGAGACGTTGTCCGAGAAGTGCGGTAACCTGTTCATAGTCGGGGATCCGGACCAGTCCATTTATGAGTGGAGAGGGGCGAAACCGGAGAGGTTTCTGGCGTTCAAGGCCGACAAGGACATCATTCTGGACGAGAACTACCGTTCGACTCCAGGGATTCTGAACGTAGCCAACTCAATCATAGTCAACAACAAGAACCGGATAGACAAGCGGATGTTCACCCGCCGGGGCGAGGGCGAGAAGATCGTGCACTTCCACGCGACGGACGAGCGGCAGGAGGCGCAGTGGATCTGTCAGGAAATTCTCCGGAGGCTTGACAATGGCGAGGCGGCATATTCAGATTTCGCGGTGCTGTTCCGCGCGGCGCATCTTTCGAGGTTCATCGAGCAGGCGTTCATCCGAGCGAACATTCCTTACGTGATGTGGGGAGGCGTGCGGTTCTTCGAGCGGATGGAAGTCAAGGACTGCATCAGCTATCTTCGGCTGGTCGCTTCGGACGATGACATCGCTTTCGAGCGGGTAATCAACACTCCGTCCAGAAAAGTCGGCAAGGTAACCCTTGAACTGATAACGGCTTACGCATCACAGGAGGGGACGACACTTTACCAAGCGCTCAAAAATCATCTGGATGACCCGAAGCTGAATCGTGACGCAGTCCGTGAGTTCGTGGCGTTGATTGAGGAATGCCGCTCAAGGGCATATTCAATGGGAGTCTGCGCGATGCTTGAATATATCCTCGAAAAGACCGGCCTGAAGCAGGAATATCGTGACGACAATGACGAGCAGCGCCTGGAGAACATCACCGAGTTGGTGGATTCCATAAGGCTTTACGAAAGCGAACACACTGAATGGGAGCAGCTTCCGCTCTACGATTACCTTCAGGACATCGCCCTGTACACGAACGCCGACTACCGGAAGGAGACCAACAAAGTCAAGCTGATGACCATCCATCAGAGCAAGGGATTGGAGTTCCCTTACGTGTTCATCATCGGGCTGAGCGACGGAATATTCCCGAACGCCAGAAGCATCCGGGAACGTAAGAGAACGGCCCTTGAGGAGGAAAGGCGCTTGATGTACGTTGCTGCCACGCGGGCGGAGAAGTCCCTGTTCCTGACCGAGTCCGAAGGCTATGACATTCAGGCTCAGCAGCAAAAGTTGCCGTCAAGGTTCATCGCCGAGATAAAGCGTGACCTCTTTGTCACGGAAGGAGAGATGGATGAGGCCCTTTGGCGCAGGCTGCAGGAGCAGATCGCCAATGAGAACCTTGACGAGACGACCGAGACTCCCGATGATGCGGGCAGGGCCGACAGCATCACCGTCGGCGACAACGTGTTCCACAAGATCTTCGGCCAAGGCGAGGTCCTTGAGATCAGCGACACCGGCTCCTGCAAGGTACGCTTCGCCGACGGCAAGGTCCGGTTCCTCCGCAACACGTTTCTAAGCCGTCTCGCATAGGATTCACTCTACCTTAACTTGAATATCACCGGGAAGGTGTAGGTGACTTTCACGGCTCTGTCACGCTGGCGGCCCGGAGTCCATTTCGGGGACATCGAGACCACACGGACGGCTTCATTGTCAAGTGAGGAATCGACTCCTCTGAGGACCTTGACATTGCTGACGGATCCGTCCGGGTTGACCGTGAACTGGAGGGTCACACGGCCTTCGACACCGTTAGCCTGGGCTATGGACGGGTACTTGAGGTTCGAGTTGACCCATTTGGAGAACTCGTTGGCATCCCCACCGTTGAACAACGGCTTTTCCTCAACAGCGAAGAACGGCACAGGAGCCTCGTCAACCTCCTCATCCTGGACACTTTGTGGGATATAATCCATTATAGGAATCTCCATCTGACTGTCATCCAAGGATTTGAACTCCAGATCCTCATCAATCTTTATGTCATCCGGAAGAATTTCGATCAGATCGTTGAGAATCACGGCCGGAACCGGAGGTGTCGGCGGAGTCTCCATCGTCACCGGGATCTCGATGTCATCGCTGATGAACGCCGCATCGTTACCGGCAAGCGTGGCGACCTTGGTCTCAGGTGTCCCCCACTCGAACGCCATCAGAACTATTCCCATCGCAGCCACCAGTCCGACTTCCGTCAGAAGGGTTCTCTTGTTCTCAAGATTGGCCTTGTAAGTTTTCTTTGTCTCCATAATCGTTGATTTTAATGGTTAAACTTTCTGGTGCAAAGTTACGGCTTCCCGGTCACGCCCACCAAATTTCCGGCCTCTGAAAATCTCTCATAGGTCCAATCTAAAAGATTGCAAATCAATAGATTGCGCAAAGTGATATCACCCAGATTCTCGCATATACAATCCACATCTCTTAAATCATTATTAATAAATATATTAGCCCTTCTCCTTTGGTAGATTCACGCTAATGGAGATGAGTGACGAGTAACAGACTGAAAATCATTTCAAAAGGCTTTCACCTATAGCGTAACAGCACTAAAGGCGAAAGCCTATCATATTCGTTAACAAGCAGTTAACAGACACACAGACCTCGCTCAGTCGTCGGTCTCGGGGTCGGCCATAATGGTGGTGCCGGCATTCAGGGCGGAGGCGGAGGTGATGACCACACGGGAGACACCGGAGTTGATGGCTTCGAAGGCGTTCTGGAGTTTCGGGATCATTCCCTCGGAGATGGTGCCGTCGGCGACCATCGGGGCGAAATCGGAACTGGTTATTGTAGGGATCACGCTTGACGGGTCGTTCAGGTCCTTCATCACACCAGGGGTGGACGAGCAATATGTCAGGGTCACGTCATAGACTGAGGCAAGGGCCTGGGCGACGGACGAGGCGATGGTGTCGGCGTTGGTGTTCAGCATCGAGCCTTCCTTGTCATGGGTCAGCGGAGCCAGAACAGGCACGGCGCCGGACTCAAGGAGGTTCTCCAAAGCCTTGGCGTTGACGTACTTGATGTCACCTACGTAACCGAAGTTGATTGGCTGTACGGGGCGTTTCACACTCATAATCAGATTGAGGTCAGCACCGGTAAGGCCAATGGCGTTGACACCAAGGGCTTGCAGACGCGCAACCAGATTCTTGTTGACAAGTCCGCCGTAAACCATCGTCACGACCTTCAGCATCTCGGCGCTGGTGATCCTTCGGCCATCAATCATCTGGGTCTCCACGCCCAGCCTGGCCGCCACCTCGGTGGCGATCTTGCCGCCTCCGTGCACGAGTATCTTTCTGCCCTTGAGGCTTGAGAATGACATCAGGAGGGACTGGAGAGACTCCTCGTTCTCCACTATGGCTCCCCCCACCTTAATTATATTCAATGAATCCTTTATCATATTCGTTTTTCTCAAATTATTTCCGTACACCAAAGAGGCTTTTCCTGTACCAAACGATGACAAAAGGCCATTTGGTACAGGAGAGGCCCCTTTCCTGTACCGTTTCCGCAACAAAGTCTTATTGCAGATCCTCCAGCATCCTCTTCATCACCACCTGGGCGGAGACGACGCGGTTGGCGGCCTCAGGGATCACGATGCTGCGAGGAGAATCAATCACTTCGTCGGTCACGATCATATTCCTTCTCACCGGCAGACAGTGCATGAAGTAGGCGTTGTCGGTGACGGCCATCTGGCGCGCTCCGACTGTCCATGCACGATCCTGACTCAGGATCTGGCCATAGTGCGAGACGGAAGACCAGTTCTTGGCGTAGATGAAGTCAGCTCCTTCAAAGGCCTTCATCTGGTCGTACTCCACACGGGCATCGCCGACGAACTGAGGATCAAGCTCGTAGCCTTCCGGATGGGTGATGACGAAATCCACATCGGCGGCATTCATCCACTCGGCGAACGAGTTAGGCACAGCCTGAGGCAGCGCACGCGGATGCGGAGCCCAGGTCAGGACCACCTTCGGACGCGCCATGCTTTTATATTCATTGATCGTGATGAGGTCGGCGAAGGCCTGGCATGGATGGACCGTGGCAGATTCGAGGCTGATGACAGGTTTGCCGGAATATTCGATGAACTGCCTGAGAATGATCTCGTTGTAGTCGAAGGACTTGTCCTTCAGGCCGGCGAACGAGCGCACTCCGATGATGTCACAGTAGCTGCCGATGACAGGGATCGCCTCACGCAGATGCTCCGGCTTGTCGCCGTCCATCACCACGCCCATCTCGGTCTCAAGTTTCCAGCTGTCGCCGTTGACATTGAGCACTATCGAGTTCATTCCCAGATTCATGGCCGCCTTCTGGCTGCTCAGGCGGGTGCGCAGGCTGCTGTTGAAGAAAATCAGAATGATCGTCTTGTTCCTGCCCAGATTCTGCCATGCGAACGGGGTCGCCTTGACCTGCTTCGCCTCCTCAAGCGCCTTGCCGAGGTCGCCTATGTCACTTACGTGAAAAAAACTTCTCATAATACTTCCTTCAATGCGTCAATGAATATGTCAACGTCCGCCTTGGTAAGCGTAAGCGGGGCAAGAAGGCGGATCATGTTCTTGCCGGAAACGCCTGTGAATACGTGCTTTTCGTAGAGGAGGCGGCCTCTGATCTCGGCGATCGGCTCATTGAATTCTATGCCGACCATGAGTCCGCGGCCACGCACCTCCCTGATTCTCGGAGAGGCCGGAATGGAATTCTTCAGATACTCTCCTACCTCAAAAGCGTTCGCAACGAGATTCTCTTCCTTGAATATGTCAGCGACGGCGTTTGCCGCGGCCATCGCGAGGTAATTGCCTCCGAATGTGGTGCCGAGCATTCCTTTGGTCGCCTCGAACTCCGGCGAGATCAGGACACCGCCGATCGGGAAACCGTTCGCCATTCCCTTGGCCATCGTGACGATGTCCGGCTTGATTCCGGCCCATTGGTGGGCGAAGAACCTGCCGCTGCGGCCGTAGCCGCTCTGGATCTCGTCCAGAATCAGCACCACGCCGGCTTCCTTGGTGGCCTGACGAAGGTCTCTCATGAACCGGTCATCAGGGATGACGATTCCGCCGACCCCCTGGATGCCTTCGATGATCACGCCGGCGACATCGCCCTTGGCAAGTTCTGTTCTCACTGCCTCAATGTCATTCAGCGGCAGGAAAGTGACTTTGTGATGCGAGTTGAACGGCGCTGAATACTTAGGATTGTCAGTGACGGCCACCGCTCCGGAGGTTCTTCCGTGGAAGGCTCCCTTGAACGCGATCATCCTGTCCTTTCCGGTGTGGAAAGAGGCCAGTTTGAGGGCGTTCTCATTGGCCTCCGCTCCTGAGTTGATCAGGAAGAGGGAGTAATCCTGTAGTCCGGATAGTTCACCGATCTTTCCGGCCAGCTCGACCTGAAGCGGATTCTTCACGCTGTTGGAGTAGAAGCCGATCTTGTTCAGCTGGTCGGTTATGGCAGCCACGTATTTCGGGTGACAGTGGCCGACTGAGATGACGGCGTGGCCTCCGTAGAGGTCGAGATATTCCTGACCCTTGTCATCCCAGATTCTGGTGCCTTTGGCTTTGACGGGAGTCACATCAAAGAGGCTATATACATCGAATAAGTTCATAATATGATTCGAATATTAAAAACGAGTGCCTTTCAGGTGAAGACCGGTGCCCTCCGGGAGGCCGAAAATGAGGTTCATATTCTCGACCGCCTGGCCGGAAGCGCCTTTCACGAGATTGTCGATTATGCTGATCACGTGGAGCTTACGGCTGTGTTTACGTACATTGAGCACACATTTATTCGTGTTCACGACCATCTTCAGATCCGGATTCGTGTCGATCACGTGCACGAAAGGCTCGTCCTTGTAGTAGTCTTTGTAAAGCGCAACTGCTTCTTCCTCGGAGAGGTCGCAATCAAAATAAACCGATGCCAGGATTCCTCTTGTGAAGTCTCCTCTGACCGGAACGAAGTTCAACTCGCCCTCGTAACTTGGAGCGAGAGTGTGGAGGGTCTCCCCTATCTCGCCAAGATGCTGATGGGTAAACGCCTTATAGACAGAGAGGTTATTGGCCCGCCAACTGAAATGCGTGGTCTCGGACGGAGCCTGTCCCGCACCGGTCGATCCGGTGATTCCCGTCACGTGAATCTCAGGCAGTTTGTCAGCCTTCGCCATAGGCAGAAGCGCCAACTGGATAGAGGTCGCGAAGCAGCCAGGATTGGCGATATGCTTAGCCTTCACGATCTTGTCTCTGAATGCCTCTGGAAGTCCATAGACAAAATCCTCCGCATCGGCGGCCAGACGGAAATCGTTGCTGAGATCGATGATAGCACCCTTATAACTCTCTGGCAAAGAATGGACAAAGCCTTTTGATTTTCCGTGACCGGAACAAAGGAATATTACATCGGCCTCTTCCACAGGGGCTTCCGCACTGAACTTCAGATCTGTCTCTCCCAACAAATCCTGATGCGCTGACCACACAGGCTCACCGGCGTGGCTGCCGCTCTGCGCGAAGACAACCTTCACGGCCGGATGATTGGCCAGAATACGCAGAAGCTCGCCGGCCGTGTAGCCGGCGGCCCCTACGATCCCTACCTTTATATACTCATTTATAATCATTTATTTCATAAATAATTATCATCTACAATTCCTTTTCAAGCTGTTCTCCTTCGTCCTTGTGGGCGGTGTAGTAAACACGCAGAGGGGTGGAAGTCACCTTAATGAAGCCCTTGGCGTCCTCACTGGTCCAGCCTTTCTGCATCTCGCCATATTCACCGAACTTGGTCTTGACAAGGTCGCAAGGGGAATCCACACCGACGGTCGAGAACGACCATGGACGAAGCTCCATTGTAACCTTGCCGGTCACGTTCCTCTGGCTGCTCTCCAGCATCGCCTCGATGTCCCTCATCACAGGCTCAAGGTACTGGCTCTCGTGCAGGAACATTCCGTACCAGTTGGAAACCTGATCCTTCCAGTACTGCTGCCATTTGCTGAGGGTGAACTTCTCAAGGAACTTGTGGGCGGCGATGATGAGCATAGGAGCGGCGGCCTCGAAGCCGACACGTCCCTTGATGCCGATGATGGTGTCCCCGACGTGCATATCCCGGCCGATACCGTAAGGAGCGGCGATAGACTCAATCTCCTGAATGGCAGTCACTTTGTCAGCGAACTTCTTGCCGTTGACAGCAACGATCTCCCCTTTCTCGAACTCGATCTCGATGGTCTCGGAGCCATCCTTTGTGATCTGTTTCAGATACGCCTCCTCCGGAAGTCCCTGGGTGGAGTCCAGAATCTCGCCTCCACAGATGGAAGTGCCCCAAAGGCCGACATTGTAGGAATATTTAAGTTTCTTGAAATCAGCCTTGAAGCCGTGCTCATTAAGGTAATCAACCTCAAACTGGCGGGTCAGAGCCATATCCCTTGTCAAGGTGATGATCTCTATTCCCGGAGCCATCACAAGGAAAGTCATGTCAAAACGGACCTGATCGTTGCCGGCGCCAGTCGAACCGTGGGCGATGGCGTCAGCGCCAATCGCTTTCGCGTAGCGGGCGATGGCCATAGCCTGGAATATCCTCTCGGAAGAGACCGAGATCGGATATGTACCGTTCCTCAGCACATTGCCGAAGATCATATAACGGAGACTCTTGTCGTAATATTCCTTGGTCACATCAAGGGTGACATATTCCTTCGCACCCAGTTCGTAGGCATGCTTCTCATTGTCTTTCAGCTGCTCAGCGCTGAATCCGCCGGTGTTCGCACACGCGGCGTAAACCTCATAGCCCTTTTCCTTGGCCAGGTACATCACCGTGAAGGATGTGTCCAGACCGCCGCTGAAGGCGACCACTACTTTCTTCTTTTCCATATTCATTAATTTTTGTTGTCATTCTCGGCCTCGTCGATCCTGCGGATCCTTTCGAGGACTTCCTGCGGGATTTTCGCCGGAAGATGCTCCTCCGGATCGAATAGCATTCCCGTGCAGATGCAGTACTTCCTGTCGGTGCGCTTCAGCACATCCACGTTGACGCACCCATCGCAGCCTCGCCAAAAAGCCTCGTCGCTGGTGAGTTCGGCGAAGGTCACCGGCTTGTAGCCCAGCTGGGTGTTCATCGTCATCACCGCCGCACCGCTTGTGAGACTGAATATCTTGGCGTGCGGCCAGCGTGTGCGGGCCAGCGAGAATGTCAGATCCTTTATCCTCTTGGCAAGTCCCAAACCACGGAAATCCGGATGCACGATCAGTCCGGATGTAGTCACGTACTGCTTGTGCTCCCATGTCTCGATATAACTGAATCCAGCGAATTTCTCGCCCTGAAGAGCGATCACGGCCTTGGCCTCCTTGATCTTCTGGGCGACATATTCCGGCTTTCTCTTCGCGATGCCGGTGCCCCTTACCTTGGCCGCCTCTTCTATTGTCTTTAGAATCTCATCGACATAAATGAGGTGCTTGTCCGAAGCGACCTCAACAGTCAATTCGTCCTGCGTCATCTTTTGTTTAGTCCGTTAAATTAATTAACCCTTTTGGTCTCGATGCCTTTGAATATCTCAGAAAGAGACGATGTCACATCTTCGTGCCGGAATCCTTCCCTCAGCACAAGCAGGATCGTGTCATCACCGGCCAACGTGCCCATAACCTCCGGAAGATGCCCGTCGTCAATGATAGAGGCGATCATCCCGGCATGGCCAGGCCTCGTCTTGATCACCGCCATCGAGCCGGAAAACTCCAGACTGTCGATGCTATCAGATGACATTGAGGATTCACGGAAGCTGTTACGCAACATTCCAGGCTGGGGAAGACTGTAACTGTAACCGCTTCCGTCATGTATCTTGGTGATTCTCAATTCTCTGATATCCCTTGACAAAGTCGCTTGAGCGACGCTGAGCCCACGCTGTTCCAGCAGCGTGGAAAGTTCCTCCTGATTAGAGACCCTGTTATCCTTGATCACCTCGCGGATTATTCTTTGCCTTTCAAGCTTACCTTTCATATCAAAAGCATATTTATTCAAACGTTCTGCAAATATATGTATATTTTTTCAACATTTTGGCATTATTAACGAATATTTTTCAGGAATGATGAGAATATCATAAGACTTGGAACGAATCGCCCCCAATATGCAACCATATTCATTCCAAGGCGTTGAATATTCAAGGAGGCTCCAAGCCTGACCGACTTGAAGCCTCCTTGAATATCACTCCCAAAGGTCAACCGGACAAGGACCATGGAAGGCTATGCTCAAAAGCCCTTTGCTATGTTGTCAGCGATGGATTGTATCAGACGTTCACGAGCCTCGATGCTTGCCCAGGCGATGTGAGGAGTCATGCTGAGACGTTCCGGATGTCTGGTATGGAGAAGAGGATGGTTCTCCGGTATCGGTTCGGTCGAATAGACATCCAGGCCCGCTCCCCCAATGACACCCTCGTCAATGACTTTAGCCAAGGCTTCCTCCACGACTATCCCACCTCGTCCCATATTCACGATGATGGCTTTCGGTTTCATCATCCTGAGTTCTTTCTCACCGACAAGGCCGGCTGTGCGCTCATTGTACGGAGCGTGCACGGAAATGACATCGGACTTGCGCATAAGGTGCTCAAGAGAGACCGACGGATACTCTTCGGAATGGTTTGTTCCGGAAGTGGAGTAATAGATGACTTTCATCCCAAACGCGGATCCGATTCTGGCAACTTTTGAGCCTATCGCGCCCAGACCAATGACACCCAACACCTTGCCAGTCATTTCAATGAATGGCCTTGAATAATCAGTGAACAACCCGCTGCGTGAATATGCCCCGGACTTCACGACATTGTCAAAATAGGCCCCGTTGCCCAGAAGGTTAAGAATATGCATGAATGTTTCCTGAACAACGGAATCCGTGGAATAGCCGGCGACATTCCTGACAATCACTCCATGTCTGGCACAGGCATCCACATCAATATTGTTTATGCCGGTGCCGGCCTCACAGACAAGCCGAAGTTTCGGCGCCGCCTCCAGCAGCAGGTCATTCACCTTTATCTTGTTCACAATCAAAACTTCGCAATCACTTACCCTGCCGATGGACTCCTCCGGAGTCGAATTCGGCCAGGCTGTCAATTCCCCTACTCTTTCAATCGGAGCCAACGATGACGTCCCCATCGTCCCGGCATCCAAAAACACTATCTTCATCTCTTCCGAAATTTTCCACTAATATAAGCATTTTTGCGAATCTATGACACGCCCGTCCAAAGCCCCTTTGCCGGACCAATCTGTATAACCGGGAACATTGTCCGCCAGAACCGAGGTGGTTCCGTGAATCCTTTTCCCGTGTTCCTCCGGGGATGTCACAAAGTGACCGATGATTGAATATTATGATTGAGGGTGGCCAAAAAGATACTTTTTAGCCACCCTCGTTCCTGTGCGCGGGATGAGAGTCGAACTCACACGTCGCAATTGACACTAGCTCCTGAAACTAGCGCGTCTACCATTTCGCCACCCGCGCTTGAAATGGATTGCAAATATACGGAATATTTGCGAAATCGCAAACAAAATCAGGCACGGATACATAATTTAAAAACTGTAGCCCAAAGAGAACGCCAAAATATTCAAAGATGAAGCTCTCTGGTAGGCGAAATCCACCCTCACTCCGTGGAATTTGCAACCAAGGCCGGCTGACACTCCGGACGCGATCACATCAGAACCGGACGCCCGATAGCCGACACGCGCGAACACCATGCCGTTGAATCCGTACTGAACTCCTCCGGAAACAGCGAACTTTCCGGCAAAAAAACAATCAGCGTCCATTCCGGCCTCAAGGGAATGTTTTTCCTCGAAAGTCTGGCCATAGCCAGCCGCCAGCCGCACTGACGAAGATATATGATAAGACGATCCGGAGGCATCCTTGACAGAAGTGCCCACATTGGCAAGTCCGGCGCTGAAGCGAAGCATCCTCCAACGGTACAAAGCATACACATCTGACGCGAACACACCTTGGTTCGAGTCAGAGGCAAGCCTCTCGCCGGCATATTTCAGATTGATGCCAACACTCAGCGCGTCAATCACCTTCAGTCCCAAACCTGCGGAAAACATCATGGAAGATGTCTTGAACATACCGTTGCGGTTGCCAGAGTCGTCTATGACCTCATACTCACCGCATGAATTGTAATTACCGGCGACAGAAAATCCCAGACGTTCTCCTGTCTTCATGCCTACGCCGACATCCAGCCCACCGGTTGTCATGTCACCAACAGCGGGTGAATATGCCGCTGTCACCGCAAAACGACTCTCCGAATATGGAATCACCGCAGGATTCCGGAACGCTGAAAACGAAATGTCTGAAGACGGAGCAAGAGAGACTCCGGCCATGGCCACTGAAACAGGGTCATTCCTCTGACACATCCAACCGAACGCCTCATCCTGGGCTTGCAAGTGGAACGCCGGCAAAAGAGCGGCGAAGGCCACGATCAATACTCTTTTCATTCTACCTCTTGACAATAACATAATCATACTTATCCGCACCCACAGTCAGCCCAAGTTTGTACTCTCCAGGAGCAAAGGCGCTCATGTCTATCCTGGCCGGATCGAACACATTGCACGAAACCTTCTTCTCAAGAATGACAGACCCGGATGTGGAGGCTATCTTCACCATGACATCAACAACCGCGGTGCTGCCTGGACGGACATTCAAGAAATCACGGACAGGGTTCGGATAGTAGTCAACAGCATAACTTTCATCACGTGCGACAATCTTGAAATCGGTTGAGACCTTAGCGCCAAGGCGATCCTTGGCTGTCACGGTGATCACCGCCAAGCCATTTTGCTTTTTGGCGACAACAAGCTTGCCGTCGCCACTGATCGAGACATCAGCGACACCGTCAGGAGAAATCTTCGCGGAATATTCCAGAGGCTCGTCGTCAGGATCCGAGAACACACCGTCCAGATAGGCAGACATCTTTCCGTCGCCGGAAAGGACAACGTCATTGATGGGCTCTGAGACAACCGGCGGACGGTTCTCGATCACCTGATAGGCAAATTCATATTCCGCCGTGCCGCCATAAACGTCAGTCGCTGTGATCTTTGCCTTCTTAGGTGTGAAATCGGAGACTAACTCGCACAGGATCTCAAAGTTGTAGATATCAGGATCCTTGGAACCGCGGACCAGTTTCGCCCTTCCCTCAAAATCTGTAGTGACCTCGACATTATCGCCATCAGGATCCGACACCGTGAACGGAATCGACACGCTCTCCCACTGGCGGAATTTGAAATCACCCGTATAGGATGTCTCTATGACCGGGGGATTGTTATTCTCTCTCCCGTACTTGGAAAGGCCGTATCTCATCGAGCCCATAACATCAAGGTATGGGCCCATTGCCTTGCCATTGTAGTTTATCAGGCTCGCGTTTGCACCTTCAAGAAGGACTTCCTTCAGATTCTCGTTGGTGAACCCTTCTCCTCCGAATTGAGAGAGCAGCAAAGCCAAAGCTCCCGAGACATGAGGACAGGCCATCGAGGTTCCTTGGTAACGGTCGTAAGATCCTGAAGCCACACAACTGTAGATGCTCTCTCCAGGAGCGCAGATGTCCACCCAACTACCATAGTTGGAGAATGAGGACAGCCTGCCTGTCATTCCGGAAGCGCCAACCGCGATCACCGGCGCGTACGATGCCGGAACACCGTTTGCTATGCCATCATTTCCCGCCGCGAAGACTACCAGACCTCCTTTCATTGGAGAGTCCGGCTTTTGGTTGCCATCCTTGTCACACCCGGCATAAGCGATAAAATAATCAATCGCAGCCGCCATTGAAGAGGAAATCCTGTCCCGCAAGGCATAGTCCTTCTCATAGGCGGAAAGCACACCGTTACCATCGAAGTCATAGTCATTGCCCCAGCTGTTCTGGCTGATGACCGCTCCGTTGTCCGCACCCCAAACTATAGCATTTTGGAAACTTGAGGCAGTACTGTTTCCCTGGAAAACCTGAGCGCTCATCAAAGTCACGCCCTTTTTCCCGGCCGCATAGTCACCTCCAGCTATTCCCGCAAGTCCCTTTCCATTGTTTCTGACCCCTGCGATTGTGCCGGCGACATGACATCCATGGTCTTCAGGGGTAATATTTGAGCTGTTTCTCACGAAATTCCAGTTGACACTGCTACAGTTCCAAGCCAGATCCTCATGCTTGAGGTTGAGCCCTCCGTCAACGACACAGACAACGACCGAAGGATCTCCGGTTGTGTACTTCCAGGCGTCCTCGACATTGATGCTGTAACGACCTGAATATTCCCAAAGGTAGGCGTAGCCAGGATCGTTGGTGGAAGCGGACCTGCAGATTATGTTACGTTTTTCAGAAGCCTCTACGCCGTCAAGTGATCCGAGAATCTCCTGAGCCTTGGCAAGAGGCAGAGCAGAATCGAAGTCCACGATGTAGTACTGATGGAGGCCACATTTTCTGTGAAGCGGTTCATATTCGCCGGCGTCAGGGAAAAGACGCTCGGCATGCTTGACACCAAGGCTCTCTGAGACAGAAGATAGCAAAGCACTCCCCTTCTCCATCGCATCCGCGGCTTCAGGCGTCAATTTCACGATCATTGATCCAGGAATATAAATTGCCTTATCAATCTCGTCTTGAGTATAGGGGCGTTGCTCTTGAAGACCGGAAGGCTTTACTTTCCCACTGTCAGACGACAATGCATGCTCCGATTTGGAACAGGAAAAGAACAAAAATGACGAGGCCGCGAGCAGAGCAGCCGCAGATAAGAGTGAACTTACTTTCATATTTTCGAAAAAAAGGGATCCGAACCGTACAATCCGGATCCCTTGAAAAATCAAAGGTATATAAATTATTTCAATTCAAGAAGCTTGGCGCGGCCGGATTTCGCGGTTCTCGCGTCCACTTTCTTGTCTTGAGCATCGCGTAACTTAGTGTCACGTGCAATGGTCATACTTGACGGAAGCGACTTGGTGTCAAAACGAACACTCTTGCCGGTCTTTGGAGCGGAGAGGCTCTTTACCGACTTGGAGGCGGCTGACGGAGTCAACGTCGCCGGATTTACTATGTAGTCGGCATCTGAGAAAGTGTACCATTTCTTAGTTGATGTGGACAGCCCCAGAACACCCCAGTACTTGGCATAGACCTCCGGCCTTTCTTCGGACAGCTTATACACCACGTTCTCGAACTTGATGGTCTTGTCCGCAGACTTGGTGACAGTGGCGATCTCTCCTGTGACAGGATCACCGGTGCAGACATAACCGTCATTGGTGATTCCAGAGACATAGAAATTGTAGGATGAACTTGAAGAGAAGTTACCATAGACCAGTGAGCACTTGTCGCCTTCCGCATCATAAATGAGAGGAATGCCATCGATTCCTATGCCATCCAAAGCGATCGTCTCGTCAGGAAGGGCTTCCCTAAGGACAACATTGTAGGTTGTGTCATTACCTGTCTTTATAGACTTTGTGCTGAGGGTGTAGCTTCCGAGCCAAGCTTTGTATGCAGACGAGGCCTCCTTGAGCTTTGTCATGTCCGAAATTGTCACCTCTGGCCAGAAATTGCCCTTGCCTGCGTTCTCTCCGGCCTGTATCTGCCAAGTCAGGCAGAATGAGAGGAATTTACCTTTCTCACAAGAACCGGCGTAAACGGTCATACCGCCTCCTTTTTCAAGGACGTAACCAGTAAGAATGACTGACGGATCTTCGGTGTACCATCCATAAGCGGCGTAAACCTTATAATTGTAGTTGAACTTTCCGGAAAGATAAATGTCACAGTCACCATATTTCGGATTGTTCCATGCCTCTGAAAGCTTCTGCTCCTTGAGGATGAACTTTCCGTCAGAGAACTCAGCCTCTACAGGCGCCAATCCGTTCTCGTCCTGGTTTGGAAGTCCGGTAACATTGTAAGTGCTGCCATTAACTTTCTCAGAGACGGTCAAGACGTTGTCACCCATTTTCCATCTTCCGATGAAGTCGGCATACGTAGCGACAGAGACAGGTTCCTTCTTTTCGAATTCAAAAGTCTTGTAGTCACCGGTAGGAGTTCCGTCAGCGGCGATTCCCGCGGCCACAGCCACATATTTGCCGAAGTCCTTCTCTCCGAAGCTGTCTGAACCGGTTGAGCCATCGGTGTGGACAAGCATATCATAGATTTCATCACGGTCGTAGACATCGCCAAACAGATCGAAATAGTACAGCACGTCATCGCTGAGCAGCAAGGCGGCGTTCACAGGTGATCCGCCAAGTTTCGCATAATCCTCTTCAGAATAGAAGGTTAGGGTGTAAGGTACTGTTGAGCCACTCACAGTGTTGGTGATGACCTCAGGGTACTTCTTGTCTTCAGGATCAGTGCTGTATGAAAGCGTCCATGCGTTGTTCTCCTTGAATTCGATCGCGGAAACGGCGTTAAGGATCATAGAGCAAGTCTCAGCTTTCTCACCCTCCGGATAAACGGATGATGAGACATAGCCATAGACATTCACATATCCTCCTACCTTGGAAGCGAGATCGAACGACGCAAGCGGAGCTTCAAACACCACTTTCTGTCCCATCGGAGCCTTGATGAAATATGTGTCACCTTCCTTCTCAAGTTTGCCGGAAGTGATGACGTACGCAGGGAATTCAGTCACCCAGCCGAGATAGGAAGATGTCGGGGCGGTCACACTGGATGTCTCGGCCGTCACTTCGTATGAAGTGACCTCAACCGAAACGACCTCCGTCTCCTTATCAGTCTCCTTATCAGTCTTCTTCACACCGTTCAGAGTGATCACCTTGCCGACAGGAAGCGCGGAGGTGGCTCCTGTCACGTACAGGCAGCTTGTTCCATCGGAAACAACAGCAGAGTTATCAGAAGTGGCAAGGACGGTCTCCTTGTAAAGGGTGACCGGAGTATTGTCAGCCACATTGGCAAGGGAAGCGATGTCGGTGGCCACAGTCTCGGCAGGGTACTGGATGACATAGAAGACATTAGGAGTCTCACCCGTCACAGTGTTGATGACATCAACCTCCGCGGAACGGAACGAACCCGCCGTGTTTGCCTCGCAAACCAAGGTATAGACATCGACATGGGTTGCCTTTGTCTGAGGAGCCACGCTGATCCACTTCTGGGTTCTGTCAACATACAATTCATAGTCCATGTTGGTGGTCACGGAAACTTTGACCTCACCACCTGCCGCAGGGACAGGCTTGACGTCAGCCTCGGCGGTAAGCACACCGTCCTCAAAGACAAGAGATTTGATGTCGGTCTTTCCTCGGCCGTTGCTGGCATAGACAAAGACTTTTCCTGTTGCGTTCTCACTGTGCTTCACTCCGATGTAGCCAGGCACCTCTCCTTTAGGAAGAGAGATCACCCTAGCCTCCCATCCAGAGGTGCAGTTGAGGATGTCAACCTCTACCTCATCTCCTTCTGAAACACCTTTGAGGGAATATGGGTAAGTATATTCGTCACCACCTACAGGAACACCGAGATCCTTGCGAGCGTCGAATACCAAATAGAAAGGAAGCTCCTTCTGGATGGTGTAGGCCTCGCCGTTGATGAAGAAAGTCACGGTTGTGTCTCCATCCTCGATCGAAATAGTGGAGCCACCAGGATTGCCAAGTACATCCACGTCGGCCCATGTCTCACCTTTGTCATAGGAGATCTGCCACTTGCCATCACGGATACGGAGCTGAGGAACAGCCGAATGGACAGGGATCTTGTTGCCGGCAGAGTCAAGAAGCGGCTTGCCGTCAACTGCCCAGTAGAACTCTCCGTCAGCCTCGACAACACCCACAACAGGAGTGTCGCCCTTGTCTCCCTTCTCTCCGTCCACACCGTCTGTGATGACAGCGGTGGTACCGTCAGAGAAAGTGATTGTGTAACCATTGTCACCAGGAGTGACAGAAGTGACGTAGATATTACCCTGGATTGCAGCAACAATCGACTGCATTCCAGGTATAGTTATCTTATTGATCTCGTTGACGGTTTTTTCAAGGGCGTCAACTCTCACAACAAGGTCATCAAACTTTTCGTAAAGATCATCGTTGTCAGCGCAACCGCCAGCAAGAGCCAATGTCGCGGTCATGGCGGCAGCCATCAAAGTTTTAATTGCCTTCATATTATGACTGTTTTATGGTTTTACTTTACTACAATTCTTTTTCCCAGCAAGTGAGAAACCTCAGGCAGAGCCTTATATGGGGTGCAGAACTCAAATGGTCCATTAGCGGATATGGTCCTGAAGCTGTTCCTGTCGACCTTGACCCAAGTGCCTTTGGTCTTGTCCAGACTCATAGTCTTGACAGAAGTGGTGCCGGACTTGACACCGGTAAGAGGGAACTCGTCAGGCTTGCTCTTGAAGGTATACACACCTCCGTCAGGATCAGAGATAGGCACAGCGATCAATTCCATACGGTTGTAGGTAAAGTCTCCGCCACCCTGAAGCTGGAATGAGTTTCCGGTGAACTTGACTGAACCATCGCTCTGCAATGTCCCGGTCGCCACATCGTAAGCGCCATTACCACCGGACGTGATGTAATATTCCTTACCGTCAGTGTGGATGAACTTACCTACGTAGTACAGATTGCAGGCACCCTCAGAAGCTCCGATGTCAACATTGTCCGCGATAGGCTCATCATCGTTGCCGTATAGCACGATGCTGCCTGACTCTGAGTCGAATGTAACCTCGGCAGGCTCGAAGAAATCCTGATCCATCTGCCAGCCCTTCATGTTGATGGTCTTGTCAGCCACCTTCTGAGTGAGGGCGATGTCGAATGCCCCGGCATTTATGCTCCAGTTCCCAAGCCATTTCTTGTAGGCATCCGAGCCGCCACCGCCAGGATTGTCGCCACTGCCACCCTTCTTGGTGAGAGTCGTAGGCAGAGGTGTCTTGTCCTTACTGATAGTGAGATATTTGCCATCAGCTGTGGCAGCGACGAACTGGACTCTCTCAAGATCATAGCTTGATCCGTCGCTGAAGCTCACATGGCCTGCGGCAAGCTTGGCCGTGCTGCCTGAAATGGTTCCTGTGAAGATCACATACTTTCCGGTGGCGAAGCTTGATTCTCCCCATCCGCCGAAGAGGCCGACGGTGCATTCACCATACTTTTGGGTCGATACGGTGCCGAGTCCATCCTGAGCGCGGACTTCAATACCCTTTGTGGCAGAGTCATAAGTGGCAGTGACAGGGAATGACTGTCCCTCGATGCCGGTGATGGTATAGCTGGTCCCCTTCTCAAGCGTGGAGATCTTCCAAGTGTCAGTCGCCGATCCTCTCGTGACTGTCCAGTCTCCAAGCCAAGCGTCATAGCCCTCTGCGGAGCCACCACCACCGCTGGTAACAGTGAAATCACTGTAGGCATAGTGACCAGTGGCGGCACCATCATCAGTGAATCCGATCGCAAACGCGATGTAGTCGCCGGCATCCATTGGATCGAACACCTCGTAATCGCTATCCTCGTAAAGGAAAGTGGAGAACTCCACCGGGTTTCCGATCTGGTTGTAAAATTCAACAATATACATTATCTCTTTCCTCACGGCATCAGCCACCTCAATTGCGAAATCATCCATTTCCAATCCACTTTCAGTGAATTCAGACTTGCTGACGTAGTAGATGCTGTACTTGCCTGACAGAGCCGGATCAGCCACATCATTGTAAATGTAAGCCGCTTGCTTGCCTTCATAATCCTTGATACCACCATAACGGACAGTCCAGTTGGCGTCAACACTCATGTAGGACAAGTTGTTTTGAACCACGGAAATCACACCGCTGTCATGGCCAAGCTTCCACTCGACATTTCCCGAACGCGACATATCAGCAGGTGTTCCCTTAATGGTGTTCTCTGCGATGGCGACGTTAAGGTTGTTCTCGGTGACAGTCACGGTGATCCAATCCACATCCGCACTCGCAGTAATGGTCTCATCATACTCGTAAGGGAAATCGAATGAGACAGCCTTGTAGGAAGCATTGATGCCAGAAGGATTGAAACCAGTGCTGTAGAAACCGAACTGCTGAACCGTGAAATCAGACTTAGCGTCACCCGACTTCACAGTGACAGTGGCATACCTGGACTCATAACTTTCATTCGCAGGAGCGGTGACAGTGGCCACATTGTCTTTCACAGAAACCTGGCACCAGTCCTTGTCAACCGTCACCTCGATAGGAGACTCGGTAACGAACTCGATTGTACCCTCGCCACCTTTGGCGGGAATCTTAAGATTGTTTTCCTTGACGGATATTGTTTGGGCCTCGCTCCCATCCACCTCCTGCTTGGAGCAGGAAGAGGATGCGATTATAGCCAAGGCCATGAATATTGCTGAAATTATCTTTTTCATGATATAGCCTTTTCGTTATTTACGGACAAGGGTCTGAAGATAAGGGAACTGGTTGTCACCCCACCCTGTGAATTCACCGGCAGACTTGCCGCTTGCATCGGTCGCCCAAAGGATGAACGAGTCGATTACCATGTCAGTCTTGCCGTTGTCGACAAATATAAACTCTCCTTCTTGGGATCCACGGACAATCTCCATTCCGTATCCAGTGGTTGTGTCCCAAGTAAGGTTTCCGCCGCCGGAAAGGCTCCATGCGGCAAGCCATACAGTATTTGAGCCGTCAGCGCCCAGAGACTGGACATTCATGGTAAGACGGCCGCGCGCCCTATCGTAGCCAAGGTACACATTGTGATCGCCGGACACGAAGCCACTCATGAGATAGCCGTTGCCTTCCTCGTCAGGCGTGAGTGTCACATCAAGTGTAAGCCTTCCGTTGTACATAGAGAGTTTGAAGTCACCGGCGAAGTCACTGTACTGGGTGTAGTCCTCAGGAAGCTTGCCCTGGAAAACAATCGATCCGTTGGTAAGGATGTTATTGTCGGAATGATAATCCATGCTGTTGATCGTTGCTCCTGCAACCTCAACCGGCTCGTAGGTCTTGATACCTTTCGATGTGTACATGAACGGAGCCTCGACAACCACAGTCCCGTCATCCCCGGAAGTCTCGGCTGAGGCGGCCGGATCAACATACTTGAAGGTTATCCTGCGGTTGTTGAAATCAACCCCGCCTGTGACATCCGTGTCTCCGACCTTGCCGTCGATGATGGCGGCACGCATGCTTGAAGCCACATCAGCTACCTTGGCAAGATACGCGGCCGGGGTCAGATCAGAATCGTAAGGATAGAGGTCATAATGGTTTCCGGAACGCTTGCCACGAAGGCCGATCTTTTCAGGACTTACGCTCACGATGGTGAACTCGAAGTCACCGCCCTTAGCCTGATACTCCGTTGACGATGGAGTGGCAAAGTGATGAAGAGCCTGATTGTAAGAGTCGAACGAAAGCACGGCGCCATTGTCCGTCGTAAGCTTGTAAACACTCTTGTAGGAATTCTCCGGATCGAGCTCGTAGGATGCAGTCACCTCAGCATCTGTGAAGGCAAGATAGTAGGCATAACCACCCTTTGACTGGCCGGAACCCGGATAATACTCCATGATCCATCCTTTTTCATTGGAGGTCAAGATCTCACGGGTCTGTTCAATGTAAGCCTGAAGACGCTCAGAAGACGAAGAGTCAAAGACATCGGCCTGATCCTTGAGACAAGACTGGGCTGAAAGCACCGACACCCCTGCCAGAACGACTGTTAATATTTTATTGAATTTCATAATCTAATCACCAATTATTTTACCGTTAAATCGCTGAGGTCAACCTTGCCTTGCATCACGTCATCCTGACGACGGATGATTACGGAGCGAAGCTCGTCAATATCAATGGACCACACAGACTTCATGTAATCTCTGACAATCTGAAGTTTCGCGCGGATGAAGTCTGCTGAGGAACCAGCCTCCTTAAGCTGTGAGTCCCAATACTCCTGCGTGTTGGTGACATAGATGGACAGCATCTCCGCGAAGTCCTCACCGTCTGAATGCTGGGCATAGTCACTGATGAAGCCGTTTTTGAGGTACTCTTTGTTGTAAGGTTCCTCGCTCCAGTTGTCAGCCACATAACCGGAACCGGTGACCTGCTTGAAGTCTGTAGGATAATCCTTGATCTGGTTGAGGATATGGGTGAACTCGTGGTGGATCGTCTTGATGTAGTAATGGTTGAGAGCCTCCGGTCCCTGCTTGAGCATGGCGCTCAGATAATTCACACCGGAAAGGAGGATCTTCTTGCCACCTTCAGCTGTTCCAAGAATGAACGTTCCGTTGTTCCTGTACTCAAACTCACCGATAAGGAAGAACATCTTAGGGAAATACTCTCTGGTGAAGTCAACACTGGCGACCTCATCATAGGTGTCAATACAAAGATACTTCACAAGGTGGGCCATGATGACAGCCTCATCATAATCGGCAGGTACAGTGTAATAGTTCATGTCCGACTCGTTCAGTTCGAAGCGGTACTTGAAGTCAATGTTGTAAGGCTTGACATAGTTGTCGTTAAGCCATTTGTCCAATTCAGTCGCAGGAGCCGTCTCAACCTTGATGACACTGTCAGGGTTGAGGTCATCTTTCTGGCAAGCCGAAAACGACAGAACAGAAAGGGCAGCGATTGAGAGATATGTTATAATTTTCTTCATATTCCAGTCAATTTATGAGTTTAGTTTCTCGGGTTCGGTGCATATCCTGCGTCAATAACTTTCCTAGGAACCTGTATGGCGCGCCTTTCGTCATCTACCTTGAGGACATCACCAGCGGTACGAGGGTTGCCGTCAGATCCCATGACACGTCTCTGGATCTCAATGCCGTAACGCTTGACATCAAACCATCTGAGTCCCTGGGCGTAGGTGTCAACCCTCTTAAGAAGCAGACAGAAGTGAATCAGATTCTCCTGAAGCTCGCTAGGGTTCTGAAGGAACGGAGCGTTAAGCTTCTTCTTGACGGTTGAAGCCAATGCCGTTGAGTAAGGAATATCCTTCAGAAGATTGTTGATCTCCTCAGCGCTGAGGTTCCAATCAGTCTTCGAGATGTTGGACAGCCAGAGGTTCATGTCAGCCACAGCCGAGTCATACTGCTTGAGGAGGAGCTTTGCCTCAGCCCTCTCAAGAAGAACCTCGTCGGAAGTGAAGGCCGGATAGACTGTCCTGTAATAACCGATCTGGGCGACAGGGTCTGAGAATTCGAACAGGTAAGGCAACTTCCAGAAAGTGGTCTTGTCGTGGTTTGTGCCTTGGTAAACCTTCATCGGCACAGCGAAGAACGACTGGTTGTCCTTTCCCAAAAGGGTGGCAAGGGCAATACCGGTCTCATTCGTGGCAAGATAGTTTCCGGCAGCGTATTTTGAATATACTGAATACGGCCCTGTAAAGCAAAGACCCATCTTCGAATACGCCGTGATCAGAAGCAGATTGGCCGACAGTGTGGCATCGATGAAATGGTTGGTCAGAACCTCATCGTCCTGAGTCATCTTTGCCTGTGCGCGCCAGTCGCGGAGCATTGTCGCAGGAGCGCTTCCCAAACAAGCGTCGGCGTACTTGACAGCCTCTTCAGGTTTCTCATAATAGAGATAGAAACGCGTGGCGAAAGCATACGCGGCCTTCTGGTTGAAGTGGTACTTAGGCACAGTGTAGTAATTGTCGCTGACGAGCGGGAGAGCCTTCTGGAGATCCTGATCGATCTTTGCATAGATCTGAGCCACAGACTCTCTTTCGTACTTAGGATTGAGTCCCTGCTCAGGAGCGCTCATGTAAGTGACGCCGAGTTTCTGATCCGCAGTCGCCTCAGTGTAAGCCTGCGAGAACATATTCACAAGCACGAAATGACTGTAGGCACGGCAAAGAAGAGCCTCCGCCATCTCCGGCTCATACCCTTCGGCATCCGGACCGACCATGTTAGTGATGGCCTCTATTGCCTGATTGGCAGCCGCGATGGCCGAATAGGAGGATTGCCAGATGTTCTCAGGGTCCTCGTTGTCGGTGTTGGTGACATCCTTCCACGCGTAAACCTCATCGATAAAAGGATCTGTGTTAGGGTTCTCAGGGCCGAAGTCATCGACATTGTCCGAGGAGAACTCGCTGACAAGCAGATAGTCTGTCTCCGGGTAAGCGGACACCAGCAAGGAGCGGATTTTCTCCTGAGTGTCAAGCTCCGTTCTGTTGTCAGGCATCACATCCAGAAACTTGTCGCATGAGACAAGGCTGAAAGCAACCGCCGCGAAGGCTATTATGGAATATTTGTTTTTCATATATCTTTCCCTCCAGATTAAAGACCAATTTTCAAAGTGAATGTGAACTGCTTAGGAACCGGGACAGCCACACCGCCGGTGTTGAAGAACTCAGGATCCTGACCGTTGAGCTTGCTGTCGGCGTAGATAAGGAACAAGTTGGTGGCCTGAGCCTTGAGTGACAGCGAATTAAGTTTAATCTTCTCAATCCACTTCCTCGGGAAGTCGTAAGAAAGTGAGATCTCCTTCATACGGATGAAATCACCTCTGGCGATTCGCTCGGTCGAGTAGTTGTAGGCGCTGTAAGCCTTGCGGAGGTTGGTGTCCTGCCTGTTCTGCCATACACTCGCGATGGCCGGAACGCTGGTGGTGTTCTCGTCTCCAGGGACAGTCCAACGGTTGGCGAACTCCTTAGGCATGGAGTCGAGATCATTGTAGGTGTTGCTGAAGACAGGGTCAAGACGGATAACGTTTCCAAATGAGTACGTCATGAACACATTGAAGCGGAAGCCGTAGAACTCGAAGATGTTGCCGAGAGATCCTACATCGGTAGGATCTGCGTTTCCGGAATACTTAAGCCACTTGGAAAGACCCTCAGAGTCAGAGTACTGGAAGTTGATGTTGCTGACAGTGGACTCGCCGTCCTCATTGATGAAGGTAGGAAGACCGTTTGAGTTCAGACCGGTGAACGGAATGGAGAATATTCCTCGAACAGGATAACCCTCCTGCGCGAATCCGTTACCAGTGATAAGGTCGATGGCTCTCATGGTCGTCTTAAGGTTGGTCACCTCATTGTGAGAATGAGAGTAGATGAAGTTGGTCGTCCAAGTGAAGTTCTTCTTCACAATGTTCTTGGTGGTGAGAGAAATCTCGACACCGTCAGACTTCATGGAAGCGATGTTACCAAGTTTCTCAACCTGACCGCCGAGACCCTGGGTGTTGATGACACCGATAAGGTCATAGTTGTCACGTGTGAACCAATCGAAGGTGAAATTGATGCGGTTGTCAATGAAACCGGCCTCAAGACCGAGGTTCAGTTCCTTCTTCTTCTCGTAAGTCAGATCTGTGTTCGCAAGGTCAGAGATGTAAAGCATGGATTCCTTCACGGAAGTGAACGGTCTCCACGGATTCTTTGAAGAGATCACCACAGCCGAGTTGGTCACTGTCGAAGGACCTCTGTCGGCGGTAAGTGAATAAGAAGCCTTGAGGGAAAGGTGAGAGATCGCGTTGAGCGGTTTCATCCATTCCTCCTCATGAAGGTTCCACGCACCAGAGATGTTCCATGTAGGAAGCCAGCGGGCCTGACGGCTCTTTCCAAGCTTATTGGTACCCTCGTAGCGGATTGTGCCGTTCAAGGTGTAGCGGCCCATATAAGAATATGTACCATTGGCGAAGAACGCGGCGGAGCGGACATGAGTGTTGGTCATGGTGTAGTAGTCACTATTTTCCTCATTGCCCTTCTTGAACACGTTGTAGTTGTAGTTAGGAGTCTCACCCATTCCGTACTGGATACCCCACGCGCGGAACCAAGTTCCATGACGCTCGGTGCTGTTGATCTCGGTACCGCCGAAAAGATTGACGATGTGTTTTTCGGCGAATGTCTCGCTGTAATTGGCTGTGGCACGGAAATCCCAACCGAGCAACGAGTTGTCAGTCCTCTCGTAGATACCACCCTTAGGCAGAACCGAGATCGGCAATGCGTAAGGGTTGTCCGGATCCTTGTAAAGGAACGGGTTGTTGTCCCTGATGGTGGCGGTGTCCATCGCGCGGTAAGCGAGAGACTGGTTGGATTCGTCAAGGATGTTGTGCTCCTGTGAAGAAGTCGTGTACTTGACAGCACCGAGAGCACTCAGTTCCAACTGTTTGAAAGGCTTGGCCTTCAATTCTCCCTGAATACGGATGTCAGTCACGCCCAAGTCGATGTAGTTGTTGTCAAGCTCATGCATGATGTTGAACGGAGCGTAGTTTCTCGTGTAGTACTCATTGGCGTCAAGCGCGCGTGAGGTGTTGAGCGCGTATGAGTAAGGGTTGATGTCGAAGTCACGCTTCACCTCACCCGAAACCACATCCATCGTCTGTCCGAGGGTTCCCGGCGCACGCTGCTTACGGAAAGAAGCGTTGCTGATGAGGTTGAAAGTGAATATGTCACTGAACTTGAAAGTCGTGTTGAGGTTGCCGGTGTAACGAGAAACGGAACTCTGTTTTGTCCAACCCGGATCCTGCATCACAGAAAGAGACGCGTAATAGGTGGCATTCTCTGAACCACCGGAAGCGCTCAAGGAATGGTTGCTCTGCAGAGCGTTGCTGAAGAGAGTGTCGAACCAGTCAGTGTTTCTGTACTCGGCTGCCCTGAGGTATTCAGCCCTGGCAGCCGCCGTGTTCGCGAGACCGAACTGTCCGGATGTCTTGTCATACTGACCGATCAACTGGTACATCTTACCATAGACTCCGCTGTCTGAGGCGTTTGCCAAAGAAGCATAATTAAGGTAACCCTTCTGCTGGAGTTCCTGGTAGATTTCCATCTGATCCTGCGAGTTCATTATGTTGAACGTGCGGTAAGACGGTTTGAGCCTTGTTGTGAACTCGCCTGTGTAGTTGAGTCTGAACGATCCCGCACGGCCCTTCTTGGTCGTGACGACAATCACACCGGCCATAGCCCTCGCGCCATAGATAGAGGTGGCTGAGCCATCCTTGAGGATATCGAACGACTCTATGTCATCGGAGTTGAGTCCTGCGATCGCCGAAGAGATAAGAGTGGAGGCGTCACCAGAAGAAAGCTGGTCTGCGCTGACATCCACAACATCCTCCATGATCACGCCATCGACAACCCAAAGCGGCTTTGATGAGCCGTAGATGGAAGTGGCGCCACGGACACGGATCTTAGGAGCTGTTCCGAACGTTCCCGACACATTCTGCACGGACACACCGGCGACACGTCCCTCAAGGGAGCGGCTGACATCGGTGAGACCATCGATCTTCGCCGATTCCGCATCCAGCTTGGCCGTGGAACCCGTGAAAAGACGGCGGTCCATTTTCTGCATACCAGTGACGACTACCCCCTCAAGAAGCTGAGAGTCCGGGGTCAATGCCACATTGATTGTGGTTTTACCTTTGACGGCCACCTCTTTCTGCTCATATCCCATGGATGAGAAGATGATAGTACCATCACTTGGCACGGGGATTGAATAACGCCCATCGGCGTCACTGCTGCTTCCCTTGGTGGAGCCTTTTACCTGACAGAACGCGAAAGGTATCGGCTCACCTGTAGAAGCATCAGTAACGACACCGGTCACAGAAATGTTCTGTGCCGATGAAGTGATCGCCACGAAAAGTGAAATCACCGCGAGAAAAAATCTGCTTTTTTTCATCGATACTTGTTTTATATACATTACTATACACTATTCAAATTAGTGAACATGAGACTGCTGTCGTCTGCAAATAGTCTCTTTCTCACAAGTAAAAGTTCGATCCTTGGAACGCTTTTGGAGACATTCTAGAAAGAATGCCTGAGAGTTTGAACCACTAACCAACTCAATAATCGCCAGGCTAAAGTCATTACGGATCCACCTTACCGCATCTTAAATGCTTTGCTGACAAATTTTGACCGCAAATATTGCAATTTATTTTTTCTATTACAAATTTCACTTTTTATCCGCGAATTAATCATTTCTCCGATTTCCACGCCCATATCTTACGAATCTAAATCACTGCCCATGATATTCAATAAATCTCTGCCGAAATGAATCGGCATATAATTAAAATACTTTTTTTAAAAAAACATAAGTAACCCTAAAAAGAGGAATGACAGGTCATTTTTCTGTCATCCCTCTCTGAAATCAGGCTATTAAAACAAAGATCAGGCTACCTTCCATATTTCTTGAAAACCTTGTCGATCAAGGCTGCCTTGTCCGCACGGTTTTCCAGAAGGACTGATTTCAGAATCTTTATGTCATTCGTGTAGTATCCCATGCAGTTCAGGATGTCCGAGCGGCTGATTCCTCCTGCTTCAAGTTCGGATAAAATCTGAGATTTGAACCAATATTCATTGCCAAAGCCAGGATTTCTCCCGTAACGTTCCTTGTACAATGCGTTTTCCATGTAATATGCCCACATCTCGCCGATCTCGCAATAGCCTGCGTTCTCTCCATTGCCGGTGCCATAGCAGTCACCGGTTGAAATGTACGAGGTAAGAATGTAGGTAGCATACTTACGCCAATAGTCCGTCCCCACCTTGTTGAAATGACTGGCATGTGCCATCTCATGCACTGTGGTTGAGTACAATGCCGCGTAGTCCCCGTTCTTGTCCTTGGAGCCGATCGTGATGTCCGGAGCGAAAATCCTCACGATGGACGCGTATTTACCGATATACTTGCTGACCAGTTTGTTGTCAAGCAACGCTCCGTGATGCATCATCAGAGTGCTGGATGGCCTGAGAATATTCAGAATCCAGAACCTCAGGTTCTTGGGAGGCATGGTGACGCCTGTTGCCTGACACTTCTTGAAGTAGTCGTATGCGGCGTTGTTGACCACACACCTGCGGAACAAGGTGGCGTCTGAATTTTTGTCGATAGTGAGATCAATCCCCGTCGATGATCCTTTGCCGATTGCCGAGATCGAGGCCGGAATCAAAATCAGATTCAGTCCGATCGAGAATCCGACCCTGTTCTTGAAGCAGATCCTGTAACGAGGCTTGGCGGAAAACTTGCGGGAAAACTCGTAGTTGCCGTTCTCGTCCGTGTAAGTCGTGGCGATCTTCACAAAGACATTAGCCACCATCTTGACACCGGCGACACCAACTGTCTTCTTGCTTCTAAGTTTGTCATCGACAATCGTGATCCTTCCGGAAGGCCTGGCCTTAGCCCTTGTCTCAGGCTCAAGAAAGTCTGCGTTGTCCGTAATCTCGAACGCCTTTCTTTCCAGAGCGTCAAGGTCCAAATCACCGAGAGTCCTCGTGGCGACGTTGTCATCAGGCACAAAGCACTCGTCCAGAATCTCATGACGGATACCTTCCGGAAAGACAAAGTCAGGAGGCACGACCGCATACTGCCAAGTGATCTCACCCTCCGGAACAGACGGATCATGGTAGTAGTCACCATCCCTTAGGATCTCACAATCCATAGGATGATCCAGCATCTCCACACCAAGATCCGAGAGAAGATTGAACTGCACCGTGTCCTTGGGGAGGAAACGGACATAGTAATCAGTGACCGGGACACTCACCTCCCCTCTTGTAGGATACAAAGCCGCAAGAGCCTTGCCGACATTGGTCACAGAATAAGGGTTTTCAAGCTTCCGTCCCAGCTCGATCACATCATGAGCCACGACCTCGACATTCTCCTTTGTGCTGACAGGGCTGACCTCCACCGGAGACCCTCCCTCTTTACTGCAGGACACCAGCACCAGAGCCGGCAGCATCATTTTGAAGAACCATTTCATTGTTCAGTTGGTTTTTAGTTACGATGCAAAGGTAGAGACGACTATCCGTGGGTTGAAATATTCAACGGTTAATTGAAGAATCGGCATTTCTTGGCAATTCAAGGGCTATTTTTTATCTTTGCAGACAACATTTTTTCAGGAAAATATGGGAATATTCAGAAATTCCGCGGTTTATGCGGCATCCATAGCACTGATCATCAGTGGATTCAGCTTTTCTGCCAAGGCGCAGACGTATAGGGACAAGATCGAGGAGAATCCGGAAAGAGCCGGAGGAGTCTATCATTATTATGAATATGCTCCTTCCGCCTTGACGAAAGTGCCGAAAGGCTACAAGCCATTCTATATCAGCCACTACGGAAGGCACGGATCACGCTATCACACCAGCGCGAACCTTTTCAAGGGGGCTGTCGAGACCCTTTCCTCCGCAGAAAAGGCTGGATTGCTTACCGAAGAGGGCAAGCTGCTGAAGATGCAGATCGACTCAATCAACATGGAGCATCAAGGGATGTTCGGGATGTTGACCGAGAGAGGCGCCGCCGAGCATCGTGGAATCGCGGAAAGGATGTCAGCTGATTATCCGGAGGTGTTCAACGGCAAACGCGGCGAGGTGGAGTGCGTCTCCAGTTACTGGCCAAGATGTCTGGTCAGCATGGCCAACTTCACTTCAGCGATAAAGGAAAGGAACGGAGCTCTGAAATTTCATTACCTGACAGGGCCTAAGTACCTGGATTACATCAGCATGGACCTCGACACGAAAAATGTCACGAAAGAGTCCAACGTCCTCAGGCGACATCTTCTTGACAGCCTGGTCTCCTATGACAGGTTCTTCAGCGCGATGTTCACTGATCCAGCCAAGGCGACCGAGTTCATCCCCAAGCCCAAAGAGTTCATGGACAACGTGTTCCTTGCGGGCAGCATCAGCCCTAACACTTTGGCACATCCTGACATATTCAGCCACTTCACCACTGATGAATTGATCGGGCTTGGGATATCAAGGAACAACAAGCTTTACTTCAGCTTCGGTATATCAGCCGAGGAGGGTGAATATGTCTCTTCCATCGCAAAACCTCTCATCGAAGACATTGTCGCCAAGGCTGACGAAGCCGTCAAACCGGAAAGCGGCAGAGCTGCGGATCTAAGGTTCGGCCATGACGTGGGACTTCTCCCGCTTATCGGCACAATCGGCATCGCCGGAATGGAGGAGAGATGGAAGTCACTGGACGTACACCGGCACTGGTTCGATTTCGAAATGATGCCTATGGCATCCAACCTTCAGATGATCTTCTTCAGGAACAGGAAGGGTGATGTGCTCGTGAAGCTTGTGTACAACGACAAAGAGACTTATATTCCCGCCGTACAGACTTACAACGGTGTATTCCACAAATGGAATGATCTTCGCGAATATCTTGTAAAAACAGCCGCCGCCATCTCTGACGAGCATATCGTCAAGGACAACGACGGCAAGGAGCGTACAGGAGTAGCCGGAATGTAGTCTAGAAATAGACCACCGTCTTCTGCTCGATCGAAGACATAAGCGAGTTGGCCAGGCGGCTCACTCCGAAACGGAACAAGTCCTTGTTCATCCACTCGTTTCCAAGGATGGATTTCACTATTGAATGATAGCATACCGCATCTTTCGATGTGGAGATTCCGCCTGCGGCCTTGAAGCCGACTTTCCTGCCGGTCTTATCGTAGAAAGCCTTGATGCTCTCGCACATTACATAGGCGGCCATAGGTGTGGCGTTCACGCTCACCTTGCCTGTGGAAGTCTTGATGAAGTCCGCGCCTTCTTCCATGGCAAGGAACGAGGCGTTGGCAATGTTTTCCGGAGTGACCAGAAGACCTGTCTCCAGAATCACCTTCAATGTGACTTTTCGGCCGGCTTTCGCGGCAGCCTCGTCAATGGCCGCCCTGATTGCACGGATTTCTTTCCTTGCGGACTCCTCGTCACCGGCCATAAAGGAGTTAAGAGCCAAGACAATGTCGATCTCGTCAGCGCCGGCCTCCACAGCCATCTCACATTCCATGACCTTCACCTCGATGAAACTTTGGGATGTCGGGAAGCAGCCAGCCACAGCGGTGACATGAACCTCATGGCTGGCGAGACTCTCCCTTACAACGGAGGCGAAATTCGGGAACACACAGACCGAAGCCGGAAGAGGGTATTCCGGGAAATCCTTCATGAAGGAATTGACCTTGCCTACCAATTTCTTCACGGACGCTGGGGTATCCTCTGTACGGAGGGTCGTCAAATCCATGAATGACAAGCAATTGCGGAGGACTTCAGGAGAAGTCACATTGTCGATGTTGGCCGCGATGGCGTCCAACCTTTTGCTGATCCGTTCCTTATCCGGAACGTAACCATACTTTGCGAACAAAGATTCCATATTATCAACTTAATTTTTTAATATTCTGTGTGGAAGTGCTGTCTAACCCCTTATCTGAATCGTGTACCCCTCTTCAATCAAAGGCTTTACCAGTCCCCGCATCTCATCCGCCGAAAACTTCTCAAGCCCTTCGGCCGGTGTCTCCCGGTCAAGGGTATAGACCATCACTTCTCTCGGTTTAAGTTTTCTTACTATATTCATCCATCCTTCAAGGACTTCCGGAGAGGAAGAATCAAAGAATGGGGATCTGAGGAACATTGTCTGAAGAACAAATTCCCCGCCAAACCTCATCAAATCCGCAACAACATCCTCGACATGATATTCCCCCTGCGGCTGATTGATCCGGCCCGCAAGTTCATCGGTCGGAGCGTCAATCTTAAGAATCGGATTGTCCACCTTCCTCAAAGCCTCGAAGACATCCTCTCTGAATATCCTTGTGGCGTTCGACAGAACCGACACTTTCGCCTGCGGGAAATATTTGTCTCTCAGCGCGATGGTAATGTCAATAATTTCAGCGAAATCAGGATTCAGAGTCGGCTCTCCATCTCCGGAAAACGTTATGGAGTCAATCGGAGTACCCGCATCGCTGCATTCCTTCAGTTTCGCCTCCAAAGTCTCGTGAAGTTCTCCGGCAGTCGGAAGCTTACGGTCTCCCCTGCCATCCTTGTTCCAGCCACACTCGCAATAAACGCAATCGAAATTGCACAGTTTTCCTTTCGTCGGAAGCAGATTGATTCCGAGCGAAGAGCCCAACCTTCTGGAGTGTATCGGCCCGAACACAAGTTCCTCTCGCATCATGGCTAAATAATTCTACGTGACCGGCTTTCGGAAGTGAGGCGGTCACCGTCAAGATTCTCGACAGCCACCAGACCAGGCTTCATTCCGACAGCGATGCGGCCATATTCATTCTCTTTCGACAGGAACTCAGCTCCGTTGCGGCAGGCCCATGTAAGCAGTTCATTCAAGCCCACCTCAGGGAAAGCGTCCTGAAGACAACACAACTCGGCGACAATGTCAAGGTCGTCATTGCTGGAAAGCGAATCCGTGCCTACAGTGATTTTCAAGCCATTGCGACGCATCAGCGGCACAGGAGGCAAAGCGTTGTGAATGAATATATTCGACAACGGGCAAAGAGCCACGAACGGGTGATTCATCACTTTCTTCACGGCATCGATTCCCTCCTGGTCCATGCAGACCTCGTGGACAAGCAGGATATGCTCGTCAAAAGGAGCCGGATGCGCTTTCTCCAGCCGGTCTATGAAATAGAGCAGGGATGACTTGCCTGTCACAGGTGGCACACTCATCCCGGCGGCCTTTCGGTTATCCCACATGGCTCCACGGCCGTATTTCAGCATATCCTCCTCTTCCTCTGTCTCTTCCGAGTGGAATGACAGGAAGCCGGACTTCAAGCCTTCGGCCGAGACTGCTGTGACAAGCTCCGGGCTCATCGTGTAGCAAGCGTGCGGGATAGGAGCGGCGTCAAGTCCATATCCATCAGCCACTGCCTTGAGTCTCAAGACATTCTCCATCACGGAAGCACAGTCCTGAGGTTCCGTCCCGAATACCTCCAGAAAGGTTCTGGTGTACATGGGAGATGCCTTCTTGATGGCGAATGTGTCGGCACAGTTGCTGATGTCCGCCATAGCGGACACCCCACGGTCCCACATCACTTTCATCCAATGAGATATGTCGTGAAGTTTCTCGTCCAAACTTTTGTTGTCACGCATCTCATTGATCTGGTCGATGAATCCGGCCATGCCGGTTCCCTTGCGGAACGATTTCCAGAGATAGGAAAGTTCCAGATGGCAATGAGTGTTGACAAATCCAGGCACGACAGCCCCCTTTACAAAGGCATTTTCACGCCCCGGATCCGAACATTCGCCTACCGATGTCACGGTGCCGTCGCTGTCAAACTCAACGAATCCGTTCCTGATAGGCTTGTCCTCATTCAACGTGAAGACATATTCAGCTGCTATTCTATTCATTCTTAATCAATAAATCTTTCACCGGAGCCAACTCCAACCTTCTGATGGATTTCTCAGGATTGATGTCATGAAGCGGTTCTGACTTCATGGCGGCTGCCTGACCCGCCGTCTTTGTCATAGGAATTGTATCCTTCTCCGGCACTATTGCCGTCGTGTCTCTTATGACAAGGCGCGGACCATGGAAAACCGTGTCCTCGACAACAGGGACAGGACGATAGACTCCAAGGGAATCCTTCTCGATCCCTACACGGTCTGTCATGGCATCAACATCGAACACATCAAGAAATGAATTGAAGGTTTTCGCCTTGACTGACTTCCAAACCTTGGCCAGCGAATCCGCCTCATGCTGAAGCCTGTCCTCCAACTCAATCTCCGCGTTGATCGCGTTCTGTTCCTTCCTCAGATCCTTCTCCACGCGTCCCAACATCTCGGCATAGCGTTTAGGATCATTGAGATAGCGGTCCACACTCTTCTGGTAGTCCTTGAGCGTGAAACCATATTTCTCAAATATAGGCTCATAGAACCATGTGGTGTCCGCCATCCCGTTCTTGTCTGGATTCTCGGCGAGCCATTGGTCGGCAAGAAGCATCTCACGATAGATCCTCTCCATCTTGCGCACGGGTATCACACGCCCCTCACGACTGCAGGAGACTACAGCCGACACCAGAACCATCAATGGAAGAACTATCCTGAGAACCTTTTTCATAAGCTTACCTCAATGTCGCTCCGTACTCGTTCTGGAAAGTAGAGAGAAGCTTCTTCATTATCCTCTCCACATCATCGTCCGTCAATGTCTTCTCCAGATCCTGAAGCACGAATCCGAGGGCGTACTGCTTCTTGCCGGCCGGAATCTTGTCCCCACGATAGACATCGAACAGGGTCACCTGTTTGAGAAGTTTCTTGCCAGCCTTGAACGAACTCTTGTAAAGGTCAGCGTAGCTTACGCTCTCGTCAAGCAGCAAAGCGAAATCCCTTCTGACCTCAGGGAACTTAGGCATCTCCTTGAAGGCGACCTTGTCCCTCTTCACAAGTTGGAACAAGGTGTTCCAGTTGATCTCTGCGGCGAACACAGGCTGGCGCACACCGAACTTCTTTGCGATGGCCGGAGACACTGTGCCAAGTACCGCGAGCGGCAGATGCTGCCCCGGAAGGGCATAAGCGACACCTTCACTGAATATGTCAGCGGGAGCCGCGGTGGCCTCCATCTGGTAAAGATTCGCTCCGAAGCGCCTCAGAAGCAGATCCACATAGCCTTTCAGTTCAAAGAAACTGCTCTTGCCCGGCTGGCTGTTCCAGGATTTCTCAGGAGTTCCGGTGACGAACATCGAGAACGCAGGATGCTCCTCGTAGGAAGCCAGCGTCTTGCCGTCCATCTCAGGATTACGGCTGTAAACGGAGCCATATTCAAAGAGTTTCATCGACGAGATCTGACGGTTCAGGTTGTATGCCACAACCTCAAGGCCGCTGAATATGAGGGTCTGCCTCATCACGTTCAAGTCTGAGCTCAGAGGGTTGACGATTGTCACGCTCTTCTCCTCCGGGAATGTGGTAAGTCCCTTATAGTAAGCCCCCTTGGTGAGGGAATTGTTCATTATCTCGACAAAGCCGTTGGCGGCCAGGAAGTTGGATATTCCGTTGCGGATAGCCTCCGGCTCAGGTGAAGGGGTTGCGTTGACGGACATCTTCATGTGCTGAGGCAGGTCGATGTTGTTGTAGCCGTAGATTCGGAGAATCTCTTCGACCACGTCACACTCTCTTGTGACATCGATCATATAGGTCGGCGCGGCGACCTTGGCTCCACCCTCTCTCCTCTCGATGAACTCGTAGGTGAGGGCTGTAAGTATCTTCTCAATCGTGTCGTGTCCGATCTTCTTGCCGATGAACCTTTCGATGCGGTCGTAGTCAAGGTCGATGACCTTCTTCTCGATCTTCTCAGGATAAAACTCCTCGATTCCTCCGACAATCTCTCCGCCGGCCACTTCCTGAATCAGCAGTGCGGCGCGCTTGGCGGCATATTCATTGATTCCAGGATCGGCTCCTCTCTCGTAGCGGAATGAGGCGTCGGTCTGGAGAGTATGTCTCTTTGAGGTCTTGCGGATAGAGCCCGGATCGAAGTAGGCGCTCTCCACGAATACATTCACAGTCTCGGCCTTAACGCCGGAATCGATGCCGCCGAACACTCCGGCGATGCACATCGGACCGTCAGCGTTGGCGATAACGATGTCCTCGGCTGAGAGTTTTCTCTCAGTCTCGTCCAGGGTGACAATCTTCTCTCCCTCGGCGGCCCTTCTCACGATAACCTTTCCTCCGGTGATCTTGTCGGCGTCGAAAGTATGCAGAGGCTGGCCAAGCTCGAAAAGGATGAAGTTGGACACATCCACCACATTGTCGATAGGCCTGAGTCCGATTGACATCAGCTTCTTCTGAAGCCATTCAGGTGAAGGGCCGACCTTCACACCCTTGATCGTGATCCCGCAATAGCGAGGAGCGGCTGTCGCATCCTGCACTTCCACTGGAATGCCTTTGCCCTCACCCGGTTTCCAAGCGTCAACAGAAGGGTACTTGAATGAGCAAGGAATATTATTGAGCGTCATCCAGGCATAGAGGTCGCGGGCCACACCGATGTGCGAGGCGGCGTCCACCCTGTTGGCTGTGATCTCATATTCAATGACGGCCTCGGTCTTGAGATGGAGATAGTCCTTCGCAGAGGTTCCGACCGGCGCGTCGGCAGGGAGAACCTTGATGCCGGCATGGTCGTTGCCGATTCCGAGCTCGTCCTCGGCGCAGATCATTCCGAAAGACTCTACGCCACGAATCTTGGACTTCTTGATCTTGAAGTCTCCCGGGAGCACGGCTCCGATGCGGGCGAAAAGAACTTTCTGGCCGGCGGCCACGTTAGGAGCGCCGCAGACAACGGTCAGAGGCTCGCCGGTGCCATCGTTGACTTTCGTGACATGAAGATGGTCAGAGTCAGGATGCGCCTCGCACTCAAGCACCTCGGCGACAACGACTCCGGCAAGTCCACCAGGGACCTCTTCCTGTTCCTCGACACCATCGACCTCGATTCCTATAGCTGTCATAGCGTCCGCGATCTGCTGCGGAGTAAGATCGGATTCAAGATAATCCTTTAGCCAATTGTAAGAAAGCTTCATATTTCTGATGTTTTATTTGTCAATATCCTCTCTGGAGAACAGTGAGCCCACGAACTCCTTCTTGTCAAACACTTTCAGGTCATCAATGCCCTCGCCGATCCCGATGAACTTGACCGGAACCTTCAACTGGTCAACGATTCCGATGACGACCCCGCCTTTCGCCGTGCCGTCCAGCTTGGTGATAGCCAGTGATGTTATGTCTGTCGCCCGTGAGAATTCCTTGGCCTGCTGGTAGGCGTTCTGACCTGTCGATGCATCCAGCACGAGAAGCACCTCATGCGGGGCGTCCGGGATGACCTTACGCATCACGTTACGGATTTTTGTCAGCTCGTTCATCAAGTCGATTCTGTTGTGGAGCCTTCCGGCGGTGTCGATCAGTACAACGTCAGCACCCTTGGCCACCGCAGACTTTACAGTGTCGAAAGCCACAGAGGCCGGATCAGCGCCCATGCCCTGCTTTACAATCTCCACGTCTGCCCTTTCGGCCCAGATCTGGAGCTGGTCAACGGCGGCAGCCCTGAACGTGTCGGCGGCTCCGATCATCACTTTCTTGCCCATGGCCTTGTAGCGGGCGGCAAGTTTTCCGATGGTCGTGGTCTTGCCCACACCGTTCACTCCGACAACCATCACGACAAGAGGTTTCTTCGTCAAGTCGAACGGTTCCTTAGGAGATTCCTCTCCATCAATATCCAGAAGCGTTCCAATCTCGTCACGAAGCATGTCCACCAGTTCGTCGAAGGACATGTACCTGTCCTTGCTGACCCTTTCCTCAAGGCTGTCAACGATCTTGAGCGTGGTGTCCACGCCCATATCCGATGCGACTAGCGCTTCCTCGATGGCATCGAGAACGCTGTCGTCCACCTTGGACTTGCCGATTATCGACCTTGAAAGCCTCTGGAAGAAGCCCTCTTTCGTCTTCTTCACACCTCTGTCAAACAATCCCATAACGTTATCATTTGTAAACTTACAAATTTAGTGAAAACCGAGCGCAATGTGAAATTTATTTCAACATTGCCGAGGTGCATCCTAAATTCGCCGTCAGGCAAATTAGTGAAAACCGAGCGCAATGTGAAATTTATTTCAACATTGCCGAAAAAGGCGCAGACGGAATCCGCCTGCGCCTTCGCTATCATATTCACGGAAATTACTTTTTGTCCGCGAAGAAATCCTTTGTCTTTTCAGCCTCAACGAGGAGTTCAGTGAAGACGTAAGCTCCGGTCTTTGGTGACTTGTCCATGCGGATGCACTTCACCATGCTCTTTGCGCCAGCCTTGGCGGCGAATGTAGCGACTGCTTTCTTTGCCATAGTCTATATCTCCAAATTTACTTGATTTCACGATGAACAGTCACCTTGTGGAGGTAAGGATTGTACTTCTTACGCTCGATACGCTCAGGAGTGTTCTTCTTGTTCTTGGTTGTGATGTACCTTGAGATTCCCGGCACACCGCTTGCTTTCTGCTCAGTGCATTCGAGGATGACCTGCACCCTGTTTCCTTTTGCTTTCTTTGCCATAACTCAATAGATTTTAAACAAGGCCGACATATCCTTTAGCCTGTGCCTCTCTGAGAGCGGCGTCAAGGCCTTTCTTCTCGATGGTTCTCATTCCTTTGCAGGAAACCTTCAGTGTGATGTACCTCTGCTCAGCCTCTGACCAGAACTTCTTGGTCTTGAGGTTGAGGGCGAACTCGCGCTTGGTGCGAAGCTTTGAGTGAGCGACATTGTTGCCGATCATTCTCTTTCGTCCTGTGATTTGACAAACTTTTGCCATAATATTTTACTTTTTTATTGATTCAAAATAAATTGCGGGGCTGCAAATTTCGCTCTAAATTTTCAGAATCGCAAATAAATCAGACAATTTTGAAGAATCTGCGCCACCGTATGTTGTTAGGGAACTTCCGACCGGCATCAGTTGAGAGCCAAACCATGGCTGGCCTTCCAACTATGTGATCTTCAGGGACGAAACCCCAGTACCTTGAGTCCAGGGAATTATGCCTGTTGTCCCCCATCATGAAATAGTAGTCCATCTCGAAAGTGTAGCTTGAAGCCTCCTTCCCGTCAATGAATATCTTACCGTCAGCTGTCGTCCTCAACTCATGCCCTTCGTAGGCAGAGATGATCCTCTCGTAAAGAGGAAGGTTCTCAAGTGTGAGAACCACAGTCGCACCCTTCTCAGGGATCCAGAGCGGACCGTAATAGTCACGGGTCCATCCGGAGTTCTCGGTGAACGGGAACAGACTGAGGTAGGAATCGGGGTAATCCGGCGGATAAACGTCCAGATTGGGCTCGACACTCACTACTGAGGAAATCCTGCCGACCTCGTCAAGCATGGCTTGCGTAAGAGGCATGGCCGGATAGCCAGGCAGACTGCCATCGAAATATAGTTCCTCAAGATTGAGGCCCAGTTTCTCAAGAGTCCTTGAATTGATCCTTCCGCCCGAAGTCACTACAGTGTAGGACAACTGGATTCCAGGATATACCTCCTGTTTCTCCCCATTGGTATAAACCAGACCATCGACCACCGAAAGCGTGTCCCCCGGAAGAGCCACACATCTCTTGACATAATGGTCTCTCTTATCGACAGGACGGACCTTTATCGGACCTCCGCTGGCAATGGTGTAAGCCTTACCCGCGTTTCTGACCCATGCGTGGTAATCCTCGGACGGGAAGCGGGACAGTACCGTGTCGCCGTCAGGGAAATTGAACACCACATAATCCCCTCTTCTGACGTTCCGGAAGCCTTTCAGACGGCGGTAGTCATTCTGGATTAAAGTCGAATATGACTCTTTTCCGAATATGACGTTGTGCGTGAAAGGAACCGAAAGCGGCGTCTGCGGAACCTTAGGGCCGAAAGCCACCTTGCTGACGAAAAGGTGATCCCCCGTGAAGAGGGAGCTTTCCATCGACGATGAAGGAATCTTGAAGGCCTGGAAGAAGAATATATTGATGAACGTCACGACGATGACAGCGAATATTATGGCGTCAAGCCAATCGAGCCAGGCGTTTCGTTTCTCCCCTTCCTTGTACTCCTTCTTCCAGAACATCCATTTCACCTTGTGGGTGATGTGATGGTCAAAGATGACGGCAAGGCCGAAGAGCCACCAATAATTCCCGAGCCAGATCACCCACAGCACATAGAGAACGGACCAGAAGCCCATCCTTACCCATTTGTTGTGGTATGTTTCCCTCAAGCTCACTTTTCAGACACTATTTTACAGAATTGACGATTGCTTCGAACGCCTGTGGGTTGTTCATGGCGAGGTCAGCGAGAACCTTGCGGTTGAGACCGATGTTCTGCTTTGCGAGCTTGCCCATGAACTGAGAGTAAGAGATGCCGTACTGACGGGCAGCGGCGTTGATTCTCTGGATCCAGAGGGCACGGAAATTACGCTTCTTGGCCTTGCGGTCACGATAAGCGTAGGTGAGACCTTTCTCGTAGGTGTTCTTCGCTACAGTCCAGACATTCTTTCTGGAGAGGAAATTACCGCGGGTTCTCTTGAGAATCTTCTTGCGGCGAGCCCTTGAGGCTACTGAATTTACTGATCTTGGCATAAATTGATCTTTTTCCGGAGGCAGTGACCGCCCTTCGGCGATGCTTTTCTACTGCGTTCCAAGTTAAACATAAAAACTTACAGGACCAGAAGCTCTTTTACTCTCTTCACGTCATCCTTGTGGAGGATAGCGAAGTGATCAAGATTTCTCTTACGCTTCTTGGTCTTCTTGGTGAGGATGTGGCTGTGGTAAGCGTGCTTCCTCTTGATTTTTCCCGATCCGGTAAGCGTGAAGCGCTTTTTGGCACCGGAGTTGGTCTTAAGCTTTGCCATTGTTTTAATAAATTAAACGTTAATATTGTTCTCCGCACCCAGCGGATTACTTTTTCTTTACAGGGGCGATCATCATCGTCATCCTCTTTCCCTCAAGGGTCGGCATGTTCTCCGCGCGGCCATATTCCTCCAGCTCCACGGCGAAGCGCAGAAGCTGCTTCTCTCCCTGCTCGGCGAACATGATGGAACGTCCGCGGAAGAATATTGTCGCCTTGACCTTTGAGCCTTCCTCCAGAAACTCCTGCGCGTGCTTTAGCTTGAACTGGAAGTCGTGCTCGTCGGTGTTAGGCCCGAAGCGGATCTCTTTGATGACAATCTTGGAGGCGTTCTGCTTCATCTCCTTGGCCTTCTTCCTCTGCTGGTAGAGGTACTTCTGGTAGTCAAGGATCTTGCAGACAGGCGGGTCAGCCTTGGCGCTGATCTCAACAAGATCGAGCTCAAGCTCGTCCGCCATCTTCAAGGCTTTGGAGGTCGGGTAGATTCCCGGCTCCGCGATGTTGTCACCGACCAGACGGACCTGTGAGGCGGTGATCTCCTCGTTGATGTTCAGCTCGTCATCCGCCTTCTGACGGACGAACGGACGCGGGCCGCGTCCCCCTGCGGGTCTCGGGCCTGTGCTTGGTCTGGATGCGGAGGCTGGTTTAGGGCCACCGTAGTGTGGTTTCGGCTTGTAAGGCATTCTGCTCTGTTTAAAACTCTCCTTTTAAATTATACATTAATCGCGGACACTCCATTACTCAAGTTCCTTGGCCACCTCGGCCTTGAACCATTTGACGAAATCGTCCAACTTCATCGTGCCGGCATCGGCGCCCTCTCTTCTTACAGAGACTGTGCCGTCCGCCACTTCCTTTTCTCCCACGATGACGAGTACAGGGACTCTGAGCAGGGAAATCTCACGGATTCTCTTTCCGAGAGTCTCGTTCCTGTCATCCAAAGAAGTGCGAATATCGGAATTATTCAGCAAACCGCAAACTTTTTTTGCATATTCAGCGTATTTCTCGCTGACAGGAAGCACTTTGATCTGATCCGGGCTGAGCCAGAGAGGGAGATGTCCGCTGGTGTGCTCAAGCAGCACGGCGGTGAATCTCTCGATGGATCCGAACGGAGCGCGGTGGATCATGATCGGACGCTTCTTGCTGCCGTCAGCGTCGGTATATTCAAGCTGGAACCTCTCAGGCAGGTTGTAGTCCACCTGGATGGTGCCGAGCTGCCACTTTCTTCCGATGGCGTCCTTGACCATAAAGTCGAGCTTAGGGCCGTAGAAGGCGGCCTCGCCATATTCAACAACGGTCTTCAGTCCCTTTTCCTTAGCGGCTTCGATGATGGCGTTCTCAGCCTTCTCCCAGTTCTCGTCGCTTCCGATGTACTTGGCCTTGTTGTTTGGATCCCTGAGGGAAACCTGGGCCGTGTACTTGTCGAACTTGAAGATCCTGAACACATAGAGGATCAGGTCGATGACCTTCTCGAACTCACCCTTGAGCTGGTCAGGGGTCACGAACATATGGGCGTCATCCTGGGTGAAGGAACGTACCCTGGTAAGTCCGTGGAGCTCTCCGCTCTGCTCGTAACGGTAAACGGTTCCGAACTCCGCCAGTCTCAAAGGAAGATCCTTGTAAGACCTTGGAGAAGAGCGGAATATCTCGCAGTGATGAGGGCAGTTCATCGGTTTGAGCATATATTCCTCACCCTCCTGAGGAGTGTGGATCGGCTGGAAGGAGTCCTTGCCGTACTTGGCGTAGTGGCCTGAGGTCACGTAAAGGTCCTTGCTTCCGATGTGAGGGGTGACAACCGGCAGGTAGCCATATTCATTCTGCTTCTTGCGGAGGAATTTCTCAAGCTCGAATCTCATTACGGAGCCTCTCGGCAGCCAGAGCGGCAGTCCGAGACCCACACGTGAAGAGAAGGTGAAAAGTTCCATCTCCTTGCCGATCTTGCGGTGGTCGCGCTTCTTCGCCTCTTCGAGGAGGACGAGATATTCATCAAGCATCGACTTCTTAGGGAAGGTGATGCCGTAGATTCTGGTGAGTTGCTCGCGCTTCTCATCGCCGCGCCAGTAGGCACCTGCGATGGCGGTCAGCTTGACGGCCTTGATCACCTCGGTGTTGCGCAGGTGAGGTCCGCGGCAGAGGTCGGTGAAATGGCCGTTGGTGTAGTAGGTGATGGTGCCGTCGGCGAGTTCGCTGATGAGCTCGCACTTGTACTTGTCACCAGTCTCCTCGAAGTGCTTGAGAGCGTCGGCCTTGGACACGTCCTGACGGACGAAGTCCTGCTTCTCGCGGGCCAGCTCAAGCATTCTCTTCTCGACCTTGGCGAAATCAGCGTCGGTGATCTGACGGCCGCCCAGATCCACATCATAGTAGAATCCGTTCTCGATAGCAGGTCCGATTCCGAACTTAACGCCAGGGAATATGTCCTCAAGAGCCTCCGCCATCAAGTGTGATGAGGAGTGCCAGAAAACTCTCTTTCCTTCGTCGTCGTCCCACTTCAAAAGGACGATCGAGCTGTCCTCTTCGATAGGACGGTTGAGGTCGTAGGTGACTCCCTTGCCGACAGTCGTGTCGGTCGCAGGCTTCACGGCCACCGCCAAAACTTCCTCCGCAAGCCTCGGGCTGATGCTCTTGGCTATCTCATAACCTGTAACGCCTTTCTCGAAGGCCCTGACACTACCGTCAGGAAATGTAATGTTAATCATACAAAAAACTAAAATAAATTGGTCTGACCAGTATTTACAGACCAAGTACTTGAACTTGGCCAGCCATATTATTAGCCAAGGGGCAAAGATACGAAATATTTTGCTATTTTTGCATAAATATTAAAGAGATAGAACGATGAAGAAAGAGTTTTCGTCCAGTGTTTCCTGGAACAGCGCCGCTTTGGCCGGCCTTGTGATGGGTGTGTTCACGATAGCGGTGGATTATCTGCCGTCACTGCCACTGCTGTTAGGTGGCACAGGTGTCTTCGTGGGCATATTGAACTTCATCTTAAAGGTTGTCAAGATCGTGGCGTGCGTGATCGCTTTCAAGTACCTTTTGGAACGATTCCACAACAACGTCAAGGTCGGTTACCCGGAACTCCAGCGCTATGGACAGAAAATAGCTTTGTTTTCTTCGATTCTGGTGTCAGGATTCACCATGCTGCAGCTTCTTGTAATAAACCCCGACATGGTAGCGCAGATGGTGAAAAGCACTCAGGAAGCCTATCAAGGCATGATGGATTCAAACACGGCCACAGCCATGGAAAAGATGATGAATATGATTCCCGCGTTCACGTTTGTCTTCACATTGCTCTATTGCTACCTTTGGGGATGGATGCTCTCAACCGCATTCGCCAGAAGACTGTTCCCTGTCAACGCTTTCGGAGAGCGCACTCCGGATGACCAGAACACAGACAACGACCAATAATCATGGAATATTCAAAAGACCTTTCGATAATAGTTCCTCTCCTGAACGAGGAGGAGTCACTTCCGGAGCTTCTGGCGTGGATCAGAAGCGTGATGAACGCCAATGGCTATGAATATGAAGTCCTCTTCATCGACGACGGCAGCACCGACGGCTCGTGGGCGAAGATCCAGGAACTCGCAAAAGGCGACGAGCGGATCAAAGGAATATCCTTCCGCCGCAACTACGGCAAGTCCGCCGCCCTTTACGAAGGTTTCGCCAAGGCCGAGGGACGTGTGGTCGTCACGATGGACGCGGACCTGCAGGACTCCCCGGAAGAGATCCCGGAGATGTACCGGATGGTCACCGAGGAGGGTTATGATGTGGTCTCCGGCTGGAAACAGCACCGCCAGGACAACAAACTGACCAAGAACCTGCCTTCCAAGCTTTACAACGCCACTGCCCGCTGGATCACCGGCATCAAGCTCCACGATATGAACTGCGGCCTGAAGGCCTACAAGAACGAGGTGGTCAAGAACATAGAGGTGTACGGCGAGATGCACAGGTATATTCCTTACCTCGCGAAGAACGCCGGCTTCGGCAAAATCACCGAGAAGCCGGTCCACCATCAGAAAAGGAAGTACGGCAAGAGCAAGTTCGGCCTTGAGAGGTTCGTCAACGGATTCCTCGACCTTCTCTCATTGTGGTTCCTTAGCACATTCGGCAAGAAGCCGATGCATTTCTTCGGCTTCTCCGGCCTGCTGATGTTCCTGATAGGCTTCGTGATGACGATCTGGGTGATCGTCGCGAAACTTGTCCACCAGGCCCAGGGCGTCCATTTCAGAGCCGTCACCGACCAGCCTCTGTTCTACCTCGCCATCCTTGCCGTGATCATCGGTGTGATGCTCTTCCTCGCCGGTTTCATCTGCGAGATGGTCTCCCGCAATGCTCCGGAAAGGAACAAATACAACGTCAAAGACGAAATAGAGTAAAGAGAAAGAAGGTGGCCTCAAAGTCACCTTCTTTCTCTTTTATTCTAATACTCCAGACGCATGTCATCTATCCACAAGATGGAATCCGGACTGCCTGTGAAATAGTCACCCAGCATGCTGGCCGCGCAGGAGACTATTATGTGTGTCGGGCGGCGTGATGTGGACACATATTCAAGAGGAATCTCCACCTTGGTCCATTCCATGTCATGATCGGTGACGAATCTTCCATAGGCGATGACATCCTGGCCGGCAGGATCGAAGAACGAGGACCTGTCCGTCGTGTTGACTTCAACAGGACAGCTCTCGGTTCCGCCATATTTACGGAAATCCCATGTGCCCAAAGCGACCCACACTATTCCGCGGTCATTGTCCCCGACCTTGACGACATCATCGTCAGGGTAACCGCCAAGAGTCTTCTGCTGGATCTTGCCGCTCTTGTACTTCAGCCAGACGGTCAGTTTCCGAGGGCGCAGGGTGAACGGACGTCCCATGCGGACCTTTCCACCCGCAGTGCCGACATTCCCGCCATATTCACCGGAAAAGATGTTGCCGGCGGCGAACTTGATGACCACATACTGCGACTCCATCTTCAATGAATATTTCCCTTCAACCTTTTCGGTGTCATCCGGTTTGGTGATGGCGAATTTTGATCCGACGGTTGTCGATCCCTTGTTGCCGCTCCCCCACCATTCGGTCTGGAGCACAGGGACCGGAGACGCGGGATCATAGAACGAATAATATTTGTCAGACTCTGCGTTAGAGAACGTCTCGAAACCCGAATTAGGCAACTGGACAGCAGCCTCGGTTGTGAACCTCACGATCTCGGAAGTCTCATCGCCACTGTAGGCGACACACTCATATTCAGTCAAAGGTGCAAGGCCCTCGGCGGCAGCCGAAAAAGATCCGCCGTCAGAGGAGACTCCACCGACCTCATTCCATTCGGAATCACCGGCCTTTCTGATGCGGAAGCCGTTGTCACGACCTTCGATTCCGCTGGCACGGAGCCATGCGACACCTGTCCAAACATCCGGTTTAGAGATCGAGACAGCAGCCTCTACCTCCTCCACGAACAGTGTCCAAACCTCATTGACATCCCTATAGGAGACGTTAAGCTCGACAGGATCCTCAAAGTTTCTCAACGAGGAGATTGCCGGAGAATATGTTGTCTGTCCCTCAGGCCCCAGTTTTATGGAAGACACACTCATGCCGGTAAGATCGATTCCGGATGGCACCTGAGCCACGACACGCCTGTTCGTGGCATCAATCACCGCGCCACCGATCTGGCCGGAAAGGGAAAAGTAACGTTCTATCGGCTGTTCAGCCTTGATCGCCCAAGAGCGCTCGTTCTCGTAGGCGGAAAGTGTCACCGTAAGCGGTTTGGACAGATCTTTCGTGCCGACAATCGGATCGGAAGCGGCGACCGCCTCATCATTGAACGACACCTCGCGGATATTGACCTTGCTGATGTCCACGGTCTCCTCAAGCGTAAGCACCACCTCATGGATATCGGTGCTGATACTCACCGACTTGGCGCCGTCCGCATCCAGACTTGTGATGGCGGCGTCTATCTCCGGGTAAGGGATGTCGTTCCGGATGCACGAGACAACCGGCAAAGAGACTATCGTCAATATTATCAAGAAAAATCTGTTCATAGCCTAAATATGGAAACTTAGTCCGAAAGAAATATCAAGCACGTCAAGCATGAAACGAACCTTGGAGAAATCCCTCGTGCCCACAATCTCTCCGTTCTTGTAGTAGTCGATGTGGTTGTAGGTAGCTCCGCCGATGCCGATCGCCACGTGCGTGCTTATGCTGTTGGTCACGAAGATCATCAGACCCGGATGGACAGCGATCTTTACCCTGTTCGCCGCGGCGTAACTGTCGAGGCTCTCCTCGTTGTAGGAGAATGAGGTGCGGGTGTAGGAATATCCCAGAGACACATCGGTGAACACTCCTATCCTGCCACGCTTGTCCAAAGAGGCGTAGGCTCTATGAAAGACCTCGGCCTGGACCGTACGAGAATCCGCCTGTATGTCATTCAAAGAGACCGCCAGATCATCGCTGAGCATCGAGAGATCAGCGTTGGAGACACCTCCTTTCGCAGATGAATATTTCGCCCTCACCCCGACTGACCTATTGTCCTTATAAGTGTAGTCGAGGAAAGGCGACAACGTCATCATAGTGCCGTTGGCATCCAAATGCTGAAGCAGCATAAGATATTCACTGTCAGTGCTGGACAAGTCCGCATAGAAGAACTGTACACCAGCGGAAAAGTCTCCCTTAGGCATGAACAACCTGTCCGGGCCACGTTTTTCAGAGACGGACAGACTATCCCTCTCCGCGGCCATAAGGTTAAGCGCGGAAAGAAAGACGGAAAGTATCAACGCTATCTTTTTCACCGGATCACAAATAATAGTAAAGGCTGAATCCGACAGCCAGCAGATTCACCTTGAAATTAATGAATGTAAAACTTCTGTTCCCCTCCGCCACTCGGTTGTGGTTCTGGTCGGTCCAGTCGAAATGCAGTCCCAGCATGTTCACACTCACGTCTATGGCGAGCTTATCGGTGACAAATGCCATGAATCCGGGACACACATTGATTCCCAAAGCGTTGGACGTCTCATACGTTGCGTTCACCTTGTCGCCGTGTCCATCCAGCACCTTTCCCTGGCCGTATGAATATGACAGCTGCAACTCGTTGAACAATCCGAGCCGCTTCAACGATCCCACAGGAATATAATATCGTCCTATTCCCTGAATCTCAAACGCATGGCTGATCTTGTGGAAATCAGCCATCTCCATGTCGATGTCCTTGAGATTCAACTTCGCGGAATCCAGCTGGAACATATTCCTTCTGTACCCGACCCTGACTCCGACTCCCATATTGTCCTTGAACATGTAGCAGAACGCCGGGCTGACAGAAAGGGTGTAGCCTGTGGATTTTATGCCGTTGACCACCAACAGACGGGAGTTATCGTTGTTGTGAAGCATATAACTGGCTCCACCGCCCACCATCCATGTACCTTTTTTAATGAAGCAAGGCTGCGATGACAGGTCAATACCCCGATCCATCCTCTGTCCCTCGGCATTGAACGAGCCAAGGGCCATGAGGAGGACTGAAAGTATTATGAATGAATATCTTGCCATTATTCGTAGAGGAGTTCCATTCCGTCAAGCCAGAGTTTGCTGTTGTCATACCCGGTGAAGTAGTCTCCGTACATGCTGGCCGCGCAGCTGATGATGATGTGCGTCGGGTATGTCGTCAGGCTGCTGTACTCGAGAGGAATCGTCATCTGGATCCAGTCCTTGGCCGGATTGGAATCGTCTGAGGTGATGAGCCTCTCACCGAAAGCGATTGTGGATTTGTCCGTGGAGAAATCCACGAATGTGCTCACGTCAGTGGTGTTTATCATTACCGGACTGTCCGCGTCTCCGCCATAACGCTTGTAATCCCATGTGCCCAAAGCGATTCTTATGGATGCCTTGTCATAGTTACCCTTCTTTCCGTCAGAAGGGACATTGCCGGACTCACGGTTGATGACACCTCCGGAATATTTCACCCATAACCTCAACGCTGTAGGCCTTGCGGTGAACGGCCTTCCGAAGTAAACTGTTCCTCCAGTGGTTCCGATAAGGTCTCCAAAATGCCCGCTGAAAAGGTTTCCAGCGGCGAACTTAACGACAACCCAACGTGACTGGAGACACACGGACTGCGTCCCTTCCTTGTAGTCAGAAGCGTCAGGATAACAGATCACGGAACCAGAACCGACAAGGGTCGCGCCCTTGTTACCATTACCCCACCATTGTTTTTGCAGAGTAGGATCCGATGAGGAAGGATCGTAGAAAGACTTGTACTTGCCGCTTTCATCATTGGATGTAGTCTCGAACCCTCCGTTAGGCACAGGCACCGCCTTTTCGGTTGTCACATCCGACGGTGCGGCAAGAATCTCCTCCTCACCTGACTCAAGGGATGTGAGCACGAGACGATACTCGTAAACCGTGGAAGGAGCCAAACCTTTGATCTCCGCGCTGAATGTGCCTTCAGAATCCCTTACGGCTGTCACCGGAGTCCAGTCCTGAGTACCTTTCTCACGTACCTCAAAGCGAACCTTATCCTTGTCGTACTGAGCCTCATCGACATCGGCATGGGCCGTGAAGTGTCCGGCCCAGATCTCATATCTGGATGACTGGGCGATTCCCGTCGAGGTCCCCTCGAAGATGATGTCATCGTAAATGTTGTTCGTAGAATCATCCACCAGAAGGTCGAAGGCCAGAAGACCGTCTTTCTCCGTATATTTAAAGTTCAGCCTATACCTCTTGCCTTCCTCGACAGACTTGATCTCACCCGACTTTGTGAATGTGCTCCCATCCTTCTTCAACGTCCCGGAGAAATTCCAGTAAAGCGAAGGCTCGAAACCGGAAGGAATGAAAAAACCGTCCGAGCCGCTGTTGGAAGCGTCATAGACCAACCGTCCGTCAGTATCGGCAAGGCTGACCTCACAAGTGTAGCCACTTTGAAAAGCATCCGCGACAGTCTGGTCGAAAGCAACCTTGGAGATGACATTGGAAACCTTCGCTGTAACGGTCACGCTGCTGGATGTTCCGGCCTTGACAGTCACATCGGAAGATCCCTTGTAACTTTTCTGCTCCCAAGACGCCGCCGCAGGATTCTCCTTGACAGCCTCTCCGGCGATAACGTCAACGCGATAATCATCAGCCGGCAGATAGATGGCCTGTGGCATCTGTGAATATTCATATTCACGGACCTTGCCGGAGAAGTCACCCTTATAGATGCTTACCTTCGCGGAGGAAAGAAGTTCCTCCTGGCTCATGACGGCCCTGGACACAGGCTCACCCATCCTTACATCAAGACTGAACACTCCTTTGGCGGCCGGAGTCTCACCATAGTTGGCACAGGCTCCAAACGCGAGCGCCGAAAGAGACAATGTTATGATTGTGAGTTTATTTCTCATATTCATTCCTCCTAAAGTACCTCAAGACTGATCGGGATGCTCTTGCGGCAGCCCTTGTTGTCAATAACATTCATCGTGAATGTGTGCGTGCCCTTGAACGCCAGAAGCGGAGCCTGCGCGTCGGAAAGGTCAAATTCAATCTCCGTCTTGCCCGACAATTCCGCGCCGTGAGGGAACGGAACGATGTCGAAAACACCCATCGCCGCCTCAGAAGGATTGATCAGATCAAGTGTGGTTCCACCGACCGAGTTCACGGAATTGATGAAGTCAGCGTTGGTGGAAGCGATGTCAACTGTGAACTTACGCACACCGTTAGGAATCTTGGCTGTCATCGTGAGCGGGAATGCCCCGGTCTCCGGCACAGTGACAGTCTTTGTTATGTCGTAAATGCTTGTACTGATAAGTTCGATTCCTCCGTCCCCGATCGGAGCGTTAGGATCGTTGCCGTCACCAGGCTCTTCAGCGGTCACGTCACCATTCAATTCGGCATCCTCGACCAAGCCATCGATCTCAACAGTGAAAGAAGCGTTGCCGGAGGCATCGACTTTCTTTATGATGGTGACCACGTGCCAGTCCTGAGCTTTCACATTGGTGATGGTCGCGCGCATCCTTTGGGTCTTGCCGTCAATGGAGCCTTTGAATACCAAAGCGATAGTGGCATCATTGCCATTCACCGCGAAATAACCCATGCGGTCGTCGTATGTCGGATTGCCGTTTGAATATTCCAGTTTATACTCCAAAGGATAACCTGCCGCCAACTCCACGGTAGCGGCCCCGTCACCAGTGACCGACTTCAGGAAATCCTCGTTGTATCCAACGCTGACAACAGCCTGAAGAAGCTTGCAGGTGATTGAACCGAGCGTCGTGGTCACTCCAGCCTTGATCGCGAAGTCCTTTGTGGCGCCATAGACCGGAGCGTTGAACTTGGCGTTTGGAACATCAGCGCTGGTCGAGCGGGCTTCCAGGCTATAGTCACCCTCCGGAAGAGAGACATCGCTACCGCCGCGCACCTCCTGATAGGTCTTCTGCCAGACAAGTTTGCCGGCATTGTCATAAAGGAACAGCGTGTAGTCATCACCGGCGGCCTCAGCCTTGGTCGTGACCTTGTGAACCTCGTCAGAGACCTCTATGGAAAGGCCGTCAAACGAAAGCGTGCCGGTCCTGTCACCCTTGCCGTAATTGAAATTGTCCTTCTTGCAGGACACCGCCAAAACCATGACGGCGGCCAGAAATATGTAAAAAATCTTTTTCATCTTGTCAGTCGTTAAGTTCAACTTCCGTCAGTTCAACATCTTCAATCGTATCATCAAAGGAGATGGAAATAGAGTTTCCTCCCACATTGGACACATCGAACTTGATAGTGTAGCAGGTTTTCGGAGAAAGGGATCTGTACTCCTTGGAAAATTCCTGGGTCTTGCCACTCTGACTTGTCAACGTACCTGACACAGAGATCATGTAGGCATCGACAAACGCGGCTCTTGTCTCACCCTTAGGAAAATCTATCACGGTTCCGCCACCTGTCTTCACCGAGAAGGAATAATCCGTATAATACGCATCGAAGGTCTCTGTGCACTCGACCTTCACGATAGCATTCGTCAGAGAGACCGGGATAGTCACCGAAGCGGTGCCGCCGCCGACAATCGAGAACGATGTCTCTCCTGAGAAGCAAGGCTTTCCAAAGCCCTCGTCAGCGACTGAGCCATAATTCGCCTTCACCGAATAGTTTCCTGTCTTCAGGGCCGTGGAAGCGTCATAGCCTTCAAGTGTTCCGGCATAGATCTCGTCACCGTTGCTGTTTGTAAGGGCGATCGTGAACTTCCCGGCATCAGGAAGTGTTGTGTAGTCGGACACGTTGCTCCTCGACACCACGGCCACCTGACCGTCAGGGTTCAAGGAAAACGAGACATGTCCGTCCTGACTTGCCTGTTGCTCGGAGCAGGACACCGACATAAGGGCCAGTGTCAATATTCCAAGAGCGATTCTGTCAATTCTCATATCATTAATTATTTTGCGATCTTAACTTTTATGTTGTCTATGTAGAGCCAGCAGGTGTTGTTGTTAAGCCCCGCCTTATTCTCCGGTGTGGTTCTCCAGCTCAACCGCAGCGGCGCACTTACGTTGTCCAGCGTGACACTATATTGCTTGTTGACATTCAGGTATGACCCGCCTGTCTCGTCAGACGTGTAACTTGCCGGATAGACACCGGTGTCGTCACCGCTCTTCAGACTCTCTTCCGTAGTGATGTAACCGATATGCATAGTCTGAGAGACATCAACAGGTCCTATACCTCCATTTTGCCTATCCATAGAATAGTCAAACGCGACTTCAAGGCTGACAGTATGATTCTTTTTGAGGCATGACAGGAACGGAGAGTCCGCCCTCGCCGGATAGTTCGCCGAAGTTTCCCGGCGACATGCTATCCTGATTGATTTTCCAGCCATGGCCCCCACTCTGGCGGCACTCCATCCATTCAGGAATGTCTCCGGTTTTCTCGACCCCGGATTGGATGTTCCGTGTTTATCGTATGAACTAATGTCCCCGACCCCGCTGAAATCCTCGAAGAACAGATAAGGACAATTCAGAGAGAAAGCCGCGCTTGAGACCGAAGTCAAGTCCCCGAGAGCAAGACTTTCCGTCACCAACGCGCTTTCCGACTCGTAACTTACAGTCAACGGCTGGGAGGACAACGCCCTGAACTCCGCCTCATCCTTAGTCTCGACGATAAATGTGTCACCAGTCTTTATCAGTCCGTTATGAGTTCCGTCAAGCCCCAGCACGTTGGACGCGCTCCCAGGCCAGTTCACCCCGGCCGGCAGAGCGATCCTTATGTTATACGGATCCTCGCCAAGATTGTTGGACGCCAGTGTGAACCTCAGCTTATAAAGCCGCTTGACCTCGGCCGGTCTCAGCGGCACCGGGGTCAGATGCCCTGCGGCGAAAGTCCTGCCTTCCAAAGATATAGGACTCAACGAGGCCCATTTGTTCTCCGAATATATCGACACCGTCATCAAATCTCCCGCCGAATAAGCGGTCTGGGAAGGGAATATACCGGCGACAGCCGATTCCATCCCGTCAGCAGACGCGTCGATAGGTTTCGTTAATTCCAATGTCATCCCGTTCACGCCATCGCCAAGACTGGCGGTGGAAGCATCCGTGACGTCCACCGAAACATTGCCGGCCACTGCCCGCGGCATCGTGAACTCGATTCTCTTCACCGGCTCCCCCAGCAAGTTATTCCCTTCAGGAATATAGAACCTCAGGAAATGCAGCAGATGTCTCATTCTGACATTCAGCACATCATCGGACACGATAGGTGCCGCCTCCTTAACCGGCTCCAAGGCCGGTCCGGAGATCGGTTCCGCCACTATTATGTCCACTCCATCCGAAGCCGTGCCATCCTGAACAGACGGAACAGTGAATGTGGCGGTCATGCCACCCATCGATTCCGGAAGAGGGTAAGTCATGTAGTATGAATATGTTCCTTCAGCCATCGGGGACTGAAGGGTGGCCGTGAAATAGGCCTCGGACTTGTCAGAGGCAACCGCCATCAAACGGAACGCCTGATTATCCAAAGCGTATGATCCGTCCGGGGATTTTGCCCAGACAGCAATCTTGTCGCCATCATTCCACACAAAGCGTTTGGTCTCCACATCGTATTCCGTTCTCGTCCTCGGGGTGTTCCCGACAGCGAAAACGACATTCACCGAGGATGGAACCACCTCAGATTCAGTGGATTCAAAGTCACCGCAACCACATAGCGCGACTCCAGCGGAGACAAGAATGATTCTTAATATAGTCTTCAAATACACTACGTTTCAATTTCCGCGAACAGGCACATGCCATCGCACTTATATTCACAAATGTAATGTTTTTAAGTCATATACAAAAATTCATCAGATAATGTCACGCGTCATCTGACTGATTCTCTGATCATCCGCTCTATCTCTGACAAGTCAGCGCGAGCGAGTATTGTTCCGTCAGGAGCGAGCAGCAGGTACGTAGGCACAAAGGTCACACCATAGAGTTCCGCGGCCGATTCCTCCGTACCAAGGATATTCTTCCAAGTCAAGCTTTTTTCCCTGACCGTCTCCTTCGACTGACCTGCCTCCTCCCAGAGGGGGACACCAATGACATCAAACCTATTTCCTCCAAACTCCTCGTGCAATTCCATGATATGCGGGAACGCACGGCGGCAAGGACCGCAACTGGTCGACCAGAAATCCAACAGAATATATTTTCCTTTGCCGGCATAATCTGAAAGCCGAACCGTGTTTCCAGCCATGTCAATTCCCTCAAAGTCTTGGAACCTCATTCCTACAGAAGTATTATAGACCGCCTCTATGTCCCTTTTCAGTTTGGCTGTTCTTGGCTCCGCCAGCATATTCGGGGCCAATGTCCCCGCAAGCTCAAACCGCGTCTTAGGATCCGTGTTACCGAAATTCGTCAAGAAGAACAATGCCATGTAACCCACAGCGTTGTCACGATTGGCATGGATAACCCTTTTATATTCATTGATCATCAATGTGCTGTCCTTATAGTTTCTCCGGCGGAACGACATCAGAGAGTCCAGCGCCACGGTCAATGAATTAACCTTGTCGCTGCTGACCGTACAACGTCCGTCAGGCCGCCTGCTGATGGTCAAGGTGCCGCCTTCAGGCACGATGGTCACCTTGACATGGCGCCCCATGCCTACATCGTATGACTTGGTAACGTCAGTCGGTAGTTCCACACGGAAACGTCCGTTCTCAACCGGAACACTCACACTCTCACCGCTCCGGTAAAAGAAGTCCACTTCCTTAGGCGCACCTTCCGGTCCTAACTCTCCCTTGATCACCGTCTTGTCCTGTGCGGTCATTACAGCGCAGGAAAACGCGAATACAGTCAAAATCACTACTGTTCCTCTCATAATTATCCAATGAATATGTCCGTTCACGCTCCTGCAAAAACCATACGATTAGAAGTACAGCATTGATAGCCATGGTATGCCAAGCACGCCCAAAGCCTTATACTATTCTGTCGCCAGGCGTTCTGTCTTAAGATTGCCACGGACCTCAGGCGCATTCTTGAAGACTTGTGCGACCACCTCGCAAGCGTCGATCTCCGCACAGTCTGCGCATGTGTCGTAACCTTTTTCACTCACGCACTTGCCGGCATCGCCCTCGACGACTACTTCAAGCAGCTCGGTGAAGAGTTCCATTCCCTCCACAAACTCCTACAACCAATGCACCCCATCCGTGTTGAACTCACATCATCCCAGATGTTCAGATTCAACACCTACTTCTCCACCATCCAGACCCGCCAACTTGACAGTTATGGTGAATACATCGTTGCATCCGTCCGTCGCCTCGGTCTATCCACCTTCCGGACAATTCTGATTTTCACCGCCATACGCATCCTCGAAACCGGTGACCTCTCCTCGCCCCTGACCTGTACGGAGCCTGACTTCCGTACAGCCCTGACTATCTGTGATGTCCTCATAGTCCACATCGACAAGGTTTTCAGCACCCTCCCGCAAGTCGAAGAACCCACGCCAGGAGCATCCGTACCCAACACCCGTCAGCAGACCTTTCTCGACACCCTCCCGGAAACCTTTGATCGCCAATCCTATCTGCACCTCGCCACCACCCTCGGCATCCCGGCACCGTCCGCCGACCGCTATATCAAGAAATGGATCGAGACCGGCAAGATTGAGAAAATTGAGTACGGGAAGTATCGGAAAGATGGTAAAAGCGTTTCTTTGTAGACCTTCAACAAAATATCTTTCGAAGAATCTTTTTAAAGTATTAACTTTGTAAGTTTCTTAAGAAGTCTATCTTCTTATAGAAGAATCTAAATTTGGATAAAAAATAAAAATATATGATTGATGTTTTATCACTATTTTCGGGTTGTGGAGGGCTGGATTTAGGCTTCGAGCAAGTCGGTGACTATCATACCGTTTGGGCAAACGATTTTAAGCATGAAGCTTGTGAATCATTTAGAATGCACTTTGGGAATGTTATCAGGGAGGGCGATATTGAAGCGATTGATCCATACAATGATCACACTATACCAAATTGTGATTTGATTCTCGGTGGTTTCCCGTGTCAGGATTTTTCTATAATTTGGAAACAACCTGGACTTAACGGCTCAAGAGGGAATTTGTATAAAAGTTTTTTGCGTTTTGTTGATGCTAAAAAACCTAAAGCATTTGTTGCTGAAAATGTTAAAGGGATTTTAACTGCAAATGGAAAGAAGGCTATTAAGCAAATTATTGAAGATTTCCAGAATATTGAACCTGGGTATGTGGTTATTCCTCATTTATACGACTTTGCCAACTATGGCGTTCCGGAATATCGTGAAAGAGTACTGATTGTAGGTATTCGTTCAGATACGGGTTTTGATTTTCATCATCCACGGCCAACACATGGAAATGGAGATGGGTTATTACCATTTGTAACTGTAGGAGATGCTTTCAGAGGTGTTGAAAAGGTGCCGTTTAATAATGAGCACCTGAAGATTAAAGCTCGTACAGAAAAAGTTATCAGCCTTATACCTGAAGGTGGTAATTTTACATCAATACCTCAAGATAGCCCGTATTATGTTAAAGGGATGATAAGTCATGTATATCGGAGGGTAAAATTGGATGAGCCGTCAAAAACAATAATAGCTCAAGGAGGTGGTGGAACGTGGGGCTATCACTATCCGGAGAATCGTCCTTTGACTAATAGGGAAAGAGCCAGAATACAGTCTTTCCCCGATGATTTTGTTTTTTACGGTAGCACAACAGAAGTCCGTCGCCAGATTGGAAATGCTGTGCCACCAGTGGGTGTTCACGCTATTGCTAAGGCTCTGAAACCATTATTCTTTGATAAATATGAGCATGTTGATTTAGAAAATAAGTTGCGTGAGCTTAAATCAATGCCTTTCACTCAGAGATATCAACTAATTATGCATCTGTAATATGGAACAATTACTGACAAAGAATCCAATGCTTCGTTCCTTCTCATACAAATCAGTGAATGACTATAGGACGGCTCTTATAAATGATGCGGCTAAGTTTAATATAGCGACAGGCTTCATTACTAGTGATGCATTGGTTGAATTAAAGCGTATTGTTGAAGTCCGGAAGGGAGAATTGGCTATTAATTTGTTTGTTGGCATGAACTATCTGAATGGCTTTACAAAGCTACAGTATGCAACATTACAAGATTTAAATTCATTCTTGAATGAAAATCAATATGGAAAAGTGTATGTCTCGCCCAATGCTTTGTTCCATGGAAAGATGTATTCTTTTTTAGATACTAACAATAATTGTCTGGGTAGTTTTGTGGGTTCTTCTAATTTGAGTAGTTTTTTATCTACTACTCAGAATTATATAGAGTCTGACATTTATATGGATGGCGTAGATGCTATGACCGTGGATGCTCGCATTCTGAATGTTATTCAAAATATAGGTGTCGATTTTTCTGTGGCAGAACCTATCGTGGATTTTCTAGAGGATGAGACAGATCTCTTGAAAGGGAATGAACGAGTCTCAAAAATTTCTGATGATGAATTCAATTCATTTATGACAACCCTAACTAATAGGGTTGTAGAAATACCTTTGAAAACAGAACCCAAAAGCAACCTGAATACATATTTTGGGGCGGGAAAAACGCCTGGCCGATATAGTCCGCGTAGTTGGTATGAGGTTGAATTGATAGTTCCGAAAAACACTCCTAATGTCGAATTGTTGCCGGATAAGAATTCGGGACCATTTAAGGTTATAACACCTAAGCATTACTTATTTTATTGTGAAAGGCAAGGCACCAATAGCAAAAATTTACGTTCGTTAGGTGATTTGCGGGTTTTAGGAAAATGGATAAAAGGGGAGATGGAAAATGCTGGCGTAATACGATGTGGACAGATGGTTACACAGCAAACATTAGATGATTTTTGCAAGTCTAAAATTGTATTTAGAGAATCCTCCGAAGGTACTTGGTTTGTTACGTTAGAATAATATGACTTTCTTAAATTCGTATTTAGATGGGATTCATAGCCGTATATTGGTGGATTCCATTGTGAACACAAGCAATGAGGTGTTTGCAAATATCAATAAGCACTATAGTTTTGATAAGTCTTTAACCGGTTTGCTCTTGGGCAATGTTCAAAGTGGTAAAACAGGTCAGATGCTAGGAATAATATCCAAACTTGCAGATGAAGGCTATAGGCTATTTTTGTTATTAACAACTGATAATATTGATCTACAACGTCAAACCTATAATCGAGTCCTAAGTTCATTGCCATTATTTAATGTTCTGTCAGAACGAGATGAAGAAAAATTTAGGGCGTTGAATCAAAGCTCTCCATTAATAATTGTTTTGAAAAAGAACTCGTCTGTGCTTAAAAAATGGAGAGATTTATTGGTGGCATCAGAAACCTTCAAAGGGTTGCCTTTGGTTATCTTTGATGATGAGGGTGATGCGTCAAGCCTTAATACATTAGTAAATAGGCATAAGGTTAGTACTATAAACAAAAGATTGGATGAGATAAAATCAACGGCTACATCATCGTTGTATCTAGAAGTAACGGCTACGCCACAAGCGATTATTTTACAGTCTATCATATCTGATTGGAAACCAAGTTTTACTAATTACTTTAAACCTGGCATAGGTTATTTAGGAGGGAATTTTTTCTATTCGGACCCGAAATCTTATTGTGTGCGTTATACGTCAGAAGATGAACTGTCCCAAGTTTTGGATGATGACGATATTCCTTGCCCTGAAGGTCTAAAAGAAAGTATTTACACTTTTTTAGTTTTGTGCGCTCATAAGAAACTAAACGGCGAACAGAACTGTAATTTTTTAATACACCCGAGTGCCAAGATTTATGTCCATAACAAATTCAAAGATATTATTGATTCCCAGCTTAATTTGTTACAGAGGTCTACTGACGATATAGGCTTTAAAGAATCATTACGTGCCGTATGGGGTGACTTACAACATACAAGACCTGACCTAGAGCCATATGAAGATATTGAGGAGGAGGTAACCAGTATTCTGGATAATGAGGAGATGATAGTTATACCTCTTAATTCAAAGAGTTTTGTATGTCGTGATTCTACTAATCCTGATGCATTGAACTTGGCGAAAGGTTTTAATATAGTCATTGGTGGAAATACGTTGGGACGAGGTATAACATTTCCTCATCTTCAAGTTGTATATTATTGTAGAAACTCAAAGAAACCGCAGGCGGATACATTTTGGCAGCATTCTAGAATATTTGGATATGATAGAGAACCGGAACTTGTTCGTATTTTTATGCCGGAGTCTCTATACAAAGTGTTCGTTGCCTTAAATAAGGCCAATGAAATTATTGTGAAACAGATAGAGGCAGGAGACGATACTTGTCAAATTATATATCCGGATAATATCCAACCTACAAGGAAAAATGTTCTAGATATGAACTACTTGAATGTGATTTCTGGTGGAGTTAATTATTTCCCGAATTTTCCTGTAGATGGTAATGTTAAGGTTGTTGACGACATGTTAAATGAATTTGTAGAGGCAGACGTGCCTATACAAATCTCCCAAGATATTATGATAGATTTGTTAGAGGCATGTGATAGTGAGAGTAGAGATGATTTTGATAAAAATAAGTTTATATCTTGTATTAAGGCTCTTTCTGTTAAACGCCCAACTACAAAGTATCGTCTTATTTTCCGTAAGGATAGGAACATTAGTAAAGGGACCGGAACATTGTTGTCTCCGAATGACCGATTATTAGGAGAAAAATATAGTCAGGATGTTATATTGACTATGTATAGGGTTAATGGGACAAAAGATAAAGGATGGAATGGTATACCGTTGTGGATTCCAAATATAAAATTACCAGAAGGCTTCTGTTTTTATGATTCCAACTCTGTAGTTTAAAAATATGTAAAAATTACGAAGACTTAATAAGTTGAACTGTCCATAATAGGATCAAGATAAGCGGATGATGATATTCAGTTTTGGGGACTAAATGCTGGCAAGTCTTTCAGCATAGCAGAGCGAGTGTGATGCTGAAGGACTTGTCTTGTTGTGAAAAATCCGTATCGTGTCTTAAAACCCTACTTGAAGCAGTAGTAAGCTCCGGCCCCGACTCCACGTCTGACCAGCACCATCTCAGATAAGACCTGAAGAAGCCGCGTGGCGGTGGCTTTGGACACGCCCGTTATGGCTTGCACATCCTTGTCCGACACTCTTCCTGATTTCTGAATATACTTGATGATACTGATCAGCCTGTCATCCAGCTCCAACTCACTGTAAAAGGCATCGTCCGTTTTGTAGATGCTTACCATTATCCCGGACAGCCTGTCACTGAATATGGGTGGGATGCCGGAATGCCTCAATGAACTTGAGATAATCTCCAGTGTGCCTTGTCCCCAAGCCTCGATGTCTCCTGACAAGTACAGGGCGTGCACCATCTTCTTGTTGATTGGCGTAGACACGTGTTCTCCCCGAAGATTCACCATCGACCACTGCGCCGGAAGTTGCCCCGGATTCTAGAACACGATTTTGTTTGAATATACCTTGATCTGTATCGGAGTGTTGTCCGAATAAACCTTATGCAATGAGGTGATGACTTTTTCAGGATTTCCGTATTATGCGTATCTAACCATTTGATTCTAATACAAGAGCTGTTTGATTGTAATATGAGCCGATTTTGAGCCAATTGTTTGTTCCTTTATGTGATAATATTATATTAATAGTCATTGCTTTATGCGATTGTGAATTGTTTCTATGCTAATAAAATTTGAGCCATTAGTGAGCCTATTATTACACGCCCGAAAGCCCTCTGCCATTTCCGCTATCGCTCCAATGCCAGAAGACTTTCCCAATGGGCAGAGAGGTCTCAGCCGACTTCCTCCCGTCAGTCCGCTGATGTTATTATGACGGAAGCAAAGCTTCCGAAGCAACCGCCCGGCAAGACATTCGTCATCTCCGCTCACGCTGCGATGCTGAACGACTTGCCCTTATGGGCAGAGCGGAACCGGAAGATTGACGCTCTCCGCTGCGCTCCGACCGCCAAACCTCCGGCCTTACCAAACTCGCTCCGCTCGATTATACAGTAGCGGTGTCGAAACTTCAGTCTTTCTCCTTTTCTCTCCGAAAGCCAGAAGACTCGACCCTTTCATCCCCCACAGCCCCGGAGGGGTCATAACCGACTCCGCTCCCAAAGTTCGGTACGAACATTGTCCCTCGAATCCGAAAGTTAGACATAATCGGAGCTTAGTTGTGTAACAGTTGGCTCACGCCGCCAGATTACACAACCCCGATTATGTTAACTGTCTCCGTCAGTGCTGAATTCGACCGTCCTACCTCCAAATCCGCTCCGTCGGGGCGGCTGGCGACATTGAACTCCCTTCAAGGGCCAACGGCCTCCAGGCCCGTCAGGGAGTTCAGGACTCCCGGCGTGAAGTGCAAAGCAGAGTCCTTCAACTTCACCTTGTCCGCAAAATTCACCATCATCCCTTGAAAGACTGCCGGAAGTCCGAGAGAGTCGCCAGCCTTAGCAGCACAGCTGCGGGTCTTCTACGTGATTTCTTCAAGTCTTCGAGCAGAGCTCTCAACTTCAAGAAATCACTACGTCGGCAAGGTATCGGCTTTCGCCGATGTATCAATTGATCGTTCGCATCCGCTCACTGTGTGTCAGCGGTATTGCGGAAGACGACTGAGCCTGTCGGCTCCGTCCACTTTCGCAATGTTTGTCTGGGAGAGGCTCGTTCATCCACGCTTCACAGGCCTGACGGCCAGAGAAGCGCGGCTCGCCACTCCCTATGGGCAGGACAGGCACGGACACCATTCCGCTGACGCTCCATTGCGTCTGCACCAGACCTGCCGAGAAAGAGGTAAGGCTTCGCCTTGTGTTGCTTGACGCTCGCTTCATCCTCTACGGAAGAGTCGTCCACTACGTTCCCGACACATCCTCCGAGTCGAGCGGAGGATACTCGCACGCTCCAAGGTCAGTGCGTAGTGGAACGACATCACACGCCTGGAGCGATGATAATGAATATATTCACATAAAGATTTGTCCCTCGTTTTAGGTCTATAGGCAAAGCAAGGTATCGCAAGGCTATAGGCTCCACTTCTTTAGCCTATGTATTCAGGCTATTTATATTGAAGCCATAAGGCAGTATGCTATGAGTCACCTATGTGTTTAAGACTTGTGGCGGTCGCCGTCGCCGGTCAATATCCGTTACGGAGGGACAAAGGAATTCGTTACTGATTTTGCAAACTACAGAAAGGATGAAGATATGCCACGATTTTACTCCAATACAAACTTTTCTGATTGCTGGGCATCGGCCGGAAACATCACCTATTATCACCGGAACGGCATCTGCTATTTCCGGAGCAAGGCTTATTCGGAGTTCAAAGGTACTGTTGGACAATTGGAACAGAAACAAGTCCATCACAGGGCGATTCTTGCGTGGCAGGGATTATCCCATATGCAACAACTGAAATGGAGGAAGCTTGCCGTTGGAGTCGCCTCACATCGCCCGCCGTCCGGCATCCCATACAGTTAATATGCTCGGGCTTGATAGGGGCGTCATTCGCCTCGGCCCATTGCTTGGCAGTCTTTTTCCTAAGCGCGTCATCATTGTTCACCGTGGCCTTGCGTGCATCGCAATTCTCACAGTCCAATCCGCAGCATGCAATCAAATCCTTCATATTCCTTAATTTTTTGTTTATGCAAAATTATATGGAATATCTCGGATTCCCGCAACGCATCCATAGACAAAGCATTTAACCAAACAACTGTTTTTCAGCACATTGTGATTCCACGAGGTGGACAAATGAACATTCAGAAGGAGATACTGCCACATCAATGGCATCTCTTTCCTTGCCCTCAAAGGCTGTCACTCAGCGACCGGGCAGGAAGATAAATGAAAAAAAGCTGACCTTTTGAGTCAGCCTCTTTCATGTTATTTCTGGCGGAGAGGGAGGGATTCGAACCCCCGGAGCCTCGCAGCTCAACAGTTTTCAAGACTGCCGTAATCGACCACTCTACCACCTCTCCAGACTTATTCCCTCGATTGAGGGAGTGCAAAGGTATATATATTTTTTTTGTTCTGCAAAATATGCTGGAACAATTTTGCAAAAAACTCAATTATGATATTGTTCCGGGCATATTCAGTCATCGGAGACATACCACTCGGCACTTGACAGGCTCAATGTGCCGCGGGAGTCAGCGACCGGCAGAATCATTTTTTCCCATCCGGTTTCTCCTCCGCACGGGTGAAGAAACGGTTCTGGAAAAAAATCAGATAGAAAGCGCCAACCGTAACGCAGCTGTCGGCGAAATTGAAGACAGGAGCGAAGAACAAAAGGCGGTCTCCTCCCACAAATGGTACCCAAGACGGCCAGATTGTGTCAATGAGCGGGAAGTAGAACATATCCACCACGCGGCCGAACATCAGCGGGGCATAGTCAAAGATCACTCCGTAGAAAAGGCTGTCGATGATGTTGCCGAAAGCGCCGGCGGTGATCAACGTCAGGCCGACAAGGACTCCGGTCGGAACCACGGGCTTGCCATCCGGCAGAAGTGCCAACTTCCCTTCAGAATCCACCGATTTACGCACAAGCGAAGCTATCCACCAGCAGAGAGCGCCAGAAAGAGCGATCCTGAAGAATGACAGCAGGAACTTGCCGACGGCGCCGCCGAACTTCATTCCGAAAGCCATTCCCTCGTTCTCGATGAAGAAAATCTGGAACCAGTTTCCGATGACGCTGAAATGCTCACCTATCTGCATGTTCGTCTTGACCAGGATCTTGATGACCTGGTCAATGACGACAAGTATGACTCCCAGAATCAGGAGTTTCTTACCCTTGGAAACCTTCACTAGTTCTGTCCTTTTTTAGCAAGCATCTCCTTGGCCTCTACAGTAAGCGTGGCATGAGGCACCAAACGCAGCCTCTCCTTCGGAATAAGCTTTCCTGTCTCACGGCATATTCCATAAGTCTTGTTCTCGATGCGCACAAGTGCGGCCTCGAGGTTCTGGATGAACTTGTACTGCCTCTGCGCGAGCTGGCTGGCCTCCTCCTTGGAAAGCTGGTAGGCGCCATCGTCCTCGACCGTCTTGAACGACGGTGTGGTGTCCTCGATGTCGTTGCTGCCGTTGTGCATAATCACCCTTCGCAGGGTGTTATACTCTTTCCGGGCCTTGTCAAGCATATCATTGATGATAGTGCGGAACTCTTCAAGTTCCTCATCACTGTAACGCACCTTCGTCGTCTCGGCGGAAACCGCGTTGTCTTTGATTATCTCTGACATAGTGTAAATTGTATTTAGGTCTAAAATTATCTTGACAGCAATATCTTAAGCGCACCTTCATCCCACTCAACGTCAGTTGCCGTTTCAGGAGCTGGTTCATCAAACATAAGCATAAGTGAAACAGATAAAGTCTGAGCAGCAATGTAGCTTCTGAATCCTTCCAAAGCAGCAGCTATTCCTCCATGAGCCACAGCATCAGGATAAAGGACTACATTAATCTTGTCGGTCACCTCGAATCCGCTGTCCTTCCTGAGGTTCTGGATCCTGTTGATAAGCTCGCGGGCCACGCCTTCCCTCTTCAACTCTTCCGAGATCTGAATATCAAGGGCGATGGTCAGCTGACCTTCAGTGGCGACGAGCCAGCCTGGCATGTCCTCGGACGAGATCTCATAGTCGCCAGGCCTAAGCTCAACGACTCCCGAAGGAAGTTCCACTGAATATGCCAACCCGGCAGCCTCAGCATTCTGAATGGCCGAGATTGTCGCCTGATCGAATCCGCCGAAAGCTCCGGCGATCTCTTTCATCTGCTTGCCGTAAACCTTTCCGAGGGTCTTGAAGTTAGGCTTGATCTTCTTGGTGATGATGCCGGTGGTGTCGGAAATAAACTCGGCCTCCTTCACATTCACCTCATTGAGGATGATGGACTTGACCTGTTCAAGCTGCTCCCTGACCTTTGCGGAGATCACAGGGATGATGAGCTTCTGGAGCGGCTGACGGACCTTGATGGAGACCTTGCGGCGAAGCGCGAGCACCATCGATGTGGCCTTCTGAGCCAGATTCATCCTCTCCTCCAGATCTGTGTCGATGACTGCCTCGTCGCAAGCCGGCATATTCACATAATGAACCGACTCAGAGCCGTCCGGAACGAGGTCCAGATAGAGACGGTCCATATAGAACGGAGCGATCGGAGCGCCGAGCACAGCGACATCCACCAGCACCTCGTAAAGGGTCTGGTAGGCGGCGAGCTTGTCCTCGTCCATCTTTCCACCCCAGAAACGTTTCCTGTTCAGACGCACATACCAGTTGCTAAGGTCATCGCACACGAAGTCCTGGATCAGACGCCCTGCGGTTGTGATGTCATAATCCTCATAAGCCGCCACAACCTTCTTCTTCAAGGTATTGAGCAGCGAGATGATCCAACGGTCGATCTCCGGCCTCTTTGAATATTCCACCTTCGCGGCCTTAGGGTCGAAGCCGTCCACATTGGCATAGAGGGCGAAGAATGAATATGTGTTGTAAAGCGTTCCGAAGAATTTCCTGCGGACCTCGTCCACACCGGCCTCGTCAAACTTCAGGTTGTCCCAAGGCTGGGCGTTGGTCAGCATATACCACCTGAGGGCATCGGCACCGTACTTGTCCAGTTCCTCGAACGGATCCACGGCGTTGCCGAGGCGCTTGCTCATCTTGTTGCCGTTCTTGTCCAGAACCAAACCGTTGGAGATCACGGTCTTGTAGGCAGGAGTCCCGCTGATCATGGTGTGGATGGCATGAAGCGTGTAAAACCAGCCTCTGGTCTGGTCAACGCCCTCGGCGATGAAGTCTGCCGTGCAGCCAAACTTCGGAGAATCCAGTCCACGGAGACCTTCCTGAGCGTAAGGCATAGCGCCGGAGTCGAACCAAACATCGATAAGGTCCGTCTCACGGGTCATCTTCTTTCCGGAAGGACTGACAAGGAATATGTTATCGACATAAGGCCTGTGGAGATCAATCCTGTCGTAGTTCTCCTTGCTCATGTCCTCAGGATCAAAACCATTGTCCTTAAACGGATTGCTTGTCATGAATCCGGCTTCCACTGCCTTGTCGATCTCGGTGTAGAGCTGTGCGATCGTGCCGATGCAGATCTCCTCCTTTCCGTCCTCGGTGCGCCAGATCGGAAGCGGTGTGCCCCAGAAACGGCTGCGGCTGAGGTTCCAGTCCTGGATATTCTCAAGCCACTGGCCGAAACGTCCCGTACCGGTGGACTCCGGCTTCCAGGTGATCGTCTTGTTCAGAGCGACCATCTCGTCCTTGACAGCCGTGGTCTTGATGAACCAGGCGTCGAGAGGATAATAGAGGACAGGTTTGTCGGTTCTCCAGCTGTGAGGATAGCTGTGGGTCTGCTTCTGGATCCTGAACGCCCTGCCGTCCATCTTCATCATCATGCAAAGGTCGATGTCGAGGGTCGGAGCGTCAGCCGGAAGAGAGTCATCAAAAGCATTCTTCACATAGCGGCCGGAATATTCCTTATAAGAAGGGTCCACGTGTGTGCGGACATATTCAGGATCAAGGTCTTCGATCGGGTAGAAGCGTCCGTCGTGGTCCACCTGGGCCTGCCGTTTGCCGTCCTTGTCAAGAACCATCATTCCCGGCACACCGTAGTTGGCGGCGACTTTCTTGTCATCCGCACCGAAGGTAGGAGCGATGTGAACGACTCCGGTACCGTCCTCGGTCGTGACATAGTCTCCGGAGATCACCCTGAACGGCTCCCCTTCCTCGATCGGCCGGAACCAAGGAATCAGCTGCTTGTAGCGGATTCCGACAAGGTCAATGCCCTTGAACGAACCGCCAAGCACCTTGTAAGGAACGAGTTTGTCACCTGGCTTGTAGTTCTCAAGCGGAATGTCGGCGGCCTTAGGATTGAACCAGGCGCCCACCAAATCCTTGGCCAGCACGTAGATGGCCTCCTTCCCAGTGTAAGGGTTGAAAGAAAGGACACGGACATATTCATACTTCGGTCCCACGCAGAGCGCCGTGTTTGAAGGAAGGGTCCACGGGGTTGTCGTCCATGCGAGGAAATATACCGGAAAGGCCTCCGTCCCGAAGAGCGGCTGCGACTTTCCGTCCTTGATGACCTCGAACTGCACCGTGGCCGTCGTGTCGGTCACGTCCTTGTAGCAGCCCGGCTGGTTCAGCTCGTGTGAGCTGAGGCCGGTGCCGTCGGACGGTGAATATGGCTGGATGGAGTACCCTTTGTAGAGCAGCCCCTTGTCGTAAATCTTCTTCAAAAGGTACCACAAGGTCTCGATGTAGCGGTTGTCATAGGTGATGTACGGATCGTTCATGTCAACCCAGTAGCCGACACGCTCGGTCATATTCACCCATTCCGCCGTGTACTTCATCACCTCGCTGCGGCAGGTCTTGTTGTATTCCTCAACGGAAATCTTCGTTCCGATGTCATCCTTGTGTATTCCAAGCTTCTTCTCCACGCCGATCTCCACAGGGAGCCCGTGGGTGTCCCATCCGGCGCGGCGGTTCACCTTGTACCCGGACTGGGTCTTGAAGCGGCAGATGGCATCCTTGATGGAGCGCGCCATTACGTGGTGGATTCCCGGCTTGCCGTTGGCGGAAGGCGGGCCCTCGAAGAATATGAACTCAGGTGCCCCTTCCCTGACCTCAAGGGATTTCTCGAACGCGTGATTCTTTTTCCATCTGTCGAGAACCTCATTCCCGACAGAAACCAGATCAAGGCCTTTGTACTCTTTGAATGTCATAATTTTCTTTCTATTTTTGCATCGGAAAAACCATCGGTTCGCTTCCTATGCAATTAAGTCTGCAAAGATAGTGATTTCCGCGTTTTTTATCAAATAGGTGATTAATGAATATAATAGACATCATAATTCTTCTGTGCTGTGTTCCAGCCATATTCCGTGGCCTGTCCAAGGGGTTCATCGCCCAGATGGCCGCCCTGGTGGCTCTGGTGCTGGGGGCATGGATGTCATTCCATTTCTCCAATGTGGTGGTCGAGTGGCTCAAGCCGGTGATGGATGTCTCTCCAGCCGTGCTTCAGGCGATCGCCTTCACACTCATCCTGCTGGGCGTTTTTTTCGTCCTCACCTTAGCCGGAAAAATGCTGGAGGGCATTGTGAAGATCGTGATGCTCGGGTGGCTGAACAAACTTCTCGGAGTGGTTTTCGCCCTGTTGAAAGTGGTTCTTGCCATAGGGCTTTTCATCCTCCTTTTCGACTCCGTCACCACGGCGCTGGAGATCGACTGTTCGAAGACGATCAGCGAGTCGCTTTTCTACACACCGATCAAGGATTTCGCCGATGTCTTTTTCCCTTATATGAAAGAATTGATATTCAATAAATAATGAGCAGAATCATTCTAATAGAGACTTCCACTTCCCTTTGCTCCACCGCCCTTGTGGAGGACGGGAAGGTCGTCTGTGAAAGGATCAGCGACGAGCCAAGGGCGCACGCCTCAAAGACAGCGCTGTTCGTCAGCGAGATGCTTTCCGAAAAAGGTCTGAAAGTGTCCGACTGTGACGCTGTGGCCGTCAGCAAGGGACCGGGTTCCTACACCGGGCTGCGCGTCGGGGTCTCAACAGCCAAAGGCCTCTGCTTCGGGGCCGGCGTCCCGATGATCTCCGTCGGCACTCTCGACACACTCGTCTGGCAGGCTTTGGACGGGAATATGCTCCCGGAGGGCTGCCGCTACATCATCCCGATGATCGACGCCCGCAGGATGGAGGTTTACACGGGAATATTCACGCCTGACGGGAAACAAATCTCTCCGACCGTGGCTCAGATAATCGACGCGGATTCATTCAAGGATCAGCTCGCCGAAGGCCCGGTGCTGTTCATCGGTGATGGTGCCGACAAATGCAAGGACACCCTGACCAGCCCGAACGCCCGCTTCATCCAATGCTGCCCGAAAGCCGCCTCGATGATGCATCCGGCCATTGATGCATTGGAGGCCAAGAGGTTCGAGGATGTGGCCTATTTCGAGCCGTTCTACCTCAAGGAGTTCATCACGACGGTGAGCAAGAAGAAAATAATTTAATTCAGGAATATATTATGAAAATTGGTGTTGCCAGCGACCACGCTGGATTCGAGTACAAGGGAAAGATCTCGGCTCTGCTCAGGAAGAAGGGCTACGAGGTCATCGATTATGGAACACATTCAGCGGAGAGCTGCGACTACTCCGACTTCGCTCATCCGCTCGGCACCGCCATAGACAATGGCGAGGTAGATCTCGGAGTGGCTTTCTGCGGTTCAGGCAATGGCATGGCGATCACTCTGAACAAGCATCAGAAAGTGCGCGCCGCCCTTTGCTGGGGCACTGAGATCGCGCGACTTGCGAAGGCTCACAACAAGGCTAACGTGATTGTGATGCCGGCCCGGTTCATCTCTTACCAGATGGTCACGTCAATCGTCAACAAGTGGTTGGAGACCGAGTTCGAGGGAGGCAGACACGAGCGCCGCATCGAGAAGATTCCTATTTGCCAATAAGGAATGCCGCAGGACAAACCACTGGAAATAAGAGCGTTGATAGCGGACAAACAGTTCCTTTCGGGCAACTCCAGACTCTCTGAGAGCATTGAGGATTACCCGGAAGGAATCATCATTCCCATCGACAAGCCCTACAGATGGACTTCCGCCGATGTCATCCGCAAGGTCAAATGGGCGGCGTGCAGACACTTCCACAAGAAGAACCTGAAGGTCGGCCACGCCGGCACCCTCGACCCGCTTGCGACCGGAGTGCTTCTCGTCTGCATCGGCAAGGCCACCAAACTGGCCGAGACCCTTCAAAAGGAGGGCAAGGAATATCTCGCCGGAGTCTCGTTCGGTGCCACCACACCTTCCTACGACCTGGAGAAGGCCATTGATCAGGAATATCCCGTTGAAGGTGTCACGGAAGAATCTGTCAGAGAAGTTCTGCCTCGGTTTCTTGGCGAACAGGAGCAGATCGCTCCCCTCTTCTCAGCCAAGTCCGTTGACGGGGTCAGAGCCTACGAGCTGGCAAGGAAGCAGTACCGCGAGGCTCACAAGGAGAAGACTGACGTGATGACGGATTTCGACCACACTGTGGCAGAGACTCTTAACAAACAGATCATCAACATCTCCGGAATGGAATTAATCTCCTTCTTCCCGAACGGGAAAGAAAGCGGGCCGGAATTATCGGATGAAGGGCTGAGACCAAATCCACGGATAAACGTTGTGGACACATCCGCCCTGCACCTTCCGTTGGCGATGATCCGGATCAAATGCAGCAAGGGAACCTACATCAGGGCACTGGCCAGAGACCTCGGAGAGGCGCTCGGTTCAGGAGCGCACCTCAACTCATTGGAGCGGACAAAATCAGGCGGGTTCACAGTCGGGAACTGTCTATCAGTCAATGAGGTAATTAGCGTTCTTTGAGACCTCTACCACACCTTTCACCTTCCTGAAATACTTTGTGGCCTCCTCAAGGGTCTTCCCTTCAGGAATGCGGATTGTCAGCGCGTTGATGATGCCGTAGTCATAGACGACATCGGCACCGTACTTAACTGCCGCCTTTTTGAGCGGTCCCTTTCCGACACCCTCGTCATAATAAATGATCAGAGTGTTCGGGGAATATGCCAGACCGGTCTGACGAGGCCGCAGAGGAGGACGCTCCCCTATCGCCGGGATGTCCGGAGAATCAAACGAATCAACCTTGGACAATTGCTTCTCGGTCCTGCTGATGGTACTACAGCCAGTGACCACCGTGATCGCGGCGGCCATGACAAACGATGAATCTTTGAACAGTCTAGTCATTCCACAAAAATCTATCGGCTATCCCTTACAAGATTGAAGCCAGAAGACGCCCATTCGGACATGGATTCTCCATCGGCATAGACCAGATAACCCTCCAATTCATCCAACGATTCTATGAAACGCTTCGCCTCATCCAATCCTATGACCATGCAATATGTGGCGTAGGCATCGGCCAGAGTGGCATCAGGGGCCACAATCGTGGCGCTGAGCAAGGTATGGTTCACAGGATATCCCGTCCTCGGATCTATGGTGTGTGAATATTTCCGCCCATCCTTGATGTAGAACTTTCGGTAATTACCGGAGGTGACCACACCGCGGCCGGACCCGTTCCCCTGCCATATTCCCACAAGTCCCTTGCCGCCAAGTTCCATGTTTCCGTCCTCAGGTCTGTCAACTCCGATTGTCCAAGGCTTGCCGGAAGGGTTCAGGCCCTCGCTATAGATCTCTCCGATGTTCACAAGCATATCCCTGACCCCTAGCGAGTGAAGATATTCTGCGATCTTGTCACAGGTGTAGCCTTGCGCGATGGCGTTGAAATTCAATTTCGGGCATATTCCCGGAATCAACGGGGACATATTCCCGTCAAATTTATCCATCCCGCAGACAGCCTTGAGACTGTCCACGACTGCGGCAGACGGCAGCGTATCGTTCGTGAAGCCGAATCCCCAGGCATCATAGAGCGGCCCGGAAGCCATATCCAGCGCTCCGCCGGTCTCATCATAGAGCCTTTTCGAGATGGTGAATATCTCCCTGAACATCTCATTGGGAACCACCGGCACGCCGGCGTTGAAGCGGCTCAGCTGCGATCCTTTGTTGTAACCGGACAAGGTGGTGTCAACCAGCGTCAGGATGGAATCCACCGACTTTCTTATCTCGCTTATGCCGGTCTTGACGCCGCTGTGGTTGAATTTCACTGAATATGTCCCTCCTTGGGCATAGCCCGTCAATTCCTGATAATCCGCCTTACGGCCACAGGAAACCACGGCCATAAGCACAACGAAGCACAGAGCCAAGCTTCTGAATATTCCTATAATCACTTTCATTTCTGCAATTATAGGCATTTCGATTCAATTTTGGGACATCATTGGACTAGTTTTTGCTCAATGCATACCGTTTTTGCGTTTTTTATGCGATATTTGTATTTTCAATCGAGAAAGATGAAGATCAGGAACATTATTTTAATAGGATTGTCCGCGGCGATGCTCGCCCTGCCTTCCTGCAAAAAGGATAAAGACAGCACATCCACGAAAGACTACGTCAGCGGAACGCTGACCTTCTCCTCATCCGTGCCGACCTATGTCCGTAAGGGCGATGCCTTCAGCCTGACCCCAAGCGGAATCACTCATCCAGGCACAGGATTGGCCGAGGATGTAGGTTACTATTGGACTGTATCGTGGAATTCAGCGAAGGACACGACCAAGACAGAAACCGACAAGACTGGCGACGGAACTTTCAAGTTCACCGTTCCGTCCAAGGTCGGTACATTCACGGTTTACTGCGTGGCGTTCGCGGACGGTTACTATACAAAGACGAACACGACCTCGTTCAGCGTGGTTGATGCTGCGCTTGACTCGACTGTGGCCGGGGCATATTCCAGCAAGGATCCGATATTCGTTGACCCAAGGGACGAGGGTACCTACTACACAACCACTTTCAACGGTAAGACGTGGATGAAGAACAACCTCTATTATTCCGGTTCAGGCGTTCCTTATGAAAACAGTGAGGCCATGGATGCGATATTCGGTCGCTTCTATTCTTGGAACGAAGCGGTAGCTGCATGTCCGGAAGGATGGCATCTGCCTTCTGACGCAGAGTTTGTGGAAATGGCTGAGGCGCTTGCCACAAAGGGGACAAAATTCTCAGAGAAAGAGACTTTCAGCGGAGTGGCCGGTGGAATGATGGTTGACGCGAAATTCCTTGGTACGAGGATGTGGGAATATTGGCCACAGGTAAAAATCACCAACAAGGCAGGATTCTCGGCCTTGCCTGTCGGCTATGCCGTTGACTCGGGGAGTTCCGCCAAATTCACAGGAACTGACAACTACGCCGCATTCTGGGTGTCCGATCCGGATTCCGACTTTGGACACTACAGGTACATATTCGTAAAACAGAATGACGTCCAGTTCGGCTCCGGCGACAAGGAATCATTCCGCGCCTCCGTCAGATGCGTAAAGGATTAGTGATGAATCGGATCGCTCAGCGCAGATCCGTGACGACATAGGAAGAGTCAAGAGTCTTTTCGTTGAAACGGAAAGACTCTTTTGATTTTCCCACCCCTTCGAACTTGAGATTCGTTATCGTGAATTCTGACACCGAGCCATCATTAAGAGTGACTTCGGCTCCAATGAGAATTGTTGTACCGCTCTTGAAAAAGAGTTTCAGTCCGGCGATGTCCATTGAACCTTTCCCTTTATTGGCCGGAGTGAGGACAGACGTGTCCACGACCTTTCCTCCGAACTTTGAACTTCCGAAAGATTCCTCCCTGAAAGCGTTGTCTATCGAGGCTATCATCAAGGCCGGATTTGTGGCATAGCTATCATACGAATCGTCAACAGACTCAACCAAAGCTTCTTCAGAGATTCTGTCTATCGTCCAACGGGTCTTCCCGTCACACCAGATCTCAAGCCCGTTTCCGTCCACTATGAATGAGGTTCCCTGAACCTTCACACTTCCGTTCCCGGTCATCTTGGCTTTCTTGGTCGGCATCGTGAACGAATAGTCAAACGAAACCAGCGAGGAGGAGACCTTGCTGACAAAAGTGTCCAACGTCTTGCTCTTGGCGAACGAAACTTCCGGCAGCACAAGAAGCGCGGCCATGAGTGTGATGAGTATTCTTGTGATTGTCTTCATGATTTTTCCTGCGTATGCACAAGTCATGCCTTTCGGTGGATTACTGATTCTTGTAGGCGGCTATGATCTGATCCAGCTCATCAAGACTCGAGACAAGAACCTGACGTGGCTTGGAGCCTTCCTGAGGGCCTACAATCCCGGCGGCCTCCAACTGATCCATGACACGGCCGGCCTTGGCGTATCCCATCCCGAGACGTCTCTGAAGGTCGGAAGTGGAGCCTCTCTGGCTCATAACAACCAACTTGGCGGCCTCCTCAAAACGTTCGTCAAGTTTTGTCATGTCAACCATGCCACCAGATCCTTCTTCCGTGTCGTCATCGACAGGAGGCAGGTAAAACGGAGTGTTGAAGCTCTTATTGTGGCCTTCCTGCGAACCGATGTATTCATTGAACCTGTTGATCTCCTCGCTGTCAATGTAGGCGCACTGGACGCGTTCCATCTCGACTCCGGCATAATAGAGCATATCTCCCTTTCCAATCAGTTTCTCGGCTCCCGGAGAGTCAAGGATGGTAGAAGAGTCTGTTCTGGACACAACCCTGAAAGCGATTCTGGTCGGGAAGTTCGTCTTGATGAGTCCTGTGATTACATCCACGGACGGCCTCTGTGTGGCAAGCACGACGTGCAGACCGGCGGCACGCCCCTTCTGGGCAAGCCTGATGATGGACGTGGTGATGCTGCGGGCCACAACCTTTGCGTCACCGCTGCCACCGACCGACATCGTAAGGTCGGCATATTCATCTATGATGGTGACTATGTACGGCAGGAAGCGGTGCCCTTCGGTAGGGAGAAGCTTCCTGTTGCGGTACTTCTCGTTGTAAGTCTTTATGTTAGGCACAGAGGCCTTGCTCAAAAGCTCATACCTCTGATCCATCTCGATGCACAGCGAGCGGAGGATCTTTTCGGCCTTGTCGGCCTTCTTCACTATGGCGTTGTCCCTCTCCTCCCGCTCGTCATTGCAAGGAAGGACAGCCAGATAATGCTTCAGAAGATGGGCGTAGGCCGAGAACTCGACCATCTTAGGGTCGATGAACACCAGTTTCAGTTCGGACGGATGCTTCGCGTACAGCAACGATGTCACTATGACGTTGAGTCCCACAGACTTACCCTGTTTTGTCGCTCCGGCAACCAAAAGGTGCGGGGCATCAGCCAGATCGAAGACCTTGACCTTCTGCTGGATGGTGTAGCCGATGGCGACCGGAAGCTCAGCCTTGCTGGAACGGAACGCCTCGTCGTTGAGCACGGCACGCATCGGGACGATCGAAGGGTGGTCGTTGGCGACCTCAATGCCGACAGAGTCCGTCAGAGTCACGACACGGACTCCCCTGGCATGAAGATGCATGCCAAGGTCCTCCTGAATCCTCTTGAATTCAGCGATCTTGACACCCGGCGCAGGATAGACTTTATAGAGCGTGACGGTCGGGCCGACAATGGCTTTCACATCGTTGATCTGAATCTTGTAATTCTCAAGTGCGTTGCGGATCCTGTTGTTGTTTCTGACAAGTTCCTCGTCGGAGACTTCATTCCTATTTGATGAATATGAGTCCAGCAATTCCAGCGAAGGAAACTGGTAATCAGGCAGTTCGTCACGGACATTGATTCTCGGGAGTTCCTTCTTGATTTCAGTGGACAATTTGCTGCCTTTGACCACTTCCATGGATTTTTCAGCAGGCTCAGCCACCGGTTGTGGTGTTTCCCTTTCCGCTCCCTGAGCCTGTCGAAGAGTCGAATCCTGAGCACGCAAAGCCGAGGCCTCCGCCACTCCAGTTGTGCCTGTTACCGATGAACCCGTCCTAACCGCCGGCTCGGTGGCTTCGACGGTTGGTAAGTCCTGTCGAACCACAGGCTCAGCCACCGGTTTCTTTCCCAGAGACATCAGCCAATCCGAGAACTTTCTGGAAGCCAGAACAAGCCAGACAATCACCAGAAAAGCCAGCATGAAACCTGTAAGAATATTCCCGAAAACCACCGAGGCCCACTTCACGACAGACTCTCCGCACTCTCCTCCGAGTCCTCCGCCGAAAGCGTTGCCAAGTCCCGACAAATCTGAGACAAATGCCAGAATGAAAGACGATAGCATCGCCCCCGTGACAGTCAGGAGTGTTGTCTTGACCATCGAATAACGCCACCTATGCAGCAGCAAACGGACGGAAACGGCGAAAAGGATCACCACAAAAGCCAGGCTGCCAAGTCCGAACCATCTACGGACAAGCAGGTCGGCCCACCGGTATCCCATCTTTCCGGCCATGTTGCTCACCTCGACCGAAATGTCACCGACTGCGGAAGACAATGAACTCTGATCCGCTTTCCAGGTGAAGAAATAGGAAACGGTCGCCAGCAATGTGAACACTGCCAGCAACGCGACAAGGATTCCGGTCATCTTCGTCAGCCGTACCTTGTCCCCATCATCCATATTCCTCCAGAACCCGAGCATTATTTTCTGTTCTTACGATTGCCTTTCTTGTTGTTCCTGCGGTTCTGTCCCATGCCCAGATTCAGCCCCGGACGCGAGAAATTGGAATCAAATGAAATCTTTGTAAGTTCCAGATCGGCGGGAACCTGAATCCTATAGCCGGAAAGTTTCTCAATGTCAGCGAATATGGTCTCATCGGCCACGCTGTCTTTGTTCCAGATCAAGTACTGCTGCCTCATGTAGATGGCCAGCGAGCGCAGCATGGAGCGTTTGACCTCTCCTTCCGGCTCTCCGGCGATCAAATCAATGATGCTCTCGATATTACGCCCATAATGGCTGGCCCGCACAGGAGTCTTGTCAATCGGGATATTCATCGGAGGCACGTCCATCGCCTCAGGATGTGGAGCCGGATACGGGGAATCGATGTCCAGATCATATCCCGCGATCATGTAAAGGTGATCCCAGAGCTTCTGTTCGTAGTTCTCCTGCGTGTGGACCTGAGGGTTCAGGGTCTCCATCACCCTGACTACCACACGGGCCTGCTCGCTTCGTTTCGCCCTGTCCGGAATTACCTTGACCTGCTCGACCATATTCAAGACGATGCGGCCATATTCAGGCATCTGAAGTTTCTCCCTCTCCGTGTTGTAGTAGAGTTTTATAGAGTTGTCGTTCGCTTCCATAATAATTTTCATTTTGTGTCAAAAGGCAAATATACGAAAATTATTCCACCTCATCGGTAAGTACATACCAGATTATAGGAGTAATCTCCGAATATCCCATCCGGCGGTAGATGTCAGCGTAACGGGCGACCTGCCGGTGGTACCGACGGTTTTTCTCGCCGAACTTATAGTCGATGACCGTCACCTTCCCGTCCTTGATCAGCACCCTGTCCGGGCGGTAGACCTGACCGTCAGTGTCAATCAGCTGTGTCTCGTTCAGGACTTCCGTGTCCTCCGATGGGAACCACTCCGGATGCGCAGAGGTTCTTTGTGTAAGAATATCCAGATACTCTTCTTCCTGTCCGGCATCAATCTCACCGGCATCGAAGGCATGCCGGACGGCATCGGGCAAATCAGACAATGTGACAACCTCTGAAAGGATACCGTGGAGCACAGTGCCATTGAGCCTGGCCTCGTTTCTGGCTTCATCGCAGAAAAAGTCTATGGAGTCGGCGCTGTACTTGAGCCTTCCGCGCTCGCGGACGTCAGTGTCATCGTCTTCGGCAGACGGGTTAAGAGGGTATGACGGGTAACCGGGCATCAGTTCGGAGATGGTGTCCGCCTTCCGTTCCAGGGTGGAGTAGTCGTAAATGTCGCCTTTCGAGAAGACGATCTTACTTTCGGACTCTTCTTTGACATAGCCCAATGGCTCCCCGTAAGCGTACAGATAGGCATATAGAATCTGTGAGAAATCCGTGAAGTCGCATGGCGGGACCACTTCGGTCGCTGAGCCTGTCGAAGCGACCGGCACGATGACTCCAGTGATCTTCTCCGGCGGATTGGATGCGATGACAGTCAATCCCTTGACCGGCCTCGTCAAAGCCACATAGAACGTGTTGATGTTGTCCACAAGCTGGAACTGCATCTCTTTCTGGCTCCCTTCCCGGAACAGCGAATCCTCGTTCGACGGCTTCCTCAACGACACGTTATAGACCCCGTCGGTGATTCCCTCAAGCTCGGTTCCCTCCACCGAAGGCCGTGTCCAATGCTTCTCGCTGCGGAAAAGCCCGATCTCCTCGGCGAACGGAAATATCACATGCTGGAACTCAAGCCCTTTCGACTTGTGGATCGTCATGACCCTGACAGATTCCGGATCCGAAGGCGAACTGATCTTAGGATCTGCCTCCTGCCAGGCTTTCAGGAATCCATCTATGGCGTTCCCGTTTACTGACACATAATCCTGCACGAAGTCCATCAAAGCCTGAACATACTGGGTCTCAGACTCAAACAGTTCTGGATCCCTGGCCTTGAGAATGCGCAGAAGCTGCTCGCAGAGGTCGGCCAAAGACAGGCACGACAACTCGCCGACATTGATGTCCAGTTCCCCCGCAAGGAAAGAACCGATGGTGTCGTCCTCATTCCCTACCGAAGACAGAAGCGACACGACCTGACGGGCCACAGCTGAGGATTTCAAATGCAGCGAATCATCGGAAATCACACTGATCCCGTTGTCCATCAGGAACATGGCCACTTCAGAGCCATGCCTGTTGCTCCTGACCAGAACAGTGATCTCGCCGTATCTCGCCCCGGCCTCATGCACTTTGTTCACAGCATCGAGAATCTCCTGCATCTCATCCTCCTTGTCGCAGAAAACGACCTCGACACTTCCGCCAGCGACATCCTTCGACTTCACAAGCTGCCCCGCGTCCGAATATATGTCATGGACCTTGAAGTCCGATTCCTCACCCGACATCCCATCGAGAACCGAGGAAGCATATTCAAAGAATCCATTGTTGAATTCGACTATATTCCTGAGGCTTCGGTAGTTGCTGTCAAGTGTTTCCACACCGCACTGAGTAAATTCTCCCTGAACCTCGCGCGCCATCATCCGCCAGTCGGAACCGCGCCAGCGGTAGATGCTCTGCTTCACATCGCCGACAAGCAGATTCTCCTTCCCCTGCGCGACACTATTCTCGATGAGCGGTCTGAAATTGTCCCACTGAATCCGGGAGGTGTCCTGGAACTCATCCAAGAGGAAATGCTCGAAACGCACTCCCAGCTTCTCGTAGATGAACGGAGCGTCCGTGCCGTCGATTATATTCCTCAGAATCACATTGGAATCGTCCAGACTCAGCACGTTCTTCTCCTTCATCAGAGCACGGAACTCCCGATCAAGGTCTCCGGCGATACCTAATTCATTCAGAATCAAAGAGATTTTGGAGGCCGTTGAATATACCTTATACTTTTCCGTAAATATCCCGCAGTACCTCTGAAGCAGCTGCATCAACCGTCCCTCCAACGGCTCATACCTCTTAAAATCCGCCTTTCTGAACCACTTGCTGAAATCCTCGCTGTTCTTGAATATGGTCGCAGACGGGTAAGCCGGCACTTCCTTAGGGTCCGACGCGGCGCAGACATAGACAGAATTGAAGCACTTCCTTGAAAAATCCTCGTTTGCCAGGCCCTCTTCTCCGGCCGCGCTGACAAACGCCTTGGCGGCTTCCTTCACCTCCTTGACGAACGAAGCCATCACACCTGCAAGCGCCTTCTTCATCCTCGCCAGATTCTCCTTTGAATATTCCTTCTCCTCGTCAATGCCATATTCCTCGACAGCGGCCCTGTGCTCGTCCGACTTAAGGGTCATCGCGACTGTCTTCAGGTTGTTCTCCAGATTGTAGCGCTTGCCTTTCTCCAGATCATCCATCACGCTCTGTGTCAGCCATTCGAGAAGATCTTTCTTGTCATCCGAAAGGGTGTCCAGAACCCTGTCAACGCTCTCGGAGACAAGCGACTCCCAATCCAGTTCCACCTGATAGGTGGCGAACTGCCCGATCTCCCGGGAGAAGGCCTTGAGGGTCTGCTGGAAAAAGCGGTCGATCGTGCTGACGGCAAACGCACCATAGTCGTGCAGTATATCACACAATACAGTCCGAGCCCTTTGACGGAGTCCGTCCTCCGACTCAAACGCCAGGACAAGTTCCTCATAATAAGGCGAATCCTTAGGAGACACCGCAAGCAGATGCAATTCTTTCAGAATCCTGCTTTTCATCTCGTCGGTCGCCTTGTTGGTGAATGTCACCGCTAGAATATGTCTGTAGGAATATCTTTCCTCGTCCGTCAGCAACAGTCTTATGTATGTCTTGGCCAGATTGAAGGTCTTACCCGAACCGGCCGAAGCTTTCATTATCCGTATCATCTTCTTATCCTCCTTATTCTCATCTTCATCATTACAATGCTTACCTCCCGCAAATCATTCTGAAATCACAAATCGCGCATGTGTCCTCATCATCCGTTCGCCTGAACGGCACATCAACCGAAGCGATCTCTGAAAGGAGGCCGTGGAGCTTTTCCTCGGTGAGCCTCATGAACGTCTCACTGACAGGGACTTCCTTGACCGGCTCCGTGAACAGGTTAGCCGGGGGGTAGATGACATTGACCATCCTCTGCCCGTTATAATTCTTGGACTCCCTGCAGAAAACATCATAGAGGTAAAGCTGGAAAGCGATCTTAGGACGTCCCGCGTTACCTGGTCCGAACAGAGCCTCCACAATCCCTTCGGCGTTGTCATCGGTGATGTTGACATCCTTGTCCTCAACCTTTCCGGTCTTGTAGTCAATAATCCTGATCTCTCCCGGGCGCAGGCTGTCCATCCTGTCAACATAGCCCACGAAATGGAAACCGTCTATGTCATGAAGGAATTCCTTTTCCAGTCCCAGAATCTCAAACCCGTCATATCCGGATGTTTTAAGAAGTTCCCGATCCCTGTCAAGTGTTTTTATGACATATTCCACAATCACATCCTGCACAACCAGATCGCGCCCCGTAACTTCCAGGGAATGAAGCTGTTCAAGAATCAACCCCCTCACTATCTCCTTTATCGCGGAACGTTTGCGCAGAAGTCCGGCAAGATATTCGTCAGTCACTTTTTTTCCTCCGGCCATTTCCGGTGAATAGAGCCTCTGCATCGTGCCGTGATAGACATCGCCCAGCATTCCGGCGTCCAGATCCTCGGAGACCTCGTTCTGCCTGCGGAGTCTCTTGACCGTGGCATAATAGAATTTCGCCGGACAGTCAAGGTAATTCTTCAGCGCCGAGGCCGAAAGTCTGGCATGCCTTACGGCCTCTACATCGGCCTCAGTCTTAACTATCTCCTTAGGAGAGAAATCTCCGGCGGCGTTCGCCTTGACAAAACCGCGTTTTATCGGCACTCCGAAATGATACTCAAGCTGTTTGATGTAACGGCTTTCCTCCCCGTTCTTCATGCCTTCGGTCCTGGAATCATAAACCAACGTCACCTTCTCCGCCCTTTGGATGAGACGGTAGAAATAGTACGCCCAGACAGCGTCCTGAAACTCGTAAGTCGGCAGACCGAAGCCCTTGCGGAGCTCCGGCGGGATGAATGACGAGCTGACGCTCCGCCTCGGAAACATGCCCTCGTTGCAGGACAGGATCATAACTTGCTTGAAGTCCAATGCTCTGGTCTCCAACGGCCCCATGATCTGGAGACCTTTCAGAGGCTCCCCGTTGAACGGAATGGACACCGGGCCGAGAAGCTGGTCGAGAAGCCGCACATAAGTCATCGGAAGGACCTCAAGACCGGCCGTCTGCAATTGGCTGATAGCATTGTATGTGGCCTTCGCGAACTCGAGCTCGATTGCCATGGAAGAATCCGCGGCCAGCTTTGGAGCAAGTCCTTTGATCAAGGTCTTCTGGTAGTCAGCGAAAGCCGAAATCTGTTCCTTGGATGCAGCTTTCGGATCAGTCACCGCCGGCCTGAACAACAGATCAAAGACCGGAACCCCGGAAAGATCCTCCTGGGGGATGTAGTACTTCATGCAATCCTTGATCGCCTTGATTCTGTTCCTCACAGCCGCGTCCCCTTGAGTCACCTTTCTGAATATGCTTGAAGAGAACAATGACCAGACCTGATTGTGGTAATAGAACCATTTCCCGTCTTTCTTCCTCAGATGCATCTGCATGGCCGAGACCAAAGTCATGAAATCAAAGAACGCGCTGTTCCTCATCGGATAGCCCATAGTGACGTTTATGTCCTTGATCTCCTCCGGGATGGAGTTCAACACAGGAATCAGCAAGGCCTCGTCCGGAAGCACGACCGCGCATCTCTCATCCTTGACAACAGACGGAATCAGTTTTGTCTGGCCTACCGAGGACGGGACGCTTATCACCTCAATCTCAGGGATTTTCAGTCCTTCCAAATCCATCTCGAAAGCCTGCGGGAAATCCTGGACATTCCTGGACATGAAGAAGGAGGACTTGTTAAGCGGATTTCTCACCATCTCTCCTGAATAGTCCCAGCAGAACTCCGCGATTCCGGCGTCCCGCATCCGCCTCATGACCTTTTTCTCGCACTCGTTCAAGGCGTTGAGACCCACGAAGACATATTCATCCACATCTCCGAACGCGGCTTTCAGCACATCCACCGCCGACTCCGAGTCAAGCCGCGCCGCCAGGCTTCGGTAAACCATTCCCTCGTACGCCAGCCCTTTGCCGGAAAGCCTCTTCCGGAAATCATTGTAAAGCGGCAGAAGAATATTCCAGATCTGCAGGAAGCGCTCCTTCACATTCGGATTGTCCGAGTTCAGATTCACCGTCAGCCGCCCATCGCTGCTGAAATGGCTGATGAAGCTCTCGATCGCCTTCCGCTGGTTCTCAGTGAGGTATGAATATGAATCCTGAATCTCCTTGAACTCAGCTATGTTGGCGAACAGCTTCGCCGGATCGACCAGATATTTGTCAACATCATCGAAATCCCCCAAGATCACGTCTCCCCAGAAGATGAACTCGTCCAGAGTCTCATGCTTAGGGTTAAGATCCTTGTAGCATTCGTACAGATCCAACAGCAGGTTCACCCTGTCCGCCGGCTTGTCCCCCGATATTCTAAAAAAGAAATCATTGATCGTCAGCATCTTCGGAGCCACAATCGGGGTCCCGACCTCCTTCACGGCCTCGCCGAGGTACTTAGTGAAGAATACCTGGCTGCGCCTGTTCGGGAATATGAAGCAGGTCTTTGAGATCCCGCCCGGCGCCATATAGTGATCCGCCACTTGTTTAAGGAATGGTGTCATATCGGTAAGTTTTAACGAATATAGCAAATATATTTCTTGTGGCAAAGATAACCCGAGTTTGTGCCATAACTCTTCACAAACGGAAATATTTTCATAGTTTTTTCAAATATCGGATGTCAAATCCACGACCATCCCTGCCTTCTTTAGCGGCCCATAAACCTGACGGTCATTTCAGAAGCGAACTCTTCGCCGTCAGTCGTTCTGTGGGCGCCCTGGGCCGGATAGCGCCTGTAATATTTAGCATAATTCTGATTGTCCCAGATGTGCATCTTGGCGAGAGCATCGTCGCCTCCAGCAGTGATGGTGGAAGTCACATAGACTTCAATGGAATTGGCGTCATACCAGGCCCGGTATTCCTTTTTGCCCACAGCTTCCAGCTTGTTCCCACCGGCTGCATCGAAACTTACGGTCTTCATATCTTCGTTGCAGCCTTTCTCCGCCACGCAACGGCCTATGCAGCATATTCCGAAATACCAGTAGAAGTCAATGGCATCCTTCATTATCAGACGATTGACAGTGCGGTACCCTCCATTCTCAAAGATGGTTTCCTTAATATGTTCGGCCACGACGTGATGGTCGGACAGTTGAGCCTGTCCGTTGACTTTCAGAGCGGTCTTGTGCATAGATGATTTCTGCACATAACGGAAGTCGTCACATATTGTCCAGTCAAACGATGCCGTGAGATTATCCGCTGACAGATCCTTGTCTCCGACATAAAAAACGACTCCGTGGTCGTCACCCAAGTCGATTCTCTCATCTCCGTGGAAACCACCGGTAAAATCGTAGGTGTCGATATGAGTCTTTCCCTGAACATTCAGGTTTTCTCCGTAGTCTTTGAACACACTCTCGTTCTCGCCGTTGGTGAGAATCTTGTCCAATTCGTTGGTCATCACACGGGTAGTTGGATCGAAACGGCCTTGATATGCCCAGTCTACGCGCCATAGATCCATATACTGCGATTCCGAATGGTCACAGTAATGATTAAGCCGGAACACGTACCAGACACTCTTCTTGTATTCATCCTTGACAGCAACATTGAAGAATTCTTCGGAGCCATTCCTCTCGAACCTCACCATACAGTCCGCCGCCTCATACGGGTTCACGTCCTCCGGGACATTATTCTTATGACAGGAGCAGCAGGTGGCGAGCACCGCAAAAACAGCCATCAAAAACAAGTCTGCTTTCATCAATTTCAATAAAATCATTAGACAGAATATCCAAACATAGCCGCATAGAGCGGCATTCTCATAAATAACGAGGAGACGGGAAATACGAAACTTATGCCCGTCCCCTCATATTGATTAACTTTCAGACGAGACTATCTGGATGCCTTGTCTACGATACATCTTACCGCAGCCGCGTTCTTACGGTCGAATGATGCGATTCTGACAACTTTCTTTTCTGTACCGTGGCTGTTGGTCGTGTTGAAAAGTCCCTGTCCTTGGGAATCGCCGGCGATGTTGGACCAGATGAAGCCTTCCTTGGACGCTCCGGCGTTGCCGGCCACTCCCATACCGATATTCTCTGGCCTGTACTGGATCTTTCCGGTAGCGTCCTTTGCGGTCTGACGGCCTTGGTCAAGCAGAACGAGGTCACCGATTCTCGCGTGAGGATATCCAACCGCGCCGTCATTGTACTGCGCGGAAGAGGCAAGTGCGGCAACCGCATTGAGGGCCGGCAGGGAAGCCACTCTCCATCCCTTAGGGCAAGGGTCATAGATAGACTTGATACCTTCTTCCTTATTGTTGACCTCACCCCAAAGGTCCCTGTAGGTTTCTGTTGACCAATCTGGAAGAGCGGTCACATCTCCAGGATAAGCGACTAGCGCGTGAGGATTCTCAAGGGCGGTCTTTAGTGTCACCGGTCCTGTTATCGCCGGAATATTTCCTTTCTTGTCCCCGTCAATCATATCCAGAGACCAGTAAGTGGTCCAGAACATTGGTGTAGGACGGCCCCACTGATAATAGTGAAGCATCCGGTAAATCGGATCCGGGTTGTTTCCAGACTTATTCGCTGTCCAAGTCTCCATATTCGTCGTAGGCTGGCCGATGTCCATTGGAGCGAACTTGTATTTACCGACTGTCACAGGATCGAGTTTGGTGCCGTCAGCGGCGATATTCCAGAAAGTCCACGCCCAAAGAACCTTGCCCGTGGCATCCTTCATCAAGAGAATCGGTGCTCCGGCAAAGGCTCCGGTGTTGGTGACCGTCACCTTATATTCAGAAGTGTTAGGAGTGACTGTGAACTTGTCGTTTATGACAACACCGGAGGCCTCGTAACCGGCAATGCGGGATGTGTAAAGATTGCCGTTCTTAAGTTTGGCCCACTCGAAAGTCACGTTCTCTGGCTTTGCCAACGCCGCCTTCGCGAAATTACCGCGCGCACGGTAATCAATCTCCACCGTCTCTGGGATATCCGCGTTAGGGGCAAGTGTGGCGCCTGTGTATGTCCCACCTTTGTACTGGATGAAATAGGTGTTGGCTTCACCGTATGCCACGCCGTCACCGGCGATATAACGGCTGTCCTCGGCGCAGTACCAATCGCCTGCGTCATTGTCGCTGACCTTAAGGTTGGAAAGGTCGATGGTCGTGGTCTTTCCGGCCTCGAACTTCAGACCGGTCTGCCTTGTCGGGATTGTTACCTTCTTACCGTCGCTCTCATCGACAAGCTCGACAACGACCCAGACTTCCTTATTTGAATAATCGGCTGCAAGAATGTTAAGATAAAGGTTCTGTTCCTTGGCCGAAGACAGGGTCACAGGGTTGACGACATCTACGGACACCTGGCTCAACTCACTTCCGCTGATAGGAGTGATTGTCATCGTGTTCACGTTGATGTCGAAGTCGCCAGCGATCGGAGTGTCAGACTCGTCGAAGACAGTGACTTTTGAAGGCGCATAGTTTGCGAGTTCTGTGGAAGTTATCTTCACCTGCGCCAAGGCCGTGACTGGATTCAGCTCGAACTTGAAAGTCTCGTCCACACCAGGAATGCCGGTCGCATATCCTACGGCGAAACAGTCTGAAGCCACATTCGGAGCCGACTGAGTCTGCTTGTCACCTACGCTGAGGCCCATAATAGTGCCGTTCGCGAAAGCGAGTTCCGAATTGAAAGGAGAATAGATCATAAACTTGTTCTCACCCTGCACGAGATCAAGTCCCGGGGTGTTGAACAGAGCGACGGCCTTGCCCTCATATTCAGAAGGGGTGTAGTTGTTAAGGTTCTCGCCGGTCTCCGGATCAATGTTAGGAGTGGTGTCGGCCCATCCGACAATCTTGCATTCCTTGTTGAGGATGCGCAGGTCAGACTGAGCGGAATACAATCCGACCACAGAGTTGGTCTTCCACGTGAATCCTTCTGTGTTCACCGTACCCTCAAGCACATAAGAGGTTCCGGCTTCCGGAACCGGGTAGCTCGGTGCCTTGTCTTTCTCGCAGGCAATCACCGCAAAAAGGGCGGCAGATAAAATCAGATACTTTTTCATTGCATTATTAATTAGATGTTTAGTAATATTAAATTTTCTGATATTGATTATTCTCATCAGGGACGGATTACTACCATCCGGCGTTCTGTTCAAGGTTCTTGTTGACACCTCGCTGTTCCTCGGAAATCGGAAGCCAGATCTTGTGCGCCGCATCCTTCTTGCTCATATTCCCGCGCAGGGTAGGAATGCCGAGTTTAATATAGCCTCCGGTCTGGTAGTTAAGGTATTTCGGATCGATGTAGTCCGGGTCTTCCGGATCAAGTTCCGTGTTGGCCCACTTCTCGACGACCTTCTCTTCGTCAAGACTTTCTATGTTGTCCAATAGGCGGTTATACCGGATGAGATCCCACTTGCGGGAGAACTCGAAGATGAGTTCGCGCTCACGGCTTTCAAGCAGTTCCTCTCGGAAATCGTCCTTATGGTAATATGCCTTCAGCTCATCGAACAACACATCATCATCCCCACAGGCACGCTGAAGCACTTTGTTCATCCATTGTCTTGCGTTTGTCTCATCGCCGTCGGCATAGTAGAGAGCCTCGGCATACATCAAATAGACATCGGCGAGACGCATAAGAGGTATCGACATAGCGTGCTGCTGGTAGCTGTGCTGCATTTCATCGGCATTGCAGAGCCTGAACTTTCCGGCGCACATCTGCATTCCGGACACCGGGAGATAGGTCTGGGTTTCGCTGTCATAGAGAGGATGGATGACCTTCTCCGACGCACCGTCCTTGCCGGCCACAGTCACCATAGTCTTAGGAGGGTTGGGATTATAGTACGTATATCCGTCCACCTTGACCTCCGTCTTTCCATCGTGCATACGCCCCGTTATGTTGTGGTCACGCCGAGGATCCTTCGGGCTGTACATATAGAATGCGCGCGGAGTCGGCACGAAACGGCCTCCATAGACTGTCGGAGAGCCGGAATTATTGGACGGGGACGGCAGATAGAAGCTGTTCGGCCAGTAACCTTCGGAACCGGAAAGCGGCTGTTCGGCCAGCAGAAGGCATTCCTGATACTGCTGAGCCTTTGTCGTCTCGCGGAAAAGATTGGTGTAATCAGCTATGAGCCTGTAGGAAGAATGCTCCACAATGTCCGCGCAAGCCTCCTTTGACTTTTTCCACATAGCAGCCTCATCCACAAAAGAGAAGTCGTTCAGCGGCTGCCTGTCAAGAAGATCAGCGCCGGTGCCGTTCGCCTTGCAGGCGGCGAGATAGTTGCAGATACGCGCGATGTAGGCAGCGGCAGTATATTTGTTGGCCGATGATGTCTGAAGAATCCCCACCTCGTTCAAGTGCGCATAGGCATAATCCAAATCATTGAATATGAACCCATAGACTTCCTTGAGCGAAGCACGCGGCTCCTGGCCGTCGGACTCGAAACTCTCGACAATCGGCACGCCTCCGAAATTCCAGGCAAGATGATAATAGAAAAACGCCCTTAGGAAACGAGTTTCCGCCATGTACTGAATGCGTGTCTCTTCACTCATATCAATATTCTTAATATAGTGAAGGATGGTATTGCACCGATTGATGCCGGTGTACATAACTTTCCACACATCCCTGACGCAACGGGTACTCTCGTTATAGTTACCCCACGTCATCTCAAGCCCCTCGTCTGAAGAAGATGTCGCCGCCACCATATCGTCTGAAGGAGAGTTCATTATGTATATCAATCCCTGGCCGTAGCTGCCTCTCTGCACATACGACGCGCCAGGTATCTTATGACCGTTTATCACTTCATAGCAGGACGTGAGGGCCATATACATCGACCTTTCCGAAGTGTAGAAATTCTCAGGCGAAGTCTGCGAATATGGATACTGGTCCAGAAACTTCGCGTGTTCGCAGGATGCCGCCGCAAACGCGGTAAGTACAGCGGCCGTCATATATTTGATCGTCTTTCTCATATTCAAACCATTTTAGAATGTCATACCTATTCCGAAAGTGAATGTCCTTGCCTTTGGATATGAAAGCCTGTCGAAACCGGTGAACAGAGGATTGGAAGAACTTACATCCGGATCCATTCCGCTGTACTTTGTGAGGACGAACAGGTTATCAGCGTTGAAACTCAGCTTTATGCCTGAAATCTTCGCCTTGCGCAACCTCGGATTGTCGAATGTGTAGCCCAAGGAAAGGTTCTTTAGCCTGACGAAGGAGCCGTCCTCCACATAATATGAAGACACCCAAGTGTTTGTCTGATTCAGAAGCCTTGAATATGTGTTGGAAGGGTTATCTGTTGTCCATCGACCGTGCCACGCGTCTTTCGTCAGATTGTTGAACTGTGTCCCTCCGCTCTGCCCGGACTCGGACCGCAGTTTGAACTCGTTCATTATGTCCCTGCCGAAAACGCCCTCGAAAAAGAACGAGAGTTCCACTCCGAAGATATTGAAAGTGTTTCCGAGCCCCATAGTGAAATCAGGGTTCGAATCGCTGATCACCGTCTTGTCCGCCACAGTGATCTCGTTGTCTCCGTCAAGATCACGGTACTTGCGGTCACCCGGCTGCACCGTAACGGAATTGATCCTTGTCACACCATCCTTGAGTTCATATTTGTAATTGTCGTAGTTCCCTTCGGTCACGATGGTCTCGGCGGAGAACTGGCGGCCGTTCCTGTCAACCGCCCAGAACTCATCGAGCCGGTAGTTGCCGTCGGCGACATAGCCGTAGCCTATCCCGATAGGCTGTCCGACCATAATTCTGGAAATATCGTTCGCGAGCTGACCGTGGGCGATGTTGACGCTGGTGTAGTCAATGCCGCCGATGTCAAGAACCTTGTTGCGTGAAAGGTCGAATGTGACGCTCGTGGACCAAGAGAAATCGCGCCTGTTGATGTTGTGGGTGTTGAGACTGAACTCGAATCCCTTGTTCTCGACACGTCCGAGGTTCTGCCATTGCTCCACGAAACCGGTCTGGGCAGGCAATGTGGCGCGGTAAAGCATATCCCTGGTGTCCTTGTAATAAACATCGGCGAGGAAATCTATCCTGTTCTTGAACAGGCTGACATCCAGCCCGAGGTCATACTGGTAGGTGGTCTCCCATTTCAGTCTGGTGTTCGCCGAGCTTGACGGTGCCATACCCATAACTTCGGTACCGTTGACAGCATAGTAGTTTGTGGTCATAAGCGCCATTGTCGCATAGTTGGAAATCCTGTCGTTTCCGGACGCACCGAAACTTGCCCTGATCTTGAACTGGTCCAGCCACGTCGCGTCTTTCATAAACTCCTCCTCGGACAGTCTCCAGGCAAGCGCCACGGACGGGAAATATCCAACACGGCTGCCTGGCATAAACTTGGACGAGCCATCAGCGCGCATATTGAATGACGCGTAGTAACGCTGTTTGTAGTTATATTCAACCCTGCCGAACATTGACATCATCGTGCTCATCGCCACGTTTTCCGACGGAGCTTCCTGAATGCCGCCCTTGCTGATGTCGAACACGCCAGTGGAGTCGTTCTCAAAATCGTATGCCCCGATCATCAGGTTCTCGTTTCTGTACGCGCTCATCTCCACGCCGAGCATCGCATTGAGATTATGGGCATTGTTCCACGTCTTCTTGTAGGTGAGGGTCGCCGAAGTGTTCCATCCATAGGTATCGACAGTCTTGATTCTTCCGTATCCGTTCTTGGAGAAACCCCACAGACTGTTGGCGGTGTAGAATTCCATACCTTTGGAGTTGGATGTGTTCCCGGATGCCTGTGCCCTGAATGTCAGCCCCTTGATGATTTCCCAATCGACATAGGCGTTGCCTGAGACACGTGAATACACGGTTCTGCGGTAGGTTTCATCAGTGACGCAGTCAAGCAGCGAATATGATCCCATATTGTCAGTGTCGCTGTCCGTGTAGAAATTTATCGGACGCCTGAGATAGATGAGCTGGATAAGGCCACTGTTGCCGAGTTCACCGCCGCCGGAAGACACAGCTCCGTTCGATATGGTGCGCCCGTAGTTGACTGAAGCTCCGACTTTCACATTCTCGCTTACTTTGTGGTCAACCTTGATCCGTCCGGTGTAACGCTGGAAATCATTGTTCACGATAAGGCCGTCCTGATTGAGGTAACCGAGACTGAACAGCATCTGGGTATTCCTGTTGGCTATGGCATTGACGGACAGATTGTAGTCTTGAGTGACAGCAGTCCTGTACATTATCTTCTGCCAGTCGCTGTAGCCGTACTGACTTGCATCTTTGGGCGTGTCGCTGACACCATCGCCGTCTGTATCGATGCCGTAATCCAGATAGCCATAGTCTTTTCTCGCGAAGCGATAGTTGACATATTCCTGAGCGTCAAGCATATCGATATGCTTCGGCACTTTGGATATTCCTATGGAGGAATTGAAATTGACAATGGTCTTGTCAGCCGTTCCTTTCGCACCGCTTTTCGTTGTGATGATAATGACTCCGTTAGCGCCTCTCGCACCGTAAATGGCTGTCGCTGTGGCATCCTTGAGCACCTCGATGGACTCAATGTCGTTCGGATTGAGGAATGACATCGGGTCGAATGTGCCCGAGCCAGTGGATGACGTTGTCGCTATTTCTCCCGAGGATATGTCCATCTGCATCCCGTCAATGACGAAAAGAGGTGTGGTTCCCGCATTGATGGAGTTGTTGCCCCTGATCTTGATATTGAACCCTGAGCCTGGCTCTCCGGACTGGGATGTGATGCTGAGGCCTGCCACGTGTCCCTGTAGGGCACCGACAACATTCCGGCTGCCTGTCCTGGACAGTTCATCCGCCTTGACTGAACTCACCGAGCCAGTAAGGTCACGGCGCGAAAGCGAGCCGTAACCGATGACCACCGCATCATCGAGCACAAGGTCATCGTCGCCAAGTCTAATGTCTATCACAGTCTGCTTATCGACTTTCACCTCCTCGTTCTTCATTCCGATGGAGGAGAACCGGAGTGTCCCGCCGGCAATCTTCTTTATGCTGTAGCGGCCGTCAATGTCAGTGACCACGCCGACATTGGTTCCGACGTATGTGACACCAGCGCCTATAAGCGGTTCATTGCCGAGGTCCGTGACTTTCCCCGTTATAACCTCCTGCGCGAAGGCTGCGACAGGGAACGACAGAATCGCTAAAAGCAACGTTATCTTAGATAAGATCTTCATAATATTGAAAATGAAAAAATATAACTCTAATATTCACCTAATCGAAGTTTATGTCCGAGCAGTTCGTCTTGATTCTCCATACTGCATCGTTCAGAGAGGTGATTCTTCTGCCGAGATAGTTGAATCCCTTGAACGAGACATTGGAGACATTATGATCTCCGTCATATCCCTGGATCACGCAGTCTCCCCTGCCTGTACGCACATTCATAACGTTGATGTTTGAATATGTCACGTCACGGATCTTTCCCGGTGAATATGTCAGTTTGTCGCCATTCTCATCGAAGCCGATGTTGTAGCTGTGCTTCAGACAGGCAAGATAGATCGAAAACTCCAAAGCATCCTCGATGTAAGCGTTTTCGTAGGTCACGTTCGAGATTGTCCCCGCCGCACCGTTATGGATACTCAAAGCCGCCCTCCTCATCTCGTTCCCGTCAGTGCCCGTGCCTGAATGGATCGCATAGATGTCTTTGTAATGCACGTTCTTTATGTCAAGCTGGGTCTCGTAACCTATCTCGAAAGTGTTTCCGGCATCAACGTTCCACCCTATGCAGTCTTCGTAGTAAATGCCGTCCACATCATCGCCCTTAAGCTTGAATTTCTGCGATTTGAGGCAATACACATCATCGTGGCCGCGCATAAAACATTTGGACACGTGTACGTTGACTCCTCCTATTATGTCCATAGAGTCGTTGTTGGTCTTGACCCCCTTGGCACTGTTCAATCCTATGGTCTTGACATTGGTGATGTCGGAATTGTGGCAGTTGGTGTAAAGCGAAGACCAGCCACCATCGGCGAACAGGTTGGTGAAATCGCTGAACCGAGAGTTCGCGCATCTGCAGAACGCTATACCGAACGGCTGATAGAACTCACCGTATCTGCCAGGATAGCCAGTAGCGTCGATGAACCCACCGCCGTGAATATTCACTCCATCCAGATCGACTCCGAGTATATTGCCTTTGACATAAGTCCCCGGCTCAAGATACACTTCCTTGCAATTCACGTCAAGAACCAGATGGCCGGCATCATAGACTTTACCAGCCTCGAAATATTTGATTGAATGGTCACTCTTGGACGGTTTCTCCTTGTCAATGGGATTCGCGAATATAAAGAGTGGCTGTTCCAAATCATCATTAATTTCCACAGACACACGGTCATATTTATGAAGATCAATGACAAGGCGGCCGTTGTCGATCCTGTAATTGTAGTTCTTTCCCAACGGACGGACCACAGCCTTTTCGACCCTGCCGCTCTGCAGCGACACCTCAACCCTTACGGTTCCTTCATCGACACCGAACCAAGCGAGATGCGGTTCGTATGTCGGGAATACTTTGATGAACTCTCCGGCCACTTTCACCGCATACAGCTGCGACTCAGGAACCCTCGGAGAGAAGTTGTAATATTCAACATCGTCAGTGTATTCCACATCAGGCTGAGTCACTTCCGTCTTGTTTCCTGAACAGGAAGAGCAAGCCACATGCGCCATAATAGCCATAGATATAATGCCAATATACAAGGTTTTCATACTTAATTAGTTTTAATGTATTTACTTATGGGAATGCCGTCAGCGGACCGTGCATTCGGCGTTGGACCAGGTAGTGAAAAAAGACTTGACATTGTCTTTGGTGAACTTCACTCCTTCCTGAACCACATTGTCGAAGACCACTCCAGTAATTTTGTGGTCGCTGTCATAGCCCATCAGCACATTCCCGCAAGGAGATTTCTTCAGCAAGGTCACATTCCTGAGTGTCACACCATCGCAGGTCCCCGGAGAATATGTCACACCGGTTCCGAGATCCTTGACATAAGACTTGCGGATGTCAAGATGGATGCCGTACTCCTTGCAGTCTTCCAGAACGATGTTCTCGAACAGGATGTCGGAAATATGGCCGCCGGCACAGTGGTGTATGCTGAGCCCACCTCGGGATAACGTATTGTCTGTTCCACGGCCTGCGCTGTGTATGCTTTGACAATTCCGGTATGTGACACCGGAAATGTTCTCATTGGTCTCGGCCCCAACAACGAACGAATTACCGCTCAGATAGTTCCAAGCCATGCAGTCCTCGAACAGCACGTTCTTGACCTCTCCCTTGTAAGTCCATTTCTGCGACTTGACGCAGAACACATCGTCGTGCGCATAGCCGAAACATCCTTTCACAGTCACATTCCGACATCCGAGAATGTCCAGAGCATCGTTCTCGCAGCCGGTCTTATTGTTCGGATTCTCGACAGCGACCACTTTGTAGTTGGAAATGTTCACATTGTCTGATTCCGAGATGAAGGTGCTCCAATTGATGTCATTCAGAAGGACTATGTCCTCTATCCTGAGATTGTCCGTCCTCTGGAACTGGATGCCGCGGGCATCTATTCCCCTGGCATCAAGGATTCCGCAGCCTTTCACAGTAACATCAGGAGCATCCAGTGCCCTGAGCACGCTCTTGACCACAGCGCCGCCCTCGATGTAAAGTGTCTGCCCGGATTTTAGGGTCAGTGTCTTGAGGTCTGTCACTGTGCCGGCCTCGCAATACAGGACATTCGGATCCTCCTTCGACGGCTTGCCAGCCTCCAACGGGTTGGCAAAAAGGAAAAGGTCACAGTCTTCCGATCCGTTTATCTCCACGACGGCCTTGTCTCCAGGCGACATCACGACAGTGACCGCCTCACGCGAAGTGACATAACGCCAGTCCTTTGATTTCGGAAGGATTTCCGCCTTGTCGATGAAGTCAGCATTGTAAGTCACCTTAACGGCAACGGGGTCGTCGCAGCCGAAAGCGCAGACCTGATGTTCCTTGGTCGGGATTACAGTCGCCTTTCCTCCGGCGACTTCAACCGTATAATGCACAGACGGACGAATCTGATTGGAATACGAATACAGCTCCACGGAAGCATCCGGCAGATCAGCGAACGGATCTGAAGGCACATTTTTCATACTCTCTCCCGAACAACCATTGGTGCCCATAAGCCCGAGTGGCAACAGGATGAACTTAATAAAGCTCTTATTCATAGACTTTTAATTATTATAATTTAATGACATCACTCTCCAGAGAAATAATGGTCGCGGATCCTTTGGTTACGGCCACACGGATCTCGCTGGCGCCGACAGACTCAAAAGTATAGACTTGCCGCTCCGTTTTGTCAGCAGTTGATACCTGTCCCCGATAAACAGGCAGGAACTGCCCGCCGCCATTGGTCCACAGGATTTCGAAAGAGCAGTCTGTTCCAGCCCCCCAATTGATTCCAAGCGAACCTATCATCTTCCCTTCCGCAACAGACACTGTGGCATCCTCGCTCACGCCGATCTTGGCGGGGAAAGTCGTCTTGACGTATGAGGCATCATCGGGATATGTGACGTGTGCTGTGTCGCCGCCGTCATCCACAAGCAGCTTCTCACTGAGTCTTATGTCTTTTGAGGACGCGCCTATCATAATCTCGAACTCGCCCGGTTCCACAATACGTCGGAAATCCACATCCAGAAGGCCGAGATCCTTTGGAGCAAGGGTGAAACTTACTTCCTTCGACTCTCCCGGTTCAAGGCTTACTCGTTCAAACCCACGCAACACCTTTTCATAGACCGTGATGGAACTCAGTACGTCACGAATATAAAGCTGAACCACTTCATCGCCCTTGCGGGAGCCGGTATTCCTCAGAGTGAACGACACTTCCACGCTGTCAGACGGAGAAATGGTCTTGGAAGACAGTTTCAACGATGAATATTCAAAAGTCGTGTAACTCAAGCCATAGCCGAAATCATACAGCGCTCCGTGCACTCTGGACTGCCGTCCCTGCGGGCCTACTCCATTCCCCCCATCCACCTGCGAGTTTGGCTTGCAAGGGAAGTTGAAAGGGATCTGGCCGACAGTTCTCGGGAATGTGACCGTAAGCTTGCCGCCGGGGTTGTAGTCACCTAATATTACATCCGCCACCGCCGTCCCTCCGTGAGAGCCGGGATACCACGCTTCAAGAATGGCGGGAATATGTTCGTCCGCCCAGTTGATGGAAAGCGGCCGTCCGTTGATGAGCACCAACACTACAGGTTTTCCAGTGGCCGCCAGTTTCTTCAGAAGCAGTTCCTGATGTCCCGGCAGATCCAGACTGGTGCGGCTCTTGTTCTCACCGCAGGTGCGCTGTCCGCCACCGAGAACCGCTATCACGGCATCTGCCTTGCGGGCAAGCTTCACCGCATCGTTCATCTGGCGAAGTTCCTCTTTCGTAGGTTTGGAAGGGAATATTTCAGAATCCGGCCAATTCTCATCAACAAGCTCGCATCCCTTGGCGTAGAGAATCCGCCCCTTGCCTTTCAGGGCCTCCTCCAGCCCTTTGCGGACAGAGACCGACGCTGTCGCTAGAGGCCCGTAATGTGTCTGGGCGAAAGAGACCTCGTCCGCATTCGGACCGACAACCGCAAGAGTACGTATCTTGTCCTTGTCCAAAGGCAGCAGGTTTCCCTCGTTTTTAAGCAGCACTATGCTTTCGCGTGACGCGCGAAGGGCCACTTCGTTATTGGCAGGACCGTCCACTTCGCGGTCAGCCGCCTCATAGTCATTCTGGTATGGATGATCGAACAGTCCGACGAGGAATTTCACCCTTAATATATCACGGACACGCTCGTCAATGACAGACATCGGAAGCGTCCCCTCCGTCACAAGTTCACGCAGCGGCAGCACATAACTGTCAGGTGTACGGAAGGTGCATCGGACATTCAGCCCGGCCTCCACCGCCTGACGCACGGACTCCTTCATATTCGCCGAAACGTGATGCTTGCTATGCAGATATTCCACCGCATCACTGTCGCTCACCACATAGCCCTTGAATCCCAAATCATTCCTGAGACGATCCGTGAGCCAATACTGGCTGCCCTGAACCGGGATGCCGTCGTAGTCGTTGTAGGAGCTCATCACTCCCAGCAGGCCGGTTCTTCCTATCACTTCACGCCAAGGGTATATATGTATGTTTTCCACTTCGTGGGGAGCCATCTGAGGATCCACCCTCGCCATACCTTCGCGCCCACCCTTGTTGTTGGAGTATGCGACGAAATGCTTGCCTGTGGCAGCCACTTGATAATCCGTCTGCATACCGGAAGCCATTTGCACTCCAAGTTCCGCCACCAGATAAGGGGACTCTCCATAGACTTCTTCATAACGTCCCCATCGCTGGTCTCTGCCCACATCCAGAATCGGGGCATAGACATTGGTATATCCCAACAGCCTTGCCTCCCGGCCGGTAATCCTGCCGATCTCGTGCACCAATTCCTTGTCCCAAGTGTGTCCTATGCCCAACTGAGTGGGGAAATTTGTCGCGCGATATGCCTCGACACCGCGGATTCCCTCATTGGTGAAATCCACGGGAATCCCCAGACGGGTTTCCTCTATAAAGAAACGCTGCACGATATTGAGCGCCTTCGCGTGTTTCGAAGCCGGCCATAGCCATTCGCTGTCAGTGAGCGGCAGCCCCCAATTGCGGAATCCATTCAGATGCTCGTCTATCGCACCTATTCCGTCTTTCCACAGTTTCTCCTTCCACTTGGGAGTCGGTAGCTCATCATATAAGACTCTTTGGTAGCCGTAAAGTGTAACCATCTGGCAAGTCTTCTCCTCCAGGTTCATCCGAGAAAGCAGATCCTCTACCCTGGAGTTGATGTCCGCGGTTGGATCTTCGTAGACATCCTTGATTCCATTCTTGTTAAAGTCGATCCATCCATTGTGATAGATGGAGCCTTCCCCGAACCTTTCCTGTGCCGCCATCGGCAGGATAAGATACATGACGATTGTAGCAAGCAGCAATCTTTTCATATTAACTATGTGTTTCTTTTTTTGTCAAAGATCGGGCGTCTGATGGCTTAGGGCTATGATAATTTTGAACTTTAATTGTTATAATATCGACCATTGTTCATATATTGCGGAAGTTTTTGAATATTTCCTGATCAAGCAGAAAAGATATTATGGCAACGAAGGATGGATTATTCCGCAACATCAGCCACATAGTATTAACACTTGTTTTGTCGGCGGCTATGACCACCACGCTGTCGGCCTCACGTTTTGTGCAGCCCTCGCGTCTGAACGCATTCCGTGACGCGGCGGTCTATTCTGCTTGTCAAGATTCCAGCGGAAGCATCTGGCTTAATACAAGCTATGGCGTTTTCACATACGACGGCACACATACAAGGCTTATGTTGCAATCAGTCATCGCACATAGCCTTGCGTGCAACGAGAGCGGCAATATAGTCTATTCCGTTTCATATCGTGGAATACATCGCTTCGACATCCGCCATAGGGCTCCCATACTTCTCAAATCGTCTCTTTCCGGTTGGCACGGGAGTTCTATGCTCGCTGTCGGCGACAGCCTTTGGGTGGCACACGGGAACAGCCTCTTTGTCTCACGGGGCGACAGCCTCGAAACTGTCGGCAGCATCCCAGAAGCAGAATTCTCGTGTATTACACGCAGGATTGACAAATGCCTTGTCCTGGGGGATAAGAAAGGAGATGTTTTCTTGTACGACGGGCAGTTCAGAAGAGTCTTCAAGGCCGCTGCCGGAGTAACCGCGATCCTTATGGATTCGGACAACAATATGTGGACAGGGTTGGCGGACGGTGAAATCATTCTTGTCAGAAAAGACTGTTCTTCCTACGAGGTAACAGGAACTCTTCCTAAGAAGGAGATTCGCTCAATCCGAGAGATTCAGGACGGCAACCTCATCGTGGGTGCGGCGGACGGATTGTTCCGGGTCTCCTCCGTAGAGTTGTCCTGCCTTCCGGATCATTCTGGAATACCGAACAAGGAAGCGATTTGGGATATTTTCAAGGATCGTGACGGCAACGTTTGGGTATGCACCTATTATTCGGGCCTGTGGTACCGCGACAAAACACTCTCCGCATTCGACATATTACCAGGAAGCGAGTCCTTAAAAATGGTCCGCGGAATCGCCGAGGATTTTGAAGGAAACTTTTGGATATTCACTGACAATCACGGGATGTTCCGCCTGGACAGTCAGGGGAAATTGTCAGAGATACCTTCAGGAAGACGGATAAAGTTCCAAACGGCGCTGTTTGACAAGTCATCCGGTGAAATATGGGCAGGTTCTTTTCAGGGTGCGCTGCACAGATACAACACGGCAACCGGAGAATTGCGCACGTTTTCGTTTCAGGACGAAAACGGAAAGTCTTTCAACGAGACAGTGAGTGCCATATATTTACAAAACAATAAGTTGTATCTTGGAACATCAAGTGGGTTATACATTTTCGACCCGGCAGCCGAACATTGCATAAGTCGACATATTCCCGGTTATACCCGTTCGATTTATGCAATAAGCAGGATGAATGACAGGCAGATCGTCATTTCCGGCATAGGTGCGTACATATATGACATTAAGACTAACAACTTTCATCCCTTGCCTGTCTCGGGAAGCTGTCCGGATGCTCAGTTTGGCGAGAATGGTGATTTGTTTGTGGCGATCACCGGAGTCGGACTATCCAAAGTAGGTGCGGCAGACGGGAACGTTATTCTTTTTCCATCGTCAAGACTTTCAGATACTTATGTAAGCAAATTACTGCCTTACGGCGATTCCTGTCTGATGGTGACATCCGGACAAGGAATATCAATCGTCCGGGAGGATGCCGGTTGGAACCGGATTTTCAAAACCACTAACGGACTAGGTATCAGTTCGTTCAGGGAAGGATGTCTTGTACGGACCTCGGACGGAAAGATTCTCGTTGGAGGCAAGGATGGTATAATTGTCTTTGACCCCGTGTCGTTCTCCGAGGATGACACGGCAATGCCACGCCCTGCCTTTGCGGAGATTTCAATCAACGGAAAAACCATATCAACGGAAGAGAGGATTCCATTCGTTAATGACATTGTTCTGAATCCTGGACAAACCAATCTGTCAGTTGATATCTCCACCTTTGATTACTCCGGGACACGTCCGATATTATGGAGTTATAAACTGAATGGGGCGGATAATGACTGGACACCGTTCACTCCTGACAACCCCATCGTCTATATGAATCTCCGCCCCGGGAAATACAGGCTGTGTGTCCGTTGCCAGGACGGCGGAAACATCGACTCTACTGAAGAAATAACGCTCGGAATCCGATTGAAGGCGTCTTGGTACGCCACCACGCTCGCGAAAGTTATCTATGTCTTCCTGATCCTTGCCGTTCTGGCAACCCTCCTCTCCATCCTATATTCAAGGATGCTGCTCAGGCAAAGACTAAAATTCGAGGAAGCGGAAGGAATGCGGCGAATGCAATTGTTCGTTGATGTCTCCAGAAGTCTCAGGGAGCCGCTTACTATGATACTGGGGCAGCTGGAATTGTTTTTTCAAAGGTATGCTGACTCTTCCCCAGCGGGGCTGAAATATATCGAGCGTTCATATTCAAATGCCAAGAATATGCAGACCATCATTTCCGGATATGTTGATCTGGAAAACGAGAATGAGGAAATCAGGCAGGTCCAAACTCTCCACGAAGAGCCTCAACCAGAAATGCCTGCCAAATCCGCAGTATCAGAAAAGACCGGTCTGAGGGCACTGCTTGTCGCTGACGACCCGGATAACAGGGCAATGTTGAGAAGTATCTTCGGGCGCACCTATGACGTGTTGGTGTCTTCTGACGCGGAAGAGGCCTTACAATGCTCGCTGAAAGAGCAACCGGACATCATTGTCTGCGATCTCAAGTCCGGATTCGACAAAAGTCTTGAGCTTTGCACCAACATCCGGCATAATTTCGAGACCTGCCATATTCCTTTTGTTCTTCTCACGTCACACGCCTCCGAGCAAGTCAGCATCAAGGGTGCAAGGATGGGAGTCGATGCCGTCATCGTGAAACCATTCAGTACAGAGACCCTGATCGAACAATGCAAGACCCTGTTGGACAACCGGAAAATCCTGCAGGAGAAATATGCCATCGCCCCTCAGACCGTACAGTCAAGGCAGCACGGACGCAAGGATTATTATTTCTTGAACGCAGCGATAGGTGCGGTAGAACGTAATCTGTACTCTGACAAACTCGATGTCACGGCGCTATGTCAGGAATTACACATAAGCAAGACAGCTCTCAACACCAAGCTGAAGAACATAACAGGACGCAGTCCGCGTGAGTTCATTGAGGATATCCGTCTTCGCCACGCAGCACAAATGCTGCTTGACAGCAACAAACTGGTGTCGGAGATCTCTGATGAGCTTGGCTTCAGCTCGTACCGCTATTTCATCATCCGGTTCAAAAAGCATTTTGGTGTCACTCCGTCCCAGTTCAATCCTGATATGTTGGAAAAAAAATGAAATGATGCCCAAAGAGATTTCACATACACTTCCAAGCATCGATGACATCAAGAACGATGTCGAAGGCAATGTGTGCGGATAAAGACAACTGATTTAGGGATTTGAGTCACTTGACGCAAATCCGCCTGCTTCTTCCTAACACATATATTTTTTCACGGCAAAAACACCCTCCAATGTGCCAGAATTCTTTACAGGAGGAAGTATTTTCAAAGTTTTTTCAAATATTTTCTAATTTTTAATAATTCTATTTTGTAAATTCAAATATTGGCATTAACTTTGTGACATCAAACGATGCTTTATCGTTTTATTTCATTTTGTTTGACTTTAAAAGATTTTGTTATGAAAAAGAAATTCAGATGTCTGGTTTGTGGTTATGTTTACGAAGGCGAGAACCCTCCTGCAGAGTGCCCGCAGTGCCACGCTCCTGCGAGCAAGTTCGTAGAGATCAAGGATGAGGGCGGCAAGCCTCAGTGGGCCTGCGAGCACCACATCGGCGACGGCCGTGTAGAGGACAAGGAAGTTGTCCAGGGCCTCAAGGATCATTTCAACGGAGAGTGCACGGAGGTCGGAATGTATCTCGCGATGAGCCGTCAGGCCGAGCGTGAGGGCTATCCGGAGATCGCCGAGGCGTTCAAAAGGTACGCTTTCGAAGAGGCGGAGCACGCATCCAAGTTCGCAGAGCTTCTCGGTGACGTTGTCTGGGACACAAAGACCAACCTTGAGAAGCGTTACCAGGCCGAGGCCGGTGCCTGCGAAGGCAAGCTCGCCATCGCCACAAGAGCCAAACAGCTCGGTTACGACGCCATCCACGACACCGTTCACGAGATGGCCAAGGACGAGGCTCGCCACGGAGCCGGTTTCTACGGTCTCCTCACCCGCTACTTCGGCAAGTAGCTCCCGAAACCGGTGGAGGACAATCCACTGACATCAAGCACATTAAAGAATCGTCTTCAGTTGGAAACAGCTAAAGACGATTCTTTATTTTATTCTAAATCAACTATTTACGCAGCACTGGTTACAAATCCTCGTCGGTGAGGCCGAAGCGTTCGGCGATGTCATCGGGAATGTCACCGAGGTCGTTGGAGTAGTCGATCTCGTCCCAGGCTTCCTCCATAGCGCGGCGGTCTTTCTTGGTCGGGCGGCCGGCACCCGGATCACGGCGGAGGAAGAAGGTCTCGACGGGAGCCTTGAGTTTGTCGATTTCGGATTGCGGGGTAAGGTTCTCCGCATAGTCCGGGACCAGTTTCGCGCCGAGGCGATGGTCGGTCAGCTGCTTGATTCTGTACGAATACTGCACGGCTCCCTTGCGGATTTCAACAATCTCTCCGACCTTCAACATTCTGGAAGGCTTGGCATTCACTCCACCGATTTTGACCTTGCCTCCTTTGCAGGCATCCGTGGCCTCGGTGCGGGTCTTGAACACTCTTATGGCCCAAAGGACCTTGTCTATTCTTTCTGTGTCTGCCATAACCTAACTATTCCATTCACGAATATGCGGATCCGGGGCCTCGGCCTCGACAAATGAGCTTGGTTCGACTTCCTGATCCGTGTACGAATCCTTAACAAGACGCTTTTCCACAATAGCTTCCAGTAGAACCGTTCCACGGGCTGCCGGGATGAGGAAGAAGTCGTTAACCTCAGACGGGACAAGAATCGAATGTCCTGACTTCAATGAATATGACTCCACACTCTTGGAGCCTCGGTCATTCTCGACTTGAATCTGCACCGAAGCCTCCCCGGAAGCGCAATAATAGACTGCGAAACCGCCTGGCTGCTCCGAGAATATGTGCAGTCCGTCCTTCAAGTCAAGCTTCGTCACAACGAATTCCGGACATACGGCCAGCTTGTCTCCAGTGACAGATTCAGGTATATATTTCTTGAAATCAATGAGATCGAAGGCCTCCTCAAGCAGCAATTCCTCTGAGTCTGGTAGCTCTACACCCCAATTATGGAGATTGAACACGAGTTCGGAACTCTCGGCGATCTCGACAATCTTGAGTCCCGGTCCGGCGGCGAAGACGGTTCCCGGCTTGATCAAGAAAGCCTCACCCTTGCGCGGCTTGACGATGTTCAGGACATCCTTTACCGTCCCGTCCTGACATCTTGCGTAAAACTCGGCCGGATCAATGTCCCGATTGAAACCCAAAAGCAATTCAGCTCCCGGAGCGGCCTCCTGAACGTACCAAAGGGCAGTCTTGCCGAACGAATCGTATCTTTCGGCGGCCACGTCATCCGGGGCGTTCATCTGCAGGGGCTGCCAACCGGTCACATCCATGACCTTCACCATCACAGGGAACTGAAGGCCGTAGAACTCGAAGACATCATCCCCGACCACCCTTTCCAGATAAGTTCCCATCAACTCGCTCAGAGTGTTGCCCCCGAACCAGCCGTTGTCAATCATTGAGTCCTTGAATCCCAGGTCTGCGATCTGATAGCTGACGTGTCCCCAAGGCACATCCGCACCTTCATCCACAAACCTTAACGGGTATAGTTTTCTATTGTTGTCTTCCATATTCTTGAATATAATCACTATTCCACACCAACCTGCGCCTTGACCTTGGCGACAAAATCAGCCGGGATATTCTCATAATTGGCAAAATCAGCGATAAGCGCCGCAGTGTCAATCTTTTCAAAATATTCACCTACGTTCTGAGGATCCTCGTTGATGAAACTGGCGCACTGCGCAAGGGCGAGGAACGGATCAGGAAGCATCATATAGGCATCGACATATTTCCCGAAGATGAGTTTGGTCTCCGGTGTGATGTCCATCATCCTGTGCATCAAGCCCTTCTTGCCGTTCAGAAGATCTCGGTGCGAGGCGGCATATTCATTAAACGAGCATTCGATGACAAGTTCCTCGGAGGCAAGTGTCTCAGGAAGGAATATGACCGCCGAGAGATCGGCTCCCTCATAGCCCCACACGGCATCTTTTCCGGAGACTTCAGCATCGTGGGCGGCGAAGCGGGAATATGGAACCTCCACTCCGTTCACAGTCACCTTCTCCGGTGCGAAAACACCTGCGAGGACAACCTGCACGTGACGTTCAGGGGCGATTCCACGATAATTTCCCTGACGAGGAGCAATGGTGAGCCTCAACGAAGATGCATCCGAAACCTTGGTGACCTTAGTGGTGGCATATTCAGTGCTATAGGCCTGTGTGGCGCCATCGTCCTCATAGACAGAGGCAGTGTTTTCGCCATCGCCCGGAGCCACAAAAAGTTTCAACGTGTTGTCATTCTCCTGAAGTGATTTGATCTTGTCCGAGGCCATCGGAATGACGGCACCGGCCTTGATGTAGTAAGGGTTCTCGTTGATGGTATATCTCAAAGTATCCACCTGACCTCCTTTGAACAGCGTTCCTGTGGCCACATCGTACCAGTCACTTCCCTCCGGGAACCACATCACACGTTCGGCAAGGCCCGTCACGGAATCCGCAGGCTCGCAGACAACTGTCGCAAGTATGTCATTACCAAAGAGATATTCCTGAGTAAAATCGTAGGCCTGGGAGTCTTCAGGATATTCATAATAAAGCGGACGGCACATCGATATGCCAGTGTCGTAGGCCTCGCGGGCTGTACCGTAGATGTACGGCGAGAGGTCGTAGCGGAGTCTGACAGCGGCGCGCATCGCGTCAAAATGATCCGGGAACACCCAGAACCGCTTCTCCATCGTCAGATCCTTCGTCGAATGAGTCTTGAATATAGGGGTGAACACTCCTGACTGGAGCCATCTGGTGTAAAGCTCCGGATCGGTCGCCTTGACTCCCTTAGGCTGGAGATGCCCTCCGATGTCGTGTCCCCAATAGCCGTAGCCCACATTGGATGCGGTAGAGGTGAAATATGGCAGATAACCGAGCACCTGCCACGAAGCCAGACAGTCTCCGGAGAAGCCGATCTGGTAGCGGTGGCTGCCGATGCCTCCCCAGCGATGGTATATCATCGGACGGCGGGCATATATTCCTTGATCAGCAGACTGGCGGACCATATCGTTGAAGAAGGTATAGTTGAGCCAGAATGTGTTGTTGAGTCCGGGAACATACTTGCTGAACTTCCATTGCTGCCAGTCGAGCCACCAGAAATCGACTCCCTGACGCTCGAACGGGCGTATCACGGAATTGAAATAAGCGTTCGCCCAGTTAATGTCGTCCATCCGGAACGGCACGGGGGCCTTACTTCCGTCCGGATTGATGTACCCCTTCGGGCCGTCATATTCATCAGTCCTTGAAAGATAGTCCTTCACGAAGCGGTCGTAAGGTTCCTCGTAAGGTTGGATTCCGGAAGCCGGATGCAGGTTCAGCGTGGTTTTAAGCCCAAGATTATGAAGATCCTGCAGGCAGTTTTCCGGGTTAGGGAAAAGTTTCTTCTGCCAGGTGTAGCCAGTCCAACCGATCCTCTGGCCAAACTCGTCCTTAGGTGCCTTGTACCTCCTCAGCGACCATGTCTCGTGCCAGTCCATGTCGAGAACCATCACGTCGATCGGGATGTCCAGCGAGCGGATCTCCTTTCCAAGCCCCACGAACTCGAAGTCCGAATACTGCCAGAAACGGCACCACCAGTAGCCAAGGGCATATTTCGGAGGCATAGGAATACGACCTCCGATTCTGGTGAAGTCTGAGACGGCGGCCTTGTAGTCGTGACCGTAGGCGAACAGGTAAAGGTCTTGCCTGTCAGTGGAGTCTCGATCCGCGACCCAATGTCTCCAATCCGAGTCAACAGGCACAAACACCTGTCTGTCAGACTCATCCATGACGGCCCAGCCGTCCCGCGAGATGACTCCCTTGTCGTAAGGTTCCTTGGTCTTGGCACCGTCGCAACCGTCCAGCGTCCTCGTCGTTCCGAGCAAATTGCCGCTTTCATCCATCCCCGGATGCCAAGTCACCGCCCTGACACCTTTCTTTGAAGCCGGATCCGCCATACGGAACGTCACCTTCAGATTGTTCTCATCGAATTTCCCGTTTCCTGAATATGTCAGGGTCAGATCCGATGTCCTGATTGTCAGCTTCTTGCCTGATTTTTTGACAGTATAGGCCGGGACCGGCAGTTTCCTGTTGACAACGCCAAGGGTAGCCCTGTCCTCGAACTTTCCGTCAGCAGCCCACTCCATTCGCACCAGCCGGCTCTCCAGCACCGTGAACCTTGCGTTGCCCAAAACGACAACCGCCCTTGAATCAGCCACCGGATCATCCCCGGCACTCTGCGCCGAAGCCGAAAACGCCGTCACAACGCACAACGCGCAGACAGCCAAATCTTTCATTATGACACTTCTCATAGCCTGTATGAATATTACAGTACAAATATATTCAAAAAAAACGGGCACTGATTACTCAATGTCCGTGTTAGTAGCGGGGGAAGGACTCGAACCTCCGGCCTCCGGGTTATGAGCCCGACGAGCTACCAACTGCTCTACCCCGCGATATTGGACTACAAAGGTAGGAATATTTTTCTGAAATGCAAAACATATTTCAAAAAAATGTTCGGATCTGAATCACTCTGTAGGAAGTCTCCTTCTGAAATTTTGGTAACGTGCAAAATTTCAGAAGGAGACTTCCTACAGATATATGTTCTACAGATTTCTTATCCTTATATATTCATAAACACCTTCATTCCGGCGATGTCGGTCTTGGCGAAGGATTTCTGCTCGCCGGTGGTGAGGTTCTTGAGCTGGATGACGCCGGCCTCGACCTCGTTGCCACCGTTGATGGAAAGGAACGGAATGGACTTCTTCTCGGCGTAGTCAAACTGCTTCTTGAGTTTTGACGGCTCCGGATAAACCTCAACGGAGACACCTTCTGAGCGCAACGCGGCGGCGACAGGAAGGACGTAGCGAAGCTCTTCGACACCCATACAAGCGAACAGAAGCGTGGTGCTGGAAGCCAATGACTTAGGGAACTTATCCAAGCCTTTCAAGACATCATAGATCCTGTCGGCGCCGAAGCTGATGCCCACTCCTGACATATCCGGAAGACCGAATATTCCGGTAAGATTGTCGTAACGACCGCCTCCGCAGATGCTTCCGATCTGGAAATCAAGGGCTTTCACCTCAAAGATGGCACCTGTGTAGTAATTCAGGCCACGGGCAAGGGAAAGATCGATCTCTACCGGGCATTTTACACCGGCAGCATCGATCAGGCCGAAAAGTTCCTCAAGCTCGTCAAGACCTTTGAGGCCTGTCTCGGAAACGAGTCCGGAAGCGGAGCCGCCGTTCATCAGCGAGCGCATCGAAGCCAGTTTCTCGGAAGTGGAACCGGACAGTTTCAGAATCTGCTCGATCACGGCGATCGCACCGTCGGTCAGACCTTTCTCACGCATCTCCTCCTCAACGCTCTCAAGGCCGATCTTGTCAAGTTTGTCAATGGCCACAGTGATGTCAACCACCTTGTCCGGGAATCCGCAGATCTCGGCGAAACCCGTCAGGACCTTCCTGTTGTTGATCTTCACGAGCACATTCACGTCCAGAAGGCTGAACACCTTGTCCACAATCTGCACGAGTTCAAGCTCATTGACCTGAGATTTGCTGCCGATCACGTCCACGTCGCACTGGTAGAACTCACGGTAACGTCCCTTCTGCGGCCTGTCTGCCCTCCAGACCGGCTGGATCTGGAAACGCTTGAACGGGAAGGAGATCTCGTCCTGGTGCTGAACCACGAAACGGGCAAAAGGCACGGTCAGGTCGTAGCGAAGACCTTTCTCACAAACCTCTTTGGAAAGAGCGACACTGTTCACTCCCCCTTCCTCATTGCGGTAATCCTCAAAGTTGACCTTTGAGAAACAGTCACCGGAGTTCAGGACTCTGAACAGAAGCTTGTCCCCTTCCTCGCCATATTTTCCGAGCAAGGTTGACAGATTCTCCATAGCCGGAGTCTCGATCTGGGCATAGCCGAAAGTCCTGAAGACCTTCTTGATGGTGTCGAAGATATAATTCCTTTCGGCCATATTCTGCTGACCGAAATCACGTGTTCCCTTAGGGATTGATGGTTTCTGACTCATAATCGTTATTTTTCCACTTTATCGGCCTTGTAGCCAAGTTTTTTGATAGCGTCCGCAAGGGTCTTCTCATCGGTCTTACGGCGGTCGTACTTGATCTTGATTGTCTGATCCTTGAGAGAGACCTTCAAGTCCTTGACTCCCTTGAGGAACGCCAGATTCTCATTGAGTTTGTTCACGCATTTGTCACAATGCATATTCGTCGCGAAAACAACCTCGCCGACATTCTTGTCGGCGGGTGCCTCCGTCGCAAAACCCTCGAAAGGAGCAGCCTGAGCCGCGGCAAAAGGCGCAGCCAACATCACGGCCGCGACCGCTATCAATAATATTCTTTTCATAATCTACAACCTTATGGCAGCAGCGTGGTTATCCGCGCCAAGGTTCATCCTGCAAAGATAGTGATTTAATCGTTCTTTGTCGCCCTCCAGAGCGTCAATCTCACGCCAAGATTGATCCGCCGTCCCATAATAGGCCCCCAGACACAGCTGGCATCGAAGCCTGGAGTCCAAGGAGTCCATTCCCCGGCGGCGTTCCTATCCCCCACCAGCACGTGCATCTGGGTGAAATTCGTGATGTTCTCAACCCCAGCATAGATGTCGAACCCACGGAAACGCCTGGTTATCTGCGCATAGAGCAATGGATAGACCGGAGTGCGGCCATCAGGATAAAGCAGTTCCCCACCATCATCCTTCAGATCTTTCATAAAGTCATACACCCTCGCCGAACCGTTCACGGAAGCGGTGAAATCGAATATCCATCGGCTCAGATTTGTCTTATACTGAAGGTTCAGCACCCCCTTGAAGCAGCTGAGCATCGGCTTCTCCACCAATTCGCCACCATAATTCTCCTGCCGGGCGTTGGTGTAGCGCCCGGTCAAAGCCACGGTGAAGCGGTCAAATGGCTCGACATTGAAATCCACCTGCCAGTTATCTGAATATGAGCGCCTTCCATCGGAATCAAAGAACCAGATGTCACGTCCGCCGTTCACATCTGTGCCCGGCACCTCATAATCCACCATCAACTGACGCGCGAACTGGGTTCTGAAATAATCAAAGCTGATGTAAGTCTTGGAAGGATCGACCCCGAGCGGCATATAAAAAGTAAGGTTTCCTCCGAATGTCCACGAATCCTCAAGCAGCCGCTCCATACAATTCCCTTGGAGCCTGCTGTGGGTGGACATCACACCGATATTGTCTGCGACCGGATCCGCGTACCTCAGTCCCCTGCCGCCGTTCGCTCTGGCCACGAACCATTCCGCCGGAGAATATTTCAAAGTCACCCTCGGAGCCAACTTGAACCCGCTCCCCTTGTACCAATCAGCGCTGACTCCGACAATTGATGTGAATATGTCCCCGGCGTGGAAGGTATATTCCCCGTAAGCACCGCCGAAGAAATGATCCGCGATTCCGGAATATGGACGCTGCCCATTCCAATTCTCACCACTCCACAGGCCGTAGTCCAATTTTGCGACAGCCTCGTCAATGTGGTCGAACGTGCCGGAAAGGCCGACAGTGAAGTCGTGCGACTCATTCAACATATTCCTGTAGAGGAGGTTGATGAAGCCCGACTGTTGGCTCGCAAGGTAGGATGACGCGCCGAACCAGGAGTCGCTTTTCTGCCACGACCAGTCCGCTATGGCGGCTATGCTGGAGGAGCCGTCCTCGCGAAGAGGCTTGCCGACTTTCAGGTAGGCGTTCAGGAGACTGTTCGTGATGTCGGTGCCCCAAGGGGATTCCGAGAGATATTTTGCGAAAGAGTTTCCTTCTGTTGGTTCCAGGATAAACTCATCTGAAGCCCAACGAGGTTCCATCCCGCTTTTGTCATAGCCGTCCATTCCGCCCTGCCGATGGTCCCGGACAGCTTTCACGCCCCAGCGTACCTGAAGTTCGGGAGTATAGTAAAGCCACCTGTTGGCCACATTAAACTGCAACATCTTAGGATCATCACGGAAGCCATCATCGTTCATATCGTAGGTCTTGAAGTTCCCGCTGACGTGTCCTAACAGAATCGTATAGACCGTCGGGCTGAGTTGCCAGGCCGATGTCGCATTGAAATCCGCCTTGGTGTCGCTCATCATCGAAGCCTGGATGAAAAGCGGTTTCTCCTCGGTAGGCTTCTTGTGCTCAAGATTGATCTGTCCGGTCATTGATTCCAAGCCGTTGATCACGGACGGGGAGCCTTTCGCGATCTGGATGCTCTCCAGCCATGGCCCAGGAACATAAGACAGTCCATATGGAGCGGTTATCCCCCTCATCACCGGGCGGTTCTCGTCCAACATCTGTGTGTATGTCCCGGAAAGCCCCAGAAGCCTTATCTGACGCGCTCCCGTGACAGCGTCCGAATAGCCCACAGTCACGCTGGCCGAGTTCTCAAAGCTTTCCGCGAGGTTGCAACAAGCCATCTTCTGAAGTCCCGAGGCCGAGATAAGTTCCGTCCTCAAGGTCTTTCCTCTTGAGATGCTATTCTCCTGATGACCGACAAAAACCGTCGCGTTGAGACTGTCTTTCCTATCCTTATATATAGAGGTAGTGTCAACCGACTGGGCTGACATGCCAACGGACAACACCGTGGCCATAATAGAAGCAATGATAGTCTTTCTCATAATTCACATCATAAGCCAAGCGCGTAGTGCGCCGTTCCTTCAAACAAAGTTATACACCGGATGCAAATATAATAATTGATTATTAAGAAAATGATTAAATTTGTACAAAATCTCGCAACCAGAGAAACCAAAACGTTTTCAGGCTATATGAACACAAAAGAATTCGTCAAATGGGTGCTGGCCGTGCTGTGCGGCCTGTTCATCTGGGGCATCGTGAAGTTCTTCATGTTCTTTATGATGCTCGGCTCAATGATTGCCTCTGCGGCTTCATTCTCCGGAGGCTCCGGCGCCGTTATTCCCAAGGAGGGTGTCCTGCTGATGGACATGTCTAAATTCGAGATCACTGAACAGACTCAGGAAAGCAACCCGCTCACCTCCATCCAAGGCAGAGAGATCGCTTTGGTCGGACTTAACGATGCCGTCAAGGCAATCCACAAAGCCGCCGAGGATCCGGGTGTGCAGTACATTCTCGTAAGGACAGACGGCGCCTCCACCAGCCTTACCAAACTGGAGGAACTCCGCAAGGCCCTCACAGATTTCAGGAAGAGCGGCAAAGCAGTGATAGCATATGGCGAGGCGTTCACTTCCGGAAGCTACTACCTCGCGTCAGTGGCCGACAAGATCTACACGACGAGGCATCACGGCGGCAACAACTTTATGTTGGGAATAAGCGGGAGCATGTTGTTTCTCAAGGATCTGCTCGACAAGCTCGGTGTAAACTACCAGCTCATCCGCCACGGCAAGTACAAGAGTGCCGGCGAAATGTACGTCAAGAACGCGCCAAGCCCTGAGAATATGGAGCAGAACCAGGCGATGATCGACTCCATGTGGGAAACGGTGGCCGCGGAGACCGCAGGGAGCAGGGGTGTGAGCGTGGACTCACTCAACTACTTCATCGATCACCTTTCCATAGCCCTTCCTGAAGATATGGTGAGCCACAACCTCGCCGACGAGGCTCTCTCCGTTGAGGAATATAAGGGGAAACTCGCCGACCTGGCCGGCAAGGACAGTTACAAGGATGTGAAATTCATCCCGTTCTGCGACTATGCCGCCGCCAAGGCAACGCCGAACCTGACCGCCAAGAAAAACATCGCCGTCATCTATGCCAACGGGAATATCCTTGAGCAGGACGACCCGAACAACATCAGCGGCGACCGTTTCGCCGGCATCATCGCCAAGGTAAGGGCGGACTCAACCGTCAAGGCTGTCGTGTTCAGGGTCAACTCTCCTGGCGGTACAGTGCTGGCTGCCAGCAAGATCAAGGAAGAGATCGACCTCACCAGAGCAGTCAAGCCGGTCATCGCCTCTTACGGTGACTATGCTGCTTCCGGCGGTTACTGGATCTCCAACAGCTGCGACCACATATTCTCAAACGCGACGACTCTCACCGGTTCGATCGGTGTGTTCTCCGCCATCCCTGAGTTCGGGAAGACTCTAAAGGACATAGCGCACGTGAATATGGTGCCGGTCAAGTCCCACAAGCATTCCGATATGCTTTCGCTGACCCGTCCGTTTAACGCCGAGGAGACAGCCTGGATGCAGGTCTATGTTGACGACATCTACAACAGTTTTGTGAGCATAGTCGCGCAGGGACGTGATATGACTTTCGAGGCGGTGGACGAGATCGCTCAGGGACGTGTCTGGACCGGAGCCGACGCACTTAAGATCGGTCTCGTGGACGAGATCGGAACGTTGGAGGATGCGATAAAGTGCGCGGCGTCGATGGCCGGGGACGCCGATATTGAGAACTGGGGTATAGCAAGTTACCCTAAACCTTTGACGATTATGGAGCAGCTGCTGCAGCAGTTTGGCAAGACCACTAACCCGGAGGAGGCCATGGCCAACGCACTGGCCGGAACTCCGCTGGAGGGCGTGGCGAAGAATCTGCTTGACTGGCAGAGGAGCTGGGCGAAAGGCCAGGGAGACCTTGTCTTCGCGAGAATGCCGTTCGAGATAGAGATCAGATAAGACGGATCACTGTGACGGTGGCTGTGGCCTTCGTCACCTTCACGGAGTCATCGATGCGATGACCTACCAATGCGAGAATATGGAAGCCTTCGTCAGCGATGACGAGGGCTTTTTTCTTTTCAAGAATATCAAGTTTAAGGTCCACGAACATATCACTGAGCTTCTTGCGGCCATGCATTCCAAGCGGGCGCATCCAGTCGCCTGGTTGCCAATGTCTTATTGTGAAAGGGAACGGGAGATCCAGTTTAGTCTCTCCTACGCTTGTCTTCACGTCCTTCACATCGTCCGACAGCGAGACGGAGAACTTTATTCCGTTCAATGAATATGTTCCTGGGCCATTGATGGTTAGGTCAGTCGCTTCGGCAAGCTCTGCGACCGGATATATAACAATCTCCCGAGCCGAAGTCACGGCAAGATATTCATCAGCAACGAACGTCCTGCCACTGACGGTACCGTCACTTTTCAGGACAGAGGCAAGGTCCGCGACCACGGAGGAAGTGAACCCGAAAGGTTCCAAAAGACGGAAAAGGACATATTCCCAATTCTTTTTAGCCGTAAGCTTCTGATGGTCAATAACAGGAAGGCCATTACCATCAAGCCGTACAATCTCCGCCGAAACCGAACGGACATATTCATCAGCGATGGATTGAACCTGCGCGAACCGCTCCATATCCTCGTTCAACGTTGTCAGGAACGACGGATTCAACCTTCCAAAAAGCGGGAATATCTCATTGCGGATGCAGTTGCGCTTGTAGGCGGAATCAGCGTTGGTGCTGTCCTCGTGCCAACACAGCCCGTGCGATACGGCATATTCATAAATATCCCCGCGTGAGAAATCGAGAAGCGGCCGGATAAGTCGGGCGTCCGAACCCAGAAGGGACGAACTGCGGCGCATTCCGGTCATTCCTTTCACCCCGGTGCCACGCAACATATTCAGAATCATAGTCTCAGCATTGTCGTTGGCATTGTGAGCGACAGCCAAAGCGGCAAATCCTCGCTCCCGACAGACCTCCGCGAACCAGGCGTAACGCAGCTCTCTCGCCGCCATCTCGATGCTTACACCATTCGAGGTGGCATATTCCTCTGTGTAAAAATCTGTTTTTATGAATATGACGCCGTGGCTTTCGGCCCATTCCCTGACAAGAGTCTCGTCCGAGTCACTCTCCTCTCCCCTCAGGTGGAAATTGCAGTGAGCCAGCGCGAAACACCTCCTGACCGAGGAATTGAGAAACAGCTCCGCCATACACATCGAGTCAACCCCGCCGCTGACAGCCAAAAGAACCGCCTCTCCATCAGGAAGCAGCCCTTTCAGGATTCTGTCAAAACGTTCCTGCATATTCAGGAATTTTATTTCTTGCTTGCGAACGTGTACGTGAAGCCGAACTGGAGAGCCTGCGCGAACTGCACCCTCCTGCCGGTGTTGCCGTCCTTGTCCGTGACGAGGACAGTGTCATCGTAGATGAGGTTCGTCGTGATGTTCAGCGAGAAGAACCTGCTGAGCTTCCACATCATACGGGTGTCCCAGTTCACACGGATGTTCTTCGGATTCTTCAGATAGTTTGAGAACAGGAGCAGATGCGTCGAGCCCTCGAAATTGTCATTGACCTTGACCTTGGCATCGGCGGTCAGCTGGGCACCGAACTCGAAACGGGCTGGTTTATAATAGTTTCCAGTCTTGTAGTAGATGTTCTTGTCATCCTTGGCGTCCGGATAGACCTCGGTATCCTCGTACTTCTTCTTCCTCCCCATACCATAGTTCTTTCGCAGCTTCTCGCTTCCGACGATTGTGAAGCCTCCTGTGATAGGCGCCATATTGACCGTCAGCCATTTGCTCGGCACCCAGTCAATACCAAGACCCAGATTGACAGTTCCCGGAGAAAGAATGCTGGACTTGAGCACACGGGCGTTTCTCCAATCCTTGCTGGATGGCTCCTTGTCCTCCTCCACGGCCGGAGTCGGGTAGTTGTAACCGTTGGCGAACTGGCTGAGGAACGTGAACTTGGCGGAGTAGTTCAAAGTCTTTGTTGCCTTGTAGCCCCAAGTGCTCTCGAACAGGATCCGGTCCTTGTTCTTCTGGATGATCGGCTTGTCGGCGGAATAAAGGAATCCGTAGTCCAGCTGGAGACGGTTGTTCCAGTACTTCTCACCTTTCTTCCACTTCGCGTTGCCATCAATGTAGGCGCTCAACGCATAGTTGTTGTAACCTCCCTTCGCCCAGTTCGTGAAACTACTCTGGACAAAGTTCAGGTTCGTCATCAACGACTTGTTCCAATAGTCCGGTTTCGGAGCCACGACCTTTGTCTCCTCTGTCTGTGTCAGAAGCTTTGCGGCGGCGGCCGCGGCTGACTGGGCGTTTCTCCATGTCGTGTCCGTCTGCGCCGGCGCAGCGAGAGACACGAGAGCGAGAGCCACAGACAGCAACACAGCGCGTCTTATTGATTTCACGTTCATAGTCAGTTTATTATATTCATTTAATATGAGATGGCAAACACCACCCTCTGCTTTGAAGGTTTGCCGGAGTAGATGTCCTTGCCCTCCTCCTCGCAGACAAAGCTGTCCACAGGGATGCAACGGATCGTGGCCTTTGTCTCGTCCTTGATCTTCTGCTCGGTCTCGGCCGTGCCGTCCCAATGGCAGAGCAGGAACTTGCCTGTGCCGATCTTGGCCTTGAACTCCTCCCAGTCGTCGCACTTCTCAACGTGTGACGCGCGGAAGTCGAACGCCTTCTGGTAGATGGTCTTCTGGATGTCGTCCAGAAGGGCGGCGATTGACTTGTCAAGCCCCTCAAGGGCGACAGTCTGCTTCTCCAGGGTGTCTCTTCTGTGAACCTCTACAGTGCCGTTCTCCAGGTCACGAGGTCCCATAGCCAGACGTACAGGGACTCCCTTGAGCTCCCACTCGGCGAACTTGAATCCAGGACGCAGGGTGTCACGGTCATCAATCTTGACAGTATGTCCTTCGGCCTCAAGGGCTTTCTTCAACTGAGCCATCTTGTCCAAGATCTTCGTGTGATCCTCTTCGGTCTTGTAGATCGGAACCATAACGACCTGGATAGGGGCCAGAGCCGGCGGAAGGACAAGTCCGTTGTCATCGCCGTGAGCCATCACGAGGGCTCCCATAAGCCTCGTGGAAACGCCCCAGGATGTGGCCCACACGTACTGCTGCAGGCCTTCCTTGTCTGTATATTTCACATCGAACGACTTGGCGAAGTTCTGGCCGAGGAAATGAGATGTTCCGGCCTGGAGAGCCTTCCCGTCCTGCATCATCGCCTCGATGGTAAGGGTGTCGAGCGCGCCGGCGAATCTCTCGTTAGGACTCTTGTGTCCCACGATCACAGGCAGAGCCATAAACTCACGGGCGAACTTCGCGTACACCTGAACCATTCTCTGTGCCTCTTCCTGAGCCTCCTGCGAGGTCGCGTGGGCCGTGTGGCCCTCCTGCCAAAGGAATTCGGCGGTGCGGAGGAAAAGCCTTGTGCGCATCTCCCAGCGGACAACGTTAGCCCACTGGTTGCACATGATAGGGAGATCCCTCCATGATGTGATCCAGTTCTTATATGTGCTCCAGATGATGGTTTCGGAGGTAGGTCTTACGATAAGCTCTTCCTCAAGCTTCGCGGACGGATCCACGACAACGCCCTTTCCGTCAGGGTCGTTCATGAGCCTGTGATGGGTGACGACGGCGCACTCCTTGGCGAATCCTGCCACGTGCTCGGCCTCCTTGCTGAAGAAGGACTTAGGAATGAAAAGCGGGAAATAGGCGTTCACAGCGCCGGTTTCCTTGAACATAGTGTCAAGGGCGTGCTGCATCTTCTCCCAGATCGCGTAGCCATAAGGCTTTATCACCATACATCCCCTGACGGCGGACTGCTCTGCCAAGTCTGCCTTCACAACCAGATCATTGTACCACTGAGAATAGTTCTCAGACCTTTTTGTCACTTCCTTTGCCATATATTCTTTGCTGTTTTTGTCAATTATTCTTATTATTGTGCAATATTCCGAAAGGTATGGATTTTGTTCACTAGAGAACATTTGTGTGGCCGACACCTTTGGATACGGCCACGAAGTTACGAATTAATTGTTAAATATAGGAGATTCAGAAATGAAAACACGCACAATCCTCTTTATCTCGGCGCTTCTGGCACTGACTTCGTGCGGTTCAGCGGCGCGGTTTGCCAGTGATGCTTCCAGGCAGAAGTATCAGGATGGAATCTACTATACATCCAATGCCAAGGTCCATCAAGCCGAGGAGGCAGCCACCTCCGCAAATGACGAGGAGACCGACCTTCTTGTGGCAAAGACAAAGAACTCCCCGATCTTCATGAAGAGCGGAGAGAAGGTTGACACTCTGTTCATCCCTGAGAACAAAGCGGCGAGAATAGATTTCAACAACACTGACAACACCACATCCGTTTACCTCTACGACAACGGTTTCGACACCTGGGCCGCCTACCAACCTTGGTACGCGACATCCTGGTATTCCTGGAACCGTCCTTTCTACACCTCGATCTACTGGGGCGCGAATCCTTGGTACTATGGTGGCTGGTACTCACCGTGGCACTATGACCCTTGGTATTATGGATATTCCTGGGGGTGGGGCAATCCGTGGTATTACAGCGGATGGTACGACCCTTGGTACTGGGATCCTTGGTACTATAGCGGATGGTACGGTGGCTGGTATGGAGGCTGGTACGGCGGCTGGTACGATCCGTGGTATTACGGAGGCTGGGGCTACGGACATCATCACCACCACGACCGTGACTTCTTCGGTCCTGGCAGCGGACGGGTTTACACTCCACGTCTTAGCACAACCGGCTCAAGCAGAAGAAGCGGAATCGGGTCCTCTTCAAGGAGCGCCGGAGTGAGAAGTTCCTCAATGACCAGATCAAGAAGCGGCATCGGATCAACAAGATCCTCAATGTCAGCGACTACCACAAGGTCTTCAAGCCTTGGCGGACGCACAAGCGGCACAAGGTCATCAATATCCTCGGTCAACAGGCCGGCATCCTCTTCTGTAAGGTCTTCGTCATCCAGATCGTCATCCGTCAGATCATCGGCGGACAGAGCGTCGTCAGTACGGTCATCAGCGGGAAGTACGGTCAGATCCAGTGGTTCATCCTCATTTGGAACCTCGACCGGATCCTCTTCCGTAAGGTCATCCTACGGCAGCAGCCGTTCATCATCTTCGTCATCAACGATGTACTCAAGACCGGCAAGCAGTAGAAGTTCAAGCGGAACGACATCAGGAGGCTACTCATCAGGTAGTTCCAGCAGGAGTTCTTCTGGAGGCTACAGGTCTTCGGGATCTTCTTACAGGTCCTCATCCAGCAATGATTATTCATCCGGCTCGACGAGGAGCTCAAGCAGCTACTCCACAGGCAGGAGCTCAAGTTCATATTCTTCCGGCAGCTCAAGCCGCAGCAGTAGCAACTATTCCGGCGGCGGGTTCTCCGGTGGCGGATCATCCAGAAGTTCAAGTGGTTCGTACGGTGGAGGAGGCGGCTCCAGAAGCGGTGGCGGAAGAAGGTAACCATTAAAACAATAGAAATAATGAGAAAGACAATATTCACTGCGCTTTTGTCATTGACCGCTGTAGCGGCCGGGGCGCAGACAATGTACGACGGGCTGACATTCAGCCAGAACAACTACTACGGAACGGCAAGGTCGATCGGTATGGGCAACGCGATGACGGCAGTCGGCGGCGACCTCGGGTCAATCGGTATCAATCCTGCGGGATCGGCAGTGGCGGGATACTCCCAGTTCACGATCACGCCGAATCTCACGCTCAGTTCGATGAACTCATCCTACAGCGCCTACCCTGTCGGAGGAGTTGACAACTTCTCCAATGAGAGACGCGAGAGTCTCACCAGATTCTCGATGCCGAACATCGGTGCGACATTCAACTGGAAAACCGGCAGCGGGAGCGGTCTGACTGCCATCACTTATGGATTTGTCGTCAACGGGACGAACAATTTCACCGGCAAGATGATGGCAGGCGGCAGGAACGACAAGACAAGTTACATCAGTTCCATGGCTGTGGCGGCCGAAGGTTATGACATGGATTTCCTTAATGGATATTCCATCAACAGCAACAACGAGAGAGTAGACAGAGGTTGGGACTACCCCTACTACTACCCTGATGATTACACCAATGACCCTAACAAAGGCTCATACGCGCCATGGAATGTGATCGCGAACGTCCAGGCAGGAGCGCTTTCCAATTTCGGAGACTCTAACGATCCGGCCTATTACTGGCGCTACATAGGTGCGACAGAAATCTATGAGAAGACTGGAGAGAAGGATGCCGACGGCAACTACATCTACAACATTTCCCTTCCAGGAGCGTTGAGCCAGGCATACGGCAGGAACGTAACAGGAAGCAAATACGACGCGTTGCTCAATGTCGGGTTCAATTTTGGAGAGACGTTCTTCCTCGGAGCGAATCTCGGAATAACCTCCCTCAACTACAACTATGATGAATATTTCAAGGAAGCCGCGGAGAACCCGTCGGCATTCGAGATGGACTTCGGAGAGAAAGGCAAGACCTACTTCAGCGACTACCGTACACGTTACTCATACACGGCCGATGGAAGCGGAGTCTATGGAAAGTTCGGATTTCTGTGGAGACCGATTGACGGGATACGCATAGGTGGAGCCGTTCAGACACCGACAATCATGGAAATCAACGAACGCTGGAGACAAGACGTCAATGTCAACTACACCGACGCCTCATTCAACGGGTCGGCCAAGACGCCTGAGGGGGACTATTCCTACAGACTACGCTCGCCTTACAGACTCAACGCCGGAGCAGCGTTCACCTTCGCGGGAATGGCTCTTCTAAGCGCGGACTACGAGATGACCGACTACAGCACGATGAAGTTCATGAGCAAGAACGGCGGATGGAATGACGACACCTACGGGAAACTGAATGACGAGATCCGCAACCGTATGGGAGTGTCCCACATGGTAAGGGTCGGAGCGGAGTTCAAACCGGTGCCGGAGATCGCCGTCCGCGCTGGCTACAATTTCACCACGACTCCTGAATATGTCAGCGAAGGCAACAGTAAGACAACGCTGAACGACAGAACCAACGCTTTCTCCATAGGCCTCGGATATTCATCAAATGGATCGTTCTTCGCGGACATCGCGGCAAGGCTGACTATGCTGTCGGATGAATATATCTCACCTTACGCCGACTACCTTAAAGATCTGGCTTCTCCGATGATCCTCAACAAGAGGGACCTCTACAGCATCACGGCGACCTTCGGGTGGAGATTCTAAAGGTTTTTCAGATAGGAGATTGAATCCGGACCTTCGTTGAAAAGGAGGTCCATGATGGAAAGATTCGGAACGAAACCGTACTTTCGGGCAAAGACCTGGAAGTACGGTTTTTCCAGATTCAGGTCTTTCAATATGTTGTCCGGACGTTTCGGATGGATGAGTTCCCGGTAATCCATTCCGTAGCGGCCGGAATCCAACGGAATCTCACGGGAACGGACGGGGACATATTCATCGGTCATCCTCAGGTCCACCGAGACGCCGGTCTTCCGGAGGAAGAACCTGATCAGTTGTAAATCAAGGTCGAACAACGTCTCTGGTTGTGAATCCAGGATTCCGAACAGTTCGTCCTTGTAATATTCAAAATAAGCGGAGGACTCGTAGGCGGACGCAATCGCCCGTTCGGTACGGATCAGCCAAGGAGTCGAGTAATCCACCTTGATCTCCGTTATCGGCAGCTCATGGGTTCCGCTTTCGTGAATGATCGGGAAATTAAGGCTCTGAGGGCCGTCGGCGGCATAGTAACGGAAGCGGTTCCTCCAGGATTGCTTCTGGTAATGCTCGCAGGCCTCAAGATAAACGACAGAAGGCTTCACCCTGTCCGGAGACAAGATGAAGTCTTTAGCCATCAATGCGAAATAGCTGATCGGCGGGAACCAGGCCACACTCAGCAGCAGCACCGCCGCCTCTTCTTCAGACCTATTCGAATTCTCCCTTCTCGTGGGAGTCGTTTGCCCTGATGATTCCACGCTTCGAGCTTCTGATGAAATTCAGGATCGTGTCACGCTCCTCGCTCTGAGGGAATCCGGCCTCTACCTTGGCGCAGCCGTCGGTGATGTTGTAGCCGGAGAAGTAAATCGTGTCGTAGATGTCCTTGATGTTGCGGATCACCTCCGAAGAGAACCCGCGGCGGCGGAGTCCCACGATGTTCACACCTGAATAGCAGATCGGATCGCGGCCGCAGAGGACGTAAGGAGGGATATCCTTGTTGATCTTGGACATTCCGCCGACCATCGCGTGACATCCGATCTTGGAGAACTGGTGAGCCTTCGCTCCGCCTCCGACAATCGCCCAGTCATCAACCACGGTCTCGCCGGCGATGCCGACAAAGCTTACAAGAATGCAATGATTGCCCACAACACAGTCGTGCGCCACATGGACATAGGACATAAGCAGTGTGTTGCTGCCAATCTTCGTCACGCATTTGCCGCTTGCCTTGGTACCTCTGTTGATGGTCACGCACTCGCGGATTGTGACATTGTCGCCAATCTCCACATAGGTGACCTCACCCTCATATTTAAGATCCTGAGGGATGGCGCCTACCACAGCACCTGGGAATACCTGGCAATTCTTTCCCATCTTGACGTATGAATATATCATCGCATGCGGATGGATCTTGCATCCGTCTCCGATCTCCACGTCGTCATCGATGAAGGCGAAAGGACCGATCTCAATGTTGTCGCCAAGTTTCGCCTTAGGGCTCACTGACGCTAATGGTGAAATTGTGTTCATATTCTAAGTGTTTTATCAGCAAGATTTCTCACGGATGGCCTTGGCGGTCCGTGTGTTGATTGTATGTCCCGGCTTGAATGCGGTCACCTTGGCCTTGAGCCAGCCACCGGCGAGCCTCAGATCTCCGATCAGATCCAGAAGCTTATGCCTTCCGCACTCGTTCGTGAAATGAAGTTTGAGATTGTTGAGGTAACCGTTGTCGTTTATGGCAAGCTCAGGCACGTTGAAAAGCGCGGAGAGCCTCTCGACCTGCTCCGGCTGGACCGGATGTTCAACTATCACGATGGCGTTATCTACATCCCCACCCTTGACCAGATTGTTCTGGAACAAGTACTCTATCTCGTGGAAGAACACGAAAGTACGGCACGGGCCGATCTCCTTGGCATAGTCCGTGGACTCATCCCAATGCGCGGTCTGCACACCAAGTACCCTGGAGCCGAAGTCCACGGTGATGTCCATCGAAGGCGCGTCGGCCGGAGTGATTCTCACGAATGAGCCGGTCTTTTCGTCACGGATCTCAATCTCCTCTGGAATAGTGACATATTTCCTGTCAGCCTTCTGTTCTTTCAGGCCGTCCTTGGCGATTGCCTCCACATAATAACGGGCGCTGCCGTCCAGAATCGGAACCTCGACATTGTCGATTTCAACAAGGGCATTATCCACGCCCATTCCCGTCAGAGCTGACATCAGATGCTCAATCGTGGACACAGACGCCTCTCCTTTGGAGATAGTGGTACTTCTGGCCGTCGATGACACATTCTCAGCCAAAGCCTCGACGAACGCATCTTCACCGAGATCCACCCTATGGAACACTATCCCAGTGTCCTCGGGAGCCGGTTTGAGAATCATCTTTGAGATCTTGCCGGTGTGAAGCCCCTTACCATGGAACTCATATTCACCCGCAAGGGTCTTTTGCTTATTCAAAGTCATAATATATCTTTTGCAGGCTGCGTAAAATACAGCAGTCTGCAAAGATAGCAATGAAATTTTGAATATTCAAGGATTACAACGCCACTTAGTGGCTATTGGCTACTATTCTTCGCCCTGACGCTTGAAGACGGCGTAGCTGCGGAGGTAGTTCTTAAGCGGAAGGGCTGGCGAGCCAAGGAACACCTGGCCTGACTTGCGGATATTTCCGATCACGCCACACTGGGCGCCGATGGTCGTGTTGTCGGCGATGTTCAGATGCCCCGCTATGCCGACCTGGCCGGCAAGAATACAGTTCTTGCCGATCTTCGTGGAGCCGGCGATTCCGCACTGGGCGGCCATCACGGTGTTGTCTCCGATCTGGACATTGTGGGCTATCTGGCAAAGATTGTCGATCTTGACCCCGTTGCCGATGATCGTGGATTCCATCTCGGACTTGTCGATCGTCGTGCCGGCGCCGATCTCGACATTGTTGCCGATGATGACATTGCCGATGTGTTCGATCTTCTCCCAAGTCCCGTCAGGAAGCGGGGCGTTGCCGAAACCGTCGGAGCCGATGACGGCGTTGGCATGGATGATCACGTTGTCACCGATGACCATTCCCGGATAGATGACGACTCCCGGGTAGATGATGCAGTGCGAGCCGATCACGGTGTTGTCGCCGACATAGACATTCTCGTAAATCTTCGTGTAGTCCCCCACCTTGGCGTGATGCCCGACATACGAATGGCTTCCGAGATAGACCTTCTTGCCGAACTTGGTGGTCAGGAACCATGATGAACGGAAGCCTCTGTGCCTCTTGTCCGTACGTCTCTGGGTGGAGACATATTTCAGGAGATCGGCCAAAGACTTGTAGGCGTCATCGACCCGGACCATCGTCGAGGTCACGGCCTCCTTAGGAGTGAAATCCTTGTTGACCAGCAGGACACTTGCCCTGCATGTGTAAACGTATTTCTCGTACTTAGGGTTGGCGAAAAAACACAGCTGCCCCGGTTTGCCATGCTCGATCTTGGCGAACGATGTGACCGTTGCCTGGGGATCGCCTTCCACGGTTCCCCTGAGCACCTGAGCCAATTGCTTTGCGGTAAATTCCATCTTCTTTATGGCGATTAAATCTACAATTTCCAATTACGGAATACAAAGAAAGCAATTTATTTTCATATTCACTAAAATATTCTTATCTTTGCATCGTTGTGAGAGATAGGGGACGAAAGCGTCTCCTATCTTTCGCTTTGTAAAACCAGACTTTATGCGGAAAGAACAGATCATAAGCAGCATTGAGGAAGCCGTGCGCGCCCGCGGATGCTTCATAGTCGATGTCTCGGTCAGCAATGACAACGACATAGTGCTCACCATCGAGAAAGAGGTCGGCGACATGGACCTTGAGGATTGCGTTAGCGTCAATGACGCTTTCCTGGCCGCTTTCGACAAGGACGCGGAGGACTATTCCCTGACCGTCACATCCGCCGGACTCGACCAGCCGTTCAAGGTTCTCAAGCAATATGAAAAGGCGGTTGGCTCCGCTGTGGAGGCAAGGCTTAAAGGCGGGAAGAAGATCATCGGGGTGCTCACCGGAGTGGACGAGGCAGGAATATGCCTGAGATATTCACAGAAAGAAACGGTGGAAGGCAAGAAGAAAAAGGAACTCGTGGAGCACGAGGACCGCATCGGGTTCGCGGAGATCAACTCCGTTGTGCCGCACATAGTGTTCAAGAAATAAGAATATCAAGAATATAAATATGGAAAAGAAAGAAGAAATCACTCTTATTGACGCCTTCAAGGACTTCAAGGAAGAGAAGAACATCGACAGACCGGTGATGATGGGTGTGCTCAAGGACGTGTTCCTCACCCAGATCGCCAAGACCTATGGCTCGGCCGACAATTTCGATGTCATCATCAACGTTGACAAGGGAGACTGCGAGATCTACCAGAACTTCGATGTGGTCGAGGAGGTGGAGAATCCTAACACACAGATCACTCTTGATCAGATCAAGGCCGAGACCGGTGATGACGACTACGAGATCGGGGATGTCTATACCAAGAAACTCTCCCTCGCGTCTTTCGGTAGAAGAGGAATCCTGAACATCAGGCAGAACCTTCAGGGCCGCATCATGGACATCGACAAGGCGAATGTATTCAAGGCATATTCCGACAAGATCGGCGAGATATTCACGGGTGAGATCTACCAGACTTGGTCGAAGGAGGTCATCATCCTTGACGATGACAACAATGAGCTTCATCTGCCTAAGGCCGAGCAGATTCCAGGAGAGAGATTCAAGAAGGGAGACACCCTCCGCGCCATCATCAAGAGCGTGGAGATGAAGAACAACACCACCCCTTACATCACTCTTTCCAGAACATCCAACGAGTTCCTTGAGAAACTCTTCGAGCATGAGGTTCCGGAGATATTCGATGGCCTCATCACCATCAAGAAGGTTGTCCGTGTACCTGGCGAGCGCGCCAAGGTGGCTGTCGAGTCCTACGACGAGAGGATCGACCCGATCGGAGCGTGCATCGGCGTGAAGGGATCAAGAATCATCGGAATCGTGCGCGAGCTCCGCAACGAGAATATCGACGTGCTCCAGTGGACTAACAACACGCAGCTTCTCATCCAAAGAGCCCTCAATCCTGCAAGAGTGTCATCAATCGACCTCGGCAACTCGGAAGAGGACAAGATCAAGGTTTACATGCAGCCTGACGAGGTCAAGAAAGGTATCGGTCGCGGAGGATGCAACATCAAACTGGCCGGAATGCTTGTCGGCAGGGAAATCGAGGTTTGGAGAGAGCTTCCTAAGGACGAGGCTCAGGAAGAGGAGGACGTTCTCCTCAGCGAATTCAGCAACGAGATAGACCAGTGGGTGATCGACAGACTGGAGGCCATCGGATGCGACACGGCCAAGAGCGTGCTCGCGTTCACACCTGAGGACATCGCCAAGAGGGCCGACCTTGAGGATGAGACCGTGGCCGAAGTGTTCAGGATCCTGAGGGCCGAATTTGAAGAATAGTCCAGGCCGAATAGCGGACAATATTAATTTAAAGGGGTTGAATATGGCAGAAATCAGACTAAATAAAATCATCAAGACTTACAACATCGGGCTTCAGAAACTTGTGGACTTTTTGGCCAGCAAGGGAGTTGAGGTCGAAGCCAATCCTAACGTGAAGATCTCGGAGGATCTTCTTCCGGCGATTGACAAGCAATTCGAGAAGGACAAGGCCAACAAGCAGGCTGCGGAAAAGATTGACATCAAACTCAACGAGATTCTGGAAAAGACATCCAGAAAGCAGCAGGAAAGCGCCAAAGAGGAAGAGGATGAACCGGTAAGGGAAACTGTCATCAAGACAACCATCTTCACTCCTGTCGAGCCTAAACCGGAACCTCAAGCCGCTGTTCATGAAGAGACGGAACCTAAGCGCGAAGAGGAAGTGGAGCCGATGGCTGAGCCAGAGCCACAGCCGGAACCACAACCTGAGCCACAGCCTGAGACCCAGGCGCCGGTCGAGGAGCAGGTAAAGGAACCGGAAACGAAACCCGAGGCAGAGCATGTCAAGGAGAGTCCGGTGATCGAGGAGCCTAAGCAGGAAGTCGTGGCCGAATCCAAGCCGGAGAAAAAGGTGGATAAACCCGTCAAGAACGTTACCCCTGAGCCGACAACCCCTGCTCCAGGGAAGGATGTCCGTGGCGGCGAGAGACCGCTGAGCAAGCACGAGAGGAAACTTGCGGCCAGACAGAGGGAGGAACAGGCGAAAGCCAGACACCAGCAGCAGGCACAACCTCAGGCTCAGGCACAACCTCAGGCTCAGGCACAACCTCAACAGCCTCAGGCCAAGGAGGAAAAGCCAGCGGAGCAAAGTTCCACCCCTGGGCTCAAAGTCTTGGGGAAGATTGACTTGTCCCAGTTCGAGCCTAAGAAGGGTAATAAGAAGAGAGAGAGAATAGCCAAGGGAAGCCAGAAGGTTGACGTGGCGAAGGAAGGCAAGCAGGCTGACAACAGTTCCCGCAAGGATAAGAACAAGAATGCCAAGCAGGCTCAGGAGCAGGGCAAGGGCGGCAAGAAGCGCAACCGTGGGACGGACCGCTTCAAGCCGGCCATGACCGAGGAGGAGCAGGAGGCGATGCAGAAGGAGATCCAGAAGCAGGTCAAGGAGACCTACGCCAGGATGAACGACAACAAGAAGAACAACTTCGGAGCCAAGTACAGAAAGGAGAAGAGGGAGCAGGCCGCGGCCAAGTCCCAGGAGGAGATGGCACAGGAGATAGCCGAGAAGAAGGTCCTCAAGGTCACCGAGTTCGTGACCGTGAACGACCTCGCCACCCTTATGAACAACACTCCAGTCAACGAGGTCATCAAGGCTTGCATGGATCTGGGTCTTATGGTTTCCATCAACCAAAGGCTTGACGCAGAGGCGCTTGTGCTTGTCGCCGAGCAGTTCGGCTACAAGGTAGAGTTTGTGACCGCCGACCTCACCGAAGAGATCGAGGGAAGCAGCGAACAGGCTGACCGCGAGGAAGACCTTGTTCCGAGACCACCGATCATCACTGTGATGGGACACGTTGACCATGGTAAGACATCGTTGCTCGACTATATTCGTAAGTCAAACGTCATCGCCGGAGAGGCGGGAGGTATCACCCAGCACATCGGTGCCTACAACGTGAAGCTTCCAGACGGCAGGAGGATCACCTTCCTTGACACCCCTGGACACGAGGCGTTCACCGCTATGCGTGCCCGTGGAGCCCAGCTCACCGACCTTGCGATCATCATCATCGCGGCCGATGACGCTGTGATGCCTCAGACAGTCGAGGCCATCAACCACGCCCAGGCGGCCGGTGTACCGATGGTGTTCGCCATCAACAAGATAGACAAGCCAGGCGCCCAGCCGGAAAGGATCTACCAGCAACTGGCACAAATGAATATCCTCACTGAGGCATGGGGTGGGAAATACCAGTGTCAGGAAATCTCCGCGAAGAAGGGACTCAACGTCGACAAGCTTCTTGAGAAGGTTCTCCTTGAGACCGACCTTCTTGACCTCAAGGCCAACCCGAACAAGAACGGCGTCGGAGCGGTCATCGAGTCATCCCTTGACAAGGGACGTGGATATCTCGCCACGGTACTCGTGCAGGACGGAACACTCAAGACCGGAGACATGGTGCTGAGCGGCAGTTACTACGGCCGTGTGAAGGCCATGTTCAACGAACGTGGACAGAAAGTGAAAGAGGCCGGTCCTTCGACCCCTGTTTCAATCCTCGGTCTGAACGGAGCGCCGAGCGCCGGTGACAAGTTCAATGTGATGAGCGACGAGAAGGAGGCCAAGGCAATCGCCAACAAGCGTGAGCAGCTCCTGCGAATCCAGGGCATCAAGACTCAGAAGCACATGACCCTTGAGGAGATCGGACGACGGATCGCCATCGGCAACTTCAAGGAACTCAACGTCATCGTGAAGGGTGACGTGGACGGATCGGTGGAGGCTCTCTCAGATTCCCTCATCAAGCTCTCAACCGAGCAGGTTCGTGTCAATGTGATCCACAAGGCAGTGGGAGCGATCTCCGAGTCCGATGTGATCCTGGCCGAGGCTTCGGATGCGGTCATCATCGGATTCCAGGTACGTCCTTCCACGGACGCAAGGAAACTGGCCGACGAGCAGGGAATCGAAATCCGTCTCTACTCCGTCATCTACGACGCCATCAACGATGTGAAGGACGGTATCGAAGGTATGCTTGAGCCTATCAAGAAGGAGGAGATCACCGGAACGGCGGAGGTCAAGCAGACCTTCAAGATCTCGAAGGTCGGAACGATCGCCGGCTGTCTTGTCAGAGACGGTAAGATCGCTAAGACGGCGCAGTGCAGGCTTATCCGTGACGGTATCGTGGTTTACACCGGCGAGCTCGCCTCGCTCAAGAGGGGCAAGGACGACGTGAAGGAGGTTTCCGCCGGAATGGAGTGTGGTATCGGCATCGACAAGTTCAACGACCTGAAGGTCGGGGACAATATCGAGGCGTTCGTGATCACAGAAATCAAGCAGACGCTTGATTAAAAAGACGATAAAGTTTTACAGTGCGGACAGCCTCGGCGACATCATGGACGCGGAGGATGTCCGCACCGTTTTGTAGGGCGATGAAGTCGGCGACCTGTGTGGCAGGCAATGCGTCAGCCGGAGTGATGCCCAGAGGCCTGAAGAGGAAGCTCTTGCGAGAAAGGCCCACGAGAATTCTCTTGTCAAACTCCTGAAACACAGCCATTTCACGCAGCAGTTGCCAGTTCTGTTCCACCGTCTTGGCGAAGCCGAAACCGAGATCAAGAATCCAATCCTTCACCCCGTGCCGATCCGCCTCGGCGGCTATCCCTTCAAAGAACTCACGGACAGCCTCGGTGACATTGTCATAGTCGGTGAGACTCTGCATATTCTTTGGAGTGCCACGGGTGTGCATGGCGATGTACGGCAACTGAAGCTGGCCAAGCAGCCTCCACATGTCCTCACACCCACCGCTGACATCGTTCACTACGAAAGGGCCGACGATGTCGAACGCGCGGCTCACGACGGAAGGCCTGAAAGTGTCAATCGAAATCCTGACCTCAGGATGCTCAGATGCAAGAATATGCAAGGCCGGCTCAAGCCGCTTCCACTCCTCTTCCTCACTGATGGAGTCTGAGCCTGGGCGTGTCGAGCACGCTCCCAAATCAAGGATGTCAGCTCCCGACTCAAGCATATTCACAATCCTGCCCCGGAAAAGTTCCTCATCGAAGGTCCCGTCCGCCCGGAGGTTGCGGCTGCCTGCGAAAAAAGAGTCGTCGGTGAGGTTAACTATGCCCATCACCTGAATATTTCTGTCAGCCTTGTTTCCCATAATGACATTAATTTTGAACAAAAATAGACAAAAATTGAATATCTTTGCGATTCGGAATAAGTTTTGAGCATTGCTCAAGACCTCCATCAGAAAAATCAATCGTTATGCTGGTCGTTCTGGAAGGTTTGGACGGAGCTGGGAAATCCACGCAAGTCAAGAAGTTGAAGGCGTATCTCGAAAAGATATGCCCGGAATTGGAATACATTCACTTTCCAAGATACGACGCGCCGGTCTATGGCGATCTGATCAGCCGGTTTCTGCGCGGGGATTTCGGAAGCAACGAAGCCGTTCACCCTCAACTGGTCGCCCTGCTGTTCGCCGAGGACAGGCACGGAGCCGCCCCCCAGATGAAGAAGACGCTGGCGGTAGGCGGCTCGGTGCTGCTGGACAGGTACGTATATTCAAACATCGCCTACCAATGCGCCAAGCTCCACGATCCGACAGAAAAAGAAAACCTGCGCAAGTGGATAATGGACACTGAATATGGCGACTTCGGCCTCCCGAAGCCAGACTTGAATATATTCTTGGATGTTCCCATCACATTCGTCGAAAGCAGGTTGGACTCGGCGCGGACGGGAAAGGACAGGGAATATCTCCACGGCTCCCAGGATATTCACGAATCAGACATAGAGTTCCAGAAGCAGGTGCGGGCGATCTACAGGCAGCAGGTAGCGCTGGATCCGGATTTCATCAGAATAGACTGCTCGGACGAGTTCGGGGAGATGCTGCCGCCGGACGGGATATTCGCAAAGGTGAAGAAAGTTATTGACGAACATATCGAAGCAAAATGAACAACGTTTTCCTCTTCAGGCTGAGAAGGCTGTGCGCTTTTTTGATTGGTGTGGTGTTCCTGCTCGCGGGGATATTCAAACTGCTTGATCCGGTAGGAGCGGGTCTTGTGATGGAAGGGTATTTCAGATTCTTCCATGTAACGTTCCTGCTGCCAACCGCAAAGGCGACCGCCGTTGTTCTCGCGCTTGCGGAAGCCATCCTCGGTGCGGCGATGATCAGTGGCGTGTGGAGGAAACAGGTCGCCATCATAACCACCGCGATGATTGTCTTCTTCACGGTGCTCACGTTGTTTTTGGCCATATTCAATCCGGTAAGCCTGACTGACTGCGGCTGCTTCGGAGAGGTGATCCATCTGACAAACTTCCAGACATTCCTTAAGAATCTGGTTCTGTTGGCTTTGGCGATGACAGCGTTCCTGCCGTTCAAGAATTTCGGCAAGAACAGGAAACGGAAATATGTCTCGTTCGGCATCGTGTCAGCCTCAATAATTCTCTTCACGGTCTATTCATTGACATCAATCCCACTGGTGGACTACACCGAGTTCACTCCTGGAAGCGAGTTGCTGGCTTCCATCGGAGATGACGATGAAGAGGACGTCTCCGGAAACTACAAATCCACTATCATCTACGAGAAGAACGGACAGGAGGGAGCCTTTGACCTCGACCGCCTTCCGGATTCGACCTGGACATACGTCCGCACGGAGACCATCCTGATCAACGGGGCGGACATCGAAGACAACAAGCCGGCGCTTTCGTTCACCGACTCATCGGGCAATTATCAAGACGAAAGAGCCACCTACGGCAACGTGCTCGCGGTTTCGGTCTATGACCCGGCCAAGGCCAACGGAACTTTCTGGACAAGGATAGCAGACGCTCTTGACGGGGCGAAGGCAGCCGGATTCACTCCCCTGCTGCTGGTTTCCTCGACAAAGGAGCAGTTCGACAAGTTGCCTGTGATTGTGCCGGATGCACACTCACGACTGGTTGGCTCGACATATTTCGCCGACAAGAAAACGCTTGTCACCCTCAACCGCTCCAACGGCGGCGCGACCTGGTTTAACGACGGCCAGCTGATCCGGAAATATTCACACGGCCGCATCCCGTCTGATGAGACTCTGCTTGAGATGACCGGTGACGATCCGACCGAAGAGATGCTGCGCTCCAGCACCAAAAGCCGCCTCCGTTTCCAGGGCTTTGCGCTCTACGTCTTCGCGCTTCTGCTGATACTCTAAAAGCATTGTTACCGGTCACTTCGACAGGCTCGGTGACCGATTGATTTATCAGAAGCCGGTGTAGTTCCACGGGGTGATGGCGCGAAGCTCTTCCTTTACGGAGTCGGCAACGTCGAGGGTGCTGATGAAGTCCTCGATGGTCTTCTCGTCGATGGCAGCGCCGGTGCGGGTGAGATTCTTGAGGGTCTCGTACGGATTCGGGTAGTTCTCCCTGCGAAGGATGGTCTGGATGGCCTCGGCGACCACCGCCCAGTTATGATGCAGCTCAGCGTCGATGGCCGGACGGTTCAGGATAAGCTTGCCGAGTCCTTTCTTCAATGACGCGAGGGCGATCATGCCGTGGGCCACAGGGACTCCGATGTTACGCTGAACGGTGGAGTCGGTCAGATCCCTTTGCAGTCTGGAGATCGGGAGCTTCATCGAAAGGAAAGTCAGCACGGCGTTGGCCATTCCAAGGTTACCTTCGGCGTTCTCGAAATCTATCGGATTGACCTTGTGAGGCATAGCCGAAGACCCAACCTCGTTCTTGGCGACCTGCTGGTGGAAATATTCCATCGAGATGTAGGTCCAGATGTCCCTGCACAGATCGATGAGAATAGTGTTGATGCGACGCAGGCAGTCGAAGATCGCTGCGAGATTGTCGTAGTGGTCTATCTGGGTTGTCGGGAAGGACCTCTTGAGACCAAGAGAGGCCACGAACCTGTCGGCGAACGCCGGCCAGTCGATGTCCGGGAAGGCGACCTTGTGGGCGTTCATATTGCCGGTCGCGCCGCCGAATTTGGCGGGCCAGGTCAGTTGGCCGAACTGGCGTAACTGCTCCTCAAGCCTTGAGACGAAAACCTGAAACTCTTTCCCGAGTCTTGTCGGGGTGGCCGGCTGGCCGTGTGTCCTGGCCAGCATCGGGACATCCTTCCACGCCTCGACATCGGCAGAAAGGATGGAAATCACCTCTTTCAGCGCAGGAATATATTCATTCTCAAGAGCTTCCTTAAGCATCAGTGGCTGTGAGGTGTTGTTGATGTCCTGGGAGGTCAGGCCGAAGTGGACGAACTCCTGCCAGCGGGATATTCCAAGAGCCTTGAATTTCTCTTTTATGAAATATTCAACGGCCTTGACATCGTGGTTGGTGATTTTCTCGATGTCCTTCACCTTCTGCGCGTCCTCCGGAGTCATCGATTGGTAGAGCTGGCGCAGGCGGGTGAACAATTCGTCGCGGCTCATCCCGGTACCTTCTCCGAAGTCGGCGAGCTGCGGCAAAGGAATCTCACAAAGGGTGATGAAATATTCCACTTCCACGCGTACGCGGTTGCGGATCAGGGCGAACTCGCTGAAATACTGTCTCAATGACGCGGTTTTGGCAGCATAGCGACCGTCAATCGGAGACACTGCCAGAAGAGAATGAAAGTCCATATTCAAGTAAAATTATTTTTCTATGATGTAAACGTCATCGCCAGGCTCGGCGAATCCGAAGTTCTCGCGGGCGAACCGTTCCAAGGAATCCTTGCTGTGGGTCAGGCCGTGAATCTGACGGTCCATATCCTTGATCTCGGCGCTGTACCTCTCGATCAGCTTTTCCTGATTGTGGATCTCGAGGCCGGCCCTGATCCAGCGGACGATGTTGTTTTGTCTGACAAATCCCACCATGACGAGGAAAATGGCGGTGACGCAAATGGCATAACGAACAAAAGAGCGCCTTTCAGCGTTCTTCCCATCCAAATCACGATTCCAGATGTCCCTGAACTTTCCCACTGCTTTAGAACAATATTTGTACAAAAATAGTTATTTTTGTAGAATTAAGGAAAATGAAAAGAATGGATTTCTCGAATTTTTCCAACGATAGTTTGAAATCATTAATATTCAAAAAGATATGAAACCTACACTTCTTGTACTTGCAGCCGGGATGGGCAGCCGTTACGGCGGACTAAAACAGATGGACGGCCTCGGCCCTAACGGCGAGACAATCATCGACTATTCAATCTACGACGCGGTCAACGCCGGCTTCGGCAAGGTCGTGTACATCGTCAGGGAATATTTCCGCGAGCAGTTCGAGCAGACCGTGAAGGATAAGTACAGCGGCATCACCTGCCCGGACGGCACTCCTCTTGAGTTCGATTTCGTGATCCAGGAACTGGACAAGATCCCTTCTCAGTTCAAACTCAATCCGGAGAGGCAGAAGCCTTGGGGAACCGCCCACGCCGTGCTGATGGCAAAAGATGTAATCCACGAGCCGTTCGCCGTGATCAACGGTGACGACTACTACGGCAAGGAGTCCTTCAAGATCCTCGGCGACTGGCTCAGGGCACACGAAGGCACCACCGGAACGTGCAGCATCGTCGGCTTCGAGCTTGACAACACCCTTTCTGAATATGGCAAGGTCTCACGCGGCATCTGCTACTACGACCAGGACCTTCACCTCACCGGCATCGCCGAGCACCTGAACATCGGCAAAGAGGCTGACGGCAAGGTCTATGGCGACAACTCCGTCAACGGCGAAACCCACGTCGAACTCGACGGCAAGGCGCTTTGCTCAATGAATATGTGGGGCTTCACACCGGATTACTTCCAGCTCAGCGAGGAAGTGTTCACAAGCTTCCTTGAGCAGAACATCAATGAATTGAAGAAGGAATATTACATCCCTTACGCCGTTGACATCCTGATGAAGGAGCGCGGCTACAAGTGCGAGGTCCTCTCGACTGACTCTCACTGGTTCGGTGTGACCTACAAGGAGGACCGTCCGGGCGTAGTGGCCAAGTTCCAGGAACTCGTTGACAAGGGGGTTTATCCGACACCTCTCTGGAAGAAGTAATGTCTTTTCTCAGACCACGCAAGGTCGAGAAGAACTACGACCTTTTCTCCGGCTGCGCCTGGTACACTCCAGGCGTGGCCGGTGTTTTCGCTGTTCTGGGCTGGTTCCTGGCCGGGATGATACTCGGCAGCCTGATCAACATCGGACTGATGATATTCCTGCCGGGATTTCCGCTGTACTACAGCATGCTGATCGTCTATCCGGTGCAGTTCCTGCCCGTGCTGATGTACGTCAGGCTGAAGAGCATGCGGAACTCGACCTTTGACAGGGGCTACGCCCTGGACAGCAATCATTTCGGACATGGGGGCGGAGCCGTCACGGCTGCCCTTGTCGCTCTCGGCACGATCGCCCTGGCGCTGATGCTTGAGCCGCTGATGTCATGGCTGCCGGAGATGGACGAGACATTGGTCAAGACAATGGAGCAGCTTCTGGACGGGCCGCTTTGGGTCAGCCTGCTGAGCATGAGCGTGTTCGCTCCGATCCTTGAGGAGTGGCTGTGCAGAGGCGTCGTGCTTAGAGGCCTTCTGAACTACTCCCGCAAGGGTGAGCCGGGCGAGGACGGAAGCCGGAGAGGGATGAGCCCAGCGTTGGCGATAGCCATCTCGGCGATTTTCTTCGCAGTCATCCACGGCAATCTCTGGCAGGGATTCTCGGCGTTCATCATCGGAAGCTTCTTCGGCTACGTCTATTACAAGACCGGATCCCTGAAACTCACGATGCTGATGCACTGCGTCAACAACACCGCCTCGGTGCTGTCCTCGAAACTCCCAGCGTTCCAAAATCTTGGAGCCGACACCGGTCTTCTTGACATCATTCCGGTCAAGTACTACGTGATCATATTCATTGTCAGCGCCGCCGTACTGTTCCTTGCGCTCAGGCATCTGTCCGCCATCAGGACAGCCTCGCCGCAAGGCAACTGCGACATCATTCCAGGCGCCGACGACCGCACCGATGGAGAAACTCTATGACGATCCGGAGGCCGGAACCGTCACCATCCGGAAAAACGCGCGCTCCCGCAGGATGACTCTTCGTGTGAGCCCCCGCAGGTGCGTTACCGTTACCCTACCCTATTTCGTCCCGTACAAGACCGGCCTGGATTTCTTCCTTGCCAAGAAAGATTGGGTGCTGAAGGTTCAGCAGCGGCAGAGGGAACGAATCGGGAGCGAGCATATTCCCACTCCCGAGGAGATCGAGGCGCTGCGCAGGGAGGCGAAGGTGGTTCTGCCTAAGCGCCTTGCGGAACTCGCTGAAAGATATTCATTTGAATATAATTCCGTCCGCATCAAGCACAATTCCTCCAACTGGGGAAGCTGCTCGCGCAAAGGGAACATCAACCTTAACCTCAACCTCGTGCGCCTCCCGGACGAGCTGCGGGACTATGTCATCCTCCACGAGCTCTGCCATTTGAAGCGCCCCAACCACGGACCCCAGTTCCACGCCCTCCTCGAATCCCTCTGCCCCGACCATCTCGCCAAACAACGGGCCCTGCGCGGCTACCGGTTGTACTGAATTATCCTCCCCCAAGAGGGCTCTTCCAATCAGAATCTTTTTATTGGCAATAAAAAGATTTGGCAATATTTTTATACTGTGAATATAAATATTATATTTCCTCTAAAAAAACTGTTCCTTTCTTATTGGACGGGCGTAAAAATCGCAGATTATTATGTAAGTTTGCACAGTTGATTAGAATGAGTCATGGACAAGGAGATATCACTGCTGGAGAATCTTTGCGCCATACATCTATATAGACGTTATGAGGACGGCCTTTATTTTTGGAATAAGAATATAGAGGTCGATTTTTATATTCCGGACATAAACACGGGAGTGCAGGTCTGCTATTCCACGACAAAGGATCTGAATACCTTTGAGCGGGAGGTGTCTGCATTGGAGAGTCTAGACAGGACTCACCCTCTGGAAAAGATGATGGTCATCACATTTGACGAGGAAAGGGCCATCACTCTGCGCTCAGGTAAGACCATAGAGCTGATTCCTGTCTGGAAATGGCTTCTGACGAACAGCCCGACAATCTTAGGATAAGCCCAAGATGTGGGATGACTAAGGAATGGGGTGAATATTAAACTCACATCAAAATAAATTGTTATTATCAATAATATTTTAGATATTTGCAAATTAATTGACAATTAATACTCAACACTGGTAAAATATGAAAATAAAATGGATTTCGGCCATAATGTTGGCCTGTATGATGCAAGTATGCTTTATCGCTGATGCCGCGGCACTCAATCACTCAACTAACTCGGAAACACAAATCACGACAGTATCCACTACTGACACGGAAGTTGATTTGATGACGTCAATCAGAATTTTGGTTGCGGATAAACTAAACATCAGTTTCGATATAGTGCAGCCAGAATCTGTTTTCAGTTCTGATTTAGGTGCAGACTCTCTTGATATGTTCGAGATCTTCGATGAATGTGAAGATCTTTATGGCATTAAGTTAAATGTGACAGATCGCGAAGCTGTAATTACTGTATCGGACTTACATAATTTGGTACAACGAAAAATTCGTGAATAAAGCACTGCTTTTTTAATGAACAGAGCTGTCTTCTTGCTTGTTATGTTTGTTCTGGTCACAGTTCCTATCCATGCGGAGACGGTGGTCAGGGGACGCGTGTTTGATAACAAGGGGAAGAAGACTGTGGAGTTCGCGAATGTGGGGGTTTACAGGTCGGACAGTAAACTGGTCGGGGCCTGTGCGAGTGACGGTGACGGAAACTTTGAGATCAAGGTTCATAAAAATGGTGACTACCAAATAACGGTCTCGTTTCTCGGATGCGGAAGCTGGGTCAAGAAGATTCACTGTGCAGGAGGTGAGTTGGATCTTGGAAAGATACGTCTCAAGGAAGACAATGAGGAGTTGGATGCCGCAGGGATTTTCGCGAAGACACTGATAAAGAAGGAATCGGACAGGATCGTCTATGACGTGTCAGCGGATCCGGACGCGACAAGGATGAATATGTCGGCGTTCATGTCGAAGGTCCCCGGACTGAAGATGTCCGTCAGGAACGGAGATCTGGAATACGGCCACATTCCATTGGAAAAGATCCTCATTGATGACAAAGAGAACGACATGATAAGCAAATCCCGACAGTACCCGATGAGTTTCATCAAGGCGGACTACATGTCAAAAATCGAATTGATCCTCCCGAATTCTCCCGAGTACAACAACGCCGCGCCAATGTTGGTGATCACGCTGGACAAACCGCTTCCATTCGGAGCCGCAGCCCAACTGACGGGATATTCTTCATCACATAACAGCCATGACTTCACTCCGGACGCGGTCGTGAACACCCCCTTGATCGGAATCGGACTGAGCTATTCCTTCAACTATGAGAACAAGCCATCTCTGACAGATGAATATTCAAGGACTTCATACAGTGCCGATGGTTCCGCCCCAAGCTCGTTCGAAGGGAACAGCACATCGGATAGTGACTCCAAAGGACAGAACCTGAACATGAATCTGTTCAGGACTTTCATGAAAGATAAGCTGAGGTTTAACGCGAGCATCGGGACAAACAGGCAGGACAGTCATGAACGATTGGAAACCGAATCCTCCATCATGAGGCCGGGACAGAACGAAGAGACTACCGTAACCGCCTCTACGAAGGCAACAACCTCGCCTTTCAGGCTGAACGCCGGATTCCGTGCCAATTACGATTGGAGACGGGGCTGCGGTGTCACCGTGAAATACACTATGAGAAATTCCGAAAGTTCCTCCTATGAGAACCTCTTTCGTGAATCTTCGGGCGATCCGCTTTACAACCACTCCGCCAACTCCGACTTGCAGCATAACATCTCCGCAAACCTTAAGTTCAGGGACAAAAACAGAAAATGGGGAGCGAAGATTGAGACAGGATACATGTTCAGGGACTATAATGACAGGACCGAATATTGGAGCGGGAGCATAGGTGGCATGGACTATAATCAAGGAGTGGCATACACCGACGCAATGGTTCTCGGGAATCTTTTCAAGAGGAAAATGGGCTTCAGCATAGGTGTGAAAACTGAATATGTTGACAACAAAGGAGTGGACTTGGCTTCATCGAAGTCCCTTGACTACAACGAGTTCAATCTGATACCCATGGTCGGGATCTCTTGGATCTTCCTGAAGGACTACAAGCTCTCCTCATCTTACATATGCCGGAGCAGGCGACCGCGTCAGGAACAACTGGACCCATATTCAGACACCTCAGATCCTTATAACATCAAGACTGGTAATCCTGACCTCAAAGGTGAGGTCAGCCACTCGGTATCATGTGGATTACAGCGAAATTTCAAAGTCAAATGGCTCAACCAGCTAACTGTCAACGCCAGTTACGATGTTACTCCAAACGCCATTCAAAGGATATCCACCGTGAATGAGGACAATGTCAGGACAACCTCCTACGCAAACATAGGCAGGCATTCATCATCGAGCGTCTCACTGGCCGGCAAATTCCGGCCGACAGACAAGATCGATTTGAACGTGCAGGTAAGTCACAGACGTTCACGCTACGAGATATACGGTGAGAAAACCAACACCTTCAACTCATTCAGCATTTCGGAAAACGCATCCTTCGACCTTGGCTTCGCACAAGTAGGACAGAGCCTGCTGATGCTTCCTACCGGTGTCACAGCGCAATCAAAAGACCTGCGGGTTGAGCCGCTTATGGATCTTACCGTCTCCAAATACTGGGAAAAGGCTAATTTCGGGGGCACGATCGGAATTGAAGATGTGCTTCACGGACGTTCATATATGAAATCCACAATCTTCTCATCCAAATTCGTCCAGAAAACATGGACGCGGCGGCGTGGACGCATGATTTATATTTCACTCTACTGGAGGATCGGCAAGTTCCGGCAGACCGAGAGAGTGACACATTCATCGTACGATTTGAATTAAATTTGAATATTCGGAAAATATTTTGATTATCTGAAAATTATGCCTATCTTTGCACGCTTTTCCGCAGGGTGCGGGGAAGAAGACGTTATTAATCATCAACAAAATTTTTTGCGAAAATGGCAGAGTATTTACAAGCCGACAAGAAGCAAGAGATTTTCGCTAAGTACGGAAAGTCTAATACAGACACCGGCTCACCAGAGAGTCAAGTTGCTTTATTTTCCTACCGTATCAATCACCTCACAGAGCATGTGAAGAAGAACAAGAAGGATGTTGTCACCCGTCGTTCCCTTCTCCGTCTCGTAGGCAAGAGGCGTCAGCTTCTGGACTACCTCCAGAAGATCGACATCGAGAGATACAGAAAGATCGTCAAGGAGCTCGGTCTCCGTCGATAAATTCACGATAGGAACAGAAAAGGGATTGGCCGCGCTTCATGACGCAGCCGTCCCTTTTTTATTAAATGGAATCGAAGATATTCCACGATTTAGAAAGACGCTGAAGTTTTCAGATATATTTTGTTGAGGACACGCGGTAAAAACAGTAAAATGAACATCATCACAAAGAAGATCGAATTATCCGACGGTCGGGTGATCGAGATCGAAACCGGCAAAGTTGCCAAGCAGGCAGACGGTTCGGCGGTGGTCAAGATGGGAGGCACGATGCTCCTGGCCACTGTTACCTGCGCTAAAGAAGCAGCAGAAGACACAGACTTCCTTCCACTTCAGGTGGACTACAAGGAAAAATTCTATTCCGCGGGACGTTTCCCGGGCGGATTCATGAAGAGAGAGGGCAAGGCCTCCGACTACGAGATTTTGATTTCACGCCTCGTTGACAGGGCTCTAAGGCCTCTGTTCCCTGAGGATTTCCACCTTGCCGTGTTCGTCAACATCTGGCTGATCTCAGCCGAGAAGGACATCCAGCCTGACGCACTCGCAGGTCTCGCCGCTTCAGCCGCTCTGGCTGCCAGCGACATTCCGTTCCTCGGGCCTATCTCTGAGGTACGTGTGGCAAGGATCGACGGAGAGTTCAAGATCAACCCTAACTTCAGCGAGATGGAAAAGGCCGACCTTGAGCTTATGGTCGCCGCCACCGAGGAGAACATCATGATGGTCGAGGGTGAGATGAAGGAGGTTTCCGAGGATGTTATGCTTGAGTCCATCAAGTTCGCCCACGAGGAGATCAAGAAGCACTGCCGCATCCAGAAGGAACTGAACAAGGAACTTGGCAAGGATGTCAAGAGGGACTACCCTCATGACGAGGATGACGAGGATCTCAGGAAGAAGATCCACGACTTCGCCTACGACAAGTGCTACGCTCTCGCCAAGTCCGCGAGGCCTAAGCACGAGAGAGAGGACGGTTTCGAGGCCATCAAGAAGGAGTGCGTCGAGTCTCTTGGTCTGACCGAAGAGGAGCAGGATGCCAAGAAGATGATGATCAACAGATATTTCGGTCACGAACAGAGAGAGGCTCTGAGGAATCTTGTCCTCGACGAGGGCCTTCGTGTGGACGGTCGTCAGACCACACAGGTACGTCCTATCTGGTGCGAGGTTGACTGTCTGCCTTGCGCTCACGGCTCGGCTATATTCACCCGTGGTGAGACACAGGCCCTTGCCTCCGTCACCCTCGGAACAAAGATGGACATGAAGGAGATGGACGAGGTTCTCGTACAGGAGACCCAGCAGTTTGTCCTCCACTATAACTTCCCTCCGTTCGCCACCGGAGAGGCCAAGGCCCAGAGAGGTGTTGGCCGTCGTGAGGTAGGTCACGGAAACCTGGCATTCAGAGCTCTCAAGGCCGTTATGCCTAAGGCTCCGGAGTTCCCTTACGCTGTACGCGTTGTCTCTGATATTCTTGAGTCAAACGGATCTTCATCACAGGCTTCGATCTGCGGTGGCTGTCTCGCTCTTATGGACGCCGGTGTTCAGATCAGCAAGCCGGTTGCCGGTGTGGCTATGGGACTTATCACCGACGAGAAGAACCCTAATGGCCGCTACGCCATCCTTACCGACATTCTCGGCGACGAGGATCACCTCGGTGATATGGACTTCAAGGTAGCCGGCACGAAGGACGGTATTACCGCCACCCAGATGGACATCAAGGTTGACGGTCTTTCCTATGAGGTTCTCGCGAAGGCTCTCCAGCAGGCTCACGAAGGCAGAATGCACATCATGGGTGAGATGATGAAGTGCATCGACAAACCTCGCGAGGACTACAAGCCGTTCGTTCCGAGAATCAAGTCCTTCGAGATCGATAAGGACTTCATCGGAGCTGTCATCGGAAAGGGTGGCGAGACCATCCAGAAGATCCAGGCCGAGACCGGCGCTGTCATCTCCATCGATGAGATCGACGGCAAGGGTGTTGTGGACATCGCCACGAACGATGCTGCCGCCATGCAGAAGGCTTACGACTGGATCCAGAGCATCTGCGCTGTTCCGGAGGTCGGCCAGACCTACCACGGAAAGGTTGTCTCAATCCTTGAGTTCGGCGCGTTCGTCGAGATCCTCCCTGGCAAGGAAGGCCTTCTCCACGTGTCAGAGATCGCTTGGAACAAGACAGAGAATGTAGAGGATGTCCTTACAGTTGGTCAGGAAGTTGACGTGAAACTCCTTGAGATCGATGCCAAGACAGGCAAGATGAGACTCTCTATGCGCGCCCTCACTCCGAAGCCGGAAGGCTATGTTGAGCAGGAGCGTCGTCCACGCGGAGGCAACGACCGTGGCGGAGACCGCAGGAACGGCTTTGACCGCAGGAATGGCGGAGACGACCGTCGCAACGGTGACCGCAGGAACGGAGGCTTCGACCGCAGAAACGGCGATGACCGCCGCGGCTACGACCGTGGTGGAGACCGCAGAAACGGCGACGACCGCAGGAACGGCGGCCACAGGAACTTCGGTCCGAAGAACGACTTCAACGCCAACACCGAAGACCACTCCGACAACCTCGACAAGAACACTGAGGAGTTCTTTTAATGAATATGCTCCCTCAAGTGATTGAGGTGGCAACCGAATATGAAAAGAGGGTGACTTTCTGGTCATCCTCTTCTTTTTTACAGCTGAAAACGTACAGCAGAAGGCCTCTGTGTGTACCAAATGAACCAAGACACGCCATCGGTACAGGAAACGCGCTTCTAGTGTACAAATTAATGATTCAACTTTCGCAAGTAGGCAATTACCTGCTGTAAAGTACATTATCTCACGTTCAAAGGTGATTGCCCACCCTCATCAATTCACGTTACCCCCTCCCTAAATCCCTCCCCTCGGGGGAGGGGATGCGCTTCGCGCACATTGAATAAGAAAATTCCAGGCCGGGCAGCCTTCACAGGTTGCCCGGCCTGGTGTACATTATCAATATTAAACTTATGGGTTTCAGTCGATTACGGCGAAGGTCATGAGGGAGGAGACGGAGAGGGCGACAAGGATTATCAGCCAGATGACGAACAGGATGAGGCCTGGGTGCCATTTCGGGGATTTGAGGCCGAAAATCAGCATCACGCCGCCGTAGAGCATGATGAAGAGTGGAATCGCGACCACAAGGATGGCTGAGACCATCACTAGAGGGACGGAAATGAAGGACAGGACCTCAGGGGCCTCAATGGCGATGTGCTCTATGAATTTGTTGTAGAAGAAACTGTTGCCGAGGATCTCTCCGCCCCACCAGAATGAGCACAGGAACGCTATGCCGGCGACTCCGGCGAGGAGGAGGAGCACTCCGAATATGACGGAGAATATCCTGCTGATGTTTTTCCAGGTCTCCGTGTCCTTAGCCTTTGGCTCCTCACGGGGAGTGTTGCGGATTCTGGCGCTGATGTCATCCACGGTGCCTCTTTCACCATGGAGTTCATCGCGCTGGCGGACTGTCTTCACGGCCGGCATGCAGATCCAGAGGACGATGTACACAAGTGGAACGGAGATGTGAATCCAAGGCTCAAGCAGCCAGAAATGGAAGTTTATACCACCCAGTAGAGTCAGGACAACGAATAATATTCTGAATATTGCCGGATCCACATTGAAGTAGGTGGCGAGGCCGCTGCAGACTCCGGCCAGTTTTCCGTTGGCGGGGTCGCGGTAGAGTCTGCGGCGGGGTCTGGCAGAGGTCTTGTTCGTGCTCTTTGATGTACGGTCGGACGCTTCGGCAGGCTCAGCGTCCGGTGCGTCCGAAGTTTCCTCCTCGATGGTCTCCGGGCGGCCAAGGACTGAGATCACGTCATTTACCATAGCGAGGGTGACGACACCGCCCTTGCCGCTTTTCTCCAGAAGGAGCTCAGCCATGCGTTCCTCAATCCCTTCCATGACCTCCGCTCCGCTCTCTTTCCTGGAATAGAACGCTTCGAGCTGGTCAAGATATTCCTTGGCGGCGCGACTGGCGCTGTCCTCCAAAGAGAACACATAGCCGCCTATGCTGATATATTCAACTTGTTTCATTGTCTTTCAATACATTAGGAAGCAGACGCTTCATATTCATTGTTTTATTGTCTCGATGGTTTCCACGATCTCCTGCCAGGCCTGGTCCATCTCCCGGAGCTGCTGACGGCCTTTCTCGGTGATGCAGTAATATTTCCGAGGAGGCCCCTGCGTGGATTCTTCCCATCGGTAGGAAAGCAGGCCCTGGTTCTTCTGACGGATCAGAAGCGGGTAAAGCGTTCCCTCGACCACGATCATATTCGCTGATTTCAAATCATCCAGAATCGAGGAAGCGTAGGCCTCCTTGCGCGCCAGAATGCTGAGTATGCAATATTCAAGGACTCCCTTGCGCATCTGGGAGCGTACATTGTCGGCGCTATTTTCCATAACCGCTCCTCCCTTGGCTGAATCTCGCCATATTCTCGGCCGTCGGCTCAAGGCCACGCATCATACATTTGTCCGCCGGGGTCTTGGCGACAGGAACCACTATCCACAGGACAATGTAAACCAGGAAACCGGTTCCCCAAAGCAACAATGTCAGAAGGGACACGATCCTGACAATCGTAAGGTCCACATTGAGAAACGCTGCCAGTCCGGCGCACACTCCCCCGATGGTCTTGTTGTCCAAGTCACGGAAAAGCCTCCGGCGGGATGTTCCCTGGGCACCGTTATAGGTGAAATCCACGCCTAATCCGGACCTTGGATATTCATCTTCCTTCCCGGCACTTTGATTCTGTTCCCGGGCATTCGTTCCTGATTCCGACTCCTTAGGTTCCTTGGAGCCGTCCGGCATTCCGAGCTGCTCGACCACCTTCGTGACAAGAGCCAGATTGACAACCCTGTAGGAAGCCCCGCCGGTCCCTTGATCGAACAGTTCCGCGATCCGGTTCTCCAGATCGGCCATCACTTCCTCTTTCGCGGACTGGGTGTCACGGTCAAGGCGAGCCTTGAAGTGGTCAAAATAAGTAAGAAGCCTTGCGTAGGCATCCTCATCCAGAGAAAAACTCCGGCCTCCAACACTGACATTCACAACTTTTTTCATCTTAACTATTTAATTTTCATTATCTTGTTCTGCGGCTTAAACTTCATCGTCCGCCCCAGACCTTGTTTTGCAACCATTTTTACAATGCAAAGATATAAATAATTTCAAATACCTTGCAAGACAAAGTACTAAAAATTTTCTATAGACTGTTCAAACAAACCTAAGTGATATTGAAAAAACAAGTTGCATTTCTAAGGATTACTAAAATGAATATGCGAGCATAGTCTATTCTTTTGGCTGCTGCCTTGATATATATCATTCCATATTACGCCAGTAACGCTCAGGTGTGCGAATATGCTCGCACCTGGAAGCGCAACTCGCTTGTCATCAAGTGGATGATGTTTTAGGTGTGCGCGTATTTTCACACCTGGAAGTCATAAAGTGGAACAAGACGGTGGAACTATTCCGAACCAATGGAAATTGATGTATCTTAGCGGAAATATTCAGAACTGATGAGAAAAAGATCAATATTTTTGGCTGTGGCCTTGATAGCCGCGGCGTGCGGATCTCCGGAGAAAATGAGGATGGAGGATCCTGTGGACTATGTGAACCCGCTGATGGGCACGGCGTCCACTTACGAACTTTCGACAGGCAACACCTACCCGGCGATCGCCTTGCCGTGGGGAATGAACTTCTGGACACCTCAGACAGGTGCCAACGGGGACGGATGGACATACACATATTCAGCGACCAAGATCAGAGGTTTGAAGCAGACTCACCAGCCGAGTCCGTGGATCAACGACTACGGCTCATTCTCAATCATGCCTGTGACCACAGGTCCGGTTTATGACGAGGAGGGGCGGCAGAGCTGGTTCTCGCACAAGGCGGAGACCGTGAAGCCTTACTACTATCAGGTCTATCTCGCTGAACACGATGTGGTTGCCGAACTCGCCCCTACCGAAAGGGCGGCGGCGTTCAGACTCACCTACCCTGAAAAGGAGATGTCCTACCTCGTGATCGATGCCTACAGCGGCGGCAATGCCGAAGTCATAGGTGACAGGAATATGATCGTAGGCTACTCGACCGCAAACCACGGCGGCGTGACCGAGAATTTCCGAAACTGGTTCGTGGTGGTTTCCGACACTCCATTCGAGACACAAACCGTTGACGGACACATCGCTATGGTCGGATTCAAGACGGTGAAAGGTCAGAAGGTCAACCTCAAGGTCGCGTCCTCATTCATCAGCCAGGAGCAGGCGGAACTGAACCTCAACGAACTGTCCGGCAGGTCATTCGATGAGATCGCCGAGGCCGGGCGAGCAAGATGGAACGAGGTTCTGGGCCGCATCGCAGTGGAGGATGACAATCTCGACAATCTGCGCACATTCTATTCCTGCCTTTACAGGTCGGTCCTGTTCCCACGTGATCTGTCCGAGATCAACGCGGACGGCGAAAGGGTACATTACAGCCCTTACGACGGAGCCGTCCACAAGGGCTATCTGTTCGGTGACACCGGTTTCTGGGACACATTCAGATGCCTGTTCCCGCTGCTGAACCTTGTCTATCCTGACGAGAATGTGAAGATGCAGGAAGGGCTGGTCAACACTTGGAAGGAAAGCGGATTCCTACCGGAGTGGTCAAGTCCAGGGCACAGGGGATGCATGGTCGGAAACAACTCAGCGTCAATCGTGACCGATGCATGGCTCAAGGGTCTGCGCGGCTACGATGCGGAAGAACTCTGGAAGGCCGTCACCCACGGTGCACATGCCGTTAACCCTGAGGTGGATGCCACAGGCCGACTCGGTTGGGAATATTACGACAGCCTCGGCTATGTCCCTTGTAATGTAGGCATCAACGAGAATGCCGCCAGGACTCTTGAATATTCCTACGATGATTGGTGCATCTACCAGTTCGGCAAGGCTCTAGGCCGCAGCGAGGAAGAGCTTGCGCCTTACGCCAAGGCCGCATTCAATTACAGGAATCTCTACGATCCGGAGTACAGGCTGATGGTCGGAAAGAACCTCGACGGCTCGTTCGAGAGGCCGTTCAGCCCTCTGAAATGGGGCGGTAACTTCACGGAAGGCAACAGTCTGCACTACACCTGGTCAGTCTTCCACGACCCTCAGGGCCTGATTGACCTTATAGGCGGAGACGAAGTGTTCGCAAATATGCTCGACAGCATATTCACAATCCCTCCGGTCTTCGATGACAGCTACTACGGCTTCCCTATCCACGAAATCAGGGAGATGCAGGTGATGAATATGGGAAATTACGCCCACGGCAACCAGCCGATCCAGCATATGCTCTACCTTTACGATTGGTGCGGCCAGCCTTGGAAGGCGCAGCAGCGGATCCGCGAGGTGATGGACAAGTTCTACAACTCCAACTTCGACGGCTATTGCGGCGACGAGGACAACGGCCAGACATCCGCCTGGTACGTATTCTCCGCCCTCGGATTCTATCCGGTCTGCCCTGGGTCCAATGAATATGCGATCGGAACTCCTCTGTTCAAGAAGGTTACCATAAGCCTTCCTGACGGGAAAAAAGTCTGCCTTGACGCTCCTGACAACTCGAAGGACAACGTCTACGTTAAAGGCGTGAGAATCAACGGAAAAGACTGGAGCCGGAACTATTTCCGTCATAAAGACCTTGCCGAAGGTGCGAAAATTGTGTATCTTGTGGGGTCCGAACCTGACACGGTGAGAGGAACCGCAAAGGAGGACAGACCATATTCATACACTAATGAAAAATAAAGTAATGAAACGCACACTACTTCTGGCTTCGGCCATCTTTATGCTCGGCGGCGCTGTAGCACAAGGCAAGACCGCTGTGGTTCGACAGGACTCACCGACCATCGAAGCGCCAGTCTCCAACAGCACCAAGGCCTACGAGTCGCAGCGTCCGGCTCCAGAAAAGCGTCTTTTCCGCTCCGAGGCCGTCGAGAACAAGATCACCCAGATGCAAGGCATCCTGAAGAACCAGCGCCTCGCCTGGATGTTCGCCAACTGCTACCCGAACACCCTTGACACCACCGTACACTTCGGCAAGGACGACGACGGCAACTTCAGGACCTTCGTTTACACCGGTGACATCCACGCGATGTGGCTACGTGACTCCGGAGCGCAGGTATGGCCATACATCCAGCTGGCCAATCAGGATGAACATCTTAAGAATATGCTCGCCGGCGTGATCAACTGCCAGTTCTCGCTGATCTGCTTGGATCCGTATGCCAACGCCTTCAACGAAGGCCCTACCGGCAGCGAGTGGGAGTCCGACCTCACGGATATGAATCCTTACGACCACGAGCGCAAATGGGAGATCGACTCACACTGCTACCCGATCCGTCTCGCCTACCAGTACTGGAAGGTGACCGGTGACGATTCCGTTTTCGGAGAGACTTGGCTGAATTCCATCCAGGCCACCCTAAAGACCTTCAAGGAGCAGCAGCGCAAGGATGGCCCGGGTCCTTACAGGTTCGCCAGAAAGACAGACCGCCAGTTCGACACCAAGTCCAACGACGGCCGCGGCAACCCTGTCAAGCCTGTAGGCCTTATCGCCTCAGCTTTCCGTCCGTCCGACGACGCCACGATGTTCGAGTTCCTGGTTCCTTCCAACTTCTTCGCTGTCACCTCTTTGCGCAAGGCCGCCGAGATCCTCACCGAGGTCAACCACAACAAGAAACTCGCGAAGGAATGCCTCGACCTCGCCGCCGAAGTGGAGAAAGCTCTCTATGAATATGCCGTCGTGAACCACCCGAAGTACGGCAAGATCTTCGCCTTTGAGGTGGACGGTTTCGGCAACCAGCTGATGATGGACGATGCCAACGTGCCGAGCCTTCTGGCGATGGCCTATCTCGGAGATATTGACATTAACGATCCTATCTACCAGAACACCCGCAGGTTCGTCTGGAGCGAGGACAATCCGTATTTCTTCAAAGGCAAGGCCGGCGAGGGAATCGGCGGTCCGCACATCGGCTACGACTACATCTGGCCAATGAGCATAATGATGAAGGCATTCACGTCCCAGGACGACAAGGAGATCAAATGGTGCGTCGAGACACTGATGAAGACCGATGCCGGCACAGGATTTATGCACGAGTCCTTCTATAAGGATGATGCGAGCAAGTTCACCCGCACCTGGTTCGCCTGGCAGAACACCCTCTTCGGCGAGCTCATAATCCACCTCACCGACACCGGCAAACTCGACCTCCTCAACTCCATCAAGGTCAAATAGATAAGCTTTCATACTAAAAGGGTGGCACAAAGTTGTATTGACTTTTGTGCCACCCTTTTGACATGAAAAATTTATCTGACCATGGGCTTGTCCTTCAGCATACCCCCCTCGTTATAACGCTGGTTGTTGGGCAGCCCCTTTTTGTTCACACCTTCCATCATCAACGTCTTCAACTCATCCAGATGCGAACGATAAACGCCACGAGGAAGCACGCCATATTTCTTGCACAGAGAGGCCGCCATACCGACCACTTCCCCCATCATTCCGGTCGTACGCATCACACGGACTGTTCCCAATGCCACATGAGTCACACTGATATCGCGCCCAGCCATAAACAGGTTGTCCACATTACGTGAATACAAACAACGGTATGGAACCGCGTACGGATAAATCAGAATATGCTTCGTCACCGCCTTGAATTCATTTCCTGGAAAGTATTCACTGTTAATCGGATCCGGCCAATGCAAATCAATACTCCACGTCGTGGCAAACGAGGCATCTTCGTGGAAGACATTTTTTGTAAGGTCATCTTCCTTCAAGATATAATCGCCCAACAGACGGCGAGATTCACGCTTGCCGGCCACATAAGCCACCCAGCCTAATTTCCTGTTCTTATACTGGTCATTATCCTTCAGATGGTTTTTCAAATAACTCCAATTTGAATAGACGACAAGCATTCCATAATCACGAATTCGCTCGAAATCATTGATTTGATCCAAATTCATTCCCGTCTCCCAGGTCCATTCCCCCATCGTCACCTTTTCACAATTCTCGTCATTGAACTCCACGCCATAACTGAACTCAGGGAAAGGACAAGGTTTCTTGCCATCCACAGAATACCACTGGACTGAAGCCCCCATCGTCATCTTGTCAGCATTCTCGGGAGCGATGCTTTCTCCATACTCATCTCGTCCCTCACGCCCCATTCGATAGTCTGCCCCGGCAAGATAACCGATTGTTCCGTCTCCTGTACAATCTGAAAACAGTGGAGCTTCAAATTTTAATTCCTCGCCACTTTCGATATGCTTGACAATCACTGAAGTGATCCTGTCACCTTCTTTCGTAACACCAATCGCACGATAGTTCAAGAAAAGAGACACATTCTTTTCTCCAGAGAGCCAGTCCAGTTTCTTTTGGTCCTCGTAATACTCGGCAGGTTGTGCGTTCCCTCCTTTTTCCGGGCCGAATTCTTTTTGCAGACCGCCTAATTCCTTATAAGTTCCCACATCAATACGGCCCCCTAAATGGACCCGTATCTCAGAACTGTTGTTTCCTCCGACAACAGGACGGTCATTGATCAAAGCCACCTTACATCCCAAGCGACCGGCTGACACGGCAGCGCTCATCCCGGCTACACCCGCACCCACTACCACCAAATCATATTGGCCGGCAACCAGGGGATCATCCGGTAATCCTAACGCCTTACGACGGAACACATCCAGTTCCTTGATGTCCGATGGAGGTGTCTTGCCTGCCTCTGTGGTAAAGTAAACGGCATCGCAACGGCCGTCAAATCCCGACAAATCATGCAACCGGACTACCTCTCTGAGATTTTTCACAGACACTTTCCCTGCTGCTTGCCATATCCATCCAGTTCCTTCCGCCCCCAACGGGGAAATCATCCGTTTACCACCGACTGACAAACTGAACTTACCAGGGCCTTTCCCCTTTTTCCATGGGGAGGTCCAGTTGTAAGTACGGACATATACATAATATTCTCCCTTTTCAGGGAAAGTCACTTCAGTAGAAGCATCTTCGACCGGCACTCCCATCCCGTGCGCCAGAAGGTAAGGAGATCCCATCAAATCCATAAATTGTTGGTCAACCTTCCATCCCCCTTTGTTACTGAAATTTTCCGCCTCAACAAAAAGGTCAGCCGCCAGCCCTATTCCACAACTAAATAGAAACGCTAACACTGAAATCACACAATTCTTCATGATATTCATATCCTCAAATTTGTGAATATGAAAGAAAGAGAGACTCTTCCTCTGATTTTTTTTCTTACAAAAGTTGCATTAATCAAGGTTACACCGTACCACCACTTGGAATAACGCTTTTTATCTATAATTCAACCAAGCTGTCGCTTTCGTATCCGTGTCTGACACGAAGCGAATCCACCTTGCCTGGAATGATTCCGGAAGTTGTTGTACTAATGTCTCTCCCGGTTTTACTGTATATGATGCGTACTCCATCCAATCTCCGTTTCCTGTCGGATCAACCTCAACGGTCATCACTACATTTCTATCAGACTGATGGGACAATGATAATTCTTTCTTATCGTAAAAGGCAATCAGATAAGGATCTGATGCTGTACCAGCTTTTACATACGTATCTTTCCAAGGGCCACCTTGGCCAACAGGTTTCCCTAAAGACCACAAATCATCTATCACTCCAACCCAAACCGCCGCTTTCCCGTCATCTGACACAATGATATGCGGATTGTCTTTCCCTTCTTCGGGAGTCACACCCGTCATGACAAGCATGCCACGATAAGAGGCATAATCGTTTATACGATAATTATGTGTTGATATTGGGCGGATCTTAGCATACCCATCCGCATTTTCAGCCGGGAGTTCATAAAATGTACCCATGCAAGAGAACAGATCACGTTCTGTTGCGACTTCACGGCAAATACGGAGCAATCCCTGGTCTGTCAGTTTCTTATACGTCTCATTTCCTAAAGGCAAACGCCAACGACGGCCTGAATCATCCACAATCAAAACTGAACTTTCGTCTATTGATATGACATGTTCAGGTATCGCAAATTTATTACGGATGAAATCGGCTGTCTCAGAGTCATCTTTACGAACTAGTTCCAATTTTTCACCCATTTCATAATAACCTGTTTCAGACACCATCCCTTCCGTTGTCACATTAGCCAACAAACCTAAAGCGCGACGGTTGTCCCCCAAACCATACAACAAACCACCGGTCGCCGACTCTTTATCCACCGAAGCCAAACCATTATAGATCGGAGCCGAAGATGTCGTGCGTGAATCTGCCGACGTATAATTGAAACTAACAGTCGCCATCGTATTCTTATCCGCTTTCACCCGAATCCACTCTCCTCTCTCCGTAAATGGTACAGACACAGAGCCACGAGAGTTGACTGTCACCGATTTCAATGTTTTCCATTCATTATTGCCCGATTCATCCACTTCAAAAGTAAATGTCACAGGCTGATCGCCATCGTTTTTCACCCAGCCGAAACGTTTGGCCCAACCGTTGAATAAAAAAGGTTCAGACACTTCACCTGCCGCCACCATCTCTTTAGCCCAAACAGCACCCTCGGCCGTAGCCGGTCCTAACTCATCCGGCCTTGAAAAAGAGGTAAACCACAAATTTGAATTAGACTGTCCCGGCCCTTCTATATTACCCTTCGCTTTTCGTTTATTCAAGAATTCTTTTTGGGCGGAATCATCGCAGCCAAAAACCAATTGATCATTCCAACGTGTAAAGTCGCCAATCACCTTCAAATAGGCAGACCGTGGCCGGATTCCGGCAGAATTATCGGCGGTAAACATAGCCGGGAAATGCCAGAACATACCATGCATTGTCATTAAATATTCAGGTTCTGACTCTGTACCCACATTTCGGATACGCGGCCATTCCGTATTCCAACCATGCGCTCCATCATAACTGTGACTGGCTTTAGGCAAACGATAAAAAGACCATCCTTTTTCAGCATCGCGCACACCTAAGATAATCGACTTGTAATCCCAACCGGTCGCCCATATAGGGTCAGTCTCAGGATTCGCGTTACCATAAATTCCACCTGGTCCTGTCACTTCAACAAATTGATTACGACGAACAGTCATCCAATTTTTACCATCCCATTCAGCCAGAACACCTGCCTCAACATCAAATTTTCTCAAGGCTTCCTGGGTGCCTTCTCCGTTGTTCGTGAAATACATACGTCCCTGTCCTGAATATAGTCCTTTACCATGGACTCCAGGCAACAAGGCATTTATCGGCCCTGCATCAGTATCATTCTTCTTTTGTTTCTTATTATTTCCATCTTGATACAGTTCTTTTACTTCAAGTGTATTAACGTCCACCTCGTAAAAGCCTTCTTCCATCGTGCCATAATAAATTTTATTGGCCGGATCCGTTAAATGACGCGCGTTACCTGTATGTCGCCCAGGCATTACAGTATAAGGAATCACACGGACTTTCCCTGTTTTATCAATAGCATAAGGGCCTATAAAAAGCTGATTGCTTTCTTTATGGATCATCCTGTTCGCAGGTGTGCCACCGATGCTCTCATCATGTACAATCTGCCGATAATCAGGGGTCACTTCATACAATTTATCAGAAGATCCATACGGCAAATGAGGTCCATAAGTAACCACCCATAAACGATCCGCCCAAGGCACGACAGCTCCTGTCCCACATTCTCCTTCATTATTATAATAAGCCAAACTTGGATAAACCCCGGATATGGAATCCGGAGTTTTTGAGGCTTCGTCATGTGCCGCACAACCGAACATTGAAAACGCGGCCAATAAACCTAATACATTCAATTTCATATCATCTAATATTATGAAGGTTTCTCAATTATATACATATAATGCATAAACTGAGAAGCCCGTTAATCAGATTATTAAAACTTCAAGAGATTCTACCATTTCGGATTCTGTGACAGGTTTTCATTGATCAGCCTGTCCGCGGCTGGTACCGGCCATAAATAATCACGGCTTTCATCGAACTTGCGTTCTGTCGCCACAGTAATGTATCCATTTTTCGCCATTTCGCTTAAATCAGCGATACCGTCCTCGTCAATCCTAGGGACACCACCAATCGGATAGTTGCCATCTTTCCAGTTCTGAATCAATTGCTTATATTCTGCTGAAACAACGCTTTCATTACCATCCCATGAAGTACTTCCAGACCATGCACGATTCAAGAAATAAATAGGGCGGTTAAATACTTTGCCAGCAATCTTCCAACGAATCAAATCACTGTAGCGATGACCTTCCCAAGCCAATTCTATGAAACGCTCGGTACGGATAACTGTGCGTAAATGTTCTTGTGTCCCTTCCATAACCCTCGGATACTCAAGGCCTGTCCCTTTGTAAGCCCTTTCACGCAATTTATTAATCGTTGCGTCCAGCACTTCCTGATCGCACTGATTCAGTTCATTCATTGCTTCCGCATACATCAACAAGACATCACCATATCGTAGCACAGGATATGTGGTCGGCGCACCGACCTTACCATTTTCCAAGAAAGACTGGTCGATGTACTTTTTAAACAGCAGGCCAGTGTAGGAAGCATGTTCCGCCCTTGCCTTAGAATCATTATTTCCGACCAATGTGCCGTCTGAGATTTTCAGAACCGTAGTCTTGAGCGGAGATGGAGAATATTCATACCCCAACCATGCGTAATCTTTCGGGTCATAAGTCCCATTCAACACGCTTTTGTTGTGTGCGGTCGCAAAAGGCACAATCGTCATAGCCATACGCGGATCCCTGTTCTCAAAAAAGTCTTTCGGGTTATATAGTGGAGATTCATCAATCGGTTTGCCATCAATACATGGATAGGCGCAAACCAATTCATAAGATGGAGCCTTCTGTCCACCCCATCCGCCGGAAAGACGAGAAATACAATTCTGGACATCTGACGCGGCCCAATAATACTGCTTCAACGTCACGTCTCCCCTGAAAAAGAAAATCCACTCATCAGACCACGAAGCCGTAAACAAGTTCTGATAGTTGTCGTGCAATTTATACACATTCAAATCCATACAACTCTTGGCGGCGGCAGCGGCCACAGTGTAATCTTCATTATAAATAGCAATCCTTGCCTTAAACGCATAAGCGGCACCTTTTGTGGCGCGTTGGATACCCGGATAAGTATTCGGCAAGCGCTCCGCAGCCTTGTCAAGGCATTCGTAACTGTAAGCCAACACATCAGCCTTAGGGGAACGGGAAGCCGTATAAGCCTCATCCAGACTCATGCCCTCTTTATCCAAAATTGCATCCCCCCAATGAAATGCCAACATGCCGTAAGCATATCCCAAATAGAAATAAGCCTCTCCTTCATATTGAGTAATATCATTTTCAGACACCCCCATAGCACGCGCGCGATCCATATTCTTGATTATACGCAAAGCACGTGCGATACCTTTATAATAGTTCTCCCAACGTGAGGCAATCGTCCAGTCTTCAGAAGTCAATGTTCCATTGTTAATCGCAGATGTTGAGTTTCTTGCGGTCACATCATCTCCCCACATCATATCGTCTATCGGGAAAAACTCCTTACGATAGAAATCATTCAACGACATTTCTATCTCCGCTTGAGAAGAATACCAATTCTCGCTTGATCCTTCAGAAAGAGGATTCAAATTAAGATCGACACACGACATAAGTATAAACAGAGATGCCGCACATATAGGAAATTTTATATTTTTCATATCATTAAAATTTAGAACTTAACACTTGCGCCAAATGTAAAAGACGTGGATATAAAATCTGAACTTGTACCTATTTCCGGATCCCATCCCTTAGGATAATGGCTTATGGCAGGAAGATCGTTTATTGCAGCATATATCCGAAGACCTCTGATAAAACACTTGTCCATAAGTTTCTGTGGCAACGAATATCCTAATGTAATGTTTTTGACACGGAAATAAGCCCCGTTGAACAGCCAATAATCAGATCCTGTATAAGTATTATTCGTATTGGTATAGGTCAGGCGAGGGTATTTTGCATTCCTGTTCTGTTCTTCTGTATTATGCAGACTCCAATAATTACCCAAGAGAAGAGAAGGCACGGCTCCCCATTGTTCTTTCAATGGCTGTATCCAAGCGGAATTAAAAAGAACATTCTGATGTCCTATACCCTGGAAAGAAAGAGAGAAGTCCAAATTCTTCCAACCCAAGAAAAGAGGTTCTTCCGCAATTTAGTTGAAAGACGGAGTTTGTACTGTTAGCAAAGGAACCT